>Ga0114993_10000058_pt1 | contig 104701 bp, 83 predicted proteins | sample ArcticOcean_MG_C_FD_87042 | JGI IMG/M metagenome (GOLD analysis project Ga0114993, IMG submission 87042) | Marine microbial communities from western Arctic Ocean - ArcticOcean_MG_CB2_150 | ecosystem: Environmental > Aquatic > Marine > Oceanic | place: Arctic Ocean: Canada Basin | collected... | reverse complement strand
CCGGCGAACTACGTGCCTCAATCAGATGCATCAGTTCGGGCTGCAGGTCCGCAGTTACGCGGACGACTATGCTAACAAGATGCCGCTGTGGCTGAGCGCGCTGCACCCCGACTATTTCGGTGAAACCGCCATTTTTGTGTGCCCCCAGGACGAGAGCCGCGGCCACGACGGTGGCATCCCCGGCGGCCCCGGTGACGAGCAGCCGTTTATTGATGCGAACAAGCTGCCAGACAGATTTCCTGAAACCGACGACACCTCCAGCAACGACGCTAACCGAACTGGCGCCGGTGCCAACCTTGACGTGACGCACTGCAGTTACATGTATGAATACTGCAACGTTGAATGTTCCTGGCAAACGGTGGGAAACAAAACGTGGTGGACGGTCAAAAACGAGCAGCTTCGTTATGGCTATGGCCATGCCTGGGGCGCAGCCGGCTGTCCCGAGGGCATTCCCATTGAGGATCCACCAATTCAAAACGCGTATAATGACCTCAGCCTTGGTCCCTGGAGCGAAGACGATTTTCCAGCTGTTCGTTGCTTCTATCACTGGAAAGTCCTGTGGGGCAGCAGTGAGCTTGTCCTGAACACGGCGGTTTCCGGTCGCATCTTCGAGAGCAAGATTACATGGGAACTATTAGCAGCCGAGCGATGACCGCACCCACGATTGGCTCGATTGTTCCGCAACACCGTTGGCCCACAACGCATGTGGGCACCCTACATGATCCAACTTATCCATGGTTGAGACAACCTTGATGCGCATTGGCCTTGTCATCCTCGCTCTGGCAGTAGTCGGACTGCCGGTGTCGGCACAGGAGGAAGTCGAGGCGGATCTGCTTACTGCCGAACTGGCTTTCATAGACCTGGACGACGAAGCCACGGTCGAAGGCGTCTTCAAGGCCCACGAACGGCTTGAGCAGATCAACAAACTGATGCGGCGAGAAAAGTACTTTGAAGCGCGCGAGGCGCTTCGACCTCTCATCGGCTCGCCGTATTTCCAGGATGAGGTGCGGCGTGTGATGTACAAGATCAACGCCGAGCGCCAGAATGCGGCGATGATCGAGGAACAGGAGAACACCACTGCCAGAGTTCTCAGCGAGGCGATGAGCAAATTCGTCTTGCCGGATACGTATCAGCAGTCAGTCCGGGTGACTCCGGAATACAAACCATTGGCACCGCCCCCCGGGCCGATGGAGGACTTGATCAATCGCAAGGTCAGCATAGACCTGGTCGATGCGACGGTCGAGGACATTATCATGACGCTCAGCGAAATGGACGACATGAATATCATCTCCGACCAGGGCCTGGAAAGCGAACAGACGTTGACCATCAAACTGCATGATGTGCCGCTGCGGGAGTTGTTGGAATATGTGATCCGCAATATGGGCATCGATTTTCAGTTCGGTGAAAATGTCATCTGGATCACCCAGGGAGCGGAAGAACCGGCACCAGGCGGCGCCCAGCTCGAGCTGGCGATGTTTGAATTGCAGAGCGGCTTCATCGCGGGCGACGATGGTGCCGAGGACACATTGCTGAACATGCTCGAAAGCTTTGTGATGGAGGATTCTCCCGAGGGCGCGAAAATGGAGCTCAATCGAGATCATAACGTGCTGATGATGTTTAACACCCGCGAGATGCTGCGCTATGCCAGCCGCATAGTCGACCGCTTCGACCGGGTGCCGAAGCAGGTGCTGATAGAAGCCAGCTACATGACAATTTCGCAGAACGAATTGTTTCTTCTCGGTACCTCCTTCAACAACCTGAACTTCGAGCAGGGCTTCATTCCGAAGTTCAATTTAGACAGCGAGGCGCCGCTACCCGAGTTCGGCAACAATCTCGGCGGCGAGGCGCGCGTGGCCATCTCGGGTATCATCGACAACGTAACCTATAATGCGGTCCTCGAGACCATCCAGCAGACCCGAAGTGCCCGCACCCTCAGTGCCCCGAAGCTGCTGGTAGTGAACAATCAGAGCGCCGATATTTTCCGTGGCGAAACGCTGCGTTACTTCTCGGAGTTCGAGCAGCAGTCCAACGTCATTGCCGGCGACAATCCGGTGATCGCCAACGCTGTCGTTCCGGTCGGTGAAGCCGAGGAACTGGAGCTGGGGATTACCCTGCGAGTGTCGGCCAATATCGGTAACGACATGAAGACGATCATGCTGAGTCTCACCGCCGAGATCAGCGAGTTCCTCGAGTTCCAGTCCCTGGCCGAAGGCGTCAGTCTGCCGCGCACCTTCGAAAACACGCTGACAACCACAGCAACGGTCAACAGCGGCCGAACCATCGTGCTGGGCGGCATGATCACGGCGCAATCGAGTACGACGGTGAGCAAGATCCCGCTGCTGGGCGATATGCCGCTGCTCGGGGCGCTGTTTAGGAAATTCGACACCAATGAGAGCCCGGATCACCTGCTCATCTTCGTCAAAGCCATCATCGTTGATCCGGATGGTCGATTCAACATCCCGTTGGACGAAGATGAAACCCCGTAATCCTGCCGTGTGCTGGTGCTTGCATGGCTTGACAAACGAGTGTTGATTATGACGTGTCAGCGGCTTTTATCGCAGTCGCTTCTCACTTGTGCCCCGTGGACGGTAGTGCCAAATGAAGTTGCCACTGAAATTTCAACGCAAACGCCGGCTTATCGGTATCGATGTTGGAACTGCCACGACCAAAATCGTGGTACTGCAGAAGTATAACAACGAAGTCGTTGTCCTCGCAACCATTGTCATCAACAATCGTGAAGAGGACCTGTTTACCGAGCAGGAAATCTCTGGCCGTATTGCGGCGATACTCGAAGCCGACAATTTCTCTGACGAAGAGGCCATTCTTGGATTACCCCATCACTATGGGATGACCCAGCTGGTTGATTTTCCACCCGGCAGCGAAAAGCGCCTCGACGAGCTCGTCGGCTACGAGGCCGGTCAGATTGCCGGGCTCTCTGGTGAAGAGTTCATCACCGACTTCGCTGCGCAGCAGCCGTTCTACCGGTACAAGCTGCCCGTGGCCATCTGCCTGTGCCGCGAGGAGCTGATTCGCCACCGCGTCACGGCACTCGAAGACGCCGCCTTGAACCTCAGCGATATCACGCTCGAGGGCATCGGCCTGGCAAACGCCTTTCTCTATGTCGAACCGGAAGCACGCAATCGCAACGAAGTGCTGCTGCTGCTCGACATCGGCGCCGTCAATTCGACGATGATACTGCTGATGAAGGGTCAGGTCTTCTACACTGCCAGCATCCCGTTCGGCGGCGACATGTTTACCGACGCTCTGGCGCAGCACCTGGAGGTTTCCCAGGAAGAGGCCGAGAGCGTCAAGTACAACAGCCGCATTCTGGTGTCCGACCTGAATTCACCACTGACCGCGACAGCCCGCGCCCTGTCGTCAGAGATCCAGGGCAGCCTCGAACAGTGGAAAATGCAGGCTCAAGCCGAAGACGATCCGGATTTGAAAGTGGCGGAGATTTGCCTGTGTGGCGGCGGTTCACTGCTGTCGGGTCTCGACGAGTTTTTCCAGATCGTGTACGAAGTTCCGGTCCGTCGACTGACAGTCACTAACCAGCAGGAACTGCAGGCAGCAGCGCTCTACCCGATCGCTTACGGTCTCGCCCTCCAGGGCTTCGATACCGGTGAGGCTGCCTGCCCCATCTCGGCGGCGCCGGAGGAAATCAAGCTGCAGATCAAGCGGCGGCAGAATTTTCCGCACATCATCGCCTCTTCTTGGATTCTGTCGTTCGTTCTGGCGGTCTCTCTGGCCATTACATATCGGTCATTGACGCTGGAGGAAGTCGCGCTGGGCATCCGTCGCGATGAGCTGGCCTCCTGTGAAAGACACGTGCCGGCACTGGATGCGATGGTCAAGGACATCGACATTTTCAATCACATGCTCATCCCGTTCGTATCCCGTGCCCACCGCAACCGCACATTCGTCGAATCAGTCCACCAGCTCGGCCGATGGCAGCACAAAAAGGACTGGTTCGTCGTTATCGCGGATAAGGCAAGCTATGACAATGACGGCCCGCCCGTAGAGGTGCAAAAGAAGTTGAAGGGGGAACAGCCACTACCGCGCGCAAGCCCCATGGGCGGCATCGGCCTGCTGTCGCAAAAAAACAGCGGCCAGGTAATTGCGTCACTCACCGAACAAGAATACATACCTACAAACCAGATCGAGCCGTGGAGGGAGATCATTGCCGTCGGCTATACGAATGGCCCGAAAGCGAAGCCGCTGATCTACGTCGACAAGCTGGGTGATGATCTGAACATGGAGGAGGACTCCATGTTCCAGAACGTCGACAGTGTGAAGCAGGGAGAGCGGCAGGACTGGCACCAGATGAAGCCGTGGGGAAATTTCTTAATGCGCGATTTTGCTTTGCGGCTGCCACTCAAAGAAATTTACTTCGAATCCGAGGTCAGCGAAACCGAATGAATTCCGGTCCGTCATACAAGAAACTAGTGACCTACAACGTCGCCATGCTGGCTATCGTTATAGGATTGTTTGTGTTGTTTGTCCAGCCTTTGCAGGGGCGTATTGATGTGGTTGAAGAGGCAAACGCCGCCGCGGCAGCCACGCTCAAGAGCAAACGATATCCGCAAAAGCCGATAGAGATGCTCCTTTTTCGTGAACAGCGTAGCCGCCAGCAAGCAATCGTTGAGGAGAATTATTCTATCGCGTTCCATCGCTCACGTGATGAGTTTCCGAAATTGCGCGACAGGAATGAGTACGATACCTTCGACGATTTCAGGCTTGCCAACCAGCTTGCTTATCAGATTCTTTACCTCGATATTGTCCGCGAGTTGGGCGAGCAGGGCATCGTCCTGCATGAAGAGACACTCGGGCGCACCCAGTACAGCACCACCGAGAACGACATGCTGTACCAGCTGATCCCCTCGATGTGGGTCGTCAAGAACGTCGCCATACTGGCCAGAAAGCACAACCTTAGCCTGACCAATCCGAAGCTCGGAGGGTCGACCGAAACCGAGTACGCCGACATCTCCGTGCTGCCGCTCCGCACCTACAATACCGCCGTGAACCTCGAACCGTACCTCGAGGAATATCCTGTCCGAGTCACGGTGCGCGGTACAACCGAGGATTTTACCGATTTCATGCTGGCACTCACCGGCGAAGGTCACTTTCTGCCGGTGGAATTTGTCAGGCTCGTCAAAATAGGTGCAAAAATCCCCAACCGCGACCGGATTGAAGCGACCATCGTCTGCAGCGGTTTCCTGCCGCTCGTTGAGAGCAAGACAAAACGAATTACCTCACCGGCCGATCGAAAAAGTAAATTCAAATACATGCCAGGCGCATGAACCTACCAAGCATAAATCTTGACAGCATCAGAGAATGGTTTCGCCACGACTGGGAGAAAAGTATTTTTATGGTGGTGTTCACCATCGCGATCATTGCGCTATTATTCGCAGTCCGCGAAATTAACAGGTGGAAAGTCGAGGCAACACCGGTGCCGCCGGGGCGGCATATCCCCAATAAGATGTTTCCGGACGGCGCCTTCACATTCCTGTTTCCGCAGCAACTCGCACATGTTGATCTGCAGGACGACCACGCCCTGACGTTTCACGCACCGAACCTGCCGGTTATTGTCATGCCGAACCTCGATATCGACGGTGAATACGAGGATGCGGTGCCGATCATCGAACCGATCGAGGTGCCATTTATCCGGCCTTCTGTCGAAGCCGAGTACCCGCCCGAGCCCGTTAGCACCGATGCAGAAGCGAACCCGATCATCGTCGACTTCTTCGAGGGTCTCGAATCACTTGAGGATGGGGCTGAAGTCATGCCGCCCGACGATGATGAAGACGACGAGGGCCCAGAGGACGAAGACGGAACCGAACCGAAGTACGTCGAATTCAAGGGCATCATGATAACCCCAAAAGGTAAACGCCTGGCGTATCTCTGTGTCGAGACGATCATCCCCGAACCAGTTGCGGGCATGGGCGGTGGCTTTGGCGATATGGGCATGGGCGGTGGCTTTGGTGACATGGGCATGGGCGGTGGCTTTGGTGACATGGGCATGGGCGGTGGCTTCGGCGACATGGGAACGGGCGGTGGCTTTGGCGATATGGGCATGGGCGGTGGCCCCGGTGACATGGGCATGGGCGGAGCACCTGGCCCGCCGAAACCACCGCCGCGGGATTGCAAATTTATCGAGGAAGGCACCAACTTCGACATCTATCTCATCAAGAAGGTGACGCGAAAGGAAGTCATCGTCGAAGACAAGGCTGGCAACGAGATTCCGATCGCTCTGCGGTCACGGGTCGAGCTGTCCATGTCGATTACGCTCGATGCATCACCCCTGGCCGACATGGACGCAAACGTCGGGGCTGCACCATGACGGTTGACAGCGCATTCATCACCTCCTTATCTCGCCGAGAAGCGACTGAATCGCATGAAAGTACACAGCATGGAAATTGACGACATCAAAGCGTGGCAGCGCCCGGGCTGTGAAAAAGTTTCTTTCCCGGTGATGTTCGCAGTCGCGGTGGGCGCATTGTTTTTCGCGATGCGCGAAATAAACAACTCGAAGGCCGCCGGATCGCCCGTGCCGTCCGCACGGCACGGTGCCAGGCAATTCTTTCCGCAGAACCTCTTCGCCTTTCTTTTTCCACAGCAACTCGCACATGTCGATCTGCAAGACGGCCACGCCCCGACATTTTATCCGCCGCCACCGCCGCTTCCCAAAAGCAAGAATCCCGACCCTTTGCGGTCACGTGTAGAACTGTTGATGACATCTGCGGCGGATGATGGGGCACTGCTGGTCGATGCCGCTGCGGACATTGAAGCAACCCCGTGAGAACTAACCGCAGCGAGACTGCGTTGAGGAGCATCTGAATGGCTGAGACAACTGACGATAGCAAGACCTTCTCCGGCCGCACCGATATTCTTCGGATCCTGCAGCAGCAGGGCGAGATCACTTCTGAACAGGCAGATCAAGTGCGCCGCCAGCAAAGACGTTCCATCGGCAAAGGTCCGGCTGACGTACTCATGGAGATGCAGATCATCTCGGAGGAATCGATTTTCCGCGCCGCTGCCAACGCTAACGGCTTTGACTTCGAAATTCTCGCCGATCAGCAGATCCCGGAAGAGTCCATCAAGGCGGTTCCGGTGAAGATCGTCATGCACTATCGCGTCATGCCGGTGCGCGTGGAAAGTGGAATTCTAACGGTGGCCTTCAGCAATCCACCGACCATGCGCGACCGCGAGAACATGCGTCTGGTTCTGGCTACCCGCGTCAAGCCTGTAATTGCAACGCCCTCAGATATCAACCGTGCTATCAAGCAGTATTACGGGCTCGGCGCTGAGACGGTCATGCAGATCCGTCAGGACCGTGGCCTCCAGGACCGTATCGAGAAAGTCGTTTACGAAGACCAGGACCTGGCCGAGGAAAGCCAGGACACTGCCTCGATCATTCACCTGGTCAATCAGATTTTACTCGAAGCGCTTGAGATGAACGCCACGGACGTGCACATCGAGCCGTTCGAGGAAAAGATCCAGTTGCGCTATCGCATTGACGGCATGCTGCGGATTATTCCGACGCCCAATGGGGTCCGCGAGCTACACGCAGCAATCACGTCGCGGCTCAAGGTCATGGCAAACTTGGACATTGCCGAGAGGCGGCTGCCGCAGGACGGCCGTATCCGCGTTCGCCTCGGCGACGAACAGTTCGACCTGCGTGTGTCGATCATGCCGACGCGCTTCGGGGAAACGCTCAACATGCGTATCCTCAACCGCAACACCATCTTCTTCGACCTTGGCCAGCTTGGCCTGGAAAAAGAGCAGATGAGTATCTTCAGTCAGCTCGTTGAAATGCCGCATGGCATCATCCTGGTGACCGGTCCGACCGGCAGCGGTAAGACGACGACGCTGTATGCTGCCCTCGAAAAGACCAATAAAGTCGAACGCAAGGTCATCACTGTCGAGGATCCGATCGAGTACCAGCTCGAAGGTATTAGTCAGATCCAGATTTATTCCAAGATCGGTCTCACGTTTTCTGCTGCGCTGCGCTCCATTCTGCGCCATGATCCCGATATCGTACTGGTTGGTGAGATTCGAGACTCGGAAACTGCGGAGATCGCAATCCGCGCCGCCCTCACCGGGCACCTGGTGCTAAGCACGCTGCATACCAACGACTCGATCGGTGCCGTCAACCGCCTGGTCGACATGGGATGTGAGAATTTTCTTGTCGCCTCATCACTGCGGGCTGTCCTGGCACAGCGACTTGTTCGCCGGATTTGTCCGCATTGTCGCGTGGCCGACGAGGACGTGCCCGATCGTATCCTGGAGGAAGTAGCAGAAACGCTCGACTTGGAGCCGGACGACCTCGAGTTGACCAAGGGGGCCGGCTGCGTCGAATGCAACCAGAACGGCTATCGCGGCCGTGTGGCTATCTACGAAATCTTTCTCAACAGCGACCGCTTCGAGGATATGATCTGTCGCGAAGCCGCCAATACAGAGATCCGCCTGGAGGCTAGAAAGTACGGCATGCGCACCCTCCGCATGGATGGTTGGCGTAAGGCGCATAAAGGTCTCACCAGTATCGACGAAGTATTGCGCTTGACGTCCACCGCCGACATCCATTACTGACAGAGCCGCGACCAGGTCGAACTGTATGGTCCCAGATTTTTTTTCCCGAACCTTGCGCGAGCTGCCACTAATCATGGCGTTGCTCATTGGCCTGGTCTGCACCGCGCCATACAGCGCTGGCGCGGTGCCTGTCACCGCCGCCCTGGTCGGACCGAAACCCGCCTGGCGCGTTGATGAGTCAGACGTGCGGCTACTCGCATTGCCCGCCCTCAGTACTAATCACACCATGCGACTCGACATTCCGGAATCGCTCCAGGGTGAGTGCAAATCGGTCGCTGTCTATGACTTCACGGACAAGCCGACCATGATGGCGTTCTACCCGGTGATTGTCAACGGCCGCTACGTCGCTGTCGAGATTTCCGTGAACAAAAAGCTAATCAACCAGATGGAGCAACAGTCAACCTCCGATGACCGTGCAGCCGTAGGTATCCAGTGCTACCTGCTCAAGACCCCGGATAATCGGACCTACTCGCAGCAACACCGCCGACCAATCGGTCTGCGGCTCGAGCGCCACACCCGCCACAAGGACAAGCCGAACAGCATCGTCGCACGGCCGCTGACCTGTGACCACTTCCGTCGGCTCACCAGCCGTATGCGCCCCGGGAAGTTCCGATTTGAGCTGCAGGTGTTCCCCAACGAGAGGAACGTTTCGGCGTTCAAAAAACAGATCGGCAAGCACCAGCTGCGTCGCTACCAGATGCATACCCTGTTGCGCGTCGATCAGACCGAGATTATCGAATTCGCTGTGCGAAACAACGATAGCGGTGCCTGGTTTCTCGACATTGATGACCAGTGCGCAGGCAGTTGGGCAACGATGCAGCGCAACGGCAACGGCTATCTGTCATCCGGCCCGATCACATTAGATCCGGGTTTTCATGACCTGATATTGGGCGGCATCATAGCCAGCAATGAACAAATGCCGGATCTGGTCTGGAGCGTTATTGACGAAGAGGATCGGGTGCCATTCAGCTTCATCGACAGCAAACGACTGTACGCGGCGAACAGAACAGGCACTGTGCTGGTCGAAAATCGCGACGACGTCGTCAATGCCGGTGCACACCTGGGATACGACACCCGCATCCGCTTCGCCGGCATCGACACCGAGCTGGTAACCACAACCGTGCACGATCTGTCCCGGCACCTCTTTGGCCGCGAAATCCCGCAACGGCGTCTGCAGATCGATGATCTTGTGCTGGAGAACCCGCCGAAGACATCGGTGGTGCTGCTGTCGTCGCAGGCACAACACGAAGTCAAAATAAAAGTTGTTGATGCGCAGGGCTATGTAGGAGTCGCAACCGCGGGCGTGCCGGAAACATGGGCCGCGCCTAAGGATGCCCATCTTCGTTTCAATATCGGCGAGCTGCCCGTGTTCGCGCCGATCGATGTGCCGTGGCAGTTGACTTACGACGTCGAAAACGTCAAAACCTACGACCCGGCCGAGAAAGCATTTCTGCCCAGCACGTCGCGTACGGTCATGGAGCGCCTTGAATTCGTGGTACGCTATTATGACAGCGATGACCGGATTATCGACGTTGTCCGCAAGCCCCTGCCTGCGTCACCGAACGACCGTATCTTTACCTACGGTTTCTCCGACACCGCCGTACACCGGCTTGAGTTGGCGTGTGCCGTGCGGGACCACCCGGTAGCGCCTCCAATCAATATTTACTTACTCGATTCGATGGCCACCAGGACCTTTTCCCAAAGCGTCGGCAGGCTGCGGTACCAGGGCGGGTTTGCAGTTCTCCGTAGAGAGGATCTCATGAAGGGGGTATCGTCTGCCAACCTCAATTCTGTCAGCGACTTTCTTCTCGTCGATGACTTTATCGCCGCGGCCAGGCATCCGATCGACGATCTCAGTATCGTCGACTGGGCCGCCGGCAATCTTAGTCTGACTATCCAGCACCTGCCGTTGCCGCCGTACGAAGCAGTGCCCGGCAACGCTTTGATTCGCACCTTTGAAGCACTTGATGAGGTGGCGCTCAGCCCGGCGTCCGCGGTGATTTGGAATATCGGCATGCACGGCTTGACTGCCGGATCAGACCTGCGGGATTTCCAGAGCCATCTGACCTTTCTCATTAACTATACGTGGCGCCATGGAAAAATGCCTGTGCTGGTTACGCCGCCAGTGACTCCCGAGTTCAATCGCCGCGACCTGAGGCCCTATGCGCTGATGGTCATGGAGCTCGGTGAAACATGTGGGATTCCGGTGATCGACTATTACTCGGCTACGCTCATGCGTGGCTCGATCGCCGAATTTTACATGACGCGCGAGTCGCAGCCGGTCCTGCTCAGTTCCGTACCGAACGCTTCGGGGCGTATCTGGTTTCTCAAACAGCTTGCCGAAAATATCAAGCGCTACCGCGGGTCCAATTGATGGCCGTTGGAAATACGACCCAGTTTCTTGGACCGCGCGGCTTCGAGCAGGCCGACTCTACGGTCAGCAACGGCCAGCGCAACACCTGTCTCCTGCTGGTGCTGGGCCTGATCATTGTCTTCCTCATATTTCCGGCACAGCCCACGCTGCTCGTAATCAACTCGGTGTTCACCGTGTTTTTCCTGGGCTCAACGCTCTACCGTCTGTATCTCATCAATATGTCCCTGCGATCGGACAACGAAATCCATATCGTCGACGATATGGTTCCTCCGGATGGGGAATGGCCGAGCTACGTCATTCAGGTACCGCTGTACCATGAGGGCAATGCCATTCCGCATCTGATCGAGTCACTCGGCAATCTGGATTACCCCAAGGACCGGCTGACAATCCAGTTGCTGGTCGAGGCCGACGACCAGGAAACGCAGGCCGCTCTCGACAAGGTTGGTGTCTCCCCGCCGTTCCAGATCGTTGACATTCCAGTTTCCTATCCGCGAACAAAGCCGAAAGCATGTAACGTCGGCCTGGCAGTCGCGAAGAGTGATTATCTGGTGATCTACGATGCCGAGGACCGCCCCGACCCCGATCAGTTGAAGAAGGCAGTCATCGCCTTTTCGCAATGCGCCGACAACATCGCTTGCCTGCAGGCGAAACTCAATTTCTACAATACCAAACGCAATTTTCTAACCCGTTGTTTTACCGCGGAATATGCCATGTGGTTTGATCTCTGTCTGCCCGGCCTCGACGCTCTGCGTGCCCCAATTCCGCTCGGCGGTACCTCGAACCATTTTCGTCTCGAGGTCCTCAAGCAATTGAAGGGCTGGGACGAATACAACGTCACCGAAGACTGCGATCTCGGGCTGCGGCTGTTTGCGCAGGGATGGCAGACTCGCATTCTGGATTCCATGACTTGGGAGGAGGCCTGCCCGAAGCTGCGCTGGTGGATCAAACAACGTTCGCGCTGGGTCAAGGGCTATATGCAGACGTATCTGGTTCACACGCGGAATTTGACGGGGCTTACTAAAAAACTCGGCGTCGCCAACAGCTTCCATTTTCATCTATTGGTCGGGGGCTCGGTTCTTGCCCAGCTGCTCAGCACGTTTTACTGGATACTTGTCTGCGTCTGGATTTTTAAGCGCCCCGAAGTTATCGGTGCGTTTTTTCCCGGCCCCATCTTTGCCATGGCTGCATTCTGTCTGTTCGTCGGCAACTTTGCATTCGTCTACACTTGCGCCATCGCCTGCCAGCGCCGCGGCCTTGGGCATGTGATGAGATACACCCCTATTATGCCGCTGTATTGGATCATCATGAGCCTGGCGGCGTGGAAAGGTGCTCTCCAGCTCATCTGGAATCCCCACTTCTGGGAAAAAACTCAGCATCACTCAGGCTGAATCTCCGTCGAGTCCAGGCAAAAAAAAGCCCGAGCATCGCTGCCCGGGCTGAAAATCTCAACATGTAATCCGTCTACTCCGTCACGATCGTGATGATCTGGCGGTCTTTGTAGTTACCGCATGTCGGACAGGCATGGTGCGGCAGACGCTTGGCCCCGCAACTCGGGCAATTATTCGTCTGAATGCCCTTGTACTTGTTCGCAGACCTGCGACTGCGGCACTTCATGCGTGAAACTCTATGTTGCTGAACAGCCATTTTATCCTCCGTCGTGGTGGCCAGGCGCAAGCCCGCTCTTCAATGATTTGACCAAACCATAATATATTGTCAAGCTGCACTGGTGCAAGCACCCGTACCGAAGATTTTCCGGTGCCCGTGGCGATTTGCCAGACACCACCACAGGCGATAACATACGCAATGCACTGTGAAGTTATCTGTATCGGTACCGAGATTCTGCTGGGCACAACGCTCAACACCAATCTCAGCTTTATTGGCCTGCAACTCGACGACTGCGGCCTCTCTGTTGCCTGTGAGGTCTGCATACCAGACACCGTTGATGACATCGGCAGCGCATTGCAAACCGCGCTGAACCGCAGCGACCTGGTCATTACAGTCGGCGGTCTGGGCCCCACTGTCGACGACATGACACGCGAGACGATCGCGGCGATTCTCGGCATGCGCCTGGAGTATCGCGAAGATGAGGCCGAACGCATACGCCGGTACTTTTCAGAACGCCATGTCGAGATGCCCGAGTCTGTGCTCAAGCAGGCATATGTTCCCGATGGTGCCGAGGTAATCGACAACGACTACGGCACCGCGCCTGGACTTTGGTGTCTGTCCGGCAATGCAGTCGTTGTCATGCTGCCTGGCCCGCCGCGGGAGCTGAAGCCGATGCTGAACAACTATGTCCTGCCACGGATCTGCGAACGATTTCCGCCGCGAGTGCGCCGTATTAATATCGGAATCAGTGGTATTGGGGAGTCCTCGATCGAGGACTGTGTAGCAACGGTATTGCCCGATTTCCCAGATCTTGAGGTCGCCTATTGTGTGCGGCGCGACAAAGTCGACGTCCGTCTCACTGCTGCTATCGATCGGGTGGACACCCTTGAGAGTGCTGCCGTTGCCGTCCGGGGTGTACTGAAGGAATATCTCGTCGATTCCGAGCACGGCGTTGTCGGGTCGGTTTGTGACGAAGTGCGCCGACGGTCGTGGAGCCTGGGTACGGCAGAATCCTGTACGGGTGGGGAAATCGCCAAGCGTATTACGGATCTGGCTGGCGTCTCGGACATTTTCAAAGGTGCCTTGGTGACCTATGCCAACGAGGCGAAATCAGAACTGCTGGGCGTGCGGCCGGAGACGCTTGCAACGCACGGTTCTGTGAGTGCCGAGACCGCCGATGAAATGGCCGTAGGCCTGGTGCGGCGACTGCAAGTCGACGCGGGCGTAGCTGTGACCGGCATTGCGGGACCTGACGGCGGCACGCCTGACAAGCCAGTTGGCCTCGCCTTCATATCCACGATCGTGCAGGGTGATGTCCGTACGCAACGCTACGTTCATCCCGGCGACCGCCGACGCATGCGTGACCGCACGACTTTGGCAGCACTCAACCAGTTGTTGCGGCATTTGCGGGAATCATGAATCATTCAGCCAGGAGACTTCATGGCTGCCAGGAAAAACGTATCGAGACTGCCGAAACCAATGACGCGGGTGCAGATCGAATCTTTTTTTTCGATATTGTCAGAGCGCATCACGCCCGAGTCCGAGCTGATCTGGGAGACCCCTCTGGACCTGACTATTGCGGTCGTGTTGTCCGCCCAGTGTACTGACAAGGCTGTAAACAAGGCGACCGGCCCGTTGTTCCGCGAATGCCGTGAGCCGGCAGATTATCTCGCCCTTGGCGAAGAGCAAATGCGCCGGCGCATCAGGTCGATTGGTCTTTATCGGAACAAGGCTCGTGCCATCATCGGCATTTGCGAGGCTGTACGCGATCGTTTCGCGGGCAGCATACCGGGCAACCGTGAAGATCTGCAATCGATGCCGGGCATAGGTCGCAAGACGGCAAACGTTATTTTGAATATCGTCTTTGGACAGTCCACGTTAGCTGTGGACACGCATATCTTTCGGGTCGCCAATCGGATTGGTCTGGCACGTGCGTCCACGCCGGAGGCAGTAGAACGGGTATTGCTCAAGAAAATTCCGCCAACCTATCTCAGGGATGCCCATCACTATTTAATCCTGCATGGTCGCTACACCTGCAAAGCCCGGAAACCCCTTTGCGCCGACTGTGCCGTCTATGAGTTCTGTAATTTTCCGGCCAAGCGCGAGAAGTAATTACCAAAAATTTTCATCCCCAGATTCAGACAAGTTGCGGCACCCTTATGCAACATCATTTTTACGATCATTTGGGATGCCTTTCTACGATTTCAGGGAGCGGAATTGTCCGGCAATTCATCGATCAACTCGTGAAGATATATGAACCGAAGCTCCGCGTTCAATGCGTATGTGGTGTCGGAATAGGCGTTTTCAATTCGTTCGTATAACCGAGCGATGCGGTGCAGATGCGGCGCCAGACCGGCCGCAGTAATATTCTGATCGAGCTGGGCCAGTTTCGCCAGTTCGGCCTCCAACCATTCAAACTGCTGCTCGGCTTCGAGATATTTCACCCATGCGGCGTGGCCGTGATTCGGGCGAGCGTCGGCGAATTCAATCAAAATCCCCATGGCGCGGTTTCGCAGTTGCCGTTTTTCGGGGTCGTCACCAGCATGCACATGCATCGATTGCCCGAGAAAAAGGAGTAAATCCTGGCCCCAATCCGGCAGAACCTCAAAGCGCTGTCTGAGTCGAGACAGAAGAGCCATGGCATCGTCGAATCGCGCCAACCGGCAATATATGTGTAGCAAATAGTCGTATATTTCAGGTTCGCTTTCTGGCAGCAGGGCTTTGATTAACAATTGTTCAAAATGTCCTGTGGCAGACTCGAAATTTTCCTGCTGATAGTTGATGATGCCTTGATAATACCGGATGATTGCGACCTGATCCGCGAAGTGCTCTTTGATGATATCCAGGTGCTGTTGAGCAAATTCGTCTTCGCCGTTTTGCAGGTTGACAGCAACGCACTCGATTTCGCTAACCAGCAAGACGCTCCTGTGGCTGTCGTCGCTGTGACCTACGACAGATGGTATGAGCAACAGAAAAAGAACCCATGTCCGCAACATATTCACTGGCGTTCCACAACCTTTATGGCGATATCCCGCCTGAACGTGGGCACCTGTACCCGTGACACGTGCCCGGCGATGTTGATCGTCAAAGGTTCTTTCTTTATGATGATTCCCTGTCGGCAATCCCAGAACTCAACCCAGTATTCACCGGTTTCGAGGTCTTGTACATCGATGGTGATGCCCGAGTGGGCAGTGGCGGGCATGCTGAGGTTCCCTGAGAAGTAAAAGGATCGGTCATAGAGCCAAAACCAATTCGCGCGATCCGTAGCCATGCGGCACATTCCAAGAGAATCCGTGTACCCGTCAACGGTTGTGCAGCGGGCGTTCCGCGTGTCATCACCGTCACTGAAATTGGCGATCGCGCGATATTCGTAATACAGGTCGTATTCTTCGACGAGCGGAAACCACCAGAAGAATGGGGTGATGCCCATGTTGCCGAAATACCCACGCCAAAGACCCAGATGATGCTCATTCAGTATGTGCCCGATCGTGTCACCCCACGGGTTACCCCCGTATTCTGTGATCGCAACGGGTTTCTTCATCTTTTCGGCAAACGCTATTGTTTCACTCACCAATTCGAATAAGCGCCCGGCTCCTTCATTCTTGTCGTAGTAGGCATCTACGGTCAGCATGTCGAGTTGCGGTAATCGTGCGAGGGGTTCATTGACAATAGTATAATTCGTTGCCCAGTGCGTAGTCACGAGATGTGGGTTCGGATCCACCCTCTTGAAGTAATCGCCAACCTCCCGATGCCAATCTGTCACGGCTTGATTGCGATACCATCTACGGCCGCCATCAGACTTTTCGCCAGTCAGGTCGATTTCGCTGAACAGCTTCCATGCCAGGAGGTTCGATGAATATCCCCAGCGGGCAGTGGCGTATTCAACGAACTGCCGAACGGCTTTTTTGGCAACATCTTTGTGGAAATATTCGCGGGGCGAATTCAAAGGCCCACCATTGGCTTTGTTGAAAGGGTTGTCGGGCCATTCCATGTCAACCCAACCACTGAATTTACCGTGGTTGTTGATGACCAGAATGATGTAAATGTCGTGTGCCTCAGCCATGTCCAGCAGACGATCGAGTTTCCATGCTCTCCACTGATTCATGTGCCCGACGCCGTGATTGCCAATCGCGTTCGGAATCCACTCAAGTGCCAGCCACCAGGAAGACAGCCACACTTCCAAAACGTTTATTCCGGAGGCCTGATACTTGGGGAACAGGCGCTCGTAAATGTTCAAGTCTTCATAGGCCCAGTCGGAGAACGGAAATGAGGTGATGTATCGTGTGTCAAACGGTGATCGAACATTTAACCCGCGGGCGTTGAACACCGAGGCATCTTCACCGAATTCGAGTCTGCGGGGATCATCGTGCGCTACCGTTACGAACCCTTTCCAAGGTTTCGCAGGAGGGGCGACCTCGAACTTCAGCAGCGGCAAATGCAACGGATGACCCGTGATCGTGCCACTGATTTGGGCATGGTAAATGCCGGGTACACGTGGCAGATACCGGATTCGCAATTCCGGTTTTCCCCAGGGTGTCAGCGTACCCTGGGCATCGCTTATGTCGGCAAGAAACCCTTCGTAATAGAATGCATGGGCATCATCGACGATCCCCATGGGACCTGACACCCTAGCGGTGACATTGACATCTTCACGGGAAAACGGTCGTTTCAGCGGTATCGTTGTGGAGAATCCAATCTCAACCTTGCTGCCGACCGTCGGTTTTTCGGTGAGGATGCGCAGATCCTGCACAGCCGGCGGCAGGCCGGAATCTTCGGGTTTATCCGCCTTGATCAAGCGTGCGTTCAGCAAATACGCCGAGGTGGTAAGGCGTGTGGAATCGCCTGGGCTGCTGTTTATCTGCACCCCGAATTCAAGAATCTGCCCAGGTGTGAGCTGATGCCATGGACGTTGATGTCCATTGGGTTTCCATGCGGTACGGGCGGCGCGACCGGCGATTGGAACGGAAAACTTCTGTGGCACTGGCGCATTGGCTGGATTCCAATCCAACCTGTGCTGGTACCACAGGATGTCCCAATCCTTAACGAACAGATAAACCTGCGAATTGGCGGGCAGATCATCCGGCAGGACAAGTTCGGCCGTGAGTTGATCGAAGCCCTGCCACCGGTCTGGCACACGTAAAGCGAACTGATTGTCACCGGGGAAGACAACGGGCAATTCAAGCGGCTTACCGTCGGTCATCCATTGTACCGATTGGCGCGATAACGCCACACGGTTTTCCCAAGGTGACCAGGTAACGTCGCTCGCGTCTGGCGGAGGCACAGGCGATTCTCGCCATGTGCGCTTGAACCAGCCATTGAGGCCGATCTGATCTGCCTGCCCGAATTGGACGAGTATGGTGAAGAGAAATAGGTAAGTCAGCCGCATGCGAACTAATATGTCGCTATACTGCAGATGCCTCAAGCGCAATATGATTGATTCTTCTGAGCGCGCTGAAATTTCCAGACCATCCGGCATATTTGACGCTTAATGCTTCAGATTAGGTTTGTAACGAAAGGCGTGGCTCTGGGCGCAGGAGCATTTGGCGAGAAAATCGCCGATGAATACCGCCGGCAGCTCGGCGATCGGCGACGGCGCGCCTCGGTGGAAGCATGGGCCTTGGATGAGACTTGCGCACTGCGCAGGGACAAGAAGGCGATAGGATGAGTCAGCTGTCCGATTGAATAGGTCGTGGTCGCCACGCAGCGTATAGTTTGGGAATGAGAAACTTCAGGACAGACGCAGTCGGGACAGCGAAAATAACACCAGGCAGTCCGGCGACAAGACCGCCCACCAAAACGACGATGATAGTCTCCAGCACACTCAGCCCTAAGGCTTCACCAACCAGTGCGGGATAGAGAAACAATTGTTCGATGACGCCGTTCATGATGAAATAAGACAAGAAGATCATTAACACGATGGCTACACTCGGTTCACCGACGGCGTAGTACACAGTCACAGTGAGCAGAGCACTCACGATCGGCCCGATGAATGGCAGCAGGATGGTAAGGCCGGCAAGAAAGCCGAGCACGAAAAAATATGGCACACCGAGAATCCGGAAAGCGATTATATAAATCAGCGCCTCGATGATTATGATCCACATGTAGCCTTTGACCCAAATTTGCAGCTTGGAGATAATTGCGTCGACAATGTCCCGAGCCTCGACGAGAGCGCCTAAGGTGGCCTCGGGTAGCCAGCGGCTTTTGAAGATGCTCTCGACCAGATACTGGCCAGTGCTCTTGCGTTGCGCACCACGCGAGTCGAACACAGCTATCTTTTGCAGGAAAAAAGAGAAGAAAAAGATTGTCAGCATCAAGTTTAACAGGAAACTGGCAATATTGGCGATGAAGTTGGTGGTCACAGTGAACAAACCACCAGACTTGCTCAAGATCAATGCCATCAGATTTCGACGATTTTCATCGTCTTGCAGATAGTTTTCGACTGTCTCTCGCGCCCACACAAAACCCGGTAGTTCTTGGATCTGCGGCTGATACTTCTCGAGTTTTCTTGTCATCCGGCCTACGAATAGCTGCCAACCTTCTTTTTCGATTTCTTCAGGGGCAGCAGTCACGTCTTCGACAGCTTCATCGTTGCCGGCAACCGGATCCCCGGACGGACTCGCGTCAGGTATGGTTACAGTTGCCGGCTGTGAAGTTTCGGTGATGTCCTCTTGGGTACTGAACCACTCTGTGGCGAAGTCGCGGGTCTTTCCGAGATATGACGCAGAAACGCCAGTCAATCCGATAAAAATACCGGCAACTACCAGAAGCATTGTAACCAGCGTCGCATGGCAGGCTCGACTGACGCTCTTCAGATGCTGTCGGCGAGCTAACTCCGGATTGTCATCTCCAGGCGGGGCGCCTGCAACTTTCGGTTTCGCAAATTTTCGTTTAACGCTTCTAACCAACCGGCGAGGCGGTGCCATGACGGCGTGACAGATCCCGAGCAGCGCCTTACCCAGCTGACTCGGAAAGAACGTGCGCTGATACCACCGTTGCAGCGGCAAACAGAAATACGCCAAGATGAGGCCGAAAAGGACTGACTTCAGGAACGTAGCGGTGAGGATGAAAATGACGATTACAATCAGTGCGACCAGGAGCCCGGCTCCGGAACGCACGACTGTCTGCCGGACAATGTGCTGGTTCCTGGCAGCCTCACAAGCCTCTTCGACGACATCGTTATCTACCCCCAAAAACGTCGCAATTTCGTCGATCATTGCGCGTTCGGTAGCACAGAACTCATTGTCTGCGTAGGCGATTTCAACAAGGCTGACGATGACCTCGCGCTTGCCCTCGTAATTGAGTGTTTCCAGATTTTGGCACTCGGTCTGGACATCTACATGCTCTCGATGCACCAACCCTGTCTTGAGATTTGCGACCTCCTCCGGTTCGAAGTAGAGATCGAGAACCTCGTCTAACTGTCTTTGCTCAGCGTCACTGATCACGCCGTCAGCACGAACAACAGCAAAAAACAATGCAGCGATACTGCGGTTGAAGTCCCGACGCTGATTTCCAGCCAACCCGGCCAGGTCAGCGACTTCAGACAATCGACCAAAAGCCCAGCGAATGGGGGTTTTTGAATCTGAGAGTTTTGGGTGACGTGCCATAAGAACCGGGGCGATAGGACCTCTATCCAAAAACATGTACCTGTGGCGTCACTTTACCTTGCCGCCAACTTTCGTGCAATGTCGCCCGCGTCCGCACATCAACGAGACAACAAACAGGCTATCCGGAACATGCCTTCTGGGAACCGGAGTTCTGTCGGTTCGGAAGTCACGCTGAAAGAAAGAAGCTCAGCCGAAGTCGTCGAAGCGGATCATGTCTTGCTCGACACCAAGATCGTCGAGCATGCTCTGGACAGCGCTCAGCATCATGGGCGGACCGCAGAGGTAATACTCGACGTCCTCCGGGGCCGTATGCTTGCCCAGATAGTTGTCCAGGACGACGCTGTGGATGAAGCCGGTGTGCCCGTCCCAGTTGTCCTCGGGCAAAGGATCCGACAAGGCAACGTGGAATTTGAAGTTCGGAAACTCAGCCTCGATCTTGCGGAACTGATCCTCGTAAAACATCTCGCGCAAAGACCGCGCGCCATACCAATAAGAAACCTTGCGGCCAGTCTTGAGCGTGTGAAAAAGATGGAAAATGTGCGACCGTAAGGGTGCCATTCCGGCGCCACCTCCGATATAACACATCTCACGCTCGGTTTCCTGAATGAAAAATTCACCGTACGGTCCGGAGACGGTCGCCTTGTCTCCCGGTTTGAGATCAAAAACAAAGGACGACGCAATGCCCGGGGGAACATTCATGAATCCACCCTTGGCGCGATCCGGCGGCGGCGAAGCAATGCGGATGTTGAGCATGACGATGTTACCCTCGGCAGGATGGTTGGCCATCGAATAGGCCCGAACCACAGTCTCGCCGTTCTTGGCTTTCAAATCCCACAGGTCGAACCGGTCCCAGTCGCCGCGGTACTCTTCCTCAACGTCGAAACTGCTGTAGTCGATCTCGTACTTGGGCACTTCGATCTGGATGTAACCGCCGGATTCAAAATCCAGGTTCTCACCCTCGGGAAGCTTCAGGACCAGTTCTTTGATGAACGTCGCGACATTGTCGTTCGCAACGACTTCGCATTCCCACTTGTCGATGGAAAAAATTTCGGCCGGCACCTGGATCCGCATGTCCTGCTTGACCTTGACCTGGCAGGACAGGCGCCAGTGGTCCTTGCTCTCTTTACGGGAGATATGGCCTTCCTCAGTCGGCAACAGATCACCGCCGCCCTCGACCACCTGACAACGGCAGACACCACAAGTCCCACCACCACCACAGGCGGAAGGCAGCAGAAGCCCGTTGCTTGACAACGTGTTCAGAAGCGTCGACCCAGCCTCGACCTCGAGCGATTTGCTCTCGTCGTCGTTGATGAGGACCTTGACCTTGCCGGTGCTGACCAGTTTGTTGCTGGCGGCCAGTAACGCCAGAACCAGCACCAGAATGACTCCCAGCATGACCACGGTGCCGGCGAGGATGATGAAAATGTGATCCATGATTTCCAGCAGCAGGCCGGAGGCCCGCGATAGAGGTTAGAGGCTGATACCTGAAAAGGCCATGAAGGCCATGGCAATCAATCCCGTGACAAGCATGGTGATACCAAGGCCGCGCAGGCCGTCGGGAATATTGGAGTACCGCAACTTCTGGCGGATCGCAGCCATCGAGACAATTGCCAGGAACCAGCCAATACCCGAAGCGCTGCCGAACACGACAGACTCCGCCAGGTCGTATTCACGCTCTACCAGAAACAGCGCCCCACCAAGGATCGAACAATTCACTGTGATCAGCGGCAGAAAAATGCCAAGCTGGTTGTACAGCGTGTCGGACACCTTTTCGATGAACATCTCGACGATCTGCACCATCGCGGCGATTACCGCGATAAACGAGATGAGCTTGAGGAAGCTCAGATCCATGGCGGCGAGTTTGGCGCTGCCTGTCCAGTGCATGGCGCCGGGCTTCAGGAAGTACTCATAGATGAACCAGTTCACCGGGCTGGTAATCGTCAGAACGAAAATTACCGCGATCCCCAGACCGATAGCGGTCGGCACTTTTTTCGACACGGCAAGGTACGAGCACATCCCGAGGAAGTAGGCCAGCAGGATGTTCTCAACGAAAATCGCCTTGATCGCCAGATTGATATATTCCATCGCTTAATCCTCCACGTGCCCAGACACGGTGCGCTGCACCCAGATTAATAACCCGAGAATGATGAAAGCGCCAGGCGCCAGCACCATGAGGCCGTTGTCCGTATAGCCCAGGTTATCGTACAGTGCCTGCGGCACGACCTTGAAACCAAGCACCTGGCCGGATCCCATCAATTCCCGGAAGAACCCCACAATGGCAATGACTGCGGCGTAGCTCAGGCCGTTGCCGAGACCGTCGAGGAAGGACGGCCAAACTTTGTTGCCCATGGCAAACGCCTCGAGACGACCGAGCACAATACAGTTGGTGATGATCAGGCCGACGAACAGCGACAACTGTTTCGAGACTTCGAAGGCGTAAGCTCTGAGCACCTGGTCGACCAGAATGACGAGCGTCGCCACAACGGTCATCTCGACAATGATACGCACGCGCCCGGGAATGAACCTGCGCATCATCGAAATCGTGACATTGGCGCAGGCCACTACAAACACCACCGCGATGCCCATAACGAGCGACGGCTTGAGCTGCGCGGTGACGGCCAGGGCTGAACAGATTCCAAGCACCTGCAGGGTGATTGGGTTGTTCACCATGAATGGATCTTTGAATGTCTTGCGGTTTTTCGTCGAAAACAGCGGTTCCGCAGCTTCAGTGGCATCTGCCATGGTTCAGTTGGCCTCCAGTTGCTTGAAATACGGCACATACTTCGTGAGATCTTCGTGCAGCATCTTGGTCACGCCGCGACTGGTGATCGTGGCGCCGCTGATGCCGTCGACGGCATGTGAGAGTTTTTCTTCGTTGCCGGCATAGGCGTCGGCGGCTTTGCCTTTGACCACTTCGATCGAAATGAAAGTGCCTGTCTGGTCGTTGATCTTCTTGCCCAGAAAATTGTTCAGGAACCAATCCTTCTCTATCTCGGCGCCCAGGCCCGGCGTCTCCCCGTGCTTGTAGAATGTGAGACCCTTGACGGTGTTCAGGTCCGACTCCAGCGAAAGATAGCCGTACAGTTTCGACCACAGGCCTCTGCCGATAATCGGCACGCAATAGGTAACCTCGTTTTCTATGGTACAGCGGTAAATCGGATATCGCCGAGACGAGGCTTCAGTTTTTTTGTCCTCCACTTCCATATCGAGCTGTGCGGCATCGGCCTCGGGATCGATGTTGCCTTCGAGGTCTATTGCAAAAAGTGTGACGTGGTCAGCAAAAAACATATCGACCGCCGGGCTATCCAACTTTTTGGTGACGCCGAGCGCTTTGAGGATGTTCTGCTTCTTGCTGAGCGCCTCGTTTCGGTCCTGCCGTTCCCGCAGCAATGTAGCAGCAGTGGACAGCAGCAGCGAACAGACGATCGCGACGGTGCTCACGAAAACAACGGTGTAGGTGCTGCTACGCATAAGCCTGACTCTCCTTCGACCGCCGCATTCGTTTCTTCATGTGCGCGGCAATGACGAAATAATCGATCAGCGGTGCAAATGCATTCATGAACAGGATGGCCAGCATCATTCCTTCGGGGTAAGCCGGATTGATCGTTCGTATGAGGATGGCGAGGAACCCTACGAGGAATCCGTAAATCCATTTACCTATCGCGGTCTGCGCCGCGGACACCGGATCGGTCGCCATATAGACCAACCCGAACATGAAGCCGCCGTAGACCAGGTGCTGCTTCACCGGTATCGCCATCATGCTCGTGGGGGCCGAGATCGAAATTGCATTCAGCAGCGAAGCCATGCACACCGCGCCAATCATCACGCCGATCATGATCCGGGCGCTGCCGACACCGGTGATCAGCAGGATAGCCGCACCGATCAGGCAGCAGAGTGCCGAGGTCTCGCCGATCGATCCGGGAATCAGTCCAACGAACGACTGGGTCCATGAGAAGTCCGCATACCCCGTTGCCTGGCCGAACTCAGCCAATCGCTCGGCGACAGCCATGGTATCCGTCGTTGATGCAACCAGCAGTGGCGTGGCGCCGGAGAATCCGTCGACGATCGTGCCGCCGACCGCCCCGAAGGTGGTGTTTTCGACGACGCGCCAGCATTTGTCTCCGGAGATCGCGGCCGGGTAGGCAAAGAATATGAAAGCCCTGGCCGTCAATGCGGGATTGAACACATTCATGCCGGTACCGCCGAACACTTCCTTGCCTATGACGACGCCGAAACTAACTCCGACGGCGACCATCCACAGCGGTGTCGTGGGTGGCAGTGTCAAAGGAACGAGCAGGCCGGTGACTAGAAATCCTTCGTTGAGTTCGTGCTTGCGAGCGACCGCGAAGATCAACTCCCAGATCCCGCCAACGCCGTAGCTGACGATGATGATCGGCATGACATGCCAGGCCCCTTTGATGACACACTGCATCAGTGCCGGATCGGCGAAACCATAGGCGCGGAAATGCTGGTACCCGACGTTGTAGATGCCGAACAGCATGCATGGAATCAGCGCGACGATGACGGTCGACATCATACGTTTGGTGTCGAGCGCGTCGCGGATGTGGGCGCCGTTCTTTGTCCGGTCACGGGTCACGAACGTGAAGGACTCCTTGGCCTCAAAAAGCGGGTAGAGCTTTTCGAACTTGCCCCCCTTCTCGAAGTCGGGCCGCATCTTGTCAAAAATGTTTTGTAGGAACTTCATTTAACCATCATATTCCACCAGGTCCAGGCCGTCACGGATGATCTGCTGGACATTAACTTTCGACGGACAGGCGTACTCGCACAGTGCGAATTCCTCTTCGGTCACTTCTAAAATTCCGAGCCCTTCCATTTCGTCAAAGTCCTGTGCCAGGATGCTCTTGAGCAAGTACATCGGGTAAATGTCCATCGGCAGCACCTGCTCATAGTAACCGGTCGCTACAAAGGCGCGGTGGCCGCCGTTCAGCTTGGTATCGGGCGCAAACTTCTTACCGCCAAGGACGGCCGATGGATAGGTGCGATACTTGCTGAGACGTCCGAATCCGGGCAGAGCCCAGCCGAGAAACTCCGACTCTGTCGCTTCGGGAATCACCGTCAGCGTCGACGGCTTCATATTCAAGTGCCCGTCCGGCGTCGATGTTGTGCCGGTAAGCACGTCACCGCTGATGTAGCGCAGTTCGCCATGCTCGACGTTGCCGTTGGTAATGCTTGCGATATTGGCGCCGACAACAGTGCGGTAGTGCTTCGGCGCTGTTACTGCGGAACCTGACAGTGCGATCGTGATGTCAGGGACGTACCGGCCCTCGAGGAAAAGCCGGCCAATGAGGATGAGACCCTGCACAGTTGTTGTCCAGACGACATCACGTCGATGCTTGATCGGGTCGACGTGGTGAATCTGCACACCGACGCAGCCGGCCGGATGCGGTCCAGAAAAACGGTGCAGTTCGACATTTTTTGCTTCGGAAAAGGCTTTCGGCAGATCGAAGCGGCGGCCGTCGACGGACAGATGGACCTTGCCGCTGGCGAGCTGGGAGGCAACATCGAGACCAGCCTGGAAGGCCGCCTCGTTGCCCTGGACGATGAGCGCCGTATCAGCCGCCAGCGGGGCGGTGTCGAAAGCGGAGACAAAGATTGAACGTGGTGTGACAGCGGGATCAGCGACGTTGCCAAAGGGCCGTTGCTGAAAAACATTGAACAGTCCGGACTGCAACAACTGCTCGAGGACGACATCACGTGCCAGGCCGCGGATCGCAACCGCATCGTGCTGCCTGAATGAGACGGCGTCCGATGCTTCGTCGGGCTTGATGACGATCTCCATCAGTGCGCGTCTGGCACCACGCACGACCGCCTTCACTGTGCCGGCCATGGGCGCGGTGAAAACCTGCTGCTCACGGCTTTTGACACAAGCTAAGGGGGAGCCGGCCTTGACAACGTCACCCTCGTCGACGAGTAAACGGACTTTGACGCCGCGGAATTCGCCCGGCTTCAGCGCTACGGTAGCCGGGCGCGGTGCTGCGGAAACCGAGTCTGCCGGCTCGCCGACTAACGGAATGTCATATCCTTCCTTGAGTCTGAAATCAGCCATATGTCAAATGCCGGTTTGTCCAACCCCGGTCACTCGCTCCCGTTGACCGTGGTTGGTTCACTTGGGCATTCCTCATCCGGTTTCTTGCCGCAGACGGGGCAATCCCCTTGGCGCTTTTGAAACGGGTTATTGGTGCTGCAGGTGCCGCGGAATTGTCCGTCCGGCACACAGATGATACGGATCGCTATCAGAACGATCGCGATCAGCAATACCGCGACGGTCATGATGAACGTTTCAAACATTGCGGGTCTCCGGATCCAGGGGCTGCTGAGCCCGAAATGAAAACAAGTATTGTAAGCCTGTCCTGTGTCAGATCAAAGCAAAGAATTTCGGCAGTTGTGTCAGAAGACGGTATGGGAGTCAGCCGTCCGACTGCAGTAAACGCTACTTCTTCTCCGGCGGCACGTCTTTTTCCATGGCATGCTGGCTGCGTTGCAGGGCACGAACGTACGCCACTATGGCCCAGCGATCCCGGACGCCCACCTGGTGACTGTACGGGCCCATCAGCGTACTTTGGGAACCGTTTGTGATAACATCGAACAGATACCCGTCCGTCTGCCCGCGTAATGCGTCGGTGTGATACGAAACCGGTATCAGATCCGGACTACGTTTCGTGACCATGCCCTTGCCGTAACCGGCGTCGTCATGGCAAACGGTGCAATAAATTCCGTAGCGTTCACGGCCGCGAAGGAGCAGGTCCATGGTGATCCTCTCGGGATTCTTCTCCACCCACTCGCCATTCGCCTTCTTGCCGGTGAAATAAATGGCGTCCGCGCGCAGATAGCCGCGTGGGATCGTGTGTTCGGGCGGCACGCGCATGGCGGAATTGTTCTTGAAGAAATTGCCTTTGCCCTGGGCTTTGTACTTCGGTTGCGCGTCCATATTCGGCACCACGTGCAGCGGCGGTTTGGACGAGGGCTTGCCGCGATAGCAGCCACTCAGCAGAATCACTGCTACCAGAACAGTTGCCAGTGTCATCAGATTGAGGCGCTTCCGGATCATAATCAGTCGTCCGCAACGAGCAGTTCGATATTGGTGCCGCCAATGGATCCGAGGAATTCCACGGTCTTTTCCTTGTCAAATTTCGCGTCGGTAGCTTCGACGCTGACAAAAAAACCGTCGTCCATATGCTTGGCAACGAAGTTTTCGGAATTGAACACCGGGTGGTTATAGCGTGGAAGCATGTTGAAGGCCAGCATGCCGATCACCGCAGCAAAGGCAGCGGCGAGGACGCTGAGCTCGAACATGACTGGGACCCAGGCGGGGACACTGTTGAACGGCTTGCCGGAGATGACGAGGGGGTAGTCCACCGCGCTTGTCCACCACTGCAGCAAATAGGCGAAGGTGGTACCGCAGAATGCGAATAAGGCAACCATCCATCCCAGCTTGGTGCGCGGGGTGCCCATCGCATCGTCCATTCCGTGCACGGGAAACGGCGAGTGCGTGTCCCAGTTGCGGAACCCCTCGTCCCGCATTTTCTGCGCGGCTTTGATCAGCGTCGCCGGGTTTTCGAACTGGGCTACTGCCCCTTCGATTTTTTCTGTCTGGACCATCAGTGTTTCTCTTCGTAGAAATGCGGATCCGCTTGAGGCAACACGCCTTTGATCTCGGCGATCGCCACCATCGGCAGGAACCGCAGGAACAGCAGGAACAGGGTAAGGAACAGGCCGAACGACCCGATGAGGATAGAGAAATCGAAGAAGGTCGGAGTGAAGTAGTCCCAGGCACTGGGCATGAAGTCGTTGGCCAGTGTCGTGACGATGATGACGAAGCGCTCGAACCACATGCCGATATTGACGATGATCGAGAGCACGAACATCACCAGAATGCTGCGGCGCATCTTGCGGAACCAGAAAATTTGCGGGAAGATCACGTTGCACGAGATCATTGTCCAATAAGCCCAGGCATAATCCCCGGTCGCGCGGTTGACGAAAGCGAAGCGCTCGTAGTCATTGCCGCTGTACCAGGAGATGAAGAACTCGCAGCCATACGCGTAACCAACCATCGTGCCGGTGAGCAGGATGATCTTGTTCATGTTCTCCAGGTGCTTCATGGTGATGAAATCTTCCATCTTGTAGACGGTCCGCGCGACCACCGCCAGGGTCATCACCATTGCGAAGCCGGAGAAGATGGCGCCGGCCACGAAGTACGGCGGGAAAATAGTCGTGTGCCAGCCCGGAACCAGGGACACGGCAAAGTCGAAACTGACAACCGAGTGTACAGACAGCACCAGCGGCGTCGAGATGCCGGCGAGAATGAGGTAGGCCTTCTCGTAGTTCTGCCACTGTTTGCCGCTGCCCCGGAAACCGAGGGCCATGACGCCTAGGCTGACCTTGCGGATCTTGTTCTTTGCGCGGTCGCGCATCGTCGCCAGGTCAGGTATCATGCCAGTGTACCAGAACATCAGCGAAACGGTGAAATATGTGCCCACAGCGAACATGTCCCACAGTAGCGGGCTGCGGAAGTTCGGCCATATGCCCATCTGGTTCGGATAAGGCGCCATCCACCACGCCACCCACGGTCGGCCGACGTGGATGCCCGGAAACATGCCGGCACAGATGACCGCAAAAATCGTCATGGCCTCGGCGAAGCGGTTGATCGACGTGCGCCAGCGCTGGCGCAGCAGGAACAGGACCGCCGAGATCAGAGTGCCGGCGTGACCGATACCGACCCAGAACACGAAATTGACGATCGCCCAGCCCCAGCCGACCGGATTTTGCACGCCCCAGATGCCGACACCTTCCCAGAACAAATACGCGATCGACGCCCCGAGGTTGGCCAGCGCCAATAGCGAAATCACCATCAGCACCCACCACAGCTTCGGAGTCCCTTGAATGGGGGCCTCCGTTACCTCGCTGATCCGCTGTGAAACCGAGTGAAAGCTCTGGGTTCCGGTGATCAGTGGCGGTTCGCTTGTTTCAGTGTGTGCGCTCATGCGTCCTTTCAATGCTCTTCCTGGCTGCGGTTGTCCGATGCCGCAATAGCCGACGCCAGCGTGGCGTTCGGATTGCGAATCTTGCCCAAATAGGTCGTCCTCGGCCGCGTGTTGAGTTCCTGCAACATTTTGTAGTTGCGGTCCGACCCCTTCACGTGCATCACGCGCGTGTCCGTCGGGTTCCATTCCTTGTCATTATTGAGATCGCCAAAGACGATGGCACCGACCGGACAGGCCTGCTGACAGGCTGTCACGACCTCGCCGTCCCGTACCCGGCGGTCCTCCAGTTTAGCGTCGATCTTGCCATGATTGATGCGCTGAATGCAGAAGCTGCACTTCTCCATGACACCCCGCGACCGCACTGTGACTTCGGGATTTTGCAACATCTTGTGAACTTCAGGCTTGCCCTTGGTGAAGTTGAAGAAATTGAACCGCCGCACTTTGTAGGGACAGTTGTTGGCGCAATAGCGCGTGCCGATGCAGCGGTTGTAAACCATGACATTCAATCCCTCCGAATCGTGTACCGTCGCAGAGACCGGGCAGACCTGCTCGCACGGCGCGTTTTCGCAATGCTGGCAAGGCACCGGCTGGTGCATCATCTGCGGATTGTCGGTGTCGCCCTTGAAGTAGCGGTCGATACGGATCCAGGACATCTCGCGGCCTTTCTCGGTCTGCACCTTGCCGACCACCGGGATATTGTTCTCGCTCTGGCAGGCAATGGTGCAGGCGTTGCAGCCGTTGCACAGGTTCAGATCGATCGCCATACCCCATTGATACCCGCTGGCGTAGCTGTGCGACCCGTACAGCTGCAAATCCTCGTCCATCTCGTGCGTCGCCGGCAACAGTTCGTGATTCTTGGCGCTCTTCTTGTAGCCCACTAAAGTATTTTCGCGAAACAGCGGGCGGCCCTCCATGCTTTGGTGGTCCTGTGTCGTGGCCAGTAGATGTGTGCCCTCCACTAAGGTAACCGAGACATCGCTGATAGTGTCCGATTTCGAACTCCGCAGAGCGTAGGCATTGCGTCCTGCCTGCTGGCTGACCCGGCCGACGCCCTGGCCGTAACCAAGCTCGACCGTTACCGCATCGTCGGCATGGCCTGGCAACACAAGCGCCGGCAGTTCGATGCTGTGCTTGCCTGCCGTCACCCGGACTTTCTGGCCCTTGCGCTTGACGCCAAGCTTGTGTGCCGTTGCCGGGCTGATCGCCGCGACATTGTCCCACGTGACCTTGGTCACCGGATCGGGCAGTTCCTGAAGCCAGCCGTTGTTCGCGTAGCGTCCGTCATAGACCGAGTTCGAAACCGTCACAGTGAGTTCCATGCCGGTCTTCGGCCGCGCCACGGGATTGCTTGCCAGGAACGTTTCGAACCGACGTGTCACCAGATTGGCTGGCGCCGGCTTATAGGCGCTGCCGGCATGCACACCGTCGTGCACGATGCGGCGCCAGGCCCCTTCGTCGATGGCGCCAATCAGGCCGTTCCACGTCTGGCGCACCAGGTCGTAATCGGAGACATCCTTTCCGGCGCTCACAATATTGAGGAACTCCGCCGTCGTACGGCTCTTATAGAGCGGCTCGATCAGCGGTTGGATCAGGCTGAGCGTGCCGTCGTAGGCGCGCGCATCGCCCCAGCTCTCCAGATAGTGGGAACGCTGCAGGAAATGATTGACATGTGCTGCCGTTTCATTGAACCGATCCGCCAGACACATCGAAAACGACATTCGCTGTAAAGCGCCGACGAAGTCCAGGTCGCCCGGGGCGTTGTAGGCCGGGTCGCCCCCAATGATGATCAGCGACTTAATTTCGCCGGAGTCCATGTCCGCGACCAACGCCGTCAGATCTTCGGTGCTCGACGTGCGGGTGTCCTCGACTGCGACATAGTGGACGGTGCGCAGGCTGTCCGCCGTTGTGAGCTTCTCGTTGATTGCCGCCACCAGGGCATGCACCGCTGGCGGCTGCCGCCGTCCGGCCACCACCAGCGCTCGATTCTGGGCCGCGGCTGTCTGCAGGTCGGCGATTACGCTGTCGACGAAGCGGCTGTCAAATTTGCCGGCGCCATCGGCCTTGATACCGAGCCGGTTGGCGATCGTTGCGGTGAACGCGCCGATCTGCGAACTTCGCACCCGCAGGCGATGATCGGCAATACCGCCCGTGAGCGTGTACATGCCTTCGACAGCGTACAGGCGGCTGACGGACTTTTCGTCCTCGTGTTTGTCCTTGACGTGGCGACCTTTTGCGAAGTCAGCGGCGTGACGGACATTGTTGCTTTCGCCCAGAACCAAGTCGTAGTCCAGCGCCAGCACTGTGCTGGCACGGTCAAAGCTGTACACAGGTCGCAGTGGCCGGCCGAAGACCGCCTCGGTCCCTTTATAGACGTTCTCGTTGCTGATCGCATCATAGGTGACCCAGCGGGCCTCGGGAAAGCGGGCGGCGAATTTCTTCGCCAACCGCTCGATCGTCGGCGATGAAAATCCTTCGCTAAGCACTGCCAGCCCGGCGCCGGTGCCGAGGTTGGCGCCAGTGATCACTTCCGCGAGCCGGTCCCACTCTTCGCCGTGCGGCTGTTGTTGCGCAGGTTGATCTTTTTCGTTGCGCCCGACCAGCGGGTCGCGGTCGGGATCGTAGAGATCGAGGACAGAGGCCAGCATCAGGCTGTTGGCGGCGCCGCGGGGCTCAGGGCGCTTATTCTGCCCAGGCAGATCGTAGGCGCGCGTTGCCGGATGGTTTTCGTTGCCCTCGATTTTGGTCGGGCGGCCTTCGTTCGAACGCACCAGCACGCCGAAGGCATCCTCTCCTAGCGGCATGGTACTGGCGTAATTGAGGGCCCGGCCGGGGACAACTTCTTCCGGCTGCCGGACGTATGGAACGATGTATTCGACCGGCCGGCGACAGCCAGTGAACGACGCTAGTGCCACGGACGCGCCCATAACGGTGATGAACTGCCGCCGGCTGACATCGTCCGGCGCCTCCGAAGCGCCCTCATGGAACTCGCGCTCCAGTTGCTGCCGGAATTCCGGGGCATCGACCAGTTCGTCCAGACTGCGCCAGTACTGGGGCTTCGACTCGTTTTTGTTTTCGGGACTCAACGGTGACATGAGGAACAGTCCTGCGGTGGGTTGAGCGTTGTCATGGCATCCTGTACGAGCTCCGCGTGGTTCGGCGGCGGCTCCCAGGTCATGTTGGTGATTTCCGATTTCGGACGAATATGCTGCTGGGGATTGCGGTGGCATTCCAGACACCAACCCATGCTCAGCGGTGCTTTGACTTCAACCGTTTCCATCTCTCCAATATTGCCATGGCAACTGGCACAGCCGACCCCTGCTTTGATGTGCACGCTGTGGTCGAAGTAGGCGTAATCGGGAAGTTTGTGCACTCGCACCCACGCGATCGGCGTGTTGTTCTCGAAACTGTCACGCACCAATTGCAGCTTGTCGCTCTTGGGCTTGATCGCGGCATGGCAATTCATGCACGTCTGCGTCGGCGGAATATTCGCTTCGTGGGACAATTCGACCGACACATGGCAGTAACGACAATCAAGTCCGAGTTCGCCGACATGGAGCTTGTGGCTGTACGGCACTGGTTGCTCGGGGCGGTAGCCGACTTCAATGAAGCGAGGCGAGCCATAATACCACACTAGAGCGACTGTACCGATACCGCCGAAGACCATCCCGAAAAGGACCAGTGCGGGAACGTAATTCGTCCATCTCGGAAAGAGTTGGGCCAAGGGAACTTCCTTAAAGTCAAGTTTTTCGCGTTCAGGGGTACTAAAAAGCGGCGAATATACTTCCGTGATTTGTTGCTACAAGAGTAAATCTTGAATTTCTACAAAGGTGTCGAAATGAGTCTCCTCATCGCGCCACGGTCAGCGTCCCTAATCCACTGGCAAGAGATCGCATTTTACCCCAGTGATTGTATACTACTGATTTTGAATCCGCTATATTTTTCCGACTAAGCGGAGAATTCTAATGGTCGCCCTTTCGAGAGCATATTGCTAATGCATCAACCACTGGAAAAACAAGCTGTGACACCGGTCGTTGAGAACCGACATGTCACGCGGTTCGAAGTGTTGATGGACGCTGGATTCGGTGCTCAGAAGGCCGGAGAGATTCTCATACGGGCCTTCGCTGCAGCCGGTGTCCATGTTTATAGTGAACCGATGATCCCGGCGGAGATTAGTCCGCCGCCGCGCACCCCTGCCGCCCTGTCTGGTGCCATCATTCGCGTCGCGGACTTCAAGATCGGCAACATCGGCAACCATACCGACTTGATCCTTGCCTCTCACGAGATCCTGCTGGAAACGCGGCTCGATGACCATGAAGCCGGACCGGGATGTCGTATTCTGCTCGACGTCGGTCTGCGCAAGTCGAACGCTGAAGAGTTTCAGCGTGTCATTGACCAGGTCAACGAACGTGGCTACGAACTGGTCGAGTTCGAAATCGGCAAAACCTCTGCGATGTTGATCAAATCACTGAACAGCGGCAAGAATCTTTATTATCTGGGAATCCTCGCCCGCATCTACAATCTTACGTGCGAGTTGATCGAGCCGGCAATTCGCAAGGTTTTCTTCAAACTGCCGGAAGACAAACTGTCGAAGAACATCACGCTATTCCGGAATGGCTACGCCTACGCCGATACACACATCGGCTACCGCATCGAGATCACCGTGACACGCAGCCGCGGGGAAGAGATCCTCATCGACGGCAATTCCGCCCTCAGCGCGGGCATTGTCGATGCCGGCATCAAGTTCATGAGTGGCTATCCCATCACGCCGGCATCTACAGTGATGCACACGCTGGCTCGGGATTTTTCGGCGTATGGCGGTATCGTGCACCAGGCCGAGGACGAAATAGCTGCAGTCGGTGCCGTGATCGGTGCATACTATGGCGGCACCCCGTCGATCACCTGCACCTCCGGTCCGGGGCTGTCGCTCAAACAGGAGTTCATCGGCTATGCAGCCATGGCCGAGATCCCGCTGATCGTCATTAACGCCCAGCGCAGCGGCCCATCCACCGGGATGCCGACCAAGACTGCACAGTCTGATCTGCCGGCCACTGTCTTTGGGCGCCACGGCGATAACACCTCCGTTGTCCTCAGCGTCGCTGATGTCGATGATTGTTTCTACGCCCCTCATGTTGCCCGGTACCTGGCCGAAAAACTGAAGACCCCCGTGTTCATCATGACCGATTTCCAGATCGCCAACAGTTTCGAGGTCGTGGACAAAATGTCTGTGACCGAGATGGAAGCCATCGATGACATCCCGGACCACGTGCTGCAACGCTTCCACATCGAGAGGCTGCCGGAATCTATCGAAATGGTTAAGGACAATCAGGCCATCCCAGGCACGCCCGATCAGATGTGCCGGGTCACCGGGCTCAACACAGACGCCGCCGGCGATGTCGCCTATTCTCCGGCCAGCGCGCAACGCTCACACGAGATCCGCAACCGCAAACTGCACGCTGTCCGCTACGCCCTGCAGGAGCCCGAGATTTTCGGTCCGGAAGATGCTGACCTGCTAGTCGTCGGCTGGGGCAGTGCCCGCGATGTCATCCACGAAGCTGTCAGTGTGGCCCATAGCCGAAAACTTTCGGTTGCCGGCATGCATCTGAAGATTGTGTACCCACTGCCGCTGATGCTTGCCGACATCTTTGCACGCTACAAAAAGGTTGTGGCCGTCGAGCTGGCTTACGGCGATGACCTGAAACCGGCGCCGCTGGCATCGTTACTGCGTATGGAAACTGCAATGAACATTATCAGTGCCCTCAGCCTGGCAACGGGACGACCGTTGACGCCGCAGGCCGTTTTGATGAAAATCCAGGAGTACCTCTGTGAGCATGATGTCTGAAGCGCCTGCAGCCGTGGCCATTAGCGAAAGCCCGCAGGAAATATCCATCAAATCGCTTGACATCCAAAACCCTCGCTGGTGCCCGGGTTGTGGCGATTTCGGTATCCTCATGGCCCTCAAGCGGTTCATGGTCGACGAGCAACTCAACCCCGCGGACACTGTCCATGTATCCGGTATCGGTTGCTCCGGCCGTACCCCCAACTACATCCGTTCTTACGGCGTCCATGGCATCCACGGTCGCTCCATTCCTCTCGCTACGGGTCTGATCCTGACGCGGCCCGACCTCAATATTTTTATCGAATCGGGCGATGGCGATTCCCTCAGTATCGGCGGCAACCACCTGCTGCACGGCATCAACAAGAATGTCAACTGCGTCTATCTGCTGTTCAACAACGAGCTTTACGCCCTCACCAAAAGCCAGACCTCACCAACCACTCGCAAGGGGCACAAGACCAATACTCAGCCGACAGGCACTTATCTCGACCCGATCAATCCCCTGCGGTTTGCATTGGGTGTCGGTGCCTCGTTCGTTGCCAACACTGCGGATTGGCTGAGTGAGCATCTCGTAGCCACGTTGCGGCTTGCCGCTGCCCATCCCGGCTTTTCATTCGTCCACATTTCCCAGCGTTGCCCGCATTTCGATCCAAACGCGTTTCAGCATAAGAAGGCTGATTGGATGACCTTCCTGACCCACAAGAACGGCGTGACCGCCGAAAAACGTTTCGCCAAGAAAGCCGAAGCCCGCGAGCACGATCCCAGCGACCTCCAAGCCGCCTTCGAAGCCGCAGAGCATTTCAAGTCCTGGTTCGGCATCATCTACCAGAACCCCGACAAGCCCAGATACGAGGAGATCCTCCGTGCCGAACTCGACAGCACCCCGCGAAAAGCCCGTAGCGCCCTGCTCGACAAATATCTGATCTGAATTTTTCCTACCGCTGTATGAAATATTTTTTTCGAATTAGGTATGACTTGTTACCTAATCATTCAAGATATGTTCGAGATGGGAGAGATTGCGGCGTGCGTCTTCGTAGCCAGGGCGCAAACGCAAGGCCTCTTTGAAATGCTCAAGAGCCTCGGGGAGGCGTTGCTGCTGGCCTACGCAGGCACCTAAATTGTTGTGGGCTTCGGCAAGGCTGGGGGCCGCGGTGATGGCCTTCTTGAGTGCAGCTTCCGCTTCCGGTAGTCGATTGAGAGACATCAAGGCGGTGCCGAGACTGTTGTAAACCCCGGCCGGACTGGGGATGCCGAGGTCCAGGGCCTTACGGTAACTGCCGACAGCCGCGACACTTTCACCGGTTCGCTGCAATGCCACGCCAGTCTGAGCATGTGCCTCGGCATGGTTCGGATACTTGCGCAAATGCTCGGCGAACGCAGCGATAGCGTCGGATGATTTGCCGGCAGCCAGCCTGGTCCTGGCATGAGCGAAGCTGCGATTTCTCATCTTTCGACGTACGCTTACTCTGGCAACCTCCGCTGCCTTGAAACCGGGGTCTTCTTCAATCGCTTTGTCACACCATGCCAGGGCCTTTGCGAGTGCACCGTCATCGAGAAACGACTGCAAGCGGCCGGCGAATTGTTGGAACTCCAAGCGCTGGAGAATATCTGTGCGGTTCTTCCTGGCCATTTCAAAGTCGGGATCGATGGCCAGCGCCTTGTCGATATACGTAAGCGCGTCGTCCAGTTTATCATCCATCCGGAGAGCGGCTGCGAGATTATTGAGAACTTTGACGTCGCCGGGATCGAGCTCGTGGGCGATCAGGTAGTGATGGGCGGCTTCGTCAAGTCGACCGGCGCGCCGGTAGGCAATGCCCAGGTTGTAGTGAGCGCTGACGAAATCACGCCTTAGTCGCACGGCTTCGCGGCCGTGTTCGATTGCCTTGTCATAGTTTCCAAGCTGCCGGTAAACGCCCATGATATTGCTGTGCGCTTCCGGGTAGTCGGGCTTGTTATCCAGTGCTTGTTGCAACCGGATCAGTCCGTTTTCGAGATCGCCTTTTGAAGCAAGGTACTTGCCCAGGTTATTCTGTGAGCGCGATTTCTTCGGCGATTTCTCGGCGCAGTCGGTCCACATCCTCTCGTTCGACGTCCAGACACGGTTTCGCTCGATCGTGGCAATACACAGAAACGCGGCGATGCAGGTAACTACAGCCCACCGGACGGCAGCCACAGTGGGGACATAGCGTCGAAAGGTCCAGGCCACGCCGATCATGATCCCGACGGTCGGCAAGTACATGCGGTGCTCGAACATAAGCTCGAGGTTGATGACAGTCGATTCCAGTGCGAGGTTGATAAAAAACCACAGGACACAAAACGCCGGCAGCGGATACCGCCGGGCTGCCACACAGGCGCCGACAAGCAGCCCGAGGATGAACAACAGCGACACAACGGTAGAAGCTGGTGCAAAGATCGACTGGGAGATGACTTCGCAGTGATGGTCCAGGTTGAGACGTTGCGGCAGGGGCAGCAGCAGCAGGGAAAGGTAAAACACAATGACCCGCCATTCGGTCATGACTCGTTGGGCCATGTTGAAATCCCGGGACTTATAGCCTTCGACCAAGGGCCGCAAGGGTTCATCGGGCAGAAAGATAATCCCGATAACGACCATGACGGCAAACGGAATGATGCAGAATCCCAGGCGGCGTGCGATCCAGTCGCGGCTCAGTTTCTGGAAGAAAAACCATTCGTAGAGGACGATCACAACCGGCAGGGTGATGGCAATTTCCTTGCTGCCGAGAGCCATCAACCAGGCGAGCGGCATCAGTGCAAGGCATATTCCCTGTCGACGCCGCGAGGTCGCCCGGCGCCCGACGATGTAGAGGCAAAGCGCTGCCAGGTAGAACATCGTCGCCATGCTGGTCATACGCTGCACGATATAAGTGACAGACTGGATCTGCACGGGGTGCAGCACCCATAGAACAGCAGCGGCTAGGCCGGTACAGGCGATTGATTTTTGACCGAGTCGTCGGTCGGCAGTATCCTCGTTGCGATCGAGCTGGCGCAGGGTCAGCACGCCAAGCGCGTATACCAGCCAGCCGGTCAGCAGATGAATAGCGATATTGACGATGTGCCAGCCGCGCATGCTGTCGAAGCCGCCGACGTAATGGTTCAGCGCAAAGCTGAGGTTGGCGGCCCAGCGATTGGTCAGTTGTCCATTCTCCAGCACTGCGCCGATGCTGGCGGCGTCGAGCTTTGTCATCGCGATTGCGGGCCGTTCGACGATGTTGCTGATGTCATCGAAAATAAATGGACACGTCAATGTCCCATGATAGGCGGCGATCACGACGACGGCGATCATGAGCATCGGAAGGCCGTGCAATTTTGCGGAGGATTTCATAGGTCAGTCAATCATTGTTCCCGCAGCATCTTTTCTGCAGCCGCCAGGTTTCGTTTGGCATCGCCAAATTCCGGATCGAGCTCGACGGCGCGTCCGAACGACTCGACTGCCAGCGCCAGTTTACCCTGCTGCCCGTAAATGGCGCCCATGGTGTTGTGCAGCACGGCGTTGCCGTTTACCGTCTTCAGTCCCGCCTGACAGTATTGGAAAGCGCGCGGAACCTGACCGGCCTGCAGCAGCCCTACCGCCAGGCGGTTCGTGGCGGTGATGAACTCTGCCCGGGCGCCGGCGTATTGCGGCTGTAATTCGAGCGTTCGGCGTAGGTTCGTGTGGGCGCGTGCGAGATCGTCGCGGCGAATAGCGATGACTCCGAGGTTGAAATGAGCGACAGCGACAGCGGGGTCGATGTCGACGATCGCCATGTAATGTGTGGCGGCGCGATCGTAATCCTGCTGTTCGAAATACAGATTGCCCAGGTGCAGGTGGGCTTCTACGTCCCGGGGATTCTCGTTGAGTCGGGCGATCCATCGATCGGCGACCTGGCCGCCCCGCCCTTGCTGCCGCAGTGACCGGTCGAGCTGGCGCTGTGCCTCGGGGTGGTCAGGCTGAATGCCGATTGTCCGCCGCAACCACTTCTCCGCCGCCGCAGGTTCGCCCTGGGACAGCAGCATGCGGCCGGCGTTGTAGGCCGCCTTGACGTATGTGCTGTCGGTCGCCAGTGCTTTTTCGTAGTAGTCGACAGCATCGCTGTGTCGGCCGGTGTCGCGATGAACATTGGCCAGGTTGCAAAGGACCTCAGCCGTTGCCGGTCCATGGGCCAGAGCTTTATCGAAATATCCCTGCGCGAGCCCAAACGTTTTTTCCCGGGCGTATGTAATGCCGATGCTGTTGTACAGTTGCGGGTTGTCCGGGCTGAACGTCAGGGCGTGCTCGAAGAGGCTGCGGGCATCGGCAAAGGCACTGGACATTTCCATGTGCACATTGCCCAGGCCGACATAGGCATCAAGGTGATACGGGTTGGCTTTGATAGCGCGCTGATAATGCGTCTGGCTCAATTGCCATTCGCCCATTTCACGATAGGCGGAGGCGAGATTGTTGTGGCTGGCGGCGTCCTCGGGCAGGAATTTTAGCGCCTTGTTGTAGGCCTCGATAGCCTGGTCGTATTGCCCGAGTTTGGCGTAAACGATACCGAGATTGGTATAAGCCTTGTAGTAGTTCGGGTCGAGGTCGACGGCGGTTTGCAGCCATTCCTTTGCTTCGCGGTAGCGCTCCAGCTTTGCCAGTTCCATGCCGACGTTGTTCTGGACCCGTGCCTTGTTCGGTGACTTGCGGGCACAGTCCTCCCACAGTGTCAGTGCACTGGACCACACGAGATTACGCTGGTACGTCCAGAAAATAAACAGCATGGCAACAATCACGGCTATGGCAGCAGCCACGTACCCGTGCCGCCACATCGCCTTGCTGCGATAAAGGCCGTAGACGATACCGAGCAGACAACCAACAGCGGGCATGTACATGCGGTGATCAAAGGCGATTTCGAGAGCGACAAAAGACGATTCGATGGCCAGATGAATGAAAAACCAAAGAATACAAAACGACAACAAGCGGTCTCGTCGTGCGATAACAACAGCCAGCACCAAAGCCGCACACAGCGCGAGAATCGCCGGCAACGTGGTGAGCGGTGTGAGCGGTGACGTCGAGATTGTGAAGTCGTGGTCCAGATTCAGCCGGCTCGGATGCGGTACCAGCAGTTGCGTCACGTAATAGATGACAACCCGCGGCTCGGTGAGCAGTCGCTGTTCCATTGTGAAGTCGCGCAACCGGTAAGTCCCGAGGATCCGGTTGATCGGATTGTACTGAATCAGCGCCAATCCCAGCACCGTTGCGGCAATCATCGTCATCACCACATACAGGGCGTATTTCTTGAGCCACGCAATATCGAGCTTGCGAAAGAAATACCACTCGTACAGCAGCACGACGAATGGCCCGGTGAAAGCGATCTGCTTAGAGCCCATTGCCAGCAGCCACACGACAGCGGCCCCGGTATAACACCACGCCCGGCAACTCCCGCCACGGCAACGGCGGCCAATGATGTAGAGGCACAGCGCGCCCATATAGAAGCACACCGCCATGCTGTTCATACGCTGCACGATGTAGGTGATCGACTGCGTCTGCAGCGGATGCACCAGCCACAGCAACGCGATGAAACCGGCAAGGATGTCGGGAAACGCGGCAACCCTGTTCGTATCGTCGTCGTTGTTGGGCCTTGCCAGCAGCAGTGTCAACCTGCAGAAGACGTATACGAAAAACGCGGTCAGGCCATGCAGCAGGACATTCACCAGACGATAGCCGCGCGGCGAGTAGTCGCCGAAGTAGTAGTTCAACGCGAAGGAAAGATTGGCGACCGGCCGATCGTGGAGATTACTGCTGGTGGCGGCCCGCTGCAGGTTTTCCCAGTTCAGGGAAGTGATGCGGATATGCGGGTTTTCTACAATGTTCTGATAATCGTCGAAGACAAACGGGTAATCGAGCGTATGCCAATACAACGATAGAGCGACAAGGGTGAACAGGCAGTAGATGCAAAAATATTGTACGGGCCTGCGACCACGCATAACAGATTACGTGAGGTGGTTCTGGCCGGCGCGGCGCGCAGAGGATGGCATCCCCAACCGGATTTGAACCGGTGTTACCGGGATGAGAACCCGGCGTCCTAGGCCTCTAGACGATGGGGACACATATTGGGACACATTAACCGTGAGACTATAGGCTAAGTCGTCGGTATTGCAAGCACGCCGGGGTGTTCGCCCGCGTCATGACTTTCGCACTGTGGCACGGCAAGAGGGCGGATCCCCAACCGCCCGTCGAAAATTCAGATTCGCGTGTCGATACCGAAAACGTTCAGCAGCGCCGCACAAAAAAATTTCGGCTACTTCTTTGTGTGCAACGAACAACTTTGGCAGTTGCCGGGCCCGGATGATGCCGACGTCTATCCCTTCGACCACAGCGCCTACCAGGGCTTCACAAACAGATACCAGTACGCCGAACGCTTCAACGGTCTGTTGGCCGATCCGCAATATGCTGCTGCAACGTGATCTCCGCCGGCCGACGACGTTTGCGGGTGCAGCCGGGCACCAGCGCCAGAGGAGTGGCTATGCGGAAGAATTTACTTCATGCAGTACCAGTCTGTTGCAATGACAGTGGCCGGCAATTATCTTGTTAATTCCACACAGACTTGGTTATGTTCATGACACAGATCCGCCAACGTGCCAATCCCGAGCCGCACAAGCTTTGGTTTATCGGCTGCCTGCTGCTGGCTTGCGTCGGTGGCGTCACCCTTGCCGCAACCGCGATGACGTCACCGCCGCCGCGTCTTACCGCGCTGCGGATCGAGGAATCCAACATCATAATCGACGGCGTTGCCGACGACACCTTCTGGCGCCGTGCCCAGAAAACCGGCGAATTCAACCGACGCGACGGTGACGGCCTGCCGTTTCAACGCTCCGAAGGCATCATTGCGTGGACGGGCTCGGGACTTTGCGTGGCTATCCGATGCTTCGACGTAGGTGCCGAGGGACTGGAAACACGCGTCACCGAACGGGACGGTCCGGTGTTTCAGGACGACGCCGTCGAGCTCGTTATCGCAACTGAGGCCGGTGACGCGGAGACCTTTCTCCATTTCGCCTGCAACGTCGACGGCGTCCAACTAGACGACCGCAATCTCGGGGCGCCAGCCGGCTGGGACGGCAAGTGGGCGGTGCGCACGAAGCGGCTCGAAGACCGATGGGAAGCTGAGTTCTATATCCCGTTCAGCACCTTGGGCAACACACCGGAAGTGGGGCACATCTGGCGGATGAACATCCTGCGATCGACCGTCTCAAACAGCGAACTGGTGGCCTGGTCCTGTCCGTTCGGCCGGTTGGATGATGTCTCGCGCTTCGGCGAGGTATTGTTCGGCGATGAATCTCCGAATGCCTACATAGTTCCTGCCGTCCGTGACATCCGTCGGTTCAACAACCAGGTCAGCGGCCATATCGCCAATCCGACGTTCGAGACGGCTGAGGTCACGTTGCGTTTTCGGCTGTTCGACTCGGTCGGCGAACAGACCTTGCAGGAGCGGAATTTTGCGGCCGAAGCACAACTTGAAACCGTTTTTGGCTTTCTCTTCGACATCGAGCGTGGCGGGCATCATGCCCGGTCTGTGTCGCTCATACAGAACGACGCCGAAGTGTACCGCCACACTACGATCGGTCGACTTGCGGAAACCAAATTCAATCCCCTCGCCCTGATTGTGCCTGACCCGATGGTCGCTGTCGGTGACAAGCTGGAGATTCGCGCCTACGTCAACCTCCCAGAAGCTGAGATCGTCGGCCACAAAGTCCAGATGCAGCTAAAAAAGGACAATGCATTGGTCGCCGATCTGACCGAGCACCCGGAATCGCGGAACGTCCGTTTTGAGGTGCCCACTGCCAAGCTTCTGCCAGGCGAATACGAACTGCAGGTCGATTTGCTCGGGGGCACGCATACGGATTGGCACCTGACTGTGCCCGAATCGGCTCGTCGCCGGACTGTACCGATCACTATCACCGTGCCGCAGCCGGAGCCGCAACGCGTGCGGGTTGACGTCAACGGCGGCATCCAAATCGGTGAGGTCGGCAGCTTTCCGATTGTTGTCATGGGCAATGGCGGCGTGCCGGCAGGCATGGGTATTGCCGTGCTGCCGATTATGCCGACGGACGTGGAAAATCCCGACGCTCTCGTGGCCGGTGCCCTGATGGCAGGGGCCCAGGCGGACGTGCCGATAGTCGTGACGACGTTCGGGACCGTCGACGTCCGCCGCCGGGTGGCGGCGTACCGGTACCATCCGGCGCTGTTCGCCTGGCTCACAGCCGATCGCCCGTTTGCCGAGTCCGGGGAGAATGCGGTGCCCGTCGACGTGGGTCGGCTCCGGCGCTGGCGCGAACTGACCCGCGGCCTCGATTCGAAACACCCGACCATCGTGCTGGTTGGCCAGCGCACCGGTTTTCGCGTGGCATCGTCGTTGGCGGATGTACTGGGGATCGTGGACACCAGTGGTGATGCGGCTGTTGCGGCCGAGTTGATCACAGCTGGTCTGGCCGCCACAGGCGACAGCGTGACAGTATGGCTGTGCCAGCTTGCGAACCCGGACAACGACGTTGTCATTCCCGCCAGCATCCGCGCCTCGATGTTTGCCGGAATCTGCGCCGGCGCCACCGGCCTGATCATCGATTCAGAGTTTGTCGTGCCCAGCCCGACAGGCGTTGATGAAGAACCCGTGTCGATGGCCCTGCCGTATCTCGAGGAGATCAAGATGATCGAGCCGATCCTTGTGTACGGTACGCGCCGTGAGACAAAGCATTTCACCCGCGACGATCTGAACATCTATGCCACGCGCTACTGGCACGAGGGTTTCGAATACATCCTCGCCGTCAATGCCGGGACGAAGGCCGGCGAGATTATTTTCGAGATTCCCGGTGACCTGGCTGAATCCGTTCTGGATGGCCGCAAGATCACCGGGATCAACGGCAAGGTCCCCCTGCAGTTCGATCCGTATACCGTGTACGTCCTGAAACTGGTGGAGAAGAAGCCCGTAGTTACCGCCCACAAAATCACCACGGCGCCGGTGGTAGATGGCGCTCTCGACGACAAGTCGTGGCGCCAGGCGCCGGTGATCGCCGGTTTCATTCAGACCGACGGCGGTGGGTTGCCGGCCGTTCGGACCAAAGCCATGGCAGCCTGGACCAACGACGCTTTGTATCTCGGCCTGCGTTGCCACGAGTTCGACATGAAAACACTGACGGCGGCAACCACCGAGCGGGATGGGCCCGTTTGGGTCGATGATTGTATCAAGCTCTTCATCGATCCGAAACACAATCATCACAACTGGTTCGAACTGGTGTGCAATACCGACGGTATCTGTTTCGACCAGTTCAAGCAGGAAGGCGGTGAGTCATGGGATGCCGAATGGACCGTGGCCTGCCAGAAGTTCGACAAATACTGGGAAGCTGAGATCATGATCCCGTTCGCCATTTTCGGGAAACCGCCGAAAATCGACACGGTCTGGGGTTTCAATATCGGTCGTGATTCGAAGGCAAGCGATCAGCAGATTGAATGGTCCTGCACCTACGGTAAAGTCCACAGTCCCAATCGCTTCGGTGACCTCATCTTCGGCAGCACCAGGGCGTCGCCATATGTCACGTTACAGGAGGCAACCTTCCACCACGGCCGCAATAATCTCGTCGGCACTTTGACCAATGCAGACACGAATGAGCAAAACTTTTTTCTCGAATACGAATTTCTCGACCAGGAGGGTGAGGTAGCAGCGCAGAGCAGTCCGATCGTTCTCAAGCCGCGGCAACGTGCCCGGGTAAAGTTTGCCTACAACGTGCGCATGGCCGGCTATCAGGTGCTCAACGTTGCTCTGGTCGACGATAACAATGCGGTGCGTTATCGCGAGTGCCTCGTGCGCCGTATCGGCGAGTACTGAATGACAACAGGACTAAGAACATGGCCGCATTGGAATACCTGCAGGACCTGATCTCTTTCGAGTCCACCAGTAACTTGTCGAACGTCGCTATTACCGATCACGTACAGGCGGCCCTGACTAAACTTGGCTTTGACACCGAACGCATCGAGTACGACGACAAAAGCGGTGTGCGCAAAGCCAGTGTAGTCGGTAAGCGAGGCGGCGGTGTTGGCGGTATGGCCTATGCCGGTCACACCGATGTGGTGCCGGCGGACGATTGGTTCCAACCCGAGCACGGACCGTACCGCGGCGTTGTCGATGGCGACCGCGTTTATGGTCGAGGCAGCTGCGATATGAAAGGCTCCATAGCCTGTATGATCGCTGCCGTAGAGCGGTTGAAAAACGTGTCGCTTGACGCGCCCCTCTATTTCCTGGCCACTGCCGATGAAGAGATCGGATACGGCGGCGCGAAATCGATCGCCAGCGAGTCGAGGTACTTCCGGGAGATGGTGGCGCAGGATACCAGAACCGTCGTCGGCGAACCGACCATGCTGGAAGTCGTCAACGTCCACAAGGGATCGGGCCAGATCACCGCTACGTCGCGTGGTCGTGCGGCTCACTCCAGCACCAGTGAAGGGGTGAATGCGAACCTTGCAATGATCCCGTTTCTGCAGGTGATGAAAGAGATTTACGACGAAACGGAAGCCGATCCTGCCTGGCAAAACACTGCCTTCGACCCGCCAACACTGTCATGGAATATCGGCATCAACGACCACACCGCAGCAACCAACATCACGCCGCCGCAAAGCGTCTGTACAATCAGCCTGCGACCCATGCCCGGCATCGATGTGACGCCGCTGCTGGATCGCGTTCGTGCCGCGGGAGAAGCGTTCGGCGTGGACGTTAAAATCGATGCGTCCACACAGCCGTTGACCACAAGTCCCGATGCCCCCGTCGTCCGCGACCTGCTCGAAGTCACTGGCAATGCCGCTGCGAAGACTGTGACTTATGGAACAGACGCCTCCGTGCTAACAGGTTTGCAGAACCTCGTGGTCTTTGGACCCGGCGACATTGCCCAGGCCCACACCTTCAACGAGTGGATCGCGCTCGAACAACTCGATAAAGGTACGGACGTCTATGAAACGCTTATCCGCCGCTGGTGTATCGGACCGTAGTTTCAGGCCCCTTGGAACGGTTTTCCTGGCCGTTGAATATGCTTGGGTTTTTCTCTTTGTTTTTCCTCGAAACCTTTTTTTATTGGCTGTTCGCTGCCGGAAAGGCGGGGAAGAAAGATCACGATGAAAGACAAGAACCTTCAATTCCAGTTTCATTCATTGTCGATAGCCTTGGGGCAATTCGGTAACTGTCAGCCGACCCACCGGTTAACCGACCGCATGCGATGAGTATTCACGACGTCGTTGATGTTCGCTTGCCGCCGCCGCGCCTGGTACCGCTGCGCCGGGGACACCCGTGGTTGTATGGCCATCCGGACCTGCACTTTCCCGAGTTGCCCACTGGGCAGAGTGTGAAACTGGTCGACGAGCGTGACGACACTGCGGTTGCATACGGCCTCTACGACCCCGGAGCGGCCATCGTGTTTCGCGCCTACGACCGCAAGGTGCCGGTCAACGCCGACTATTTTCAACGCCGGATGGTGCAGTGTCTCGATAAACGCCGGCCCTTGCGCAAGGTCACCGATGCGATCCGCATTTTACACGGCGAAAACGATGGCATCCCGGCTGTCGTTCTCGATCAGTACGGTGACTATGCCGTCCTCAAACTTTACAGCACTGCGTTGTTGCCGTGGGTTGACACGATCTCGGACGTCCTCAGGGAGATGGATGTTTTCAAGGGTGTGTATTTGAGGTATAGCCGGGCCTTGAAAACCTCGGAGCGTGTGTTGTTTGGCGAGGTACCGGAACAGGTCGTCATCACCGAGATGGGTATGCGATTCAACGTCGATGTGCGTCATGGACAGAAGACCGGGTTCTTCATCGATCAGCGTGCCGGTCGCCAGTTGGCCAGGTTACACGCGCATGGGACTGTGCTTAATTGTTTTGCGTATACTGGCGGCTTCGGTGTGGCATCTTTGTTGGGCGATGCGGATAAGGTGATTAGCGTCGACTCCAGTGCGGCAGCGGTTGCTGCCTGCGACGAGCATGTGCAGATGAACGCGCCGGGGTTCGTTGACCGGCATGAAAGTGTAGTTGGCGATGTCTGGGATTACCTGCGCCGTGGCAACAGCAGGTTCGATATGATCATTCTCGATCCGCCACCCCTTACCGGCAACAAGACGTCGATGGAACGGGCGCAGAAGGCCTACCGCGATCTGCATGAGGCCAGCCTGCGTCGCCTAAGCAAGGGGGGGCTGTTATTGACCTGCTCCTGCAGTTCGCGGATCACTGACGCGATGTTCAGCAGTCTGGTGCAGGAAACCGCTGTGGGAAGCGGCCATGTGCTGTGCCAGCTGGAGAGCCTTGCCCAGCCACCGGATCATCCGACTCGAAACAAATTTCCGGAAGGCAGGTACCTGAAGGTGATGTTGTACGGATCACGTTGAACACGGGTATCGGGTAAAGACGAAAAGCCTGACACCGTCGTCTTATTTTCCTGCTTTTTGTCTTGTATCACGCCAGGCGCCGCAGTCCGGTCATCTTGACGGGGCCGCCGATACGCGATTCTATGTCGTTGGCAGCGATGGCGTCTGCGAGTTCCGCAAAAACCTCGTCGCAAGCTTCGAGGTAAGTGTCGACGTGTGCGTCGGTGTGCGTCCACATCGGATAGAAGCCACTGGCGATGAGCAGGGCGTGGGCCAGCATGCGCACTGTCCATAGGGTCTGGATGGCCGGTGCCTCGGGGTGATCGAAACCGAAATACTGCAGGCACGGGTGTCCGGTGAAGGTCAGCGGGATGTCGTACTTCGCGGCCAGTTCACGCAGGCCCGCGTGGACGGCGCTGCCGATGTGCTCGAGATGCGCCGGGACATCGAGGCGCATGTGCTTCTTGACGGCTGCCAGGGCGGCTGCCGGTCCGATGCCCTCACTCCAGAAGGCGCTCGAGCAGAAGGTGTCCTGGAAGGCATTCATCGGTTCGGTACGCCCGATGATGGCGCTCATCGGCACGCCGTTGGCGAGCGATTTTGCGAACACTGCCATGTCGGGCTCGACGCCGTACTTCAAGTGGGCGCCGCCACAGGCGAGTTTCCAACTGATCGTGATTTCGTCGAAGATCAGACAGGCGCCACACTGCGTTGCGAGCTCCCTTACGCCTTCGAGGAAACCCGGTTCGGGAAAGAGGTTGCGCGTCGGCTCCATGACGATGGCGGCGAGTCGGTCGCCGTGAGATTCGATGATCGCCTTGAGCTCGTCAATCTTGTTGTAGGTAAACGGCATCGTGGTGCCGGCGAGCCCGGCGGGTACGCCCTTGGGGTCGAGTCCCGGCATCAGGTGCCAGTTGCCGAGTCGGTCGCTGCTATCGTTGTCATCGGTTGGGAGGTTGGCGGAGATGTACCAGTCATGCCAGCCGTGGTAGCCGCAGAAAGCGATGTGATCGCGACCGGTATAGGCTCTCGCGATGCGCACGGCGAGGGCCATCGTTTCGCCGCCGAGCCGCCCGAAACGGACCTTCGACGCCCACGGATGGAGTTGTAGCAGGAGTTCGGCCAATTCGACTTCATCCGGCGGGTTCAGCATGCACATGGAGCCGTTGGTGACACGGTTCGTCACCGCTTGCGCCACGTCGGGATCGGCGTATCCGAGAGCGGTAGCCCCGATACCGCAGCTGGCGAAATCGATGAACCGGTTGCCGTCGAGGTCAACGACTTCGCTGCCTTTGGCTTCTGCGAAATACGTCGGCCACTGTTCCGGCGCATGCATTTCCTGGCGGTGCCCGAACAGGCCCGTGCCGCCGGGTATCATCGTTTTTGCTTTACGGTAAAGTTTCGGGCCTTTTCCGGCACGCAGCGCCGCCGGATCGATAGTGGTTGCCATGGGGAGGTCCTTCGGTGATTCGTTTGCTTTCGTTGCGGGTAATGTGACCAGCGTGCGGCCGATATCAATCCCCGGTGCTAGCCGGAAGGGAGTACGCAATAAAAGGGAAGGGGGTATGGCCGAGCGCCTGACTCACAGAAAGCTTCGCTGAAAATTACGACTGATTGAACTCGATCGACACCAGGTGATTCGCCTCTGCCCGGACAATGACGTCTGCCAGCCCGGCGCTGCTGCTAACGCATCTGATATTGATTACATCGACCGCGTTGATATGTCGTAACGCGTCTTTCTCTGGGCGCCCCCCGCGCCGGTGGCGGGCGAGCAGGTTGTTGCGGCACTCGGACTCCGGCACGTCCAGGTAAACGCACAGGTCCAGTTGCGCACGCACCCGACACCAATCGGGGGCGTCCAGCAACAGATAGTTTCCTTCGGCCACGAGGAGATTGACCGCGGTACCGACTTTGATCCGATGTTCCTGTGGTTCGTGTGTCTCACGGCAGTAGGCCGGTAACGACAACGCCACAGTACGATCGGCGCCCGCCGTGAGATCGTCGAGAAAACGGACGATATCAAAAGTTTCCGGTGCGCCTTTAATCCGGCGCAGCGGCTGTCCGCCCATTTCCGGATAGCAGTCGCCATTGCAGACCAGGCGGTCGAGCGTGTCGTTGCGCAGATGATAGCCGTCGAGCGGCAGATGGACAGCGCCGCCGCGGGTGACAATGCCCTCGTCCCGCAGCCACTCTATGAGGCGCATCGCAAAAATAGTTTTGCCGGCGCCGGGAGGTCCGCAGACTCCCAGACGGAGGCGTGCTTTGACCGGTGTGCGGCGCAGGCGCTCGTCGACGGCTGTGCCCAGCAGCTGGACGACGTCGCGCAGTTCATCGGCATCGAACCCGGAGACTTCCAGGTTCACGCCATCGACTCTAAAATTCATCAAGACAGACCATATGGCGGAGTTATCAAAGTGTATCGCGGGGCTTATCAGTAACCACACAACCGGTCACCGGCAACCTGTGTCATGGTGGAAAAACACTCAGACTTTTTCATTTGTCGTCAGCTTCCCGAGGCAGCCCTGTCTGGCTTCCGGTAACAGGGCGGTCACATGTACGGCCCGATCCTGACCGACTTTCCCGAGGTCGCCGCGTACGAAGCCGAATTGTGTGGGCATGCCATCTGTCCGCGAGATTGCGACAGCCGTTGCCTTTCCTGATAGCGACTATGCGGCTATCGTACCGGCTGTAGCGGTCATTATTGTGGAAGAAAACTAGTTCAGGACACATGAAATGATCGCAGGAACGTGAAACGAATCGGCAAGATCAGCGGGCCATAAACTAGCAGGTTTCACCTATGCTCATGCACGACAGCAGACTAGAGGATTTTCCGTCACTGGCGGAGCGGACCTATCTCAACACCGCTGCCGAAGGCATTCCGCCCCTGCCGGTGATCAACGCACTGCACCAGTATGCCCAGGACAAGATCCTCGGCATGGATGGTCGTGAGCTGCACGAAGTACAATGGGCTGAAGCAAAAAGTGAAATTGCGCAGGCTTATAACCTGACAGCCGATGAAATCGGCATCTGCTCCTGTACCTCCGAAGCCTACAACATGGCAGCTATCGCGCTGCAGTTGCAGGAGGGCGATGAAGTTGTCGTCAACGATCTTGATTTTCCCGCCGGCGCGACACCGTGGCTGCAGCCTGCCTGCCCGGCTACGGTCCGCGTCTGGAGATCGCGCGCCGGCGCCTTGCGGGTTGACGACCTGGTGCCGCTGCTCAATGCAAAGACACGCCTTCTGACGGTGTCGCTGGTCAGTTTCTTCAACGGCTTCAAAATCCCGCTGGATGACGTTCGTGCCGCCGTGCGCCGGCACTCATCTGCGCTATTGGCGCTCGATGTCACCCAGGCGCTCGGCCGCGTGCCGCTGGACCTGACCGACGTTGACTTCGTCGTCAGTTCGACGCACAAATGGATTCTCGCCAGTCACGGCGGCGGCCTTGTCGGCGTGCCGCAGGCACGCGCTACGGAGTGGACCGCGCCCGCCGGCGGCTGGTTCAACATCGAAAACGCTTTCGACGCCGATCGCTTCGACCATCCGGCAGTTAGCAAGCCGGGCGCTGCGAGTTTCACTGCGGGCATGCCGAACTATGCCGCGGTCTACGCCATCAACGCCGGCCTCCGATACATTCGCAGCGTTGGTGTCGAGAACATCGCCGAGCATGCCGATCCGCTGGTACGCGCCTGTATCGAGGGACTCAGGACGCTGCCCGTCGACCTGCTGACGCCGGACGAACCCGCGGCGCTCGCCGGTATCGTGTCGTTTCGCCATGAAAAATCGACGGCGATTCAGACGATCCTGCGGGACGCGGACATTCATATCATGAGTACCGCCGGTCGGATGCGCGTTGCCATTCATGGTTACAACACTGCGGCGGACGTCGAGGCGTTTCTTGCCGTGCTGCATCAGGCACTGAAGGACGTCTGATGTTGGTCTCGCCGCTCGTTCGTCATCTGCAACCTGATCCGTCAGTTGACGGACTGAAATCCGGAGTTTCCCATGCAATACCGCACCCTTGGCCGTACCGGCGTAAAGGTCTCACAGCTATGCTTCGGAACGATGTCGTTCGGTGGTGACGCCGACGGGGCAACTTCGGAGCAGATGTTCAATCGCACGCGCGACGCCGGCATCAATTTCTATGACACCGCCGACATGTATTCCAAAGGCGGTTCCGAGGAGATTATAGGCAAACTCATCGCCGGCTGTCGCGATGATATTGTCCTGACGTCGAAGTGTTTTAATCCGATTCGTGACGAGATCAATGCCAGTGGTCTGTCGCGGCGTTACATCATGCAGGCCGTTGAGGCATCGCTCAAGCGGCTGAATACTGATCGCATCGATTTGTACTTCTGTCACATGTTCGACGATGACACCCCGATCGACGAAACCCTGCGCGCCCTAGACGACCTGGTGCATCAGGGAAAAATCCTGTATGTCGGCGTCAGCAACTGGGCGGCATGGCAGGTTGCCAAGGCGCAGGGCATCGCGGCTCGCGACGGGTTGGCGCGTATCGAGTGCCTGCAGCCGATGTACAGCCTGACCAAGCGCGCCGCGGAAATCGAGATCCTGCCATGTGCCGTGTCCGAAGAGATTGGCGTCATCAGTTACAGTCCGTTGGGCGGTGGTCTGCTGACCGGTAAGTACGGCAGGGATAAACGTCCCGAGAGTGGCAGGCTCATCGAAAACGACATGTATGCCAGGCGCTACGCCGCCGAGTCCTACTACGATGTCGCTGACCGCTTCGTGGCGCATGCCGCCGCCGAAGGTGTGCACCCGGCCACGCTGGCAGTCGCCTGGGTGATGAAGAATCCGGCAATCACCGCGCCGATCATTGGAGCGCGGAATCTCGAGCAGCTCGAGTCATCACTGATGGTGCTTGACTATGAATTTACGGATGCGCACTATGAAACGATCACGGCGCTGTCTATCGATCCGCCGATTGCTACGGATCGGGCCGAGGAGAAGTAGGTACGCCAAGGCGGCGACCGTTGAATGGAGTCAGGATGTGCGTTGAAAAGTGGCCGGAGACAATTGCGTCGCGTTGGAGTCTGTCCGTCCTGGTGCCTTGCGGCTTGATTTTGAAGCGGTACAGCCGGTTCCTGCTGAACAGGTGAAAATGCAGCTTCGTTTGTCGGCTTTCAGATGCCAGCGTAACGGTCGGGGCAGAAGGGGCTATAACGAATCTTTTTTGCTGCTCGATGACGGCTGATCCGTGGAAGTATCCCCACCGAGCCTGCCAATCAGCCAGCCTTTGTTGGTTGTTGCCTCAAGCATTTTCGTTATGTTTTGTTTCGATAGGTACGTCGTTTTCAGATTCAGGTATCCCATTCGCATGACGTCGTTCTCGTCATCGCCCTCATGATCCAGCCTGAGCGTATGCCCGATTTCATGAGCCAGGCCACCGGACCAGCGGGTGTCCCACTGCTTTGATATCACCCCATCGACATCCTCTTGAGGCAGACCGACGAACCTCGGGACACCGTTTGCGCCGCCGGGCCCGTCTGCACTTATGTAAACGACATATCGATATTCATGCTTCTCGTCGCCCCAAAACGTTCCATTCTTGCGGAACACCTCTTTGATGGCGTTGTGAATCGTATTCCATTTTCCACCATTTCCCGTATTCGTGTACCAGTCCCGGCTTTCATCACCCATGATCACTTCAACCGGGTTGATCCGGAACGTTTTACCCGTTTGTTTCAGAAACCACCGCTGAACGATTTTTACTGATCGATTCATCTGCCCGACGGTGTACTTCTTGGCGGTGACATCTTTGGGAACGAGCCAGATAAAACGATAGCTTTTCGCAGGCGGCTCCAGCGCATTAACCGGTGACAGGGAGATGAGAAAAAACAGTGTACAACAGAAAATCCTGAATTTCCGGATGGCGGTCACACGGTGGTCCATAGCCGGCCCGATACAGGCCCGAACCTCGGTGACGTTCGCGGTGTCCAGAAAGAGTCTCATATCAGTACTGGTACTGGATGAGGCCCGCAATTCAAGGATGACGATGGTGGAGGCCTCGTGCCCACCGACGAACTCACGATGAACGAAAAGGACCGCTGGAGACATGTTGTGTAAGGGGTTGACAAGACGCCGGCTGCGCGGCTACTTACCGCTCGCCATCGCCTGACGCCTGGCCTCGTACGTTGCGACCTCCGATGCCTTGCCGCGTTTCCTGGCACCCGCGATGTAAACGTCGATTTTGTCGATCACAGCATCGATTGCAGCGCTCAGGTCGTCGCCCTGCAGACGTCCCGATGCGATGATCTTTTCCAGCGCCCGAATTCGATAGCGGTCCAGCCCCCAGTGTGTTGTCGACAGTTGATCGGCGTGGCCGCCGTGCTTTCGCACCAGCGGTTCGGCGATGTACGCCACTTCTGTGTCACAGCAGATGCGCAGCCACAGGTCGTAGTCCTCGCAGACTTCGAACGTTTCGTCAAAAGCCCCGACACGCGCCAACAGCTCCTGGTGGATCATAACCGTCGACGGCCCGATCGCGCAGACCGGCAGACACCTCTGGAAGATGAAGCCTCCAGATTTTTCGTATCGCTGCGCCAGTCTCACAGTGCGCCCGTTACGCACCCAGATCTCGTCCGTATGGCAAAGTTGGAGGCGCGGTTGGGTTGCCAGTTTGTCAAGCTGGCGCGCGAGTTTTTCCGGCAGCCATTCGTCGTCCGAATCGAGAAATGCAATCCATGTACTCGAAGCGTGACTGATCCCGGCATTGCGCGCAGCACTGACGCCCAGATTCGCCTGGCGCAGACAGGTGACATTCGGAAAGCGGCGAGGCAGTTCGTCCGCGGTGGCATCGGTCGAACCGTCGTCCACGACGATGATTTCATCCGGCAGCCGGGACTGTGACAGCACCGAATCCAAGGCCCGCGGCAAAGTCGCCCATCGATTGAACGTGGGAATGATGACGGACACTGTGTTCATTAGTCCTAACCTGTGTGCCGTGACCAACGGTGGACTGCCGGCCGTGAAAAGGAAAAAGGAAGCTCCGAAGAGCGGCCTTCATTGGCGTGGCAATATCAGATTTCTTTATATTTCTATTGGTCACCTAATCGTCGTATTTGCCAAAGGCATCAACCAGAAAATAATCTCGTCTGTGACCGCCGCCAAAACACACACTCTCTCCCCGTAGGCAGGAAGAAATGCCTATATTGAGTTTTGGAAACTTATGATTCATTTTTTTTTGTTCTTTCAACAGACTTGACAATATTCCTGAGCATTCCGTTGAAGATCAACACGTGAAAGGGATAAAGGATGTACCAGTACAATTGACCGAACAATCCCAAGGGGTCGAAAATGGCAGTTTGATGAATTTCTGTCTGGCCGTTCTGATCCTTGACCTCCAACTCCAGCCAGGCCCGCCCCGGCAGTTTCATTTCCGCAAAAAGGCGCAAACGTGCATCGTCTTCAAAAGCTTCCACTCTCCAAAAATCAAGACTGTCTCCCACCCTGATGTGATCGGGGTCACGCCGACCTCGCCTAAGCCCAACTCCGCCAAACAGATAATCGACAAAACCACGAAGACGCCACAAGGTATTCACATAGTACCATCCGGTGTTGCCGCCAATTCTTCGAATGGGAGCAAATGCCTCGCTCCTGCCCGCACTTATGACCAGGCTTCTGTGGTCGATAATCCGATTGCCAAATTTAACGCCGCCCCAATTTTTTTCTGGCCCGACTGACGATAAGGCATCAGGCCAGCTGGTTTCATTCCAGTATTCTTCTTCTTTTTTAATGGCCCTGGACATGGCCTCCGATACGCCAATGGGTTTGATGTCAAATTCCTTCAGACCATCATGGTTTCTAACGGCGCTTGAATGCTTGATACTGTCGATCAGTTTGCGACCTATGCGCGCATAAAGAGGGGTGATGAGGTTCAGCCAAAGGCTGGAAAGCCAAGGGGTCAGGAAGGGAACGGGAATCATCCACCGTTTCAGTCCTCTTTGGCGGGCATATTCCCGCATAAGTCCGCCGTAAGAGATCACGTCAGTACCACCCACCTCGTAGGAGCGGCTTTTTTTCAGCGGAATGTTAATCGACTGGATAAGATAGCGCAGAATATCATCAACGAAAATTGGCTGGGCACTGACCCTCACCCATTTCGGGGTCACCATAACCGGTAGACGTTCCACAAGGTTTCGGATCATTTCAAACGACAGGCTGCCGGAGCCAATGATGATAGAGGCTTTCAGTTCAATAGTTGGAACACCGCTTTCCCTCAAGATGCGGCCGACTTCCAAACGGCTGCGAAGATGAGTAGACAGATTTTCGTTTTCGTTTCCCAGGCCACCAAGATAAATGATTCTCTTGACACCCTTCTCTTTGGCGGCTTCAGAAAAATTTGTCGCAGCCCGTCTATCTTCTTCTTCAAAGTCCGCCTTGGAGCCCATTGAATGCACCAGATAATAGGCGACATCAATTCCTTCAAATGCTTCTTTTAAGCTGTCTTTGTCGAGGACATCGCCTCTGACCACCTGGGCGGGTGTGGCCACGCGGCTTTTGAGGTGTTCTGTGCGCCGACTCAGGCAACGAACCGGATACCCACGGTTCTCCAGTTCTTTCAGAAGCCGGCCGCCAATGTACCCAGTCGCACCTGTTAAAAGAATTGTCGGTTTATTTGTTGTGTTTGTAGGTGGGATCAATCGAGGATTTCCCATTCTTCGATGCCGCCATTGACAACAATAAAAAGTGGGTGCGCATCGATAACATTCGTATTTTTTAAGACATTGAAACGATCCCTATTCCTCTGCTTTAATTTTTTCAGGAGGTGTTCCCGTTCAAAATCGATTTGTCCTTTTGTCACATACATGTGTTTTCTTTGAAACGATTTTCCGATTTTACTCGAATTGAACTTGTACGATCTATCTTTGGCTTCTTCCAATATGTGTCGAAGGTATGTGTTAATTGCCGCCACTGGTTTTCTTTGTGACTTGAAACGCTCCAATTGTGGATGGTTAATGTATCCCTTTGTTTTTCCGTAGAGAACCTTTTGTGCCAGCAAGGCTTCTCTCCAAAGAGCGACAAGTCCTTTGCTGTCTAAGTATTTTGGGTGTAAGCTCCAAATTCGCATGCTTTCTCAAGTCTCCAATCTCATAAAATCATATGCTGAATACGATGAGAAGTGCCTTTTTAATCCGTTTGCTCTTCTTAAAGTGGGAGAACAAAAACACACTGATTCTCAATGTCAGGAACCTCCAATTGAATTCTTATAAGGCGATGTTCCCAAGGAATACATGAACTTATAATTAAATCGAAACCAATAGTTTTTGGGCGAGACAAATTTTTCATAAGCCTTTTATTTCCAATGGCTTACAAAAAAGGCCCTGAGGCTTCAGCCTCAGGGCCTTTTGTAACTGCTAACGCCGAAAAAGTGCGGCGAAATGAAATTGGCTCCGGCAGTTGGATTCGAACCAACGACCAAGTGGTTAACAGCCACCTACTCTACCGCTGAGCTATGCCGGAAAACGCACACTTATTCTTCGAATAAACGCACCAATATCTTAGCGCTTACTAACCTCAGGTTCAAGGGTAGTTTTGATGCCGCATTCACGAAAAATCGGCATCGTCAATCGTCAGGTCGAGTTCATCTGTCATGCCCATATCTTCCAGCGGCAGCCAGCCGTAGTCCTTGTCGTCGGGGAACGCTTTCAGCGCGTCCTGCCATTTCCGGCGGAACTTCATGGAATTTCGGGCGATTGTCTGCAGGTACCTGTCGCGTCCGCCCGCTGCCGTCGTCGTGCCTTCGAAATGATACACTTCCACCTCCGGGGTGTAGGCGCAGATGTGTCCTGCCTGCGTGGCACGCATGCACAGGTCGAGGTCCTCATACTGCACCGGGTGGAACAGCGGATCGAGGCCGCCGATCTCCTGCAGCAGCGCGTTGCGCTTGATCCAGCAGGCACTGATCAAAACCGGCACTTCTGCGAATGCCGCGAAAGCGGGGTCGTCGCGGCGGGCGCCGCGGCCGCGGAAGCGGATGCGGCCGGTGCGGTTGACGTCGACGCCGGCGCACTGGATCGGGTGCGGCTTGTACGGATAGATGAGCTTGACGCCGAGAATTGCAAGCCGCTCATTGTCGTCCATGGCTGCGGCGAGGATTTCCAGCCACTTGCTGGTGCAGACCGCTGTGTCGTTGTCCATGAATACGACGTATCGGCCCCGTGCCTTTTCCCAGCCCATGTTCCGGGCCTCTGAGCAGCCGAGGTTTTCCGGGTTGCGCCAGGTGACGATTTCGATGCCGGCTGCCTCGAGTTGCGGGACCAGGCGCGCCAGGCGCTGCGGCGTGTCGTCGGTCGAACCGTTATCGATAAGGATCAGTTCGCGCGGCCGAGACACCGCAGCGATTAGGCTTTGTAGGCAGTACTCGGTATATTGCCCGCCATTGTGACACAGGATCACGATTGAACAGTCTACCTGCTTTGACATGCATAACCTCCGACTGCCCATACTCTACGTTTTGATTCTCACAGTGCCACTGGCAGCAGCGGCCCGTGACGCGCTGGAAGTGTCGACGCAGGAAAAGAAAATCCTCAGGCAGGCGAAGGAGCTGGCGCAAACCCGGGAGGTCGAAACGGCCGCTGCTTTTCTGCAGGCACAGGCCGCCACCATCCGGAGCGCACCTCTGTTGTTCCAGCTCGCTTTGTGGCAGGCGGAGTCCGAGGCAACGCGGTCGCAGGCGATCGAACGGCTGCAGCAGGCCCTCGAACTGGCGCCGGCCTTTCCTGGGGCTTACCGGAATCTCGGCATCCTGCAGTCGCAGACGGGTGACTATGAAGCGGCCGCCGCCAGTCTGCAAAAGGCCGCACAGGATGGACTGGACGCCGACGTCCTGCTGGCGCTGGGCAACGTCTATCTGCAACTCGACAATGATGTCGCTGCGGAGTCTGCACTGCGCCAGTGCCTGGTTATCCGGCCGCGAGCCTCCGCCATTCACGCCGCCCTGGCCCAATCGCTGATGGCTCAGCAGCGGTTCGCCGCGGCGCGTGCCGCAGCGAACCAGGCAGTCAGACTCGAGGACCGGCCGGCTCCGGCGCTGTGGCAACTCCTGGCGAGTGCCGCCATTGCCGAAAAGAATTACGCTGCTGCCATCGACGCGCTCGAGGCGGCAGCAGTGATTCACCCGGACGACGCGCAGATGCGGTGGTTGCTGGCGGACGTCTATCAGCTTGCCGGCTTTCGCCACCAGGCCGCGATGGCGTACCGGCAGGCCGCCGCCGCCGCTCCCGACCCTGAACGCAGCCGGCAAGTCCTGGGAGCGATGGTTGAGGAAGAAGCCCCCGAGGCACTGGCGTTTGCCAAGGATACCGTCGCTACCGCAACGGCCTCGACCCCGGCACTGCTCTTAGCCGCTCGCGCCCATTACCAGGCCGGACAAAGGCCGCAGGCGATCGCCCTGGCGCGAACAGCATTGCAGCGGGAACCAGGCGACGGTGCATCTGCTCTGTACTTAGCCCGTTGGCTGATTGAAGACGGTGCCGTCGATGAAGGTGAACGGCTGTTGTGGACGGCGGCTGCAACGCCCGAGGCCGACGCCGAGGCACTGCGTGCCCTGCTGACGTTGGCGTTTGATCGCAAGCACTACTCAGCAGCGCTCAAACTGGTCGACCGACTTGCAGTGATAGAATCGCAGACCGACTGGTCACCGTTCCGGAACCGGTTGCGGAACTTGCAGTAATGCCTGGGTTCCCTGTGAAACGGCCGGGGATGATCGTTCCACGGAGTCAGACAGCGTGTGTCCAGCCGTAAGTATCCGGCAGTTTACCGACCTGGATGCCGCGCACCTTGTTGTACAGCCGCTCGAGCACCGGGCCGCAGCCTTCGCGCGGGCCAACCTCGATCGTGGCGTCACCGCGCACAATGCGGTTGACAGGTGTGATCACCACGGCTGTGCCGCAGGCGGCGACTTCTGCGAACTCCGCAATCTCCTCGAAGGCCACGGGCCGCCGTTCGACCGACATACCCTCGGCCTCGGCCAGTTCCATCAACGTCTTGTTGGTGACGCTTGGAAGGATCGATCGCGATGACGGTGTTACATATGTGCCGTCCCGGGTGATCGCGATGAAATTCGACGTGCCAAACTCGTCGACATACTTGTGTTCGGCAGCGTCGAGGTAAAGGATGATTGGAAACCCCTGCTCACCGGCGATCATACTGGGCCGGAGCCCGGGCGAATAGTTGCCGGCGACTTTGACGTGACCGACGCCGAGCGGCGCCGAACGGTCGAACTCGTCCATCACGATGGCGCTGACCGGTGCCAGGCCGCCTTTGTAATAATCCCCCACGGGTATGACAAAAACAACGAAGGTGTATTCGGCAGCAGGACACACCCCGATCCGCGGGCTGGAGCCGAAGAGCAGCGGGCGGATGTATAGCGAGCCGCCGGTGCCGTAGGGCGGGACGTATTCGATATTGGCGCGTACGACGCGTTCGATGGCGTCGAGGAACATTGCTTCGGGGACCGGCTCTATCATGATCCGGTTGGCACTATCTTTCATTCGTCGAGCGTTCTCTTGCGGCCGGAAGATGCGGACCGTACCGTCTTGGCAGGAAAACGCCTTGAGCCCTTCAAAGGCGGCCTGGCCGTAGTGCAGTGCGGTGGCACCAATGTGCAGGTTGACGTAGGGTTCGTCGTGCAGCCCGCCGTCGTCCCAGGTGCCGTTGCAGCAGGTGTAATGGATGTGAGAACTGGTGTCCATGTACGTGAACTCCAGCGATTCCCAGTCAATATCCATCGAGCCCTCCCGCTTTGAAATATGTTGTCCCATCCATTGACACAGAACTTGTGAGGACACACGCCTGCACTGCTTACCGGCACCGGATTAATTTTAGATTGTCTTCTTGCAAAAGCAACAGGGCTTGGGAAAGTAATGGCTTCCCCGAGGAGAATTTATGACTTTTATCATTCCCAGTTTCTTGTTCGGCCTGTTCCTGGTGGTTGCTGCCGTTTTCACCATGCGGGTCCTGCCGGCGCATCAGGACATTTGGCGCCGACTGCCGCGTGAACGCAAGGTTGGTATTTTGCTGGCACTGCTCGCGATGGCGTGGTCCGCTTTCGAAGTGAATCTGATGCTTGAAGGCTCTCTGGCCAAGCTGCGGCCGTTGCTCGTGCCGATCGTTATCGTTACGACGCTGCTCTCGTACTTTCTGCTGGACTACCTGTTCACCCGTGCCCTCGGCGGCCTGCTGCTGCTGATCAGCAGCCTGCTGCTGCATCAGGCATTCGGCGTCTTTGCTCCGTCGCGCTGGATGTATGCCCTGGTCTGCTACGTCGTGGCGGTCGCGGGTATGTTTATGATCGGCTCGCCGTATCGATTTCGTGACTGGCTGGAAAAGGTCACCGTCAATCGACAATGGCGCCTGGCATCGGCCATGGCGTTGGCACTCGGAGGCGCCATCCTCATGGTGGTCACCGTCGTCCACGTCGTCCAGACCGGTGGCAACGGATGAAAGCGGCTGTCGATGAGTTTCTGCGCGGCGCCGGTATCGATGTGTCTGCAACCGCGTGGTTGCAGCTCGACGAAATCTTCGAGCGGATGACAGCAACCAACCGCGAGTACAACCTGACCCGGATCACCGGCTACGACGAGTTCCTGGTCAAGCACGTGGCAGACAGTCTACTCGTCGCCGCTGCCATCCCCGATTTGCGGACGCCGCAAACGACCGTCGCGGATGTCGGCTGTGGCGCCGGATTCCCTGCGCTGGCACTCGCCCTGGTCTTTCCCGAGTGTGACTTTGTTGCAATTGATTCGGTTGCCAAGAAAGCGACATTTGTGAATGACACTATTACCGCCATCGGCCTCGACAATTGCCGTGTTGTTTGCGGCCGTGCCCGTGAACTCGGACGGCAACCCGCGCATGCTGCGGCGTATGGCTGCGTACTGGCCCGAGCCGTCAGCGACAGCGCAGCACTGATCGGCGAGTGCCGGCGACTGTTGCGACCGGGTGGGGTCCTGGTGAATTACCGGACGCCCGATGCCATAGCGGCGGAATCGCAGACAACAGCGCGCGAGGCCGCCAAGCATAAACTGACGTCCACGGTCAGTCCGGTGTTCCAGTTGCCGGGAGACAACGGTACGAGGCAGTTCATGATTCTTCGTCAGGCATCCATTTCATATGGCGACTGAACCGGACAACGCATATGCCGCGTCGCCGTCGCCCGACCGGCGAACGCTCGCCGGCTGGCACTTCCCGGCGCTGTTCCTTGCGGTACTCGCTGGGTTGGTGCTGATGCTGGTGTCGCAGCAGATGCTACCCGGTGCGCCATGCGTAGCCGTGTTGGCCCTCGGTTTTTTCAGTATACAGATCGGTCCCGCTGTTGCTGCCGTGCTGATGATGCGCAGTCAGGTAGGGGCTGGCGAGCGCTGTGCCGCCGTGCATCTCGATCAGCGCCCGTCCGGTTTGGGTGGCAGCGGTCTGCGGGTCGTCTTTGTTGTCACGCCGCTGGTGCTGGCAATCAATGTCGTGATGCTGTTCGTGCTGGGGTTGTCGGGCTGGGAACCTACGCCCAATCCGATGTTGGAGATGTTTGTTGCCGGTGGTCTGGGCACGGTTGCAATGTTGATTTTCGGCGCGGTCGTCATTGCGCCGGTCTGTGAAGAACTGCTGTTTCGCGCCGTCCTGCATGGCGCCCTTTCAGCGCGCCTGTCTTGGGCCCCGGCGACCGTGATGACGGCGCTGATCTTTGCCACGGTCCACGGTATCGTGGAGAATGTGCCGGCACTGTTTGTGCTGGGGCTGATATTGCAGCGGCAGTTGCGCGACAGCGGCAGCCTGTGGCTGCCAATTATGACCCATGCGGTCTTCAACGGCGTCATCGTGGCGATTTTGCTGCTGGCACGTTGTCTCGGTTACGGGGACGAGTTGATTTGAATCAGATTCACAGAGATCCGACAGGAGTGAAGGATCCGTGAAACGCAGTGTGCCGGAAAAGCGCGGATTGCTGCATCACGTTTGATTTGTTCGCTCTTGGCAGCGTGACGCTGGGCAGGCTGTCGCCCGGGTGTATTGTAGGGCGGGGCATGATGGTCACAATGCGATTACCCATACAGCATAGCACAACGGCGGATACGCCCCGCAAACCACAGGAAGCGACATGAAAATTTGTATCATCGGCGGTACCGGTCATATCGGCCGAAACCTGGTCAACATGCTGTTGGCAGAGGGGCACGACATCACGGTAATCACCTCCGGTCGGATACCGCTGCCGCAAGAGGACGGTTGGGACCGGATTACGGCGATAGCCTGCTCGTACGGCGGCGACGGCTGGGCGGAGTGCCTGGGGGAACAACGTGCCGAGGTCGTCATCGATATTCTCGGCCACGCTGCTCCCGAGGTCTACGCCACGGTCAAACCAGCATGCGCCCACTTCATCCTGTGCGGCTCTCTCTGGATGCTCGGTGAACCGCGCTCGGTGCCGACCCCGGCTGAGGCCCAGACTCCTTGCCCGTTCGAAGGCTATGCGAAGCGCTATGAGGAGATGCAGCAGCTGCAGGTGCAGGCAGCCAAAGATGGTATCCCTTTCACCGCTATCATGCCGCCGAACATTTGCGGCCCCGGCAAAATTCCTCTGGAAGGTCGGGGTGGTCGCAGCCTCGACGTACACAAGTCGCATCAGCGTGGTGAACCGGTGCCGCTGCCGGCGCCCGGCAGCAATCTGGTCGGGCCATGCGATGCCGAAGACATCGCCCAGGCGTTCGCCCTGGCAGCAGCCAATCGCGATGCCGCGGACGGAGAAATTTTCAACGTCGGTGCTGCTTACGCTTTGACTGCGCCGCAGTTCATCGCTGCGTACGGCGACATCTACGGGGTCGAAATCCCCATCGACTGGCAGAGTTGGGAACAGTACTCGACTGAGAGCGTGCCGGGGTTTGGTTCGAATTTTCACTTCAGTGCGAACATGTGCCCGGACATATCGAAACTGCGCTCGAAGCTCGGTTATGAGCCGCGCTATACGCCGGAACAGACCATGGCACGGGCGGTGGACTGGATGCGCGATGAAGGTATGTTGTAGAGGCTTGTTGCAACCTCAACCACGGATCTGACCTGTTATGAAAGCTGTTTGGACACTGATCAAGCTGGCGATTCTCATCGCTGTCTGCTATGGCGGCTGGTCGTACTATCAGAGTACGCAAGCCGACAAGGCCCGTGCCGAAGAACTCAACAAGATCTACAAGCTGTACAGCGGCGAGAAATGGCAGGAGAGCATCGATGCCTATGAGGCGTTCTGGGCGAGGTTCCCCGATGCGAAAAACGCCGGACGCGACAAAGTCAGCCAGGCATACTGCCACCTGGGAATCGCGATGTACGCAGCCGGAACCAGCACGGACCCGGGTTATGGCAGGGCAATCGAGAAGTTCCTGAAGGCGAAGGAATACGCTACCCTCGACGTTGAATCGGAAGCGTTGCTGGCGGATTGCTATACTGAACTTAGAAGGTATGACGAGGCCCGCAGATCAATCGAGCTGGTGGCTGCGATAAATCCGCGCCGCGCCACCTTGCTACGCAAGGCGATCGAGCTCAGGAAGAAGCGGCAACGCTGAACGACGGCGCCTACCAGTTCCAGCCGATCACGAAAAGCGCGGCGTAGAGCAACTGCAGTTTACCGGTTGTCGCCAGGACCTGATTGAGCGGTGTGCCGCGTTCGTGGAATACTTTGCCGATGCTCGGCAGTGCCGCCAGCAACACGACAGCAGAGATCATCGCGGCGTGGTTCGCGCCGGTCATCATGCACAGGGCGACCGGGATCAGGCAGGCACCCGTCAGTGCCGTGACGTATTCCCACTTCGCAAAACCCGGGCCGAGCAGCACCGCCATCGTGCGCTTGCCTTTCTCTCGGTCGCCGTCGACGTCACGCAGATTGTTGACAGTGATCATTGCCACCGAGAAGAGACCGGGACCGATGCCGGCGACGATTGCCGCTACCGGCAGTTGCAGTGTCTGCATGTAGAACGTGCCGGCGGTCGCGACCGGACCGAAGAAGATGAAAGCAAACAGGTCGCCCAGACCGATATAGCCCAAAGGCAGCGGCCCAGCAGTGTACAGGATGCCAGCGGCGATCGCCAGCGCCGCGACCACCGCCAGCCACGGCCCACCGCGATAGCACAGGTAGAGGCTCAGGCCGCCGGCCAGGGCGAAGGTCAGAATAAATGCCCGCCGCATGGTTTGCGGCGCGATCAATCCCGCCTGGGTGGCGCGCAGCGGTCCGAGGCGATTGGGGTCGTCAACGGCGTTGATGAAATCGAAGTAGTCGTTTGCGAAGTTCGCACCGATCTGCATCGCCATCGCGACGAACAGGCAGCACGCTGCCGAGGCAATGTGCAGTTGGCCGAGCTCGTAAGCCATCGCCGTCCCCATCATCACGGGCACGATCCCGGCCCAGAGTGTCTTCGGCCGGGTCGCCATGAGCCAGACGCCGAGCCTGCTGAGAGCGGCCGGCGGTTGTGCGACAGTTGTCACGGGCGCTTCGGGTACTTAGAGAAGTCGGGTGGGCGTTTTTCGACGAAAGCGTTGCGCCCTTCCTGGCCTTCCTCGGTCATATAAAACAGCATGGTGGCATTGCCGGCGAGCTCCTGCAGACCGGCCTGACCGTCGCAGTCGGCGTTGAGCGCTGACTTGAGGCAGCGGATCGCTATCGGCGAGTTGGCCAGAATTTCACGGCACCACTGCACTGTTTCCTGTTCGAGCTGGTCATAGGGCACGACCGTATTGACCAGCCCCATGTCCAGTGCCTGTTGCGCGTCGTACTGGCGGCACAGATACCAGATCTCTCTTGCCTTTTTCTGGCCGACTATCCGTGCCATGTAACTGGCGCCGTAGCCGCCGTCGAACGAGCCGACCTTCGGACCGGTCTGGCCGAAGCGGGCATTGTCGGCGGCGATCGTCAGGTCGCATATCAGATGCAGCACGTGACCGCCGCCGATGGCGTATCCCGCTACCATGGCAATCACCGGGATCGGGCAGGTGCGGATTTCGCGTTGGAAATCGAGGATGTTCAGGCGCTCGTGGCCGTCGTCGTCCTTGTAACCCGCGTCGCCGCGGATCTTCTGGTCGCCGCCGGAGCAGAAGGCTTTTTCGCCCTGCCCGGTGAGGATGACGACGCCGATTCCAGAGTCATCGCGGGCTTCCTGCAGGGCCTCGCGCATCTGATGCACCGTTTGCGGGCGGAAGGCGTTACGCACTTCCGGCCGGTTGATTGTGATTTTGGCGATGCCTCCGGCCTTTTCGTAGAGGATATCGCTGTACTCGCCGGCGGTTGTCCAGTCAATGTCGCTCATTGTGGATCCAGTCGTTGGTTGTTGACTACTAACATCGCAAGTTCTCCGTTGTCCATCGCTACAATGCCAAACGGTAGGGAGACATCACAGCCCGGAAATTTTACTGCCTGGATCTGGGCCGGCACCTGCACCTGGCCATCCCCCACCTTGATCGTATGCGGCTGCCACTGGGCCTGGGCAGAAGAGGCCGTCAGCGGCGTCGCCAGCGCGACCAACAGAAAACCGGCCAGTCCGTATCTATATCGCGATACCATAGCTATTCCTTTGCGCCTTTGCGCCTTGGCGCGAGACTTCTTTTGATGGTTTCCACTTCGAGTCACGGTTTTTAACATGAGAATTTCCAGTACGTAGGTAATAGTGGTTAATAGTTGACAATACTTAACGAAACTTTCATAGAAGTATTACCTACTTTAATTTTTCCCATGGCTTGCAAATAGCAATGATGTATTTTTCGTTAGGGGCGTTATGTCAATGGTTTACGGCACGGAGTCTGCCGTCGGAAAAACCTCTATTTCGCGAAGGAATTTTCGGGGTCCGAATTGGAAATCCACTTTCCAACCCGCACCCCGAAAATCGCCTTCAAACTCTCTCACTCTCTGTTTAACAGGCGCCTCTGGGTTAACAGGCACGTTCGGTTTTCGGTGGGCGAAGGCCACCTCGCCCTCCTGTCGGAAGTCTGAGAAACGGGTCGGGCGTGGAATCGGAATCCTAATGGAGATTTTCAAGACGATGCCTAACTTCGGCAACCGCTTTTTCTACAACTGCTTCAAGGATTTCCCGGCCAAACTCCGCCGAAGCATTCTGCGGAGGAATGGGGCCTTCGGCACCGACGACTTTCTCAGGTTCAGGCGGCAGCAAATCCAGATCCACTGTTTCAGGATGCAGTGCCATAAGAAATGAAGTCTCCCAACCGCCACCGTGGTCGCCTAAATCGGGGTATTTGTCTTGGACCAAACAATCATCATAAAATGCCCAGGCAAGCATCTTTTTATTTGCTCTGCAATTATGCATAAGCACGGCTGCCTGGGCATGATCCAGCAACGGGCCATGCCCGGGCACCAGAACTCCGACTTCAAAACCAAGGCTTTGAACTTCATCCAGTATATGCAGAAGAAGTTTCTGATAATTAAGTATTTGTTCTGTTGCCGAAAACGTCATTTTGTCAGGCTCAAAGTTTTCCGCAGGCAGTTCCATCGCATCGATCACTGCCGGATAATTATCTCTTAGCGCCTCCAGCCGACATTCACCGTAATAAAGCGGCGGGAGCACCAACCCACCGCCTTTTCGTGCGCATGCAACAGCAATGCCCTCAGCCTTTAGGGTGTCGAGCCCCAGCGGATTATGAATACCGTGCCATTCGACATTGCCCAAAGGAACATAGGCCACTGGACAATCTTTACGCCTGGCGATTATCTGAGCTGGCCTCAGCATCTGATACCTGACTTCTTCCATTCTTACCACCTCTGGCACTTTTTTATTTTTTTGTAACCGACCTTCTCTTGGTTAGTTAGTCACTGAACTAAGGAACTGTGCGCAACGTTCCAAGTTTGGAAGTGGATATTATGGCCACAGCCCAGGACTATTGCAATCTTTGCCTGCCCTGCGTGCCAAATAACCGAAAGCGGATTTCACGGTTACACGCAGCCAGGAACACCGGCAAGCTACGATAGGTCCACGCCACAGCCCCAAGGGGTATTCGTCATGTCGAAGCGACTGTTCCACGTGACTTCTGATGGTGACTTGGACGCACCATTACATCCAGTCAGTTAGAAGCCGAGCGAAATACTCGGCGCTTTCAAAGTGGGTATTGTGCCCGCAGCCAGGGGAGATTGCGACCTGCACATCACTTCCTGTAGTGCCAATCTGCCCGGCGATATCCACGTACTTGTTGTCCTTTTCTCCGGCCACCACCCGCATTGGTACCGCGAGCTCGGGCAGGCGGTCCCACAAGGACGGTTGCCGGCCAACGCTGCAGGCGCGAAGTACGCGGGCTAGTGCCATCGGGTCGTTCTGCAACCTTCGCGATTTCATGTGCTGCCGCTGCTTGGGCGTCAGCGATGCGAAGACGGGCTGACTGTACCAGTTGTCCAGAAATTCGTCGAACGGCCGGGTCTCCAGCTCGTGGGCAATCCGCTCGTCATGATGCCGCCGGGCCTCACGTTCTTCAATTGACGGCAGACCGGGCGAGGCGGACTCGAGTACCAGCATCCGGAACGATTGCGGACTGCGAAAAACGCTGTTGAGAGCGAGGCGGCCACCCATCGAGTAACCGACCAGGACGACGTCTGTACGGTTGAGCGATGCGACGGTCTTGATGATGTGTTCACAGGCGTCGTCGAAGGTATCGAGGTTGCACGGAGTCCGGCCATGGCCGGGCAAGTCGATGGCGATACAGCAGCAGCCATCGGAGAGATGTGCGATGGTATCGCGCCAGTCGTCTGAGCTACCGAGGAATCCGTGCAGAAAAACAACGGCCGGCGGCCGTGTCATTCGCTGTCGGTATCGGCATCCGGCTCATTGGTGGCGGAGCCGTCCGTGTCACCTGCTTCCGGTACCTCTTCGATCACGGCTTCTTCGGACGGTGCTTCGTCGACTGCGGCTTCTGCGTCGTCGCCGATGTCATCGTCGTCCTTCAGATGGCCGATGAGGGAGATGCCGGTGACTTTGTCCTTGCGGCGTAAGTCAATGACTTTGACGCCCTGTGAGGTCCGGCCAATCGTCCGGACCTCGTTGGTACTGATGCGGACCATCTGGCCGCTGACCGTTGTCATCATGATCTCGTCACCCTGCTCGACCAGGAGGCCGGAGGTGACGCGGTCGTCGTCTTTGAGTTTTATGCCGGTGACGCCTTTGCCGCCGCGTTTGGTGAGGCGATAGCCGCCGGTCTCTTTGTCCTGGTCGGCAATACCGGTGCCGATGTTGCTGCGTTTGCCCATGCCACCTGCCGTGACGATGAGCAGGTCGGCGCCTTTTTCGGTGACGCACATGGCTACAACGTTGTCGTTGTCGCGACCGAGCCGGATGCCGATGACACCTTTGGTGACGCGGCCCTGGGGCCGGGCGCCTGCTTCGGAGAAGCGGCATACCATGCCGCGGGAACTGATCAGCATGACTTCCTGGCTGCCGTCGGTGAGCTTGACATCGATCAGGTCGTCTTCCTCAGCGATTTCGACAGCGCGGATGCCGGCGCGGCGCAGATTCTTGTACTCAGAAAGGCGCGTTTTCTTGACCATGCCGTTGCGGGTGGCGAACAGCAGGTACTGGTCGTCGATATCGAGGGCCTGGACGGTAAGCATGGAGCGGATCTGCTCGTCCGGTTCGACATCAATGAGATTGATTATGGCTTTGCCGCGAGCATTGCGCTGGCCCTCGGGGATCTCGTACACTTTGAGCCAGTGCATGCGGCCTTTGCTGGTGAAGAAGAGGATGTAATCGTGCGTACAGGCGCTGAAGACGTGTTCGACAAAGTCCTCTTCCTTGGTCTGCATGCCGATGACACCCTTGCCGCCGCGATGCTGGGTGCGGAAGACATCGGCACTCTGGCGTTTGATGTAGCCGGTGTCGGACACGGTGATGACGCAGATGGACCGGGTGATAAGGTCCTCGATGTTGATTTCGTTATCGCCGGCGATGATATCGGTCCAGCGCTCGTCGTTGTACTTGTCACGGACTTCGATGAGTTCATCCTTGACGACGCCGAGCAGGAGGTCGCGGCTGTCGAGCAATTCTTTGAGGTGCAGGATGCGGAGCATCATTTCATCGTACTCTGCCTGGACGTCTTCCATCGCCAGCCCGGTGAGCTGGTGCAGGCGCATTTCGAGGATGGCGTTGGTCTGTCTCTTCGACAGATCGAACCGCTCCATCAGCTTTTCCGCAGCGTCGTCGCGGGTGCGCGACTGGCGGATGATCTTGATCACCTCGTTGATGTTGTCGATGGCGATCAGCAGGCCTTCAAGGATATGGGCGCGGGTCTCGGCCTTCTCGAGCTCGAACCGGCAACGCCTGGTGATGACCTCGTAGCGGTGGTCGATATAGGCCTGCAGAATCTGGCTGAGATTCATCGTGCGCGGCCGGTTGCCATCGACGACGAGCAACTGGGCACCGAAACTGGTCTGGAGCGACGACATCTTGAAGAGTTGGTTCAGGACGATATTGGCGACGGCGTTCTTCTTGATGTCGATGACAATGCGGATGCCTGCGCGGCTGCTGGATTCGTCGTTGAGTCCGGAGATGCCGGTGATCAATTTTTCATTGACCAGCGCGGCGATCTTCTTGACCAGCGTTTCTTTGTTAAGCGCGTATGGGATCTCGGTGACGATGATCCGTTCGCTGCCGCTCTTGGTCTCTTCGATCTCGGCCTTGGCGCGGATGGTAATGATGCCGTGTCCGGTTTCATAAAGCTGGATAATGGGCTGAATGCCGATAATCGTGGCGCCGGTCGGGAAGTCCGGGCCCTGAATGTGCTGCATCAGTTCCTTGACGGACGCCATCGGGTTGTCGATCAGGTGGACCGTGGCGTTGATGACTTCAGTCAGGTTATGCGGCGGAATATTGGTGGCCATGCCGACGCCGATACCGGTGGAGCCCATGACCAGGAGGTTGGGGAAGCGCGCCGGCAGTACGGACGGTTCGCTATTGACCTCGTCGAAGGTAGGCACCATGTCGACGGTGTCTTTTTCCAGGTCGGCAAGCAGTTCTTCGGCGAGTTTTTGCAGGCGGCATTCGGTGTATCGGTAGGCCGCGGCGGAGTCGCCGTCGATACTGCCGAAGTTGCCCTGACCGTCGACCAGGGGGTAGCGCATCGAAAAGTCCTGGGCCATGCGCACGAGCGTGTCGTAAACGGAAGAGTCGCCGTGCGGGTGATAATTGCCGATGACTTCACCGACGACTTTGGCGCATTTGGTGTAGGACCGTCCATGGTTCAGGCCGAGCTGGCGCATGGCGTAGAGGATGCGTCGGTTGCCCGGCTTCATGCCGTCACGGACGTCGGGGATCGCCCGGCCGACATTGACACTCAGCGAATACTGCAGATACGCCGAGTGCATGATGTCTTCGATATTCGCCGGAAAATCGTTGCTTTTCAGTGTCGGGTTGTCATCCATGATAGTCCTTCAGGTGGTGGCCAAGCCTCAGAGTACGGTCGCAGGCGGAACGTTCAGATATCCAGATCTTTGACAGTGGCGGCGTAGCGTTCGATGTATTCTCGGCGCGGCTCGACGACATCTCCCATGAGTAGAGAGAAAATACGTTCGGCTTCGAAAGCGTCTTCCATGGTGACCCTGAGCATCTTACGATGCGTCGGGTCCATAGTGGTTTCCCACAACTGGTCGGCATTCATTTCCCCGAGACCCTTGTAGCGCTGAATCTGGATGCCCTGTTTGCCAGATTTCTTGATCTGCTCGATCAGGTCCATGATGGAGAGTGCGCTGATCGTGTTCTCTTCGCCGTCGCGCACCATTTGGAACAACGGCTGACCGTTGCCGAACAGATCGGCGGTGGAGAGATTGTACGCTTCGAGCTGCTTTGCTATGTCGTCGAAGAGGTTGGCCTCGAGGATTCGTGACACCTCGATGGCTGACTGCAGTATTTTCTCCCGCGCTAGCTCGGCCTGCTCGTCGGCCTCGGCCTCGGCCTCTTCCTCGCCTTCGGCGGGCGGCAACGATTCCGTGCGTGGCGCCAGGATTTCACTGATTTGCTCGATGTACTCGGTCTCTTCGTTGTCGGAATAGACGTAATGTTCGGACAGCGTGCCGTCCGCCATGCGCACCGAGATCCGGGCGATGGGGAAGGAGCCGGTCTCGGGAAGGCGTGCCGCGATATAGGATTCCGGCTCGATACCATGGCGGATGAGGCTGACGAAGAGGAAGTTGATTTCATCCACGAGCTGGACCAGACCCTTGATGGTCTCGATGGGGATGTGGGACTGGCCGTTCGAACTGTGAGAGATGGTCAAGTCTTCGATGGCTTGTCCGATGAGGAACTTGTCGAGTTGTCCCTCGGTCTCGATGTATTCTTCGCGTTTGCGGCGCTTGACCTTGAACAGCGGCGGCTTGGCGATGTAGATGTGTCCTTCCTCGATGAGCGGTTTCATCTGGCGGTAAAAGAAGGTGAGCAGGAGGGTCCGGATATGTGAGCCGTCGACGTCGGCGTCCGTCATGATGACGATGCGGTGATAACGCAGTTTGTCGATGTTGAATTCGTCGGCGCCAATGCCGCAGCCGATGGCCGTGATCAGTGCCTGAATCTCGTTGTTGCGCAGCACTTTGTCGAGTCTTGCTTTTTCGACGTTAAGCAGCTTGCCGCGGATTGGCAGGATCGCCTGGAAGCCGCTGTCGCGGCCCTGTTTGGCGGAGCCGCCGGCGGAATCCCCCTCGACGATGTAGATTTCGCATTTGGCGGGATCGCGTTCGGAGCAGTCGGCAAGTTTTCCGGGCAGTGAAAATCCATCGAGGGCGCCTTTGCGCTGGGTCAGTTCGCGGGCGCGTTTGGCGGCTTCGCGGCCGCGGGCGGCGAGCAGGGTTTTGTCGACGATGAGGCGGGCGACTGCCGGGCTCTCTTCCAGGTAGGTCCCGAACTGTTCGTTGACGATCTGCTCCATAATGCCGCGCACTTCGCTGTTGCCCAGCTTGGTTTTCGTCTGTCCCTCGAACTGCGGATCCTTGACCTTGACGCTGATGACGCAGCAGAGGCCTTCGCGCACATCGGTGCCGGTGACGGATTTTTCATTCTTGAGACTGGGGACAGTCTTCATGTAGTTGTTGATCGTCCGCGTCAATGCGGCCTGGAACCCCGAAAGATGGGTGCCGCCCTCAAACGTATTGATGTTGTTCGTGTAGCTGAAGATCGCTTCGTTGAAGCTGTCATTGTACTGCATCGCCACTTCGGCCTGGACGTCGTCCTTTTTACCCTCGAAGTAGATGACGTTGGACAACGGCTGCTTGCCGCGGTTGAGGTGCTCCACGAACTCGACTATGCCACCCTCGTAGTAGAATTCTTCGGCGCGGATGCCGTTTTCGAGGCGCTCGTCGTTGAGCAGGATGCGGATGCCTTTATTGAGGAAGGCGAGCTCCCGCAGGCGATTAGCAAGGATATCCCACTTGTACTCGGTGACCTGGAAGATCTTGCTGTCGGGCTTGAAGGTGATGTCGGTGCCCGTGTCGCTGGCCGGGCGCATCCGGGTGAGTGGTGATTTGGTGGCGCCGCGCTCGAAGCGCATGTGATGCGCCGCACCGTCGCGCCGCACCTCGACCTCGAGCCATTCGCTGAGGGCGTTGACGCACGACACACCGACGCCGTGCAGGCCGCCGGAGACTTTGTAGGAATCATGGTCGAATTTGCCGCCGGCGTGCAGGATGGTCAGGACGACTTCGACGGCGGGCATGCCGGCTTCGTGCATGCCGATCGGGATGCCGCGGCCGTCGTCGGTGACTGTGACGCTGTTGTCGAGGTGGATCGTGACGCCGATCTGACTGCAGTGACCGGCAAGGGCTTCGTCCACACTGTTGTCGACAACCTCATAAACTAGATGGTGCAGGCCGCGTTCACTGGTGTCGCCGATGTACATGCTCGGCCGCTTCTGCACCGCTTCGAGGCCTTCCAAGACCGAGATGTTGCTCTCGTTATACTCGTTACCGCCTATCTGATCTGGCGCTGAGTGGGTGACTTCCTCCGCCATCGCAGGTGCTCTCCGGGATTGGGTTCGTGAAAACTCGGTACCACGTGAAAGCCATTATAGCGTCAGAAGCGGCAGTTTACCACGCGCGACGACAAAAAAAAAGGGGCCATTAGCGAAATTTTTAATTTTTACCTATCATACGCGACGTTTAGCCCCGAACCAAGGTTCTGTCGGAAAGTATGGGAAACAGATTTTTTGCCATCATATGTGGAAGTCTGCATGTTGTAACTCTCGTTGTTGTATGGGTATGGGAACGGTCGGTGATTTGGGCCGATCTGCCTCCGGCTGGGCAATCTCCCTGATCTAGTTTAAACTAGGTATTATATTGTTGCCATTGACTATGGCCCGTCGAGAAAACATATTAGTCATCCATTCACCTCGTTTGGCTCCATCGTATGCCTCTCACTGGGAGTGTAAGATTGCGCCTGCAGTTTCTTGGTACCGGAACGTCTTTCGGCGTACCGCAGATTGGTTGTGATTGCGAGGTCTGTCGTTCTGACGATCCCCGCGACAAACGTCTGCGATCGAGTTTGTGGGTGCGCGGCGAAGCCGACAGCATCGTCATCGACACAACGCCGGACTTCCGTTACCAGTGCCTGCGTGCCGACGTTGACCGGGTCGATGCGATTTTTTTCACGCATCACCACGCCGATCATTTCTTTGGCCTCGACGATGCGAGGGTTTACAATCGTATGCAGAAGAGCGTGATTCCGGTGTTCCTGCCGGCGTACATGGTTGAACAGTTCGAACAAACCTATGCCTATACGCTGATTGAGTGGCCGGACGGTATCACACGGCCGCGTTTCGAACTGCGGCCGATCGATCAGCAGGAGTATCGCAAGCTCGTTTTTAACGAAATTTCAGTCACCCCAGTGATCGTGAATCACGGTACCGATGAAATCAACGGTTATGTTATCGAGACAGCCCGGTCGAAGGTCGCCTACCTGACGGACTGCAAGGCGTTGCCGCCGGCCACGGTTGAACTGGTCCAGGGCGCTGATGTAGTGATCCTCGGGGCGTTGTGGAACCGTGACTGGCAGCACCCGGCGCATTTGAATCTGGCAGGTGCCAGGGAACTGGCGGCGGAGCTGCAAGGCGCGCAAACGTGGCTCACGCACCTGACCCATTATATGGGCTTGCATGCGGAGACCAACAAGCTTCTGTCGGATGGCGTGCAACTCGCATACGACGGCCTCGTATTGGAAGTTGAATAACGATGCCACCGGAGCAGGATCATGGCGTTTACCTCAGCCCGCATCAATGTGCGGCTTTTCCGCTACAAGGTCGCTGCCATTATCTTCAATAAAGGGATTCAGGCGTTTGCGAAATCGATAGAAGTGCCCGACGCGATGTTTCACATGGCCCAGTGCTATTTGAAAGGCGGTGACCCGAAGGCCGCCCAGAAGGTGTGCGAGGCTTGCATTGAAAAGTATTCGAAACATCGGTGGCGGGATACGGCAAAGAAACGTGCGGAGTACATCAAGGCCAACCAATAGCGCATGACACGGAGAAGCTGTTCCATGATTCCTCGACAACATTATCATTCTGGGACTGTATTACTTGTAGGCTTCGCGGCTGCGGCATTGCTGCTGCTGGGTACTGAAAATGCCGATGCCCGTCGACTGCGGGATGCCAAGGTTGCCGTCGGTTTCGGTGAGGATTGCGAGGAAATTCTGCTGGATACTATCAAGAAGGCACGCCGCGAGATTTACGTTGCGGCTTACTCATTCACCCGAAAGCAGATTGCCGAGGCTCTGATCGACAAGCACGGCGACGGGGTTATGGTCCACGTCAAGATGGATGCCGGCCAGGCCGCCGGTCAATGGGCCAAGCCGATCGTCAACAAGCTGCGGCGGCACGGCATCTCGGTCGACCTGATCGAGATGCCGCCATACAAGCACATGCATCACAAATTTGTTGTCGTCGACGGCCGCTACGTAGTGACCGGCAGCTACAACTTTACGACCGCGGCCTCCCAAGCGAACTGGGAAAACGTCGCACTGATCGAAGGCGAACCGGTTGCTGCGGCTTACATCAAAGAGTGGAAGCGTATCAGGGACAAGGATGACAAGGGCTGAATTCACTTCTCCTGCGCTCCGGCGCTAACCGTTACGGCACTGCGGTTTGCTGCTATGGCCGAGGGGAATCATCTTTGTCTGCGCCTTCCTTGAATTGCCTGCCGTTGGAGAAACGGTTGACTGGCGGGGAGATCTGCAAGACCCGAATCTCCCCGCCCGCTGAAACCCGCGTTCCCACGGTCAACAAGGCGCAGGCCCCATGCAGCCGCGCTTTCACCGCCGTAGTTGGGCGTCAGGCCGTGGGCGTTGAATCGCACACCGGCCCCGAAAATTATATGGTCGATGCTCGCAATCTCGATCAGGAGTTTTTTTTGAATAGAACACTGAAGGACGTTCGGCTGTGCAGGACAAATCGCCGCCATGTGGCTTGACAATTACCTTCTCATGGCCTGTTATTCACGTTTGCTGGGCGTCGTTGTTATGCTTCCGGTGGGGAAAACGCTATGTTACTATGTTGAAACAACGAATCCGAATATTACCGGTTGACCCGTGAATGATCACCAATGGATGCGCAAAGCACTGCGTCTGGCACGCAAGGGCTGGGGGCTGACTTCTCCGAACCCGGCTGTCGGTGCCGTCATTGTGCGCGAAAGCAAGATGATCGGCGAAGGCTGGCACACTGCTGCCGGCCAGCCGCACGCCGAGATCGAAGCGATGCGGAGTGCGCAGGCGGACATGGCCGGGGCGACGCTCTATGTCACCCTCGAACCGTGTTCGACGCATGGGCGTACCCCTCCGTGCACCGATGCGATCGCCGACGCCGGGTTCAAGCGCGTCGTGATCGCCTGCCTCGATCCCAATCCCAAGCATGCCGGACGGGCCGTGGAGATTTTCGAGGAGCGCGGTATTCATGTAGACGTCGGACTCGAAGAGAAAGCGGCGACAGAGCTGAACGAAGCGTTCTTCTGCTGGATCCGGCATCGGCGGCCGTTCGTGTTGCTGAAACTGGCGATGACAGTGGACGGCAGGATCGCCACTGCCGATGGCCGGTCGCAGTGGATTACCGGCGAAAGCTCGCGGCGGCGCGTGCAGAAACTGCGACAGTGGGCGGACGCCGTCATGGTTGGTGCCGAAACCGTGCGGCAGGATGATCCGTCGCTGATGGTGCGGACGCCGCAAACGTGGTCGAGGCAGCCGCTGCGTTTGATCGCCAGCCGCAGCGGCAAGCTGGGAAAGGCACCGCAGGTGCTGACCGATGGACGCGGCGAAACCCGGCTGTTCGGTTGCGAGACATCGGAGGACTGGTGCGACCTGTTGTTACAACTTGGCAAGGAAGGAATAACCGCTCTGCTCGTCGAAGGCGGCGGTGACTTGGCTGCCGCAATGCTTAACGCCGAAGCAGTCGACAAGGTTGCCTTTTTTATCGCGCCAATGATTCTCGGCGGCAGGGGCAGCCGCCCAGCCGTAAGCGGCGACAACCCGCCGAATCTGGTCGATGCTCGGCGACTGCAGGACGTCGAGATGCGGCGCTGTGGTGAAGATTTTTTGCTGACGGGGTACCTTTCGCATGTTCACCGGACTGATTGAGACAACTGCCACGCTCGAGTCACTCGAAGCCGCCGGCGATTGCACGACTTTGTCGTTGTCGATGGACCTGATCGACGAGCTCGAAATTGGCGACAGCATCGCGATCAACGGCGTCTGCCTGACGGCTTTGGCCTTCGACTCGAGCAGGGTACAGTTCCATTTGCTGAATGAGACCCTGCACGGCACTAGCCTCGGCGCGTTGAAAGTCGGGGACTGCGTCAACGTGGAGCGGTCGATGATTTTCGGCGAGCGGTTACACGGACACCTCGTTTCCGGTCACATCGACAGCACGTCCTGCGTCCTGAGTATCGGAGAAGAAGGCGCCGATCACATCGTCGAGATTGAGCTGCCGTCGCATCTGGCCGCACTGGCGGTCGAGAAAGGCAGCGTTGCCGTAGACGGCATCTCGTTGACGATTGCCGCGCTTGATCGTCATGCGTTTCGGGTTTGCATCACGCCGCATACCTGGACGCATACCAACATGTGCGGCTATGCCCGGGGACACACCGTAAACCTTGAAATGGACATGATCGGCAAATACGTTCTCAGAAGCAATGAACTCGGAAGTCGAGTTTAGTTGCCCACAACATCCAAAAGAGGATGACCGATGAAGAAACTTAACTTTTGGTTGTCTGTTTCTGTTGCGTTGCTAATAATCGTTGGCAGCGGTGCCGCGCTGGTTGCTTCGAAAGGCACCGAGGCCCCGTCCGTAGAGGACGAGGTCGATGAGAATATCATCTTGACCGAGACGACCGGTGAAGACATGCATGAGTTGCCGTCGGCAAGTGTGAGCATCGAATCAGTCACCGGCGATGACGACGATGATGACGATGATGACGATGATGACGACGATGACGACGATGACGTCAGGATGTGAGCGTCTGCCGCTCGGCCTGATCGCGGGCACCGGCGTTTGTGCGTCTGAATGGCGTCCTACTCCGGCGTCCTACTCCGGCGTCCTACTCCGGCGTCCTACTCCGGCGTCCTACTCCGGCGTCCGTTCGGAAGGCGTAGCGCTGTCTCCTAGGATGGAATTCTTGCCGGTGATTCGGGCCAGGAGTCCCTGCATGGACGTGGACAGTACCCCCAATCCATACGTGACCGAGCGCTGGAAGTTTATCGACGAGGCCTCGTCGAAATAGCGTGTCGGGCATGATACCTCGCCCAACGCGTAGCCGCGCAACACGATTTCCGTGATCATCTGATTGTCGAAGACGAAATCGTCGGAGAATTGTTCAAAGTCGATTTCGCGCAGGATATCGCCGTGATAGACCCGGTAGCCGGTGTGGTATTCAGAGAACTTGTTGCCAAGACAGAGGTTCTGGAACAGCGTGAGAAAGCGGTTGGCGACATACTTGTACTTCGGCATGCCGCCGCGCAGGGCACCGTTTACCAGGATCCGCGAACCGAGCACGAACTGATAGTTTGCCTCGGCGATCAGGCAGCACATGGCGCGCAGGATCAGCGGCGTGTACTGATAGTCCGGGTGCACCATCGCAACGATGTCCGGATTGTATTTGAGCGCCGCCTGATAGCAGGTTTTCTGATTGCCGCCGTAACCGCGGTTGTGCTCGTGGGTGATGACTTCGAGCCCCATCTGTTCTGCGACACGCACCGTCTCATCGCTACTGGCATCGTCGACCAGGATGATGTGGTCGACAATGTCGCGCGGCATTTCCCCGAGCGTGTTTTGCAGTGTCATCGCGGCATTGTAAGCCGGCATGACAACTACAATCTTGTGATCCGACAGGGCCATTATTTCCAGTACTGCGTTTTGTCTGCACCGGAAGCATAGAGAAGCGTAGTGCCCGGCCCAGTCAGGTTACCCCGTTACCGGCCGCGTGCAAACGCCTTGACCAATGCCGGATGAGATCAACTGCGGCGGAGCGGGCAGTGCTTGGTGGATATCATTTCGAAGGTCGGACCTTGCCCTGGGGCGCTGCCGGCCAAGCTGACAGCGCAACTGAGGAGGCTTGGAAGCTGTGGCCGGCGAATAACGACTGCGGCCTGCCGAATGTCGGAGCAGCAACGCGGGTGCTGGCTGTTTTTCGGCATTATTCACTGTGAATGTCCCGGGATTCGCAGAAAAAATACTTAATTATCCGAACTCCGGGGGCGCCATATCGGGCGGGAAATGGAGCGGGTGAACGGATTCGAACCGTCGACAGCTACCTTGGCAAGGTAGCGCTCTACCACTGAGCTACACCCGCACATTTTATGTGCGTAACATAGTTGCGCGACATTCACAAATCAACTAAAACATGCGGGAATTGACTACTCCGGTGCATCGCCGGCTCGACGCTCGTCTTTCGGTGTGTTGGTTACTAACCAGTACCTTGGATGTGCCCGCGAGACGTAATACCAGCTCGTGCCGGAACGCTTCTGTAATTCGGCATGCAGTCGTTGCCAGTATTTTTTCTCGGTGATGATGTAGATCTCGTTCTGGTTGTGAGCGAATTCGGCGAGGTTCGCCGGCTCGCTGCGCGAATAGTAATGCAACGTATCGTCGTCCATGCCGTAGCAGTAATAGGCAGTCGAATATCTGTGCTTGCCGTAGAAGGCCAGATCTGATGTTTCATCGAGCCGGTGACTCTTGTAATATTCGACGTACGCCGCCATCGAGCGCCCAACGTCCTGGGTCGGCATGACCTCGTGGCAGAAGTACATGCCGTTGGCATACGCGATCAGGACGGTGGCGCCGGCAATAATTCGGGACCGGTTGATCAGGGTGGCCAGCACCATGCCGATGGTCCAGATTATCAGCAGTCGATCGAGAAAGGGTTGCACATCAAAGTTGTCGATGTTGCGTTTGTTGGTGAAATTGTCCCAAAGCCAACGATCGCCTTCCAGGTCGAAATCGCGGATCGGCAGCATCAGAAACAGGATCGAGATGAGCAGCGCCGGTCTCACCCAGAACGGCATGTTCGCCTGGAACCAGGCGCGCCATACCAGCGCTATCAGGACTGCCACCGCCGGTGCTATCGGTAGCAGATAATGCTGTAGTTTGGTCCCGGCCATCGTAAAAAGCAGAAAAACTGCCAGAAACCAGGCCACAAAAAACCAGCGCTTGCGCAGATCGTCGTTGATTGTTCGGAAACCGAACAACACACCGCACAGCGCTACCGGCAGCAGACCGCACCACGGGTACATGCCGTGGAAAATCGTCGAGAAATAATAGGAAACCGTACCGGTGTGGTCGCGGATCGGTGTGGAAAATCGCTCGATGTTTTCGTAAATGATCGCCTTATCGACAAACTCCTGCCGGTGCTTCTGGTACATCGCGATGTACCACGGCGCAGTCAAGAGGACAAAGATCACGGTGCCCGGGATTACTTGATAAAAGCGGATCATCTCCCACAACGCCGCCGGCCCGCGGCGCCAGTGTAAATGCGTTCGCGGCACAAATTCGATCAGCCAAAACAGCCCGCAGACGCCAACGACGATGGCACCGGCAACCGGGCCCTTGGTGAGCACCGCCAAAGCGACAAACGCGTAGCCGATACGCATGTGCCAGGGCCGTTTCTCCGCGTCGAAACGGCCGACTGCGAACAGGCCCAGAGCGCCAATCAGGAATACTGTGAGCAGCATGTCCGGCATGGCCTGTCGCGCCAGGTAGAAGTACTGCGGCATGGTGCCGAGTATGCAGGCGGCCATCATGCCGGTTCGCCGGTCGAAGAGCCGGCGCACGACGTAAAACAACAGCAGCAGCCCAAACACAGCGGCGACGGCGCTGGGCAGCCGCGCCATGAGCTCCGTATCGCCGCCGATTGACATCGGGACCATCATTGCCCAGTATACGAAGATCGGCTTGGTCCAGCGGACCTGGCCCTCGTAATACGGCGTGATATATTCGCCGTGCTGGCGCATTTCGATGACGGTCTGGGCGTACTTCGGTTCCCAGGGGTCCCACAGCGAATACGAGCCGGCGCCGTAGATGTATAGGAACGAGCCGCCGATGATCAGCGTCAGGATACAAAGCATATCCCAAAGCCGGTCCTTCGGGCGCTGATCATCGTCGTGCAGCGGACGATTGTCATCGGCTGCGTCTGCACCCAGCGTTTCCGGTGTTGGCGACGATGCGGGTTCGGGCCCGCTTGATTCTGGGATGTCTGTATTCATAGGTAGTGAGAAATATAAACCGTATGGCCGACAAAGCCTGTATGCTTTCAATAAGCCGGCGAAGGATGCGAACCGTCGACAGCGACCCCGGCAAGGTAGCGCTCTACCATTGAGTTGTACTACACCCGCTCAATCAGTCATGTCGATACCGTAGCGCCAGATGAGCCTAAATTAGTTATCAAGTTCAGTAAACTGCGGCCAAAACCTCGACCGTATTGCGTTGGCTGATCAGCTGTTGCTTCGATGGGTTTGCCATGCCTGCAGGATCGGGCGCACGGCGGCTGATCCTGCAATGCGATAGGCGGCTTGCCACAGCGCCAGGCGCAACGGTTGTGCGGTCAGATCCAACGTATGCACCGGCACCTCACGGGTACCCCATTTGGCTTTGAACTGCATGAGCGCTGTGTCTCCCGGACCGGACGGGAGGAAGTCGAAGCGGCTTTTACCGATGCTGGCGGCACGCTTGATAGCTTCGCCTATGAGCAGGTCGTTGGGGCAGTATTTGAGGTCGGCGCTTGTTGACCCGCCCATCAAATAGAAGCTGGTATCGGCCGAATCGACGACCATCACACCGGCCACGGCCCGGTCGTCCTTCATTGCCAGGAACAGGCCGCCGTGACCGCCGTCGCCAATATGCCGTCGGAGCGCATCGATAAAAGCCCAGCCGTACTTGGGGATCGCTGAATTACGTCGCATCGAGTCGAGATACAGTTGGTAAAATGCCCGGTATCCGTCCTCGTCACTGCACCAAACGGCGGTCACGCCTTTCTTTTCAGCGATGCGAATGTCGCGCCGGATATTGCGTTTGAAGCCCTGCCAGAGTTCATCCCAGGTACGGCCGCCGAGTTCGAGTACATGGGTGCTGGAGTCGTGGCAATGGAAGCCGTCGGCCGGCAGTGGCCGGCCCGGATAGTCGGTGAGGCGGACGCGTGTGAGACCGGCTGTTTTGGCGTGTACCGCAAAGAGCGAGGCCAGTGGCAGGGCATCGGGCACCTCGCCGACCAGGCCGCCGTATGGAATGTTGGCGAAGAACAGCCTGGCCCACAGGCTGCGCTTGGTGAAGCCGGCGAGGCCGCACACCGGGTTGGTTCCTTGCTGCACGACCCAACCTGCCGGCTCCGCTCCGAGGCCGTCGGCCAGGACACGGCCCCAGGTAGCGGTGTCAAAGATGCTGTGCGGCTCGGCGTCAAGGAGTTGCTGCCAAGCGTCGCCGTCGAGGTCAACATTGATGATATGCCAGTTGCTTTCCATGGTCTGGTGTTGGTGTTCCGTTAGGCTGTGCCAGTCAGGTAAGGACAAGGCAATGAATCGATCGACGCTGCCGGCAGCAGATCGGCCAACAGCACGTCAAGTTCGGCGACCGCGGCGGCGGGCAGGTCTTTCGTTTGCCCCGTCTTGAGCGGAAAGGCCGGGGGCATGTCGCCGCGGCTGGTCAGTTGCATGCCGGCAGTCTCGCCCCAGTCCCGGAGCTCGGCGAGCACGCCATCGGGTGTCTGGCAGAAATCATCGTAGCGAATGGCGCGGCAGCGGTCCGGGCCGATAGCGTCGATGTCTTGGGTCAAGTCGGCAAGCAGGCCGTGGACCTGCCAGGCCACTTGCGCGGCCGGCGAAAGTTCCTCATCCACCGGATATTTGCGGGGGCGTATCGACCAAAAGTCGGTGGGGTGGGGCAGTAGCGTGTACCGGGCGTTGAGGATCGACAGGGCGACGTCACGCGGTTGTCGCACGGCAACGATGAATACGGCCTTCGGAAAAAGCTCGGCCAGCGGCAGAAGGTATTGATTGTGCCGCAGATTCTTGACCACGACAGGGCCGTCGCCAATGCGTCCGATCTGGCCCATGGCAGCAACTGCCCGGTGGCATCGTGGCGGGCACGCATCGATACCGGCGAAGTGCTCGTGCTTGTCGAACCATAGATTCCACATCGCGCCTTCACCCGGTGAGTTCCAGCCCTGCGACATGCCATAGCGACTCGCAAAATTGGATTGATACGAACGCATACTGTTGCGGGCCAACCAGGCGGCAAACCCCGGTGCGAAACTCAGGGTGTTGGTGAGCATCGGCGGATAAGCGACTCGAAAGCGGTGACAGATGGCCTGGTAAAGCAAGGTGGTTCCGGCCCGTGGCAAGCCGACGATAAAGAGCGGACCGCCGTCAGGGCCGCCACGCCCGAACACCAGGCCTTCGAAAACAGCGCCGACGGCAGAGAACCACCGAAGCATGGGATACACGCAACTGCTCATAGGCGTTGCTGGGGGCTGCCCGATGCAGCTATGTTCAAGGGTGCTTATCGGTTGCAGACTGATTGAGTGCCCTGGGGCGCACCCAGGTATTATCGTGACCCGCAAGCCCTGCTGCGATGGCCTGCATCTGTTGCAGGCGTCTCCGACGGGTTTGAATCTCCTTCAGCCCACGGCGGCCCTGTGTCGCCAGCATCAACAGCACCTTACAGGCGCGCAGTGATTTTTCCAACAGGTCTAAAGCGTCACGGTGTCGTGCCAAAGGAAAATCCAGTACATACCCCAGTTGCCGCATCTCGATGCCGGTTATACTTTCGACTAAACGGCGTTTGCGTAGCGTGAGAGCGGAGCGATACTTTCCGAAATTCCCACTAAGTATCGGTTGGTCAAGGTTTTTCCAATCCTCGAGTTTGGCGGCCCCGGCTCTGGCTTCTTCACCCTGATGGAATTGCAGCAGCTCGGGTTCGAACGTCACGTCGAGAAATTCGCACAGATCTTTAAGCACGGCCTCGGGTTCGGTGATCAGATCTTCGTAATGCAGCAGATGGATGCGACCGGCCTGGTGCAGGATGCTGTACACGCGCAATGCCTGCTGTTGTTCGTTTTTCCACATCTGCGCCGCCCGTCGAACGCCACCCGGATGTGAGCTTGAGCGTAGCCATGACACCACCGTGTCACGGGCGTCGCGGACGAGGTAGACGAACTTGGCGTCGGGAAAGCACGCGTGCGTTTCGAGCGCGAACGGGATACAGCCGTTGTCCTTGATGAAACACCGTTTTTTCGAACGTGCCGCTGCTTCGAGGGCATATGCCGCGGAGAACAAACCGGCAAAGGTCGGTCTGCCGGCGTTCTGCAGAATGAGTTTGGGCGTGATGTCTGCTTTCCATTCGCCAAGCTGACGGTTGAGAATGCTGCAAATGTCTGCTGCCAGGCGCCGTTGATTGGTCTCGACACCGGCCGGGCCGTATTGGGACAACAGCGGCATGAAAGTACGCAGCAGGTGCGGCGGTGACGGGGCGCAGAAAGCCGAGTGCTGGTCCATGATCACCCGGATGAGATTGCTGCCGGAGCGTTCAGAGGCGAGCAGGAAAACGGGCACTTCTGGCATTAATGGATCGATGGTACTTGCCGTTTCAGTTGGCGTGTCAGAATCACAAAACCCGGCATGCCGATGATGACAGCGGTAAGCACTTTCACGACCCGAACGGCGGCAAGCACGACTACTGTCTCAGTGATGGTGATTGAGAGACTGCTGGAAAAATATACGCCGAGCAGTTCTTGAATGCCAACTGCGCCCGGGGTCAGGCTGACCAGTCCGCCGAGCTGTTGTGAGGCGGTGATGAGCACGGCACCCGGCGTGTCCATGCGGACGTCGAATGCCAGAAATGCGGCGTAGATTCCAACGACTGCAAACAACGTACAGCCACCCAGGGTGATTGCTGCGGTAATCGCCAGCGATCCTGACCGACAAATCCGCCGCCAGCCGTCGAGGCACTGGTGCAGAAAACCGCTATGCGGGATGGCCGCGGCCTTGCCCGGAAAGAGCACAGCGAACAAGCCCAGCACCAGTAGTACTGTCAGTGTCACTGTCAGCGTCCGGCTTGCGGGTGCGCCGCGCGCTGCAATTATAGCCAGAGCAACCAGCCCCATCGCGGTGGACGCCACCATGAAGAACATATTTATCGCTGCCAGCGAGCCGACTAACAGCGGGTACGACAAATCATGGCGGTGACGCAAATAGACAGCGCGAAAGCCCGCACCGGCTCGAACCGGCAGCAGCAGGTTCATCATCATGCCGGCAGACCACAAGCCGAAGGACTCCCAGAAGCCCAGCTTCACGTCGAGATACTTCAGGACTTGCAGTGCGAAGACGCTGCGCAGCACCATGTTGAAAGCGAAGGCGACGCCGGTGATCAGCAGCCATTTGAATTGAATGTGCCGCAGCGCCAGGACCTCTTCGCGATGGCCGATGACGTACCACACCGCGGCCGCCAGGAAGACAGCGAGCAGCACAATAGAGAGCACAGCGCGCCAACCCGACTTGCTGCCGGTGGCGGGGGGCTTTGTAGAGGACTCAAGGAACGCCACGAATTGCTTCAGGCTTGTATTTCTAGACCGTCGTAGCCCCAGATGATTTCAATCTCCTGGTTGTCGTACGTCAGGCCTTTGTATTGGATGGCACGCTCATACAGATCGGTCAGGTGTTCGTCGCTGCTCGACGGGTCGTGGTGGTAGAAGCAGATACGTTTGACGCCGGAGATCCTTGCCAGATCGAGGCCGACCGAGAAGCTGCTGTGGCCCCATTGGTACTTTTCGGTGACAATTTCCTCGAGGGTGTACTGGGCATCGAAAATAAGCAGATCGGCGTTATCGAAGTATTCCGCATACGAAGCAAATTGCTCGGGCGTCATGTCGACGTGGTCGCAATCGCTGGAATAGACGACCTTGTGGTCGCCGGACTTGATGATAAAACCGTAGGAATCGCCGGGATGCACGTGTGGAAACGGCGTGATTTCACAGGACCCGATATTGATGGGTTGGCCGATCGTGAGCTTGTGGAACGACATCTCGGCGCTCATCTGATCGATCGATACCGGAAAGTTTTTCCACTGCTGTTGATTCCGCAGATTCGCTTCGTACTCGCTGTGCAGACAGTGGAAATGGATTTGGTTGCCCGGGACAAATGCGGGTACGAAAAACGGCAAGCCCTGGATATGGTCCCAGTGCAGATGGCTGAGGAAAATGTGGATGACTTGCGGCCCTTTGAAATTGGCCATCATGTCATTGCCTTTTGAGCGAATACCGCTGCCGGCGTCGATGATGAGAATCTCGTCGTCGCCGTTGTCGATTGCTGTGCAGCAGGTGTCGCCGCCGAAGGTGCTGCGCAGGTTGAAGGGTAACTCGCCGTAGAAGGCTTCGACATCATCCGGTGAGCCGGTATCGCGGTATCGGGAAAGAGCGTCTACAACTTTATCGCGGATCTGGGCCGGCCTTATCGGTGTTGGAACCGACCCCCGCGTTCCCCAAAGCTGTACTTTCATAAAGGCTCTGCGTACTGTTGTTGCCGGTTGCCCACAATTTCTGCTGACTTTGTCGGTGCCAGGTTCAACTCTTGTAGGAGGCCAGGTAGCGCGCTGCCACAGCTTGCGTCTTGCTCACTAGAATTTTTTCGACCCGCTTGGTGTCACGTCCGAATTTTGCCACTGCCTGCAGCAGGGGCATGTGCGAGGTCGGTGCGAAGGCCGGCACGGCGATGCAGAATAGCAGGTGGCAGCGCGTGTCCGATTCCGGGTCGAACTGTATACCCTTGCCACTGACGAGGCCGACGCTTATCCCGAGACGCCGGACCGCTTGTGAACGTGCGTGGGGGATCGCAATGCCGTTATCGGTCATCGTTGTATATTCGGCCTCGCGGCGCTCCAGATCCTCGAGGAACTGTGCCTTATCGACAACAATATCTCCAGCGATCAGTGGCTCGATCAACCGTTCCAAGGCTGCCGAACGGTCCTCCGTTTCGAGGCCGAGGATGACGCGGTCGGGCGTGATGAATGCCTTCAAATTGACAGGGTTCGCAGTAGCCATGGTAACTCTGGTGGTGCCGGTTGACGCAGGTGCTTTACGAAACGTCGATGTTGAGAAACCGGTTGCAGTGCGGGCAAACCGGTTCGACGGATCCATTGATTATGCGGTTGAGGTCTCCCTGCGGAATGCTGAGATTGCAGCCCACACACATGCCGCCTTTGACGGCGACGATGCTGGGGCCGAACTGCGTCAGCCGATCATAACGCGCCAGCAGCTCCGCAGGAATCTTCCGGCGCTTTTTGCAGATCCTCGTCTCAAGATCCTCGTCGGCATCGCCGTCTGAATGGACAATGGCGGATTCCTTCGAGATAAATTCCAGTTCCTGTAATTCCAGCAACTGTTGCACCTGCTCTTTCATATTTCGGGGGATGCCTCTGGATAAGTGAGACGGTCGAACGCTCATTGGCAACGATTAAGACAAGGCGTGTCCAAGACACATTGACAGCCTGTGCTGACTAACTTGATTGCGTCAAGGGTGGATGTCAAGGGACTTATCTTTCGCCCGCGTAAAATTTATTGAATTAACCTGCTTAGGCTGTTGGGGTTGCGTGACACCCTCGGAAGGGTATTTTCACGGGACGGCTTGTTCGATCTCATAGCGTACGTTCGGTACCTCGGCATCGTAATAACCGCCCAGCGGCGGAACCGCCGGGTCGGTGGCCCAGACCGGATCGATCCAGGCCTGTCGAATGGTCGCACGCAAAATATGCGCCCGACCAGGTACCTGATCGATGGTGACATCGAGAAAGCCATAGTGCCGGCCGATTGCGGTCTTGCCATAGTGAAACACCCGGGCGGCATTGGCGATTCTTGCCGAACGAATACCGTCTCCCGCCGAGCCTGGCGTGAAGTATCGAAGCTTGTGCGCCGTGCCCTTGGCAGTTACGCCCTGTGTCTCGGCCATTTCCATCATCTCCTCGTGGCCGCAGAAGACGGCGTCGACGCCATACTGGTGAAAAAGCGGATCCAGTTTTCGCAGCGGATAGCCTGATTGCGAGTCTTTTCCATTGCCGTGGCCGGGCGGCAAGCTGTGTACGCCGGAACCAAACGGCATGTGATGGAAAAAGACGAAGATGAACGGTGACCGCTCTCGCGCGGCTGCCAATGTCGTTGCCAACCACCGGTACTGTCGGGATCCGGGCATCCAGTCGGGTGCGCGGCCGCCGCCCGGTTCGTTTTCACCGGTCAGTGCAAAATTGGTATCGAGTCCTGAACCGTTCGGACTCTGGTTACAGCTGTCGAGGCCGATGAAGGTCGCCGGGCCCCACGTGAACTGGTAGTAGCGTTCGTCCGTCGGCAGCTCGAAATGGCTGTGGAATTTGTGCATTGCATGCCGCTCGCTGCCCGGCTGTTCGTAGCCGCCGCCATTTGGGCCGGCATAGTATTCGTGGTTGCCGGGCACCGCGAAGATCGGTGTATGCGCTGCCAGCAGATTGTCTCGGTCATTGACCTTGCGGAAAAACTCGTCCCAGTCTTCCAACTCGCCGCCGCATTCCGTGACGTCGCCGGCCAGTAGAATGAAATCAGCCTTGATTTCCGCTGCCGCTGCGACACACGCTCGGATGCCGTCGTTCTGGTCCATCGGATACCCCTCTGGTACACCGCAACCGAGACGGCCATGGGACGCCGGTTCAGTTTCTGTATCGGCCCATACCAGAAAGCGAATCGGCGTCAGTGTTGTGGCTGGAGCCGTCCGGAACGTTGCATCGAATATGGCAGTGCCTTGCTCGACGCGATAGTGATATTGCGATCCCGGCTGCAGCGGCTGGAGCCGCACCGCGTGGCGAAAACGCTGTTCGCTGCCGTTGGTCTCCGGCTTTGTCAGGACAATCGGTTGTGGCTGCGACTGTTGGGTTGTGCCAATGTCGTTGTTCCAGAAAGAAATGGTGCCGGGGGTATCTGTTCGTGTCCACCAGAGGAGGGTGACTGCGTCGGAGGTCGTATTCTGCAGGTATGGATGGCCGAATTCCGCATCAAGGAACTGCGCCCGTGCCAGGGTGCACGTGGTTACGAACAAGAGAAAGAGTATAAATCGTCTCATGCGAGAATATGCCGCATTCGTTTGATCCGGCAAATGTTATTTGTAGCGATCACCGATCGCCCGATTGCCGGCAGGTTTGCCAGTGTTGATAAAGTCCAGGTCTTCGCGGCGTCATTTTGATCCGGGCGGTGATTCCTGTATAACCAACGCCCCAGGCCCCGTGTGTTTGACGAGCGGCACGGTATTGCCGTACAGACCCGACTGAATTGTAATCCTGCCGCTGCAACGGTTTATTATCCGCTTCGACGCTCTTCGACGCTTACCTCCGCCCAGCTTAACGTCATAACGGTTGCTTACCATTTTGGACGAACTCCAGCGTACAATTGCCGCGCCCTGCCGATTTTCGGGAATCGCTCTACATACCGGCGGCCGGGCCCATCTGACGATTCAGCCGGCGGCCGCGGATGCGGGAGTTTCCATTATTCGCGTCGACTTGCCGGACCAGCCGTCGGTGAAGGCTTTGGCATCGAACGTTATCGATGTGCGTCGCGCCACGACGATCGCCAACGGCGACGCGGTGGCATACACCGTCGAGCACGTCCTGGCGGCTCTGTATGCCTGCGACATCGACAACGCTGTTATCGAAATGGACGGTCCCGAGCCGCCGATCATTGACGGCAGCAGTGCGCTGTTTTACGCCGAGATCAACGCCGCGGGCACCGTGACGCAGGAAGCGCAGCGCCAATACTGCTGTATCGAAGAGGCGATCTACGTCGAGCAGGGCGAGACACGGGCCGTGATTTTGCCGGATGAAGAGTATCGGATTTCGTGCACCATCTGTTTCGGTGCCACTGTCATGGACACCCAGTACCTCAGCCTGCCGGTCACCCGTGAGAGCTTTGCCACAGAGCTGGCTGGTGCCCGGACCTTCTGTCCGTATGAGCAGATCGAAGAGCTCATGGTGGCGGGTCTGGTGCGTGGCGGCAGCCTTGACAATGCCATTGTCATCAAGGACGGCGCGATCATCGCCAAGGACGCGTTGCGCTATCCGGATGAATTTGTTCGTCACAAGATGCTCGATATCGTTGGCGACCTCAGTCTCGTCGGTCGCCGCTTGCGGGGGCAGATCATTGCGATCAAGCCGGGGCACCCCTCCAATGTCGCGCTGGCCCAGCGTATTTGCGAAGTCATGGGCTATGACGATAAATAGAAGTCGAAAAGTCCGGTGAACAGGATATTCTTTATCCGTTCCGATCGTGTCGAAGTTTCAGTGCAACGCAACAAGGACAAGCATGAGCGTATTGGGAACTGATTCCATCCTGGCGCAGCTCGGCGTCAAACCGCCGTATCTGTTGCTCGACCGTATTGAACTCGATGTTGACCGGGCCTATGGCGTTAAGCTGCTGTCGGTCAGTGAGGCTTTTTTCGCGGGACATTTCCCGGAGCAACCGATCATGCCCGGCGTGTTGCAGCTTGAAGCGATGGTGCAACTGGCGACAGTAGCGTGGCGGCAGGACAGCGCTGTCAGCGATTGTGTCATGATGCAGTCGGTCCGCAAAGTGAAATTCCGGCGTCCCGTTGTGCCCGGTGACCTGCTGCATCTGGAGGTAACCCTCAGCGATGCCACCAGCACAGGGTTGACGGTTGTGGCGAGTGCCAGGGTTGGCGAAGAGGTTACATGCGAAGCGCAGTTCACCCTGGCTACCCTGGCCGATCCGGCTGTCGATCTGGCACCGCGCCAGCTCATTGCTGCACGCGCTGCCGAAGTGCCGGTGCTGCAGGAGGGGGCTTTGGACACCGAGGAGATCCAGTCGTTCATCCCGCATCGGTATCCGTTTCTGTTGATTGACCGGGTCGAGGGCTGGCATCAGCCGGAGGAAGACGGTATGCCCGAGATGGTGGCGGTGAAGAACCTGACAGCGACGGAACCGAACCTGGTGAGACATCCGTCCGGGCGTTGCTGGTTGTCCAACTGTTTCCAGCTGGAGGTCGCGGCACAGGCCGGCTGCGCCTATGCTTTGTCGCGCCCGGAGCACCACGGGAAGCTCGCCTACTTCATGTCAATCGAGGATTGCACTTTCAACCGGCCGCTGATCCCGGGTGATCGGATGTATGTTGTCATGTCGCTGCGTACGATTCGACAGCGATTCGGCCAGGCGTTCGGCAAGGTGTATGTTGGCGAGGACCTGGTCAGTGTGACCAATGTCAAGTTTGCATTGACGGAGTAGCGATCATGGCGATTCATTCAACTGCGATTATTGATCCGAAAGCGACCGTCGGCGACAGTTGCGATATTGGTCCGTACTGTTCTATCGGGCCGGACGTCAGCCTGGGGGCCGGCTGTAATCTGCATTCGCACGTGGTGATTGATGGTCATACCTCGCTGGGCGACGAATGCGAGGTGTTCCCGTTCGCCTGCCTCGGCAAAAAGACCCAGGACCTCAAGCACAAGGGCGAAGAGACGTACGTCCGGATCGGCCGCCGCACGGTTATCCGAGAGTACGTCACGGTCAATGCTGCAACCGGTGGCGGCGACGCTACGACGATCGGCGACGACTGCCTGATCCAGTCGTATTGTCATATCGCCCACGACTGCACGCTGGGCAACAAGGTGATCATGAGCAGCGCGGCCATGCTTTCGGGCCACATCGAGGTCGGCGACGCCGCCGTCATTGGCGGCCATAGCGGTGTCGTGCAGTTCGTCAAGATCGGCACGATGAGCATGCTCGGTGGCTTCTCCAAACTGGGGCAGGATGTCTGTGCCTTCTGCATTGCCGATGGCGTGCCGGCGGAGACCCGAGTGACCAACAAGATCGGCATGCAACGCAATGGCAAGAGCCCGGAGCAGGTCCAGGCGGTGATCAGCGCTTTCCGCGTCATCTTCCAGTCGGATCTCCCCATCGAAGATGCCGTTGCCGCCCTGGGTGACTCTGCTGCGGAGTTCGCAGAAGTCCAGACGATGCTCGACTTCATCGCCGCCAGCGAAAGGGGCCTGGCGCGGCCGAAGAAGAAATAGGCAGGCTGACGATGAAATCGATGGGTATATTCTGCGGCTCCAGTGCCGGCTTCGAAGGCGCCTACGTTCCGGCCGCGGAAGCTTTGGGAACTTTGGTTGCGGAACGCGGCCTCACGGTCATCTATGGCGGTGCCAGTATCGGATTGATGGGGTGTGTTGCCGACGCGGCGCTGCGGGCCGGCGGCCAGGTGATCGGTGTGATTCCCAATTCCCTGCAGATTTCGGAGATCGCGCACCACGACCTGACCGATCTCGAAATCGTCGACACGATGTTCCGGCGCAAGGAGCGCATGATCGAGCTGGCGGACGCCTTCATCAGTCTGCCAGGCGGTATCGGCACACTCGACGAACTGTTCGAGGTCTGGGCGCTGCGGGCGTTGCAGGCCCACACAAAGCCGGTTGGCCTGCTCAATCTCGACGGCTATTTCGACCCGCTGCTGGAGTTTATCGACCGCATGGTCACGCAGGGGTTCCTGCGGACTACCTGGCGCAGCCTCCTGCACGTCGAATCGACGAGTGAGGCGCTGTTGCGGAAAATGGGGTTGTAGGCAGGGATTCATGCTCTCGCATGTCTACCGGTCAGTGGCGACACAACAAACGCTGAAATGCCTCGGCTCTGCGAGTATAGATCACGAGAATCCATTGCGGCAAGAGCGTTTGCCCGGCAAGCTTTGCGCTGCGGTGACGCGTCAATCCAGGATGCTGCCGGTTGCGGTGTCGAGGTCGCTCCGGGCCTGCAGTAACTCGGCACGCACGACCGCCAGATTGAGTTCGGCGATGTTGAGGTCGCGCTGTGCTTCGTTCAAGCGGGTCAGCGGCTCGATGCCCGCGCGCCAGGCTGGTTCGATGTCGTCACGGATCTGCCGTGCCAAAGCGACACTCTCCCGGTTGAGCTTTAGGCGCCGCTGCGCTGCTGAGATGATCGGCAGCTGGCGTCGAATCTCACCGACGATCTCCTGCCAACGGTCCTGCAGTTGCCGGACTGCAACTTCGTAGTCGGCTGCGGCGGTATCGACTGCAGCCTGCTTGGCACCGCCTGTGTACAAGTCCCAGGTGGCGACAACGCTGAGGCTGCCGGCACGTTCATCGTCTTCGAACTCGAACTTGTCGCGGCTGGCAGCGCCGAGCTCGCCGGACAGCGATACGGTGGGTGATTTAGCGGCCTGCGCCGCGGCTTCACGGGCCTTGAGCGCCGCCATCGTTGCCCGGAGTTCCTCGAGGTCGGCGCGTTGCTGTCGAGCGATGTCGAGCAGTTCATCGAGTCCCGGCTCAGGTTTCTCCGGCAGCTCGCCATCGGTTATGTCAAAGTCGAGACGGCCCGAAAGCTCGGCATCCGGCAGGCCGAGGAGCTCGGCGAGGACCGTGAGGGCCAGGGTGTAGCCACGTTCGGCATTGATGAACTGTACATCGGCATTGTTGCGGCGCAGTTCGAAGTTGTTGGCGTCGGTACGCGACGCCTGTTCGGCCTCGACCTGCTGCCGCATGTCGTCGAGCAGCCGCTGGTTGAAGTTGCGGTCGGCAGTGGTGATGCGCATGCGCTCACGGGCCAGGACGGCGCTGTACCAGGCGCGGCTGACGGCGCCGAGCAGCAGGCGCCGGGCGTTGTCGTGCACAGCTACGCTGGCGCTGAGGTCCTGGGCTGTGGCATGTTCGCCAAGTTCCCTGGCATAGCCATCAAAGGCGATCCATTCAAACGTCAACGACGGGCTGTAGGTTTCGAAGCGCTCCTCGGTAAGAAAGGACTGGCTACTGGGAACATCCTGCGTATGGATCACACTGACCCCGGCGCGAACGACCGGAGCATATCGGGTACCTGCCTCACGCAGGCGGGCGCTGGCGCTGCGGATGCGGGCGCGGGTGACCCCAAGGTCGGGGTTGTACTTGAGTGCTGCGGACTTCGCGGCCTGGAGATCGAGCCGGTCGGGCAAGGCAGCGGCATCGGACTGAGTCGGTCCAGGCAGTTGCAGGTCAGCCGCAGGCGGGGTGGGCGGCATCGTCCTGCAGCCGGCGGTGAGCAGGATCAGGAGAAGGGCTGGGCGTGCAGCGTTGTGAAATATTCGGTACACGTCACCTGTCGCGGCGTTTTTGGGCGGGGCGGTAGTTGAACTTGTACTTTTGCGGTTTGAGGATGCGTCGTTCGATCGGTTCATCGTTGAGAAACTGTCTGGCCTGATAGGCACAGTAATTCAGCACATAACTGGTCGGTACGGTGCCCATGTCCTCCACGTTGCGGATGAGCAGCTTGAACAGTTCCTTGGCCTGTTTCCGCAGTTCTGTATCGTTGGGATAGCGTTTCCCATTGATGATCAGGCACCAGAGCGCGGTGTTGCGTACGTTCTCGGAATCGTACGCCGGCCCCATCGGCGTGGAGACGACGGGCGTCGTGATCTGGGCGTACAGGCGCGCTTTCGTCGGTGCCCCGATCGTGGGCAGACGCGACAGCAGCCAAGCGGCGATGACCCGGTCGTTGGCAATGAGAAACTCCCCGCCACCGTAGCTGGTACGCTTGAGGATCTTGAGCAAGGTGTCTTCGAAGGAATTGTCGAGGATAGCATTCATGGAAGTCAGCGCGGCTTTCCGCACATCTCTATCGTGGTCTTGCAGCGCGAAGTGCTTGACGATGTCCGGACCGTTGGCGGGCTTCAGCATACCGATAGATTCAGCAACCGCGGTGCGCACCAGAGCGTTCGGATGCTCCTTCACCGCCGTGATATCTGCGGACGCTTCCCTGGCACCGCCGGTGTTGAGTGCCCGGATGGCGGCGGCGATGTTGATCGGCCGGTCGCTGTACGGCAATTCCTGGCGGGCGGCAGTGGCACTGAGGCGTAGTTGTGTGCCGATGGGCTCGTTGTGCATCGAGCTGTCGAGACGGGTCAGGAGCCGGTAGAGGTTGTAGCGGATGTCCGCGTTCTTGCTGTCGAGAAAACTACCGGCTTCACGCTCGACGGGATACTTGTCGGCGATGTTCTCGAGCGTGTCGAGTGCGGCGTCCCGCAGCAGCTCACTGCCTGAGTCGCCGCAAAGCTCGATGAGACGGACATAAGTGTCGCGCTGTGGGAAGGAGCCCATGGCAATGGCGGCGCGGCGCCGCACGATCGGTGCCGGGTCACGGGACAGTTTGAGGAGGTTGGGCAGAAGTTCACCGGCTTCGAGCCTGCCAATCGCGGCTGCGGCTGCGGCTCGCACACTGGAGTGCTCGAAATTGATGAGGGAACGTAGCAGGTTTAACTGAAGGTCTTTGTCGAGCCCGGTGCTGAGATTATCGGCGATGGTGGTACGGACCAGCGGGTGACCGGAGCTTGCGAACTGCACAAACCGCTCTCGCAACATCATGGTCCAGTTGGCATACCCCATGATGGCGACGATTGCCAGGGCGCGATCGGTCGGGTTCGGCACATCCAGCTGTGGTTTCCAGTCGTCGATACTTGTGCCGGCATGCTTCTGTGCCAGGACGCCCCAGATCTCCTCGAGAACCGGTAGCTGCGATTCGTTGCTGGCCAGCTCGATGAGACGGGCAGCCCGAAAATTGGCTTGCTGCGCATAGAGCTGAACGGCTTCGCGCCGCACGTCCGGATCCTCATGCATCAGGTAAGTTTCGCTCTCTGGGTATGACGCTTCCAGCAGGCGTAAGGCCTTGAGGATATCGGCTGTGACATAGGCGTCGAGTTCGATAGCGAGCAGTTTTTTGAGCAGGTCCTGGGCGATTGGGTTGTTACACGCGATGAGTCGCATGATGAGGTTTGAGCGGGCCAGTGGATCGCGGCTGTTGAGCAGGAAACTGCTGAGTGCGAGGATCGAAGCATCGGGGGTGTACTTCGGCACCTTATTGTTGAAGTATGTCTCTTCTGCGTAGCCGATGTCCTGCCAAGTCGACAAGATGTATCGCAGAAAACGGGGACGGGGTTTGAGGCTGTCGTACTCGGAATCGCTGAACTCGTAGTCACCGTCGTCGGCGTCGAAGTACGTACGGTCGGGATTGTGGATGACTTCGAAATCGTAGAACCCCGCGGGATCAGCGGCTAAACCGACGGCGGTCGATACGATGATGACAATAGGAATGAGGCGTTTCATGGAAACCACGTTGGATTGACCGGGGAAGGAGGACTTGTCGGAAACGGAGGGGAATTTGGCCGTGAATGGCCGTTAATACAACTTGTCCAATGGACTATTTCGGCCCCAGCCCGACGCGTTTATCGGCGAATGTCTTTGGATGGCGGAGGTATCGGACTGAGCGGGTCCGGATCGATGCCGATCGGCTAAGGGTGGGCTGGCTGTATCGGTCTGCAGCCTGCGGCGAGCAGGATCAGGAACCGGGCTGAGCGTGCGGCGCTCTGTATTACTCGGTACGCGTGGCCGGTCACCGGTCGCGTTTTTTGGCGAGGCGGTAGTTGAACCTGTACTCACGCGGCCTGACAATGCGTCGTTCGATCGATGCGTCGTTGTAGAACTGTCTGGCCTGGTAGGCATAGTATTTCAGTACATAACTGGTCGGTATGGGGCTTATTTGGTCCAATTCGCGGATGAGGCTGCGGAACAGTTGCTCGACCTGTTTCTGTAGCTCGGTATCGCCGGGATGGCGTTTTGCACAGATGACCAGGCACCACAGCGCAGTGGTGCGAACATTTTCGGAATCGAAGGCGGGCCCTAGCATTGTGATGACGACGGGCGTCGTGATCTGGTCGTACAGGCGCGCTTTCGTCGGCGTCCCGATCGTGGGCAGCCGCGACAGCAGCCAAGCGGCGATGACACGGTCTGTGGCAGTGAGAAACTCACCTGCGGCGTAGTTGGTACGCTTGAGGATTTTGAGCAAGGTGTCTTCAAAGGAGTTGTCGAGGATAGCGCTCATGGAGTTCAGCGCGGCTTTGCGCACATCTGTACTTTGGTCTTGCTGGGCGAAGTGCTTGACGATGTCCGGACCGTTGGCGGGCTTCAGTATACCGATAGATTCAGCAACCGCAGTACGCACCAGAGCGTCCGGATGTTCCTTGAGCACCGTGATATCTCCAGTCGCTTCCCTGGCGCCGCCGGTGTTGAGCGCCCGGATGGCGGCGGCGATGTTGATCGGCCGGTCGCTGTACGGCAATTTCTGGCGGGCGTCAGTGGCACTGAGGCGTAGTTGTGTGGCGATGGATTCGTTGTGCATCGAGCTGTCGAGGCGGGTTAGAAGGCGGTAGAGGTTGTAGCGGATGTCGGCGTTCTTGTTGTCGAGAAAACTACCGGCTTCACGCTCGACGGGATACTTGTCGGCGATGTTCTCGAGCGTGTCGAGTGCGGCGTCCCGCAGCAGTTCACTGCCTGAATCGCCGCAAAGCTCGATGAGCCGGACATAGGTGTCGCGCTGTGGGAAGATGCCCATGGAAATGGCGGCGCGGCGCCTCACGATCGGTGCCGGGTCGCGGGACAGTTTGAGGAGGTCAGGCAGAAGCTCGCTGGTTTCGAGCCTGCCAATCGTGGCTGCGGCTGCGGCTCGGACACTGGTGTGCTCGCAAACGATGAGGGAACGCAGCAGGCTGAATTGAAGATCTTTGTCGAGGTCGGCGCTGAGGTTCTCGGCGATGGTGGTGCGCACCAGCGGGTGACCCGCTCCTGCGAACTGGGCCAAACGCTCTCGCACTGCCATGGTCCAGTCGGTACGACTCATGATGACGCCGATTGCCTGAGCGCGATCGGTCGGATTCGGCGCATCCAGCTGTGTTTTCCAGTTGTCGATACTTGTGCCGGTATGCTTCCGTGCCAGGGCGCCCCAGGTCTCCTCGACAACCGGCAGCTGCGACTCGTTGCCGAGTAGCTCGAGGAGGCGGGCAGCCTGAAAGTCGGCTTGCTGCGCATAGAGCTGAACGGCTTCGCGGCGCACGTCCGGATCCTTATGCATCAGGTAAGTTTCACTCTCGGGGCATGACGTTTCCAGCAGGCGGAAGGCCTTGAGGATATCGGCTATGACATAGGCGTCGAGTTCGACAGCGAGCAGTTTTTTGAGCAGGTCTTGGGCGATTGGATTGTTGCACGCGATGAGTCGCATGACGAGGTTTGAGCGGGCCAGTGGATCGCGGCTGTTGAGCAGGAAATTGTTGAGTGCGAGGATCGAGACATCGGGGGTGTACTTCGGCGCCTTGTTTCTGAAGTGCGGCTCTTCCGTGTAGCCGATGTCCTGCCACGTCGACAAGATGTACCGCATAAAACGGGGACCGGGATTGAGGCTGACGTACTCGGAATCACTTAGCTCATATGCGCCGTCGTCGGCGTCGAAGTACGTACGGTCGGGATTGTGGATGACTTCGAAATCGTAGAATCCAGCGGGATCAGCGGCTAGGCTGACGGCGGTCGATACGATGATGATAACAGGGATGAGGCGTTGCATGGCACGCTCGTTGGATTGACTGGAGAAAGGAGATTTTTCGGAGACAGATGGAAGGTTTGCTGCGAATAGGCACTAATACAACTTGTGCGACGGACTATTTCGGCGCCAGCACAATGCGGAAACCGATGTTGTCGAAGGGTTCGTTGACCTCGGCATAATTGAATCCTGCGGGTTCGACGACGAGCAGGGGCTTCATGAGGCTTGTCCAGGCACCGCCGAAAACACCGCGTCGCCCTTCGCGTTCGTCGCTGGTCCACTCCCAGACATTACCGGAGAGGCCGAACAGGTCCCAGGCATTTTTGCCGCTGTCCTTGACGTCGCAGGTGACGGCGAACTTGTCGGCGTATCCAGCCAGATCCCAATCCTCCGGGAAAACTTCCTGATTTGCGTAATTGCCGTTTGCCGGGGGCCATTCATTGCCCCAGGGGTAGAGGCGATCAATGCCGGTAGTTGCGATGGTCTGCCACTCCTTTTTGGTCGGCAGTCGGAACGCGTAACCATCCGGCAGAAACTGGTCTCTGGCCATCGTCGAGTTGAGCCAGGAACAATAGGCGACGCAATTGTAGTAGGTTACTTCGATGACCGGCTGGTCGTTGCCGTTGAGGGAGAATCCTTCCTCCGCCTTCTTGCTGTCGTGCAGCGGCTTGTACTTGCGGTACTGAGCATTGGTCACTTCGTACTGGCCGACCCAGATCTTGAGCTTGTCGACCCAGACCAGTTCGATATTGACCATCGGCATAGTCCAGTTTTTGCCCGTTTCGCCGTGGTACTTCTCGTTGCCTTTCGCGATGATTGCGTTGTACTTATCGACAGTCTTCTTGAATTCCGTGACGGCGAGATCGAATTGCTTCTTCGTGCGGTATTCCTCGGCCATGGTGCGTGAGACATCAGCATCGACGAAGGCCTGGGCGAACTTCGGGTCGGCGCCTTCGAAGCGTTTCGCCTGTTCATGGATGGCGGCTGCCTGTTCCTGCAGCTTTCCAATTTCCTTTTTCTTCTCCTGGATAGCCCGCAACTCCATGTTGTGGACAGCGTCGATGAGTTGCTTGTAGGTGGTGATGGCGAGCTCGTAATTTTCCTGCTCCATGAGAGTCTCGGCGGTTTTCGCGACGTCATCGATCTCCGGGAGGTAAACGGCGATCTGCGGATCCTCAGCGGTTTTCTTGATGATGGCAGCGAGGCTGTTCTTCTGCTGCTCGGCGCGCTGCTTGAACTCTTTGCGCCTGGCTTCTTCTTTGAGACGCTTCTGTTTTTCTGCAAACTGTGCCATTTGACTGGCGATCTCTTCTTCCTGCTGGCGCTTGAGTTCCTCGGCCTGCTTGCGGGCTAGTTCCTCGGCCTCTATCGCCGCGTCTGCTGTGGCCTGCTGGCGCTTGAGTTCCTCGGCGACGCGTCGGTCAGGTTCGTCGTCGGTCACGCGGTCGCCGTCGTTGACATGGGCGGTCACATCGATATCCGAACCGTTGTCGTTCATCGGCACGGTGTCGACGTCCGTACCGTTGCCGGTGTATGCCACTGTGACGTCGGTGGCCTGCTGGGAGGAACTGCCGGAGTGCGGCGACCGGCGTTGTTTGCTGTCCTCTGCCCGGTCGCTGTCACCGGGGCTCACAGCCAGAAAGCCACAGACACCCAGAATCAGGAGGATAGCGGCGGCAATGCCCAGTTTCACGAAGATTGGCATACCTTTGCGATTGAGAGCCTGGGCGAACTCGGTGCAACTGCCAAAGCGTTGCGAGGGATTCTTGCTCAATGCCCGGAGGATTACTTCGTTCTCCTGTTTACCCACTCCTTCGATCGGCTCGGGCGGTTTTTCGAGCACGTCGTGGTACAGGTTCTTGAGCTGGCGCTCCTCCTCGGAGAGTTGCTTGTCTGCTTTGTCGTCAGCGGCCTTTTCGAGGTACTTGGGGTTCTTCAGCCAGAACGGCAGGCGGTGCCCGAGCATTTCGTAGACCATGACAGCGAAGGAGTACTGGTCTGTACGCTGTGTCAACTCCTCTTTCTGCCAGATTTCGGGCGACTGGTAGTCCGGGGTAGAGGAGGGGTACTTGTAGAGTTGCTTGTCGTTACGATGGGGATCATTCTCTGGCGAACAGTATGTGATACCATGGTCAAGCAGGCGGACTTGGGTGTCGTTGTCTACCAGGTAAATGCTCTCGGGCTTGAGGTCATGGTGGACAATGTTGAACTTGGAATTGATGCTGTCGATGGCCTCGGCGATTTTGGCCAGGAGCGGGTGGATATCGCCAACCGTGATGCCGTCGAATTCGATATTTTTCTTGTGCACCCAGGACCGCAGGTTGCGGCCGCCGAGCAGTTCCATGATGACGAAGAGTTCACCGGTGCTGTCATTATGGATGAGGTCGCGGATATGCACCAGGTTGGGGTGTGACAGGCGCATCAGTCGCTGGATGTTCTCCTTGATGCGCGGCATGTCCGATGCCGGGAATTCGCGGCCCGGCCACAAGCTTTTGACAGCGCATTCGACACCGGCCTTGGTGTCTATGCAGTGGTAGACGACACCGGCCTGGCTTTCACCGACGAACTTGAGGACGCGGAAGCGGTCGAGAATGAGGTCGTCGACCTCGTAGGTGCTGTACTGCATGGGCGTTGCCACCGTCGGGTCGTCGATGGCAGCACCACCCATGCTGGCGGAGAAGCCTTCGATGCCGCCGGGTATGGTTTGGCCGCTGCCTTGGATCACGGCGAGGCGCTGAAGGACTTCGTCGTAGCTCCCGATGCGCTCGGTGCGTTCCGGTTCGAGCATGTTGTAGATCAGTTCGCAGAGTTCCGCAGGGACATCGTCGCGCAAACTTTCGATCGGCTCGTACTTCTTCTGGATCTGCGCCATGTATATCATCGGGGCGGTGGCGCCGGAGAATGCTTTCTGGCCGGTGCATACCTCGTAGAGCGTGGCACCGACTGCAAAGATATCGGTACGGTGGTCGATGCTAGTCTCGCCGGTGGCTTGCTCGGGCGCCATGTAGTGCGGGGTGCCGATGGGGACGCCGGCGTTGGTCAGCTCCGGCATGTCGTAATTCTCATCCGTCGTATTCATCGGCTTGGCGAGGCCCAGGTCAACAATCTTGATGATATCGTTGGTGGTGATCATGATGTTCTGCGGCTTGATGTCGCGATGGATGATCTTGTAGCTGTCCCAGGCGAATTTCAGGCCACTTACGGTCTGGCGCGCGATACCAATGATCTGCGGCATGGTATAGACGCTGTTCTTTTCGAGATGCTCGGCGATGGAGGCGCCGTCGATGAACTCCATGGCGATAAACCAGGTGTCCGAGTCGAAGTTCGCTTCGTAGATCTGCGCCAGGTTCGGGTGATTGATGACGGCGGCGCTCTTCGCTTCGCGGATAAATCGTTGCTCAATGTTCTCGCGCAACTGTGGATTGGCCTGCTGCGCCACCAGTTCACGGTTCATGAATTTGATTGCCACAGGGCGGGATAGCGTCAGGTCTTCGGCGAGAAACACTGCCCCCATACCACCTTGGCCCAGCATCTGCCCCAGGCGGAAATGGCTGATCGTCCTGCCGGTTTCGTAAACTACGTTCGACATGGGCTGTTCTTGGGCTGTATCTGACGCAATGAGAGTAAGTAAGGCCGCTTCAGGTGCGGGTGCATTTGTGCTTGCGTCACTATCACATTAGGTTAGGCGATACCATTCAAATGCAATATAGCGAGGCCGGTGCAATTCACAACCGGTCCAGCCTGCTGCCTGGCAGGCCTCTCCAAACTGTTCGACGTCTGCGTTGCGACCAAAGCGCTGGCGCCTTTATCGTAAAGAACCGGATGGAGTGAGACCGAATCACGGATGGCGGGTCCATGGACAAACATGTAAAGACGGTGACACCGAAATTGTCCGGGCAGGATTCGCTGATCATTTCGAAGACGCAGATCATTCGCAAAAGCTCGATCATCTCTTCGATTCTCACTGATGCGGGCAGCGGCAGTGGGGCCACAGGTGAGCCCACCGACGCCGAACGGCTTTGCGTCGATGATTGCTGGCGCACCGCGGACGACGGGAAATACGTGACGAAGCAGAAGATTGCCACCGGCGGTATGGGGGTGGTCTACCACGTATTCGATCAGGATTTTGAGCGGGATTCCGCCATGAAAGTCATCCTGCCTGGGATCACGCACGATGCCGTGGCTCTCGACAGTTTCAAGCGCGAGGCCCGGATCACGGCACAGCTCGAGCATCCGAATATTATTCCGGTGCATGACCTTGGGTACCTGCCCGGGCACGGCGTTTTTTTCACTATGAAGCTGATGCAGGGACAACCACTGAACGATCTCCTGCGACAGGTCGAACTCGGCGACGGTGAGTTCCTTCAGAAATACAACTTTTTCACGCTGCTCAGCACCTTTCGCAGAGTTTGTGATGCCGTCGCGTTTGCTCATTCCCGCGGCATTGTGCATCGCGATATCAAGCCGCACAACATCATGATTGGCGACTTCGGTGAGGTTGTGCTGATGGACTGGGGGCTGGCGAAACGTATTTCCGAGGAGGAACCACCGATTGCCGGGATGGCGTCGTCTGATGGAAACGCCGAAGCCACCGAAATCGGCGTCATCAAAGGCTCACCGGCTTACATGCCTCCGGAGCAGGCGCACGGGCTCGTTGACGAGTTCGACCAGCGCAGTGACATCTTCCTGCTGGGCGCGACGCTGTATCACATTTTTACCTTCTTCCCGCCCTATCTTGGTGATGACATTTACGACGTCATCAAGCGTGCGCAGGCTTGCAATTTCGTACCGCCGAACGAGATGCCGACCGGTCGTCTGCGTATCCCCGACGAGCTGTGCAGCATTATCATGCGATGCATGGCGGCCGACCGCGATGACCGGTACCAGACGGTGGAAGAGTTAATAGCGGATCTCGACACCCTCTTGCGGGGTGCGATGATGGTCGACAATCAGAGGTTCATGCCGGGCGAGTGCCTCATGCGTGAAGGTGAGATAGGCACGGAATGCTACGTCATCGAAAGCGGCCAGGTCCGTGTCGAGAAAGGACTCAGCGGCGACCCCATGATACTCGGGACGCTGACCCAGGGGGATATCGTCGGGGAAATGGCTCTGATTACCCACGAACCGCGCTCGGCTACAGTCACCGCGGTGGAGCCGACCGAAGTACTTGTGCTCACCCAGGAATTCTTCAACCGCAATCTCAAGCAATTACCGCCGTGGATGTCGAAGACGATTGTTGCGCTGGCGCAGAGACTGAATAAGGCAAACACGATCCGCTATGATACGACGACAATCGAGAATGACGGCGATGATGGGGAATCTTGACATGGCCCATCCACCTGCGTGACGCGAAATAGCCGGGAAAGCCCTTGCCATGTCAAGATCCAGCATCCGCCTGCCGGTCTTCGCTGGGGATTTACCGTGCAGTACGATGAAAAGATCGCTGAACGCTTGTGTTCGTTTTGCACCTTTTTGCCGTGCCCAGGAGAGGCAGCAGCATAGACGCCAGGATGGCGATGATGGCGATGACCACGAGCAACTCGATCAGCGTAAATCTGAACTTCCCCTGCACCTGACCCCTCTTCCTCTATCTGGGATACTCATATGGCTGTGAATCTCTGTGAGTGTACTCAAAACTTTCCGATCTTCCAACGTGCGCATCTGCCACGGCGTCAGCCGTTGGTAGAATGCGGTTGTTGGCGATTAGCTTGATTGACGTACTCGTACTCGTTTTCCTCCCGCAGTTCCATCGATATGGCGGCCATCTTCGTCAGCATGGCCACGATCCGGTAGACATCAAGTTTCTCATGGTCAAACATCATCGTCTCCCGAGTACGCGTACGAGTACCGTCCCGTTGGGACTGAAGTACGCGTACGATCTGTCCTGCCGCCGAACGTAGAAGTCAGAGGCGGAGCGCCAGCGGAACCCGAACCGAGTGCACCGACGGTGATTGCGATAGGTCAATCATCGAAGATGTAGGTCCAGTCGGGGCCGCTCTGGAAGGTGGGGTTGTTCCGTTCAACTTGCAGGTGGCGCGCGTGTCCGTCCACGAAGTTTGCGGTGCCCCAGCCGAGCTGGCTTTTGTGATGCCAGTAGCTGAGGTCAAAGTACACGTTGTCAAACATATGGGCCTTGAGGGGGGCTTCGACGACCGCGAATACGCGCGCGGGATTTCGAATCTGTGAGAGCCTCTTGTTGACCAGCCCCAGGGCGGTGTTGTTTCCGTTCGCGTCGGAATTCAGCACATAGCTGTAACCGAGCGTGTCCCACCAGGACGGTTTCCGGGGCCACGCACTGCCGTCCTCGGTCCCGATATCCGCCGGACAGTGAAACAGTTCCAGTTCGCCGGCACTGGTGGTGGTCGCCGGTCCGTCCCAGCCCACATACGGGTTCATCAGCCGGACGCTGTCCGTGTATTCGGTCCCTTGCTTGCCCCCCCATTTGTAGTAGGTCTGGACGGCATCCTCGAAGGACGGGAACGCGCTGT
>Ga0114993_10000057_pt1 | contig 105146 bp, 92 predicted proteins | sample ArcticOcean_MG_C_FD_87042 | JGI IMG/M metagenome (GOLD analysis project Ga0114993, IMG submission 87042) | Marine microbial communities from western Arctic Ocean - ArcticOcean_MG_CB2_150 | ecosystem: Environmental > Aquatic > Marine > Oceanic | place: Arctic Ocean: Canada Basin | collected... | reverse complement strand
AGGAAAGGAAAGGAATGTAATGGCAAGACAATTCAGAAGGGTGGTGACAGGTCATAACTCGGAAGGAAAATCTATAATTTTAATGGATGGAGCTCCACCACAAATTTCAGAACCAATGCCTCAGGTTTTTACTCATGAAATCTGGGAAACTTCTTCTCCTGCGGATAACACCGGGAATACGGATACCGCAATACGCGAACCTAGAATTGAACCTCATGATCCGGCTGGCACGATATTTCGTTATGTTGAATTTCCTCCGGATGAAGTGCTTCAGGATGTTGATGTGGCAGACGCTTTTGCTCAAATGGGAAGCAGTGGTGCACACGACTCTGAATCTAAAGTAGCAGGAATGCATGAAACTCAAACTACAGATTATGCAATTGTTTTAGAAGGAGAGATGTGGGCGGTGATGGAAGAAGGTGAAACTAAACTATCTGCCAATGAAGTTTTAATTCAAAGAGGTACCAATCATGCTTGGTCTAACCGTTCGGGCAAACGAGCCTTAATGCTATTTATATTGATTGGAGCTCATCAAAGAACTTAAAAAGGTTTTAAATAAGTTCAGTAATAAGTCTACAATTTATTATTGAAAAACACTACTAGAGCACCAGTTGTTAAGCGCGATTCCAAATCTGTATGAGCTTGTGAAATGTCTGCAAGCTCATATCTTCCTGTTATACTTAATTTTACATGCCCACCTTTAATTACCTTTACAACCTCGTCCATCATCATCTTTTTTTCCTCTGGGCTAAGCATATAATCTTTTAAAGATGCTTTTGTAAAAATGAGAGATTTTTGATTTAGTTCTATGGCGTCAATAGGTGGAGGTCCAGAAGCATGACCATAATTCACAAACCATCCGCGTGGGGAAAGAGAAGCAACGTTTCCTTTATAAGTATCAGCTCCGACGGCATCGAAAACGACTGGTACACCCTTGCCATTGGTTATATCTAGAACTGCCTCACTAAAGTCTTCCTTTAAGTAATCAATAACATGGGTACAACCGTTATTCTCAGCAGTAATAAATTTATCAGGAGAACTAACGGTACCAATAACCTTTGCTCCAATATAACTAGCCCATTGTGATAGGATGCTACCCATACCTCCAGCAGCTGAATGTATAAGGATCGTCTCGCCGGCCTTAATCGGGTAAATACGTCTTAATAAATATTGTGCTGTCAAAGCTCTAACAAAAGTTACGACCACCGTTTCTGAATCTAGTTCTGTGGGAGGTGTATAGAGCTGATCTGCAGGTATTATTCTTTTGTCAGCATAGGCACCGAGGTTAAATAGATAAGCTGCTCGGTCACCAGTTTTGTATCTCTTAACATCGGCTCCTACTGATATAACTGTTCCAATACCTTCCAAGCCGAGCACAGTCGGCAATGGGGGTTTTAAAAAATACCGTCCTTGGCGCATATAGGAATCAGCCAAATGAATAGCACAGGCTTTTTGCTCAATTAAAACTTCTCCTGGTCCCGGCTGGGGAACGGACACGGTTTCTAATTTAATAACATCTGGAGACCCATACTGGTATATTCGTGCCACTCGAGTTTGCATAGGTAATTCCTCTAATTTAGATAATATACTAAAGATAGCTTTTAAGTTTTTTAATAAAAAATCTACCTATTATTTGGATCAACATTATAGCCAAACTGATTCATCCATAACAGGCTACTCCATGTGTCTTTAGAAGGGTCTAGTTCCATGCCTATGGCTCCTTCATATCCCTTTTCCAAAGCTCTCTGAACTATCCATAATAAATCCAGTTCACCAACGCCAGGTTCATTGCGATTAGGGGGATTTCCAATTTGTACATAACCTATGTGTGGCCAAAATATATCCATTATATCAGTTAGCGTTCCAGTTTCTTCATATCGCATATGGAAAGTATCGTAAACTAAACCAACATTATTACTTCCCACTAGATCAATGATCTCTTTTGCCTCTGCCATCTTCTGCATTGGCCAATTATCTATTCTTTGACGACATACGGGTTCAAGCAAAAATTTACATCTATGATTACCAGCGCTTCGAGAAATATAGTCAATATTCTCTACATATGTATCAATACATCTTTGCCTGTCTACTCCCTCTGGAATGGGTCCGGCTCCTACGTTAATAGAGTAAAAATTGCAGTGATGAATATATTCCAATACTTGGTCAGCTGAGCGTTTGAATTCATCTTGTTTGCCAGGTTGAGCACCTAGACCGCGAACAGTGACATATTCTCCATTGTTCTTCTCGGGAGGAACTACACAATATGTAAATTCAATACCGTTATCATCAAGTAAAGACTTTAGCTCATGTTTTGGAAGCTCGTAAGGAAAATGCCATTCTATGCTGGTGATTCCTATCTTAGCTGCAGCAACAAATCTTTGCTGAATAGGAATTTCAAGAAACATGTGATAAAAATTTGGAGCAAATCGGATCATCAACCTAAAGCCTTTTTAGTTGTCAGATAATACAGAAGTAATAAATAATCATAGTCTTTAATTACAATTTTTTATTGGTATAAGAAGTTATAAGTATTGAGGATACCTGATAACGAGTTTTAAATTATTCCATCCTGAGAGAGTGCCTCTATTTCATCATTGGTGTAACCGAGTATATTTCCATATACATGATTATTATCTGCTCCGAGTAATGGAGCAGGCTCTATTGAAACCTGTGAATTAGATAATTTTACAGGGAATGCAGGCATGGTAAATTTTCCGTGTACAGGATGATCAATTTCGGTGAATACCCCCCTATCAATAAGGCTAGGATTAGTTTGTAATTCCATTGTATCAAAGACGGCACCAGCTGCGACGCCAGCCTCACCCATAATTCTCATTACTTCTTTTTTATCATGTTGGATAACCCATTTTCCGATAGCATCATCAACCTCCTTAACGTTTTCAGCACGGCTTTCAGCAGTTTTAAATTTAGGATTGTTTATCATGTCTTCACGCCCTATAACTTTTACAATTCTTTCCCAGTGTTGGTTATGAGCTCGTGTAGAGTAAATATAACAATAGTCATTTGGTCCTTCACCTTTGCATAAGTAGGCTTCACTCGGTGCAGATGAGCCAAGAATAACCTGGTTGCCTCTTCTTATAGCCGCTCTACCAGTATTAGCTTGAGTAGCATAAGCCACCCGACAAAAATTTGTCATTGCGTCTTGCATGGCCACCTCTACTAATTGCCCTTCTCCAGTAGTATGTCTTTGAAATAAAGCGGCAAGTATTCCTATGGCACAGTGAAGACCGGTTCCTGTATCTCCAATTGTTGTACCAGGCTTTATAGGGCGACCGTCGGTTTCACCTGTTATACTCATAACACCACCCGTTGCTTGAGCAATCATATCAAATGCTAAAAATTTTTCGTATGGGCTTCCTTTACCAAAACCTTTAATACTTGCGTAAATAATAGCAGGGTTTTTAGATTTGACTTCTTCGTAACTATAGCCAAGTCGTTCTATTACGCCCGGTCCAAAATTTTCTATAAATACATCACCTGTTTTGATTAACTTATCAAGAATCTTTCTACCCTTTTCGTTTTTAAGGTTACAAGTAACACTTCGTTTATTTGCATTAAATAGTAGAAAATAATATGAATCTCCTCCTTTTGTAGGAGGAGTTCTTCCCTGTTCACCTCCATTGGGGTTTTCCACTTTTATTACTTCAGCTCCCAACCATGCAAGAGTTTCAGTGCAGGATGGCCCTGCCTCAAACTGACTTAAGTCTATAACTCTAATTCCATTAAGTGCTCCCCGCTTGATTCCTGATTCTTGTAGTTTTTCTTCTATAATGTTAGTCAAAACACGAAGCTCCCTATTTGTGATTTAAACAATTCACTAATTACAAAGACAATTAAATTATAGTATCAATAACATGTATAGCCGCTATATCAGATTATAGGCTTCTAATTACTAATCTGATCCGCGAGAATAATCATGCATTTGCTACGTTTTGTTATAATTTGTATTACAAAAATAATAACTACGGGAAAAGCTTTTGATTCAAAAAATTGCGGTATTGGGTACCGGTGCTAATGGTAGTTGTGCTGCTGCTGATCTTACAAGAAAAGGATTCGAAGTTGATCTTTTGGATCAGTGGCCCGAACATGTTGAAGCAATGCGCAGGGATGGCCTAAAAATATTTATGCCAGATGAAAAAATAGAGGTAGCAGTATCTGCGCATCATTTGTGTGACCTGGCCTATATGTCACCTAAATATGACTTAGTTTTGCTTTATACAAAAGCCTATGATACCCGATGGTCTTGTGAATTAATCAAACCATACTTGCATGAAGATGGTCTTTTAGTAGGTATGCAAAATGCTATGACAGTTAATGACATAGTTGAAATAGTTGGTGCAGAACGAAGTGTTGGTGTTGTAGTGGAATGCTCCTCGGAAATTTTTACACCAGGTATAGTTCAAAGAAATACACCGCCCAAAAAAACATGGTTTGGCGTTGGTGGTTTAGAGGGATCAAGGGAAGGCAGTGTAGAAGAGGTTGCTGAAATACTTAGCAATGTCGGTAACGTTTCTATTTCTTCAGATATAATGTCTGCAAAATGGATAAAATTAGTGATAAATACGACAATGGCTGTTGTTGCAACATTAGGCCTTAATGGAGTTGAAGCACTTCGTGCTAATGGCATGAGAGAGGTACTTATGAGAGTAACGACCGAAGCACTAAATGTATCACAGGGAATGGGTAATAAATTAGTGCCAATATTTGGTCTAAATGAAGAAGATATTAAAGATTCAAATAGGTTTCTGGAAACTTTGTTTGAAAAAATGATGGCAGACGTAGGGCCTGCTGCACGTGATTGCATTCTACAAGACCACTTAAAAGGTAGAAGAAGTGAAGCGCAAGACATTAATGGTTTAGTGGTGGAAAATGGTATAAAACTAGGTCTATCAACCGAAGTAAATTCTACTATAGTAGAAATAAGTAAACGTATTCATTCGGGTGAGTTATCTCCAGGGCCTGAGACTTTTGAATTAGTGAAGGAAATGATTTCCAGTTGAAAAATAATTAAAAATATATTTTAAAATTACCACTGCATTATACAAAAACGAAATACTTATAATTTATTTTAAAAGAGAAAAAGTCAAAATAATATAAGGAGGAAAAAGTGTTTATTAATAAAAAAATATTTAAGTCTTGTATCATAAGTTTTGTTTCTGTTTTTTTAATAACTTGTTTTTTTTCTAATAATGATATTTCTGCCGGACAAAAAGGTGGAACACTAAAATATGGTGTGAAAGCAAAAATACCGACATATGATCCGCATGCCACCAATTCGTATGGTGTAATGCATTATGTTCCGCAACACTATTCTACTCTACTAACTTTTAATTGGGATAATTTTCCTGAATTAGAGGGTGATGTAGCTGAGAGCTGGAATGTATCAGATGATGCTCTTACTTATACATTTAATATTAGAAAGGGCATAAAGTTTCATGACGGGACCGCCCTTAATGCTCATGATGTTAAAGCCACATATGAACGCTTACGTAATCCGCCTGAAGGAGTAATTTCTGCACGCAAAGCTCTATTTAGCAGTATTAACTCTATAAGTACGCCTGATGATTATACTGTCGTGTTTAAACTTAGTGGCACAGATGGATTTTTAATGCAGGGTTTTGGCTCCCCGTATAATTCTATTTACTCAGTTAAGGATATGGCTAAAGGGCCAAAGTGGCATGCAAAAAATATAAATGGCACTGGGCCATTTCGTTTTGTAGAGCATGAAGAAGGAAAAAAATGGGTAGCAAAACGCTATGAAAATTATCATTTTGATGATGTCTATCTTGATGGAACGATAGGTTACCAGATTAAGAAAGTTGCAAATCCCATGAAGGGTGGGCAAATAATGGCAGAATGGCGTGCAGCTGTTCCACCAGTAGTTAAAGATTTAAAGGAAAAAATGGGTGATAAGATTTCATTCCAAACTATGCCGATGCTGTCTTTTATGATGATAACTTTAAATTCAAAAGTTGAGGCCTTTCAGGATGTACGGGTTAGGCGCGCTCTAACGCTTTGCGTTGATAGGTATAATGGATTTCCTAATCTTGCGAAGTTAACCTGGACTGCTCCAACACCAGCAGCAGGTATTATGCCAGGTACTTTCTACGCAATACCTGCAAAAGAGTTAGAAAAAGAGGCAGGATTCGGCCGTGATATGGATGCTAATAGAGCTAAAGCTAAAGCGCTTTTGAAAGAGGCTGGACATGCTAACTTAAAGTTTAAATATAGTAACCGAGCAGTATCTCATCCATATGAGCAAATTGCTGTTTTCTTGATTGATCAATGGAAAAGGTGTGGAGTTGGTGTTGAGTTGATTTCAAGTCCAACACCTAAATGGGTAGCAATGCGTAGGTCTGGTGGCTTTGACGTAACAATCGATTTTGTTAGTGGATTTTTACCAGATCCAACGGTATTGCTTCAGAAGTTTATTTCAAAAGACCGTAGTCCGCAGAACTATTCTGGTTATACTGATAGAAAGTTAGATGAGCTTTATGATGCACAAAAGCAAGAAGCTAATCCTGAAAAAAGAAAAGTGATAGTACATCAGTTTATTAAACGTAATCTTGAATTAGGGTGGACTATCCCGATAACTTTTATGAACCGAACAATAGCTTTAAACAGCAAAGTCAAAGGTTATAAAATTGCCCCATCATTGGTATTAAATACTGATTGGCGGGGAGTTTGGGTGGAAGACTGACTTTTATGGGGGGGTATTGTATTATACCTCCCCATTTATTTGTAACCAATATTCATACTGTTAAATTAAACATATGATATCTATGATCTTAATATAGATATCAACAATTCGCACTTGTGAGTAGCCTTAACGTGTGTCAAAGAAATCAATTATGGCTATTCCATATGTATGCGTAATAATTATTAATTATAATAGCGGTGACTGTCTTTCGAGATGCCTGTCCGCTTTAGAGTCTCAAACTTACAACGATTTTGAAGTTATAGTTGTTGATAATAATTCGACCGATAATTCTATTAAAGCTTTAAAGAATTTACCTTCTTATTTTAAAATTATTAAAAATAAAAATAATATAGGGTTTGCTAGTGCAAATAATTTAGCAGTGCAAAAGTCCCAGGCTAGTTGGATTGCACTACTTAACCCCGATGCTTTTCCTGAACCAGAATGGCTAGGAAAGCTTGTATTCGCGAGTAATAGACATCCAGAAATTAGATCTTTTGCATCAGTGTTACTAAACGATAGTGATGACAAACGATTGGATGGTGCTGGTGATGTATATCATTTAAGTGGTTTGGCCTGGCGAGGAGGCCATGGACGTCATGTTAATGAGATAACTGTTGGTGGTGAGGTATTTTCTGCATGTGCTGCCGCAGCTTTGTACAATCGTGATTTATTTAATTTGATTGGCGGTTTCGATGAACGTTATTTTTGTTATCTTGAAGATGTTGATTTAGGGTTTCGTATGCGACTTAGGGGTGAGATTTGCTTCTTAGTACCTGATGCAATTGTTCGCCATATTGGTTCGATGATTACTGGTCGACACAGTAAGTTTACAATATACCATAGCATTCGGAACTTAATATGGACCTTTATCAAAAATATACCTGGACCTTTATTACCTTTTCTTATTCCTTTACATGCTTTAGCAATTATTCTTTTGATACTTATGGCCATAAGAAAAAATGCGGGTAGGGAAGCTATTCGTGCATTGGTTGATAGTTTGCGTAGTATGCCTGATATCTGGCATTCAAGGCGGTTAATACAAGAAAAACGTACTTTGTCATGGTGGCAGGTGCTACGATTTCTTAATTGGAAGCCTTTTGCACCAATACTTCGTTCTATTGATGTTATTTCTATTACATCTAATAAAAAAAATGTTTAAAACTAAATAGTTATTTATTTTGATAACAGTTAAAGTATTTTATGAGGTGTCCTTAACTTTAGTAAGAGGGACTTATTCAAGATGGAAATAGAAAGATTAACAATACCAGAAGTTATTCTGTTTTATCCCAAAAAACATGAAGATGCGCGTGGTTATTTCTCTGAGACTTATAATAAAGAAAACCTATCTGATGTGGATGTTAATTTAGATTTTAAACAAGATAATCATGCATTTTCTTACGCTAAAGGAACAATCCGGGGGCTTCATTTTCAAATACCTCCTTTTGATCAGGATAAGCTTATAAGAGTAGTGTCAGGTGCAATTTATGATGTGGCGGTGGATATCAGGAGTAATTCGCCTACCTTCGGGCATTATGTTTCTGCTATCATCGATTCTAAAAAATGGAACCAAATATTAGTACCGTCGGGTTTTGCTCATGGCCTTTGTACTTTAGAGCCGAATACGGAAGTAATTTATAAGGTAAATAACTATTACTCCCATCAGCATGACAAAGGTATTCTTTGGAATGATCCAGAAATTGATATTGATTGGCCAGTTCCAGACTCCGGTGCGGTGCTTTCAGAAAAGGACCTTAAATTGCCGCTCTTATCAGATTTACCCAAATACTTTATATAAAGAATAGCGATGGCAAGTTGAATGACGTAATGAAAATAGAATAAATTTAGATTATAAGGCGTTTTCACCATTCTTAAAATATAAATGAAAGTAAACAGTGAATAGAAATACCGATTCTAATCTGCTAGCTAGTTCAGTTAGTGTAGTGATGGTAACTTATAACACTGGGGCCGTGCTATTTGAAGCAATAGACTGCGTCTTGGCGCAAGATTTATTAAGTGAACTGGTGATAATAGATAATGGCAATCCACCACCGGTTCTTTGTGAACTTAAGCTACGGGCAGAAGAAGATAAAAGATTACAAATATATTCGGGTCATGGAAATGTAGGTTTTGCTGCTGGATGCAACTTAGGAGCGGAGAAGGTCAGAGGATCATATCTTATGTTGCTAAACCCAGATTGCCTTATACCTGAAGGCACTTTGCGAAAATTATTGGAAGAAGCGGTAAACCTTACCCGTCCATGGATGATGGGCTGTCGTTTAATCGGTAGAGATGGAAAAGAACAGTCAGGCGCGCGACGGGAGGCATTAACTCCTTGGACGGCAATGGTAGAAGTTCTTTGCCTCCATAGATTAGTATTTTTAAAACAGAAATACAGGCGTTTTAATTTACATAGTATGCCTGACCCTGCGGAGATGATTAACATACCGACAGCTAGTGGTGCATGTATGATAATGCCAGTTGATGATTACTGGGAAATTGATGGAATGGATGAACAATACTTTATGCATGTTGAGGACATAGATTTTTGCCATAGGTTTCGTAAGGCTGGCGGTGAAATATACTATACACCTCATATAAGTGTTATACATATATTAAGTTCTAGCGATACATCACCTTTTTTTATTGAGTGGCAAAAAACAGTTGGTTTTATGAGGTATTTTAGAAAAAACTATTCAGGTATTTATCCAGCAATATTTTTGTTCTTATTTTATTTTGCAATCTTAATTCGTTTTTGCTGTAAAATAGTTAAGCATGCGGTTTTCTTTCTTTTTCGAATTGTGAGCAATAAATTATTTGATAACGGGTGGAGTTTTCCTTTCAGCAAGTAATGCGGTCCAAATTCCGGTTGATAGTATGGCGGTAGCTATCCACCAGCTCGACCATATACTATACGAAGTCAGACCTATCACTATATATGCTGATGCAGATCCAAATAAAACGGCAGTTGCCGCTTGTTCCTTAACTATTCTTACTATTCGTATCATAATAAAAAATATTAAAACGGTTAGTGCTAATGCACCGACTAACCCCAGTTCTACCCATACCTCAAAGATACTATTATGTGGATGTAGTGGTAGAAGCTCTCGGTTTAACTCAGCTATTTTCTCTTGGCTTCCTGGTAAGCTTCTAGAAACACCTATACCCCACCCCAGTAGTGGTTTATCTGAAATATTTTGTAGCACAAAGTCATAGATATAAGTTCGGTGAATTGAAGAAAGAGGTAGGTTAACGTTATGTGAAGACAATTGTTCACGCATATATGTGAAGGGTGTATTGTTTAAAAAAATAATTGCGGGAAGTGTTAATACAAAAAGCATTATACCTAGTGTAATAAAACGTATTATTTTTTTTCCAGCTGAAAGGACAGCTAAAGTTAATAAAAAAGAAAAAATAAACCCTGCAATAGCAGCTAAGCTTTGAGATAGAAAAATAATGATGGCTGTTATTAAAAGAACTGTGATTGCAATAGGAGCACTTACACCCCGCCATATTAATAGACATCCAGGCATTGCAAGAACTGCTAGAACTGTAGCAGTTGGATTAGTAACTGATAGAAATGAACTAGTTTTAGTTGTTTGTTGAAATATTTCAAAGTAATCAATATTTAAATAGTTTGAAACTGTTTGAAAAATAATTAAAGCTAATGTTGATAATAGACCTAAAAGATAAATAACTGCTGAGTATTTAATATTTAATTTGTAATGTGTTTGTCTGTAGGCAGTGCCGACTACAATCCAGCCAATAAAAAAATTTCCTAATAGATGGAGTAGTCTTTCTAATGAAACGTCAAAATTATAGCTCCAGATAAGCGAAAGACTTCCTATAATTATAAAAAAGAGATATAAATAGAGTGGTTGAAATTTTATATCTTCAATATAGAAACCTCTTTTTATTTCAATTATCAAAGAAAAAAAACCGAGCAGTATAGCTAGTAATGTTAATCCATGATAGTCCAATAAACTCACTGGCAATGCTAGTGCTAGCGCAGCCGAAAAGGGCCACGAAACATTTGTATAATGTTTAGTGCTGCTTTCTGACTTAGGAATTTTTATTTCTTTAGTATTAATTATATTTTGTAATTCCTTCTAGTTTAGAAATCAGAGTTCTCAGGAGTGAAGGGGCGAGGGTTATAGCCTAAGATAGATTGTGCTGACGTAAAATCGAATGCTAAATCTTGATTCATACGATCAAAAAGAGCGGGGCTATAAGATGATCGGAAAACTAGATTAAAGCAGTGTAGTGTAAAGCTAAGTAGTCTACTTGGTAAGCATATAATAATTGGTTTACGTCCTGTTGATTCGAAAATACGTTTTACCATACTTAAATAGGTTAGTGTTTCACCTCCTCCTAAGTTGAAGCTAGTATTACTTGCGTCTTTATTATTAATAGCCGCAACTATAGCTTGGGCAACATCGTCGGCGTGTACTGGTTGACGAAGGCCGTTGGCAGGACGCGCGACTATAAATAAACCAAATTTCTTAATAAAGTATGAAATTGCACTTATATTACTATCCTTGCCAGCTCCATAAACTAATGTAGGGCGTATTATTGTCCATTTAATTTTAAAGTTGGTACTAAAATTTACTATTTCATTCTCACAGCTAATCATGCGATTAATTAAATCTCTTTCCTTGCGGTCTTTACTTTGTTTTTTTGTGAAAACACTAGTTGTGCTAACTGCAATAATTAGGTCGGCTTTTATAAGTCTTGGTAATAATTGAAATAATGTTTGCAACGGTAAGAGAGACAGAATTACAACTCCGGAAGGAGCATACCAATCACCAGGGTTTTTAATATCAAATTGACGCCAACGAAACGGAAATTTAGATAAACATTTTTTTATTTTTGGATTGCGACTAAAGCACTCTCCTGTGAAACCTTCTTCTGCTAATCTAGAGCAAACATAAGGTCCTATAAGGCTAGTAGCACCCATAATAATTATATTCTTTGGCTCGGGCATTGCTCAAGAATTTATTCTTTGTTTGTCATTCATGTATTTCTTCCTGTGTAAGGCTTGTACGATTTATATACTTATATCGCGTTTTTTTAATGCTTTTAAGGATAGAGTAAAAGATTAATTATCTAGCTCTAAATATGAATCATTTATGTGCATTAGGTCTTAAGAAATTTGTCACCATTGTCTTAAGGTTTCTTATGGGTTTGGTAATTTTCCATGAAGTAGACTGATAAGTTTGTTCTAATTGATTGCACGTATTTTCAAATTGATGAATAATTTCTTTTAGCTTTGTGTTAGATTCTAGTAATTCCGAATCGGAAAGAGAGAGTTTATCATTAAGCACATCTTTTTCAGAGAAGAGTATTTTATTTTGTTCAGTCAGGCGACTTATAGATTTCTCAAGCTCTAGAAAACGTTTTTGTTGAGTATTTTCCCATGTATCTGTTACTATGTGTGGAATACTTTTACTCATTTTGTATCTACTAACATCTTCATTAGCACTAATAGATAATTTTTCAAAAGATACAAAAAACTCTAATTCATTTTCAGAGGTATCATGAAAATCTATTATACGAAAATCTATTAGTTCTAGTTCTAACATCATTTCAATTAGTTGAAAAAATGACCTAGGAGTATACACAGTACAGTGTACATCTGTATATTCTCCGTCTTCAAAAACTTGTTTTGCCATTTTAGATGCAAACTTAATTGAATGCTGCCTATTAAGCTCCGATTCATTAAGTCTACCACTCCAACGTAGACCTGTATCGAGGCTTACGGCATTAGAGAAAAAATCAAAAACCTGTTTTGGTGATGGCCTACTTAGCTTCTGCATGTGGGATTCTATTAGATCACCACAAGTAGTAGGAGTACGTAGATAGTCGAAAGTAAATCTTTTGTCAGGTATGGCCAGCGAGAGTATTCCACCGTCATATAGGATTGCCGAAATATCTTTTAACCAGCCTATAACATCGGGAACGTGTTCAATGACATGGCTTGCTATAACATAATTAAATTTATTTTCTTTTCCGATTGTTTTAGCTAGTGTATTTTCTCCTAGAATAAAATTTACATCAACAATTTTTGACGTATCAACGTTTTTATCATCTTTATATTTAGCTTCTAAGTCACTGGTAGATATGTGATCTATATACTGAATGTTTCCTTGATCACTCGTAACTACAGGCCTATCAAGAGCACCAATTTCAAGGCCTTTTTGCTCTCTAAGGTTAATATTACTAAGAATTTTTTCCCTACGTTCCATCAATGGTTTTCTCGTTTGATAAAATTATATTGCTTGTTCGAACATTAGGATGAGTTCCCTTCATATTTATTAACCAAGGTTTTGGTGTTCTCGTTCTGGTAGCAATTGTATAGTAGCCATCTTTTAGTGAAAAATTTGGATTATAGAAGGGATCTTTTTCTAATATATTATTCCATTTTTCTTTCATGTATTTAACTTCTCGAGTAAAGCGAGCAATTTTATCTGAGCTTTGATCACTACCTCTACTAGCCGATTCATGATGCATCATTTCAGCATATGGAGTCCAAACGATTAAGTATCCAGCTTCTCTAATCCTAATACAAATATCGATATCATTGAATGCTACTGATAGGTTTTCTGCATCAAGGCCATTTACTTCATTGTAAATCTCAGTTCTCATAATCATACAAGCACCTGTAACAGCCGAATAATTCTGAATTAGTTCTGTCCTACCAAAATCACCAAAATACCCTCTTGGCTTATTAAGATGGAGGTGGCCAGCAACACCCCCAATTCCAAGAGCTACACCAGCATGTTGAATAGTATTATTAGGATAGTAAAGCATTGCTCCAACGACACCTACCTCGGGCCTTAAGGCGTGACTTACCATTTCCTTCAGCCATGAAGGCTCGATAACTTCTATGTCGTTATTAATAAGCCCTATTAAATTACCGGTTGCATGTTTTACAGCAAAATTATTTATAGCTGAATAATTGAAAGGTTTATCGTAATTTATAACTCTAACCCTTGAAATTTTCTGTATTTCTCTAAAATAATTTATGGTATCTGGGTCTATACTTTGATTATTAACAATAATTACTTCTAAATTACTGTAGTCAGTATTATTTAATATACCATCAACGCATACTCTAAGTAATGCCAGTTTATCGCGTGTTGGTACTACCAGGGTAACTTTGGGACATTCATCTGGGAGTGCATAACGTACTCTGTGGTATACCCCACTTGGACTTTCTTCAACTTCAGCTTTTATTCCTCGTCGAGATAAATATTCTTCAATGGCCTTTTGAGCCTTTTCATGAGCATATGACTTTTCATCTCTGTTTAATGCTACTGAGCCAGGAATTGCTCTCCAATGATAAAGAATATAGGGCAGGTGATGTATATTAGTTATTTTAATTTGTTCTAGGGTACGCAAAACTAAATCATAGTCTTGACTACCTTCAAAACCACATCTGAATCCACCAATTTTTTCTATGATTGTTCGTCTATATACTCCCAGATGGTTAATCATGTTTTGTGATAAAATTAGGTCAGGATTAAAACTTGTTTTGAAATAAGGCGCGTAACGTTTGCCTTCAGAGTCAATCTTATCTTCGTCAGTATAAATCAAATCAGCATCAGGGTTTAGGTTTACTGTTTCAGCAACTAGGTACAGAGCATGAATTGCTAATTCGTCATCATGATCAAGAAGAGCAATAAATTTTCCTGTTGCTAATTCTAGCGCACTATTAGAGGCGGTAGAAATATGTCCGTTATTTTTCCGGAAAATTACCTTAATACGGCTATCTTTTGATTGATATTCTTTTAAAACATTACAAATCTCGGGATCAGTTGATGCGTCATCGGCTATACATAATTCCCAGTATGGGTAAAGTTGATTAGAAACAGACTCTATGGCAGCCTTAAGAAAAACTACTGGAGTATTATAGACGGGCATCAAAACGCTGATTACCGGTCTTTGAATCATCATATTTATTCGTTTATTGATATTAATTATATCTGCTTCTGAAAGTTTCTCATTACGTTCAATCCAGTTATTGTAATGATCTTCACTAAATTCAATGTTTTTATCTCCCAGTAGCGACCTTTTTACGCCTGTCATGCCATGTTTTTTAAAAACCTTCACACCTTGTAAAGCAAGACGAATACAACTACGGGGATTGGTAATACTTGGTTTAATTTTTTTCCAACTTAGTCTTAGTAATGCCTCTAATTTTCCTATTTCTCTCAGATGCATATCCGTTATAGAAAAAGCATCTAATGAATTAATTATTTCAACGAAAAGCTGGTTTGAGTTATCAGGTAAACGTAAAATTCTACCAAAGGTTTGATTATTTTTTGTCTCTAGGGAAACGCTTGGCAGTCTTACTAACTGATTTTCAATAAATGAGTAGATAACTAATCTGGGTATATCCATGTTTTTATTGGCTTTGTATTTTAGTATTACCCAACCTGCTGGAGTACGTTTTAAATCAGTCGTTAGTTCAAAACATTCTAGATTACTTATTTCTTGGGTTTGGTGGGATACTTCTATATTTACACTAATAAGACTCCCCCAACGAATATAGGATTTTAGCCACCTCAATGCTTTTCTTGTTTTTCGCAGTGGAACTGTAAGTTTCCAGGAGGTTGAGGAATACACAGCATTCAGCTGATTAGTTTTCTGTAATAAAGCGGATTGTGATGACTGAGAATCATGGTGAACTTTATGTAATTTAATTTCAAGTTCAGAGATAATTGTATCTCTTTTAACTAGTCTAGCTTTGTGTTCTTCTATTTCCTCTTTTTTGTTTATTATTTCTTGATCTCTATTTGCTATTTGTATGTTCCAGTTATTTTCTTGTTGATGATATTTTTTATTAAGGTTCTGTATGTCGTTTATTTTTTCTCCTACCTCGATGGCATGGCGAATTTTTTCACTGAACAAAATTAAAGTGTCTTCTGAAGGGGGAGACGTGGTTTTGTGAAAGAGGATCGCGTGTCTAGTTAAAAAGGAGGCATCATAAGTTAAATCCGGAGAAAAGCTATATTTGGCAAAAAGTTTTAACCAATAGATAGTAGGCTTCACATTGCAATGTGTGGGCTCATCAAAATCTTTTGGTGTAGAAGAAAATAAAACCGTATTTGAAGCGGATGTTAGATTTTTGATAGCAGTACGCGCCTGCTTTTCTGGTATATGTTCAAGAACTTCAATACATGTAATAAGGTCATATTTACCTTCAATAGGGTCGGTTAGAGAGTTAACTTTACAGTAATTTTCCATATCTGGTCGAATTTTAGATATTGCATAAGGAGAAATGTCAATTCCCCAAGACTCGACACCGCGATCCCATAGAGATTCTACTAAGAATGCCCAGGCACAACCTGCATCCAGAACTTTTTTAGGACGTAAACTGCGTATAATTTCATCCGCTATGCCGCCAAAAAATTGTAGCCAATGTTCGTTGCGTTCATAAGGAATACCGCACCCAGTGCGATAGTATTCATCGTCATATAAACTACTTAGTTCATGCGAGTTTTTTTTAACATTTTTATTTTGTCTACTTTTAGTAGTCATTTTCCTTATGCTCTTACATTGAATGGACAAATTAAATTGCAGATAAGTACATTAATTATTATTTTTAGACACAGTTAAGATTTTCGAATAGCAAATATTTAGAGTGTTTTCTCATATATTGAGAGAACTTCAGTTACCTCGCCATATGCTACTATACCTCCTTTATCAATTAAAACTGCCTTATTACAAACTTGCCTTATAAGATCATTTGAGTGCGATGCTAGAGCCAATATTTGTGATCTACTAACAAAATCGTCTAGCCGAGATTTTGCTTTTTCTAGAAATTTTGCATCACCAACGCCAATCCATTCATCCATTAGTAGTATTTCGGGTTCCACTGACGTGCATACAGCGAATGCTAGACGTAATAACATCCCACTTGAGTACGTTCTTACCGGAATTTTTAGGTAGTCTCCTAGTTCAGTAAACTCAGATATTTCATCTATTTTACTATTAATCTCAGAACGACTAAGTCCCAGTAACATTCCTCTCATTGTTATGTTTTCGTAGCCCGTTGCTTCTGTATCCATACCTAAGGCTACGTCAAATAAGGCTGCAATTTTTCCACTCCTACTAATTTTTCCACTGGATGGTTCATAAACGCCAGACAGGACACGTAAAAGTGTTGTTTTTCCTGCTCCATTTGGTCCTACAATACCTACTCTGTCTCCATTATTTAGTTCAAGAGAAATATTATGGAGAGCTTGAACACATATCCTGTTGCTTAGATTGCGACCAATGCGTCCTCCACTTCCTAGGTGGAGAAGGCTCGTTTTAAGCGAGCGACTAGCGCCGCTGTATAGCGGAAAATCAACTGCAACATCTTCGAGATAAATGTGTGCCATCACTATGTCTTAAATCCAGTAAGCTATTCTACTGCGAAAACGACGGAATATTATAAAAGTTATCAGCCATCCGACTAAAGTGATCCCTAGCGTTATTAACCAAGATATTGTGTTAGGTGAGTTACCAAGTAGAGGAGCTCTTATTAACTCAACAAAATGAAAAAAAGGATTAAATTGTACAAAACCTATTCTGTCTACTAAGAGTTCTGGTTTCCATATAATTGGTGTCAAAAAGAAAGCAACTTGGATAAAGCTTGCCACTATTTGCGGCACATCTCTAAATCGTGCGCATATCATACCCAATAAAATACTTACCCAGCCGCCAGTTGCACAAATTACCACAAGTCCTGGTAAAAGCATTAATCCTGTCCAACTAGGCCAGATATTAAATATCAGAGCAACAATAATAAAAACTACAATATTATGACCAAATATTATTAAATTTCTCCATATGAGACGATAAATATAGACTGAGAAAGGTAAACTAATCTGACGAATGAAAGACTCTGATCCAATAAATGCGACGCAACCATCCGTTACAATGCCGGAAATTAATCCCCATGCAATAAAGCCAAGGCAAAGGAAGGGAAGGTAATCATCAAGATCAAGGCCAAATAAAGTACCGTATAGTAAACTAAGAGTACCAACCATAACAGCCATACTAAGTGTTAACCAAAATGGACCTAGTAATGATCGACGATAGCGTTGTTTAATGTCTTGCCATCCAAGTAATCCCCATAAACGCCAACTAATTAGACCTTCAAATAAATCATTTATAGCTAGAATATGTTTAGTTGGAGTATTAAAAAATGGCTTATTTATAATAGAATCCTCACCTAACCCGGGTTTTTTATCTGCTTTTGTATTTGTCAAAGAAGGATACATGTTTCCCTGTTTATTTTTATAGCGGTATTTTCTAAACCGAGAAACGAATGTAATAATCCGAGAAAATATGAACGTGATTCAGACTATAAGCTACTATGAGATTTACAAATAGGTGGTAAAATATAATTTAAAACCTCGAGGCAATAATTTTTCATAATAACTATTATACCAGTATTTTATTCATAATATAAAATTCTATAGGTTATACTTTTGCGATTAGTTTCGCAGCCTCAATGCCCGCAACGGCACAGGATTCGTCATTATCTGAGGAATCTCCAGTAACTCCAACTGCCCCACTAACGTTACCATCGTTATCCAAAATCAATACTCCGCCAGCTACTGGAATTATACGTCCATTAGATGCTGCAGCAAGCGCTACTCCAAAATGTTCACGAGTTAATATGTCTGTTTCGTTAGCACGAGATGATCTACCAATAGCGAGACCTCCCCATGCTTTTCCAAAAGCAATTTCAAACCGCAATATTCCACTTTTATCTTCGCGTTGCATAGAAACAAGATGTCCACCATCGTCGAGAACAACAATCGTTAGTGGACCAATACCCATCTCGCGGCCTTTTAATTGTCCAGCTGATATGATGGTATTTGCTTGTTCAAGGGTGACTTTAGCCATATTTTAATTATCCCGATATTAGTGCCGTTAAAAAAAGAGTAAGCGTACCTAGGCAAATGGTTAAAAACCAGCCCATGAAGTTATATTTCTATACTTTAATACATAATTTTAGAAAATTAGATCTTATTCTAATATAATTAGCATAAATTCAATAAAAATATTTAATAGCTAGCCGGCTAGAAAAATTGTACTTCATGGTTTTTTATGATTCGGTATGCTTTGTAACAGTTTTAAGTTGAAAATTATGATTTATCTATTAATAAAGAATAAAAAATTTAAGGACATAGAACTTTTTTCGTTTATGATGGAGTTTTCCCAAAGTGTGAGATATAGAGACTTTTCCATAATCTACATATAATTAATTTCCTTGAGATATATGAAATAAAGGGAAATAGATGAAAATTCTTGTTACCGGTGGATCAGGGTTTATTGGCTCGGCACTTATTAGATTCCTTATTAGTGAAACTAACGCATCTGTAGTTAATGTGGACGCATTAACTTATGCTGCCGTACCAGGTGCTTTAGATAGTGTAGAAAATGACCGCCGCTATCAATTTGAAGAAGTAAACATCTGTGATGGAATAACTCTGCATAATATATTTGCTAAACATTCTCCAAATACAGTTATTCATCTTGCGGCAGAGTCTCATGTTGATCGTTCCATAGATAGTCCAGCGGCATTTGTTGAAACAAATGTTTTAGGTACTTGCACATTATTGGAAGTTGTACTTAAATATTGGCGAAGTCTTACTAGAAATTCACGAGAAAATTTTAAATTTCATCACGTATCTACTGATGAGGTTTATGGTTCACTTGAGACCTCTGGGATGTTTACTGAAGATTCTCCATATAATCCAAATTCTCCATACTCTGCCAGTAAAGCCTCTTCGGATCATTTTGTAAGGGCTTGGCATACAACTTATGACTTACCCGTAACTATAAGTAATTGTTCTAATAATTATGGAATTTATCAATTTCCTGAAAAACTTATTCCACTAATGATTATCAATGGAATTTTATGGAAACCTCTACCAATTTATGGAAAGGGTGAGAATATACGTGATTGGCTTTTTGTTGATGACCATGCGCGAGCTATTTGGTCAATTATTGATCAAGGTACTACAGGCGAGACTTATAATGTAGGTGGGGGAGCAGAAATGAGTAATTTAACAGTTGTAAATATGATTTGCGATATTCTCGATGATCTCTTGCCCGACCTAAAAAATCGTTCTAGAAATGAACTAATTACATTCGTTAAAGATAGACCAGGACATGATTTTAGATACGCAATTGATTCCACTAAAATTTGCAACCAGACTGATTGGTCACCTCAAGAAAGTTTTGAAACAGGACTAAGACAAACTGTTCGTTGGTTTATAGAAAACAAGAAGTGGTGGCAGTTAGTTCAAGAAGGCACTTATGATGGTGGGCGTCTTGGGCTTAATACTAAAATAAATTGACTTTAGGCTAATTTATTTATGACAGAAAAAATTCTCGTCTTAGGTTGTTCTGGTCAAGTAGGTAATCAACTAGTCAAGATTGTTTGTCCTGAGGAGCTTGTAATAACGGGTCTTTCTCATGCTGAAGCTGACATAACTAGAAAAAATGATATCTCCAATGTAATTCAGGAATCTAAATGTTCATTAGTTATAAACGCTGCGGCTTTCACGGAAGTTGATGCGGCAGAGAATAAAAAAGATAAAGCTTATGAAATTAATGAAAAAGGTACTTTTAATGTTGGTGAAGCATGCCATAAGGCCGGTATACCACTAATACATATTTCAACAGACTATGTTTTTGATGGAACTAAAAACATTGGATTTACTGAAGATGATTTAGTTAATCCTCTGGGCGTATACGGTGCTAGCAAAAATGCTGGTGAGTTTGCTCTACGTAAAGTTTTAAACGAGCACATTATTTTAAGAACATCTTGGGTATATAGTGCAACAGGAAAAAATTTTGTTAAAACAATTTTAAGACTTGGTGATGAGCATGGAGAGATAAGTGTTGTTGACGACCAGATTGGTTGTCCAACATCTGCTCATGAAATTGCGCAAGTTATTATCGAAATGGCAAAGCAGATTATTTTTTATAAAAAACAGGATAAATGGGGTACATATCATTATTGTGGTGACACAGAAATGACTTGGTATGCATTTGCTTGTCAAATGTATAAAGTTATAAGTAAACTAAATGGGTGCTCTGTTCCTAAAATTATACCAATAACGACTGATAAATATCCAACTGAAGCAAGAAGACCTCGAAATTCGGTGCTTAATTGTTTGCGTATAGGTCAGGTGTATGGGGTTCAACAACAGTCCTTTGTTTCTAATTTATCACAAGTTCTAAAAGAACTTTTAGCAATTGATGACCCAGATAGAAGGCAAAATTAGATATGAAGGGTATAATTCTTGCAGGAGGTGCAGGTTCAAGGCTTTATCCGTTAACTCATGCGGTAAGCAAGCAACTGCTACCGGTTTACGATAAGCCTCTAATATATTATCCGTTAGCAATCCTAATGAGCGCAGGTATACGCGATATATTACTAATTACTACGCCGGAAGATGCTTTTGTATTTAAGAGATTATTAGGTAGTGGCAAGCAATGGGGAATAAATGTTTTTTATGAAGTGCAGCCAAAGCCAGAAGGACTTGCACAGGCATTTATTATAGGCAAAAAATTTATTGGCAATGGTAATTGTGCCCTGGTCCTTGGCGACAACATTTTTTATGGTCATGGACTTGAGGATCAATTAGTTGAGGCATCCAAGCTTAAAAACGGTGCGATTGTATTTGGCTATCCTGTTAGTGATCCTGAACGATATGGAGTTATAGAAATAGATGATAATGGACTAGCAATAAATATAGAAGAAAAGCCTATTAGTCCTAGATCAAACTTAGCTGTAACAGGACTTTATTTTTATGATAACCGGGTTATAGATATAGCTGAATCAGTCAAGCCTTCAGGGCGTGGCGAATTGGAAATCACAGATGTTAACCGACAATATATGAAAGAAGGTGAACTTGTTGTTCACACTCTTAGCCGTGATGTTGCTTGGTTTGATGCTGGAACCCATGATAGTTTGATGGATTCTGCTCAATTTGTTCAAACTATTGAGAGACGCCAAGGGCTAAAGATTGCTTGTCCAGAAGAGATTGCTTTTCGTAAAGGTTTTATAACTGCTGAGGAGTTGCAATCATTGGCGGAAGCGATACCACAGAATGAGTATGGCTCTTATTTAATGAGACTTCTCTAGCGACCTTGGATCAACATCACTAATAAAATGAAAGTAAGATAGGCAATAAAAAATCTATGTAACAGTCCATCTTTAACCTTGTGAGATGTACTTATCCCAATGGGAGAACCTATTAGTGCACCTGTTATCAGCCCAGCGAAAGCGGGTAGATACAGATAGCCTATTGACAATGCTGGTAAACCAGATTCGTCGAAGCCTCCATAAATATAACCCAGTGTTGCTGAAAGTCCGATCATGCCCGCTAATGATGAGGATATTGCTGCGATTTTTGGCATTGGAAAATTAGCATTTCGTAGAAAAGGGGCAATTACGATTGCTGGACCAGGACCTAATAAGGAACCCGTTATACCTGCGGTTGTACCATATATCCAAAGCCAAAAACCTTTTATTAATTCTATATTACCGTTCTGTATTTTATTTTTAGAAGACTTTTTAGTAAGACCATGAATAATACTGAGTAAAAGAAATCCTATGAAAATATATCTTAAAACGAGTCCGGGCATAGCATCTCCAACTAATGAACCTCCAAACGCTCCGGCTATAATGAATGGCGTAAAACGCAGCATCAATTGTAGATCAAGATCGCCAGCTCGGTACCGTAATATAGATATATACGCCGATGTTATGGTCATTACGGCTAGAGATGTTCCAATGGTAAGATGCATTATATGTAAATCAAGAACTCCTTGAAGAGTAAATGAAATTATAAGTGCGGGTGCCATTGTAAATGCACCTCCAACCCCAAATAGGCCAGAAACAAATCCCGCTAGCATCCCTGTTAGGAGATAAATGATAAGTATTTCGGTCAATTAATAAATTCTCCTAACTAAGCACTAATAACTGAAATGTTTATATAGTATGGGTTTTCATATTATTTTTAGTATGTTTAATAACTTTTAGGCTAGGGAATAGAAATAATTAATTGTGAATGTTTGACTTATGCAGCTCAGAGGCTAAGTAATCAAATTATTAGCTTTAATTTTATAAATAAACGAGGCGTTCGACCATGTCTGATTATGATTACGATCTTTTTGTTATTGGAGCTGGATCCGGTGGAGTAAGAGCTGCTCGTTTCTCTGCTAATTATGGAGCTAGAGTAGCAATTGCTGAAGATATGTTTATGGGAGGAACTTGCGTGAATGTAGGCTGTATTCCAAAAAAATTATTTGTTTATGCTTCTCATTTTAATGAAGATTTTGTTGATGCAAAATCCTACGGCTGGGGTGTTAATGCAGAGCAATTTAATTGGCAAACACTATTAGAAAACAAAAATAATGAAATTAAACGTCTTAATGGTGTTTATGAGAGCTTACTGGGTAATGCTGGTGTCGAAATTATCCATGGCCGAGCGTCGATTGTTGATGCCCATACCATTTCAGTTGGCAATAAAAAATATACGGCAAATAATATACTTATAGCTACAGGTGGCTGGCCTTTAGTCCCAGATATACCAGGGAAGCAACACATTATTACCTCTACCGAGGCTTTTTATTTAGAAAAAATACCAAAGAAAATAATTATTGTAGGTGGTGGTTATATTGCAGTTGAATTTGCCGGTATATTTAATGGCTTGGGGGTTGATACAACTTTGATCTATCGAGGTCCTAGATTTATGAGAGGCTTTGATGAAGATATTCGTGAACATTTAGCCGGGGAAATGGATAAGAAGGGAATAACTATAAAATTATCTACTAATATATCAATGATACAAAAAATTAAAGAAGATTTTGTTGCTACTTGCGAGGATGGCTCAATTATGGAGGCTGACTTGATTATGTATGCCACGGGCCGGGCTCCTAAAATTAACGGGCTTGGTTTGGAAAATGTTGGTGTTGAGTTGCGTGAAAATGGGGCCATCATTGTTGATGATTATTTTCAATCATCTGTAGAATCTATCTATGCGATTGGAGATGTAATCGATAAAATTCAGTTAACTCCTGTAGCGTTGGTAGAAGGAATGGCAGTAGCAAAAACGTTGTTTTGTAATGAGCCATCAAAAGTTGATTATAATAACATTGCTACTGCTGTATTTAGTCAGCCTCCAATTGGCACTGTAGGACTCACAGAAGAAGAGGCTCGTAAAAGCTATGATGATGTTGCTATTTTTAAAAGTGATTTTCGTTCGTTAAAGCATACGCTAACTAAACGGGATGAACGGGTTTTAATGAAAATGATAGTAGATAAAAAGTCTGATCGAGTTCTAGGAGTCCATATGGTTGGTAGTGAAGCAGGAGAAATAATTCAAGGAATAGCCATCGCATTAAAAGCGGGAGCTACAAAATCAGTTTTTGATGCAACGTTAGGTATACATCCTACTTTGGCAGAAGAGTTTGTTACTATGCGTGAACCAGTAATTAGTTCGAGTGATTAAAACTACAAAAACAAAGTTTTGATTAACTATAACGGTTGCAGCTTGACTGCTTTTTATTAGAACCTATGTTCCGTTGGGGTATATGCAGCCTGAGCTGTACTAAGTAGTGGCTATTAAAGTTAAAATTTGAGAGTAGGGTGCCTAGTAACGGTCACCGGAGGTAAGGAAAATGTCTGTAACTTGGAACTTAGACAGTTGGCGAGAACATGAAATCCGTCAAGTGCCAAAATATGATAATAAACATCACCTGGATACAGTTGAAGATAAATTACGTTTGTCTCCGCCGCTAGTTTTTGCAGGTGAAGCTCGAACTCTTCGAGATTATTTGGGTAGAGTTGCGCAAGGAGAGGCTTTTCTATTACAGGGTGGAGACTGTGCAGAGAGTTTTGCTGAATTTCGTGCTGATAATATACGTGATACCTTTAAAGTCTTATTACAGATGGCAGTTACTTTAACTTTTGGTGCCTCTTGCCCGATCGTAAAAGTAGGGCGTTTAGCAGGCCAATTTGCTAAACCTAGATCGGCTCCTACAGAAATAATTGATGGAATAGAATTACCTAGCTATAGGGGTGATATCGTAAATGACATGGCATTTACAGCTGAGGGTCGCGAACCTGATCCTGACAGAATGTTACGCGCTTATAATCAAGCCGCCTCTACCCTCAATTTATTGCGTGCATTTGCACAGGGTGGTTTTGCTGATTTGCATCAACTTCATCGCTGGAATTTAGATTTTGTTAAAGAAAGCCAACAGGGTGAGTATTATGAAGAGATAGCAACACGAATTGATGAAACTCTAGGTTTTATGGCTGCTTGTGGGCTAACTAGTAAAACTATTCCACAATTGCGTGAAACCGATTTTTATACTAGCCATGAAGCACTTCTATTAGTTTATGAACAAGCTCTTACTCGTAAGGATAGTTTAACGGGACTATGGTATGACTGTTCGGCTCATATGCTATGGATTGGTGATAGAACTCGTCAACTAGACAGTGCGCACGTTGAATTTCTAAGAGGAGTGGAGAATCCTTTAGGCCTAAAATGTGGCCCTTCACTCGAACCGAATGAATTAATAAAGTTGATAGATATTTTGAATCCAAGAAATGATCCTGGTCGATTAACTCTGATTTGTCGTATGGGTGCTGATGGTATTGGAGAACACTTACCACCCTTAATTCAGGCTGTGAAAAGGGAAGGTCGCAGTGTTGTTTGGTCCTGTGATCCTATGCATGGGAATACGGTTAAAGCATCGAATGGGTATAAAACACGACCATTTGACATGATTTTAAAAGAGGTGGATGCTTTTTTTGATATTCATCGTGCAGAAGGAACCTATGCTGGTGGTGTACATATTGAAATGACAGGCCAAGATGTTACGGAATGCACGGGAGGCGCTCAGGCTATAACTGAAGAACGTTTATCAGATCGCTATCATACGTTTTGTGATCCACGTCTTAATGCAAACCAGTCACTCGAACTATCTTTTCAAATTGCTGAAAGATTAAAACGACATCGAGATAATAACTCTAATAGTTCTTGAATGTTTTAAATAATTAGTCCCGAAACTATAAAATTGTTTTTAACGCTGTTTAATATAATATTAATTATAACGGCTATTGGTAGGATTATGTGGAATTTTTTATATTTAGAAATCTTAGTTTTTAGTAAAAGCATAAATCCACTATTAGAAATATTGATAAAGAAACCCAGGTTATCTTCTTTACCGGAAACAAAATTATAATGACTAATTCATTGATAATAGCATCAGCGCAGCTAAATCCTACAGTTGGTGACATAGAAGGTAATGTATCTAAAATTTTATCTGCTCGTGAAGTGGCAAGAGAAAAAGGAGCGGATTTAGTCGTTTGTAGTGAACTTTGCGTATCCGGATACCCTCCTGAAGATTTAGTGTTAAAAAATGCATTTTTAGAAGCGGTTCGAACAGGAGTTTCTACTTTAGCGAAAAAGACTGACGATGGCGGTCCGGGCTTAATAGTTGGCGCACCTTGGCTTAGTGAGAATGGAAGACGTTATAATTCAGCACTCGTTCTTGATGCTGGTGAGATTGTTACTCGCAGAGATAAATGCGATTTGCCTAACTATGGAGTGTTTGATGAAAAAAGAATTTTTGCTTCAGGAGAACTTACAGGCCCTGTAAATTACCGTGGTGTGCGTTTGGGAATAGGTGTTTGTGAAGATATGTGGACATCGGATCTATCTGAGACCCTGCAAGAAACAGGCGCTGAGATTTTAATATATATCAACGGTAGCCCTTATGAGCGTGATAAAGTTGATTTAAGGCTTAATCTGGCTGTAGAGAGGGTAAATGAAACCAAATTGCCCTTGGTTTATGTTAATCAGGTTGGAGGACAAGATGAGCTGGTTTTTGACGGTGGCTCTTTTGTTTTAAACGCTGATCTTAAGCTGGTGTCTGCTTCTCCTCAATTTACAGAAAGTCTTTCTATAACAAAGTGGCAGCGGGGGAAGGGCCATGACCCATGGCATTGTAATAATGGTGAGTTAATAAAGCAGATACAAGGTAATGAACGTATTTACCAAGCAATGGTTTTAGGCTTGAAAGACTATGTAAATAAGAATGGATTTCCGGGTGTTATTATTGGTTTATCGGGTGGGATTGATTCTGGAATTACTGCAGTTGTTGCCGTTGATGCTTTAGGAGCAGATCGTGTTCATTGTATTATGATGCCTTCCATATACACTAGTCAGGAAAGTTTAGTAGACGCTCAGGAGTTGGCTGACTGTTTGAATGTTAGGCTTGATAGTATTAACATAACTCCCGCAATGGAAGCTTTTGATAGTATGTTGTTGACGGGAACTAATAAAATATCCAAGGGTGTTACCAACGAAAACATCCAGAGCAGGTCCAGGGGTTTAACCCTTATGGCCATTAGCAATACTACAGGGTCTATGCTGTTGACCACTGGTAATAAGTCTGAGATGTCAGTAGGCTATGCAACAATATATGGTGATATGGCGGGAGGTTATTCAGTATTAAAGGATGTTTACAAAACTGATGTTTTTCATCTTTCTAACTGGAGAAACCAAAAACGTCCTACTGATGCCCTTGGTCCAGCTGGTGTTGTAATACCTGAACGAATGATCACTAAGCCGCCGTCCGCTGAATTGCGACCCGAACAAAAAGACGAAGATTCATTGCCACCTTATGATGAGCTAGATGAAATCTTACATGCTTTAATCGAAGAAGATTTAGGAGCTAACGATCTAGTTGAACGCGGCCATGATGGGGATGTAGTTCAACGTATATGGCGTTTATTAGAGATGTCAGAGTACAAACGAAGACAAGCCCCACCAGGAGTAAAACTAACAAGCCGAGCATTTGGTCGCGATCGTAGATATCCGATTACAAATGCTTTCAGGGGAAAAGCATAAGACTTCAAAAAAGCATTAACTTTCTTAATTAATGAGCGAAGTTGTATGTTAAGCATTAGAGCCATTCAGTCATATTAATCTTCCTATTGAATTGCCACAATTAGTTTTCAACGCTATACACCACTTTTATGGAGCGGCTAATGACACAGGCTTTCTCTGCTGTCTTATGGGTTTTAAGAGGTAGGTTGTTTTAATGAATCTTTGTGATATGTGGGCGCGTCCTCCAAACTTGAGTGAGCAAATATGACACTCCAGCTATATAATACTCTGACACGAAAGAAAGAGCTATTTGTTCCTGTAGATAATGAACATATACGTATGTATGTGTGTGGTCCTACGGTTTATGACGATATTCATATTGGTAATGCTAGACCTCTGGTTGTTTTTGATGTCCTTTATCGATTGTTAAAAAATAGGTATAGAGAATCCGAAGTATCATATATTCGGAATATAACAGACGTTGATGATAAAATTATTAAACGAGCCACAGAAAATGGTGAGTCCATAGATGACTTAACAGTTCGAAACACATTTAGGTTCCAAGCAGCTGCTTCAGAGTTATGTTGTTTAAAGCCAACTGTGGAGCCACGAGCAACTGATCATATTAGCCAAATGATTAATTTAATAAAAGTCCTAATAGAAAAAGATCATGCTTACGTTACTAAGGATGGCGAGGTGTTGTTTAGTGTACCTTCAATGCCAGATTATGGAAGGTTATCAAGACAAAACCGTGATGAGATGATTTTGGGAGCACGTATTGAGTTATCGCTAAACAAACGAGACCCCTCTGACTTTGTTCTTTGGAAACCGTCAACCGATAATCAGCCTGGTTGGGATAGTATATGGGGCCGGGGAAGGCCCGGTTGGCATGTTGAGTGCTCAGCAATGAGTGAGGAATATCTTGGGACAAACTTCGATATTCATGGAGGAGGAGTTGATTTAGTTTTTCCTCATCATGAAAATGAAATTGCTCAGTCAGAATGCTTTCACCCTAATATACCGTTTGTAAAAACATGGATACATAACGGATATGTAATGAGTGAGGGTGAGAAGATGTCTAAGTCGTTGGGTAATTTTTATACGGTTAATGATCTACTCAAAGAATTTCCTGGTGAAGCTTTGCGTTTAGCCCTTTTAGCAACTCATTATCGCCAGCCACTAGATTTTACTAAGGAAGGAATACAAGAGGCTATTTCTCGACTTGATAGGTATTATTTAGCTCTAAAGATTTTAGAGGAAAACTTAGATCAAAAAAAATCTATTAGTTCTAATATTGAAGATGATGTTGGTTCCAGTCTTTTAGATGACCTCAATACACCAGCTGCTTTGACGGTCCTAGATAAACAGTCGACTCTTATTATAAATGCTTCGCCAAAGGAAAGGACTAAAATAGGGCGTTCGTTTCTACAAAACGCAAATTCACTTGGTTTACTCAGTAGCGGGTCAAATTATTGGCATAAGCGTGGCATATCAAAAACTGAGCAGTTGGATATTGATTTAATGATTAAAAAAAGGATTATCGCCCGTGAAAAAAGAGACTTTGGTGAAGCAGATCGAATACGAAACGAGCTTCTATTAAAGAAAATTATACTGGAAGATGGTCCTAATGGAACTCAATGGAGACGTGGTGGGTAGTTGTGACTGATCGTATTTTTATCTATGATACTACACTACGTGACGGAGCACAGACCCAAGGCGTGGATTTTTCTTTAGACGATAAACTTACTATTGCACGTGCTTTAGATGGCTTAAAAGTTGACTATATCGAAGGTGGTTGGCCTGGAGCAAACCCCGTAGATGATGATTTCTTTGCAAATTCACCTGGTTTAAAAAATGCTAAGTTCACGTCTTTTGGTATGACGCGCAGGCCAGACCACAGTGCAGCAAATGACCCTGGATTGAACGCCTTGCTTACAAATACTATTGACGCAGTTTGTATAGTTGGCAAAACGTGGAAATTTCATCTCGATGTTGCTCTTAATATAACTTCAGAAGAAAATCTAGCAATGATATCCCAAAGTATTACTCATGCTTTAACACGGATTAATGAAGTTTTATTTGATGCTGAGCACTTCTTTGATGGTTATAAAGATAATCCTAACTTTGCTATGTCGTGTATTCAATCTGCTATAGATTCTGGGGCCAGATGGGTTGTCCTTTGTGATACCAATGGTGGTACTTTGCCTCATGAAATATCAAGAATAGTTAGTGAAGTCTGCTGCCATATACCCGGTAATAAATTGGGGATTCATGCACATGATGACACTGGTAATTCTGTTGCCAATTCACTTGCAGCTGTTGAGTCGGGAATAAGGCAAGTACAAGGTACATTAAACGGTTTAGGGGAGCGTTGTGGAAATGCCAATTTGGTTAGTATTATTCCTTCCTTAATGCTTAAGTATAGTGGTCAATATGAAACAGGTTTAGACGATTTTAGATTAACTCAGTTAACGCGTGTCTCGCGGTTGTTAGATGAACTACTAAATCGTGCACCCGATCGACATGCAGCTTATGTAGGGAAGGCTGCTTTTTCTCATAAAGGCGGTTTACATGTTTCCGCCGTTCAGAAGAATAGTAAAACTTACGAGCACATTGAACCTAACATAGTTGGAAATAGCCGCCAGATTGTTATTTCAGATCAAGCTGGTAGATCAAATATCTTATTAAGATTAGCGGAATCAGGTATTGAAGTTAAAAATGATGACAAGAGAGTAAATCGACTTGTACAAGATGTAAAAGCTCGTGAATATGAAGGTTATTCTTATGATGGAGCTGAGGCTAGCTTCGTTATACTTGCTCGTCGTGCTCTGGATGAGCTACCAAAATTTTTTGATATTATTAGTTTTCGTACTGAGGTTGAACGCCGGCTTAATGCTCTTGGAGATCTTACCACTATTAGTCAGGCGGTTATAAAAATAGATATTTCTGGAGAATCAACAATGCAAGTTGCCGAAGGTAATGGTCCGGTTAATGCTCTTGATGCTGCTCTGCGTAAGGCACTAATACCTCGATTTCCTGAACTAGAAGGAATGCGATTAGTTGATTTTAAAGTACGTATTTTAACTCCTCAACAAGCCACTGCAGCTATAACAAGAGTTATGATAGAGTCTAGTGATAATTCTGGCCATCGTTGGGGTACGGTAGGGATTTCACCTAATATCATTGATGCGGCTTATGCGGCTCTAGAAGATGCAATAATATACAAGCTATTGGGTATTAGCTAATATCTGGTGTTATTTAATGTGGATTCGGTAACATTATTTTTTAAATAGCCACAGATATTGAGTGGACAAAATTCTGGCTCTTTGCGAATTCTAAGTTCCCAAACTTAACGAGGTGTAATCACTTGATATCTGTAGTGACCAGAGTTAAAGGATTTGGTAAATCTAATCTTCTTCGTAAAGTAACATTGCTATTAGCAAGTAGTTTTACTCTCTTTGCCTTAGCAGTAATAGCACCATCATTGCCACAGATTGAGTATACATTTAGAAGTACTCCTAATGTATCTATCTTGACAAGATTACTGCTTACGATACCCGCTCTAGCAATAGCTTTGGCATCGCCTTTCGTGGGCGCACTAATAGATAAATATGGAAGAAAAATTCTCTTACAATTAGTTGTTGTAGTTTATGTGGTTAGTGGAACTGCTGCGATATGGCTCGATAACCTGGTAGCACTCTTGGTTAGCAGGTTTATTTTAGGTATAGCCGTTGGGGGGTTGTTGACTATAGTTACTACTTTGATCGCGGACTATTATACTGGATCTACTCGTACTCGTATGGCTGCAGCTCAGTTTTCTGTGATGGTATTTGCTGTAGCTGCTGGCACCGCGTGTTCTGGTGTTCTAGCAGATATAAATTGGCAGTTACCTTTTTACATGTATTTCGCAGCTTTGGTATTATTACCACTAATTTATATAAGTATTACAGAACCACTGTCAGTTGATAAAAATGATCAAGATAATCTATTATTAAGCGCCGATTCATTCCCGTATTTTAAGGTAATTCTATTATATATAGTAGCAATAATAACGCTCTTAACAACTTTTATGGTACCCTCACAGCTACCATTTTTAATCTATGAATCTGAAATTGGTGGAGCAAGAGAAGCTGGCTTTGGAATTGCTTTATTTAACTTGATGGCGGCACTAGTTGTGTTGGCTTTTCGTCGAATTTGGGAACGAGCTAGCCATATAACTGTTTTAGTTTGTGGGTATACCTTATTGGCAACAGGATATTATTTTACGGCAACAGCGGGTGGCATTGGTCAAATATTTATAGGTATGGCAATATCAGGTTCAGGCTTTGCTGTTGTTATACCCACATTTACGGTTTGGATTTTTGATATAGCTCCTAAAAGATACAGAGGCCGTGCGGTTGGGGGAGTAACTATGTCTGTATTCTTGGGTACCGGTCTGTCTCCTATATACAGCCAGCCAATAGCTGATTGGATTGGATTGTCTGGAGCATTTTTTGTTTCAGGAATTATACAGGCCTTATTTATAGTATGTTTTGCTTTAATAGGCTTAAAAAAGTTTTTCTACTTACGGAGGATATAGACAATGACTGGCACGGATCATACTAAGCAAAGTGTTGTTGGTGGTCCCAGTGTTATCTTGGTTGAGCCTCAACTTGCAGAAAATATTGGTGCAGCTGCACGAGCTATGCTGAATTGTGGGCTTACTAAACTAATTATCGTAAATCCTCGTGAGGAATTTCCTAATCCAAGAGCAGATGCAATGTCCGCTGGAGCTACCGATGTGCTTAACAATGCTAAGATATTTCTTAGTGTTGAAGAAGCTATTGCGGGCTTTAACCGGGTTTATGCTACAACTGCACGACCTCGTGAAATGATCGTAAATGTAGTTAGCCCAAGAATTGCCGCTATAGATATGAAAAACGCTTGGCTTGATGGAGATGATATAAGTGTTATGTTTGGTCCAGAGCGCTCTGGATTAACCAATGATCATATTGCTCTTGCCGATACGGTAATATCCGTGCCTTTAAATCCTACTTATTCATCGCTGAATCTAGCCCAGGCAGTACTTATAATAAGTTATGAGTGGTTTACTCTGGCTAAAGAGATGCCCATTGAAAAACTAGTAAATAATGACACAAGACCAGCCAACAAAAATGAGTTAAATGATTTTTTTATAAGATTTGAATCTGCTCTGGATGCAAGTGGTTTTTTTCGTTCTTCAGATATGCGCCCTTCTATGGTTAGAAATCTCAGAGCTATGTTACAACGAGCTGCTCTTACCGAACAGGAGATTCGTACTTTACATGGTGTGGTTTCTAGCCTTTCAGGTAGTTGGCGAGAAACTCCTAATCAACTGCGTAGACATTTACCAGATAAGAGTTAAGAAAAACTTTTATAATTTTGTCTTACACTTAAGAAAAAGTATACAGCTAGTGTGATTAGTATAATAAGCCCTCCAATTAAGCTGGCACTAGATGGTAATTGTTTAATAAAAACCCATGCCCAAAGTGGACCGAAGACTGCCTCCAGTAAAACTATTAGGCTAACTTCTGGAGCGGGAAGATATTTTGGTCCAAGGCTAATCAGTCCAAAAGACAAAGGTAGAATAATTAATCCTTGCAACCCTACCCAAAGTATATCGTCAGCGCTTATCTTAAGCGTGGGTGCCATAATTAAACTTATGATTGCTATTATAAAACCACCAGTGGCAATGGTAAGGCTGATGTTAGTAATAACCGACTTTCTTAGAACTACTAGCGAACCGGCCCAGCTGGCCGCCGCTAATACAGCGGCTAAATTACCTATTAAGTTTCCTTTACTTATTCCATTTCCGAAGATAATTGCCATGCCGATTATAGTTATTAAAATTGCTATGACGGTAGTTTTTGACACTGGTTCACTTAGAAAAATAAATGCAAAACTTGCTGCAAAAAGAGGAGAAATTGTAATTAGAAACAATGTGTTAGCAACATTTGTGTTCACAATTGCAGTCACAAAAGAAATAGAAGAAATAGCAAATAAGAATGCTACAGCTAAAGAAGCTATTACTGTATCTCGATTGTGTTTTACAAAATATTTACTAATTGTTTTCTTTCTATGTTTGAAGACTGAGTATATGGTCAGAGTAATAGCCATTAAAAACCCACGCCAAAATAACATCGTCCAAGTGTCAGCACTGATTAATGTAGTTAGAAGGCCATCTGGTGTGAGCACCATTACACCGCAAACGACGATCAAAATACCGTTTGTACGTGAGTTATCTTTAAAAAAAATCATTAATTATGGTATATCCAATATATTTATTTTATTAAAACAAGAACGAGTGTTTGACATATGCTATTTGATTATTATAAATGCCATTAATTCCTGGGAACGTGGAGAGGTAAATATGCCAACTTCCGTGCAACACTAAAATATTTTTATTGAAGCACCTACCGGGACAATAAAATATATATGATAAAAAAGGTATATAATAATGACAAAACGTCATCCTTCAAAATATAAAATTGATCGCCGTCTTGGTGTTAATTTATGGGGCCGACCAAAAAGTCCTTTCAATCGTCGTGAATATGGCCCCGGTGAACATGGACGTCGAAGAAAGAAACCTTCGGATTATGGACTTCATCTTGCTGCAAAACAAAAACTAAAAGGTTATTATGGTAGTATAGGTGAAAAGCAATTTCATAGATATTATGAAGAAGCAGTTCGACGTCGAGGTGATACAGGCGAAAATTTAATTGAGCTTCTAGAACGTCGCCTTGATGCTGTCATATACAGGATGAAATTTGTGCCTACTGTTTTTGCGGCTAGGCAGTTTGTTAGCCATGGTCATATTCTAGTGAACGGTAAAAAAGTAAATATACCATCATATAACGTAAAAGATGGAGATATTATTGAGGTAAAAGAAAAATCACGAGAGATACCAATGGTACTTGAAGCAAATTCAGCAGCTGATCGTGATTTACCTGATTATATGGACGTTGACTTAGATAGATTGCGTGGCACATTTACGCGAGGTCCTAGTCTTGCCGATGTTCCGTACCCAGTGCAGATGGAACCAAATTTAGTTATTGAATATTATTCTCTATAATTTTTTATTTCTAATTTTATCCAGTTGGAAAAGTAAGAGGCTTAGGTGCTCCTAGTTTTTTATTTGATTTAGCTACATTTGATTTCGATTTACTTAATCGTAATGGTGGTATTTTATTAAGTTGTTCACCTTTTTTGAATCTTCTGCGAGCCTTTGCCGAACCATAAAAAGGTTCTAGGTTCTCACTGCCGTTTGATTGGAATTGTATCTCAATTTTATTTCCATCAGGATCAAAAACATTAACCTGGCACATTTTAATGCTTTCCAACGGCACCATATAATGAGGAGCGTCATTTTTTCGTAGTTTGTTTTGAAAATACTTCATCGAACCTGAATTCCTTAATGCAAAATGCTCTACTTGAGCATCACTAACAGGAATATTTTTAGTAGATTCTACGAGATGTACGATGGCACGGCCTTTGCAATAGTGCCAGGCACCACCAAATTCAAAGGGAGGACGTTTACCACGTTTAAGACCTAGAACCTTTTCGTAAAATGCTGTCATTTCATCAAGACGCGCTGTACGGATATTAACGTGGTCGAGCCATGCCATAGTCATTGCGTTTTCCCCTCTACTTATTAATAAATTTTTACTATAATGCGCCCCTCTGACGAGTGTTTCAATACTCTTCTTATTCAAACTTGCCTAGTTCTCCATATTTCACTGGTATAAATAAATAATCCTAGCCAAAGTAAGCAAAAAGAAACCCATTCATTTATAGAAAATTTTTCATTAAATAGCCAAATTGCGATTACGAGGTAGGTTGACGGAGTAAAGTATTGAAATAACCCAATTGTAGTAAGTTTAATTCTTCTGGCACTTGCAGCAAAAAACATTAATGGTACTCCAGTAATTACGCCGGCTAATATAATTAGTATATCTAAACTAATTTCACTATTTCCAAAGGAGCCCGTACCTTTCGATTCTAGCCAGAATAGAAACCCTAAGCCAAATGGTGCTATAACTAGACATTCCACAAAAAGACCAACATTACTTCCAGCTTTGACAGTTTTTCTAATAAGTCCATATAGGCCAAAAGAAAAAGCTATAGTAAGTGCAATCCAGGGAAGACTACCGTATGCTAAAAGTTGTGTGATTACTGCAGCAGTGGCAAGAAGAACAGCAATCCATTGTCTAGCAGTAGGTCTTTCTTTTAAAAAGATAAATCCCAGAAATACACTTACTAATGGGCTAAGAAAATAACCTAAACTCGATGCAACTAGTTGATCAGTTGTTACCGAATAAACAAACATTCCCCAGTTAATACTAACTAAACAAGCACTTAAAAATAATATTGCTGTAATTATTGGATTAGAAATAGTAGCAATTACTTCTTTCCATTGTCGTGTAAAAGATAGGATTAAGGACATGAATATAGCGCACCAAACTACCCTATGTGCAATTATCTCAATTGGTCCTAGAGCTATTAGTGATCGCCAATAAAATGGAGTGAATCCCCATATAAAAAACGCTAGCATGCCAACGCTAATCCCAGTTATTTCGTCTGGGGTAAGACTACGTTTTTTTGGCTGAAGGGGTGGCGTTGAAGACAGAATATGTGCTCGTGTGAGATAAAGTTCCTGTTTAGAAACATAGAATTTAAATTCTATAGAAAGTAATAAAAATACCTAAATTCTTTATTAAATATTTCTATTTTATATTAGAATATAGCTTAATTAACTATTTATTTCTCTAACAATTCCGGCTTTATCAAAAAGACCTTCTAATTCCCCGTCTTCAAACATTTCTCGTAAAATATCACAACCACCAACAAACTCTCCTTTAACGTATAGCTGGGGTACAGTCGGCCAATTAGAAAAATCTTTTACTCCTTGTCTAATTTCAGCATCAGCTAAAACATCGGATGAGGCATATTTTACGCCCATTTGGTTAAGTATTTGCACCACAGCAGCAGAAAATCCACATTGCGGAAATACAGGTGTTCCTTTCATAAACAACATAACCTCGTTGAGGTTTATTTCATTTTTAATACGTTCTGTTATGATATTATCTGCCATTTTAACCTACTTAATTTTTTGTTTTGGCCAACTTAAGCTAATCAGTATCTCGTATTTTAGTTTGTAGAGCAAGTGCATGTAGTTGGTCACCCATGCGTCCCTGTAGCGAATCATAAACCATTTGGTGTTGTTGTACTCTTGTTTTTCCACTAAATGCTTTAGATATGACATGGGCGAGATAATGATCCCCGTCACCTCGTAAGTCATCAATACGAATTTCCGCGTCGGGTATTGCTTTTTTAATTAATATTTCGATTTCGTTTGCAGCCATCGGCATTTAGATATCCCTCTGTAAAATATCAAGCGCTATACGTATTTTTAGTCTGTCCTGCCATATACTCAGGAAACCATCTAAGATGGCAGTCTCTTAATTGTTCAATCGATATAGGTCTGGCGCCTGGTAGTGTCAACGTGGTTGAGCTTGTTATGCCAATAGCGACAGATTTTACACCTGCTTTGGAGGCCTGGGATTGGACATTATCAGCCATCTTAGTTGTCACTATATAGCGTCCTTGATCCTCTCCAAATGCCCAGCTATGGACTGGAATATTTGGTTTAAAATCAATTTTAGCACCTATTCCACTTTCAATAGCCATTTCTGCTATAGCTATGGCTATTCCGCCATCACTAACATCATGGCATGATGTTAGATAGTTATCTTTTATCAGCTTTCTTATTAGGTCTCCATTTTTACGTTCCTCGTTAAGATTGACAGGAGGCGGAGCACCTACCGTTTCATCGGTAAGCTGCTTTTGGTAAAGAGAACAACCAAGCCAACCTACTGTTTCTCCAATAACAATAATTACCTCTTCATTAGCCTTAAACCCAAATGATATTGATTCAGAAATATTATCTATAATTCCTACACATCCAATGACTGGCGTTGGTAAAATAGATTTTCCATTTGTTTCATTATAAAGTGACACATTGCCTGAAACAACGGGGCAATCCAGTGCCAAACAGGCCTCTCCAATCCCTCTAATAGCACCTACTAATTGTCCCATAGTGTGTGGTTTTTCAGGATTACCAAAGTTTAAATTATTAGTCACTGCAAGAGGTTTAGCTCCAACAGCTGTAACATTACGATAAGCTTCAGCTACCGCTTGGCGTCCTCCTTCTATGGGGTTGGCTTCAACATAGCGAGGTGTACAGTCAGTCGTAATTGCTATGCCTTTATTGGTGTCATGAACACGTACCAATGCGGCATCTGCTCCGGGACGAATGACTGTATTGCCCATTACCATATGGTCATATTGTTCCCATACCCATTGTCGAGAGCAGAGATTTGGACTGCTAATCATTAATTTCAATACAGCTCCTAAATCATCGGGACTTGGGACGTCTTTTGTCTTTATAATTGGTTGCGGTGGCGTAGGCGTCCATGGTCGATCATATTCTGGTGCAGCATCAACTAAAGGGGCTACAGGAATAGATGCAACCAATTCACTATCTTCTATAAGTGTTAAATAACCAGTATCATTAGTTATTCCAATAACCTCGAAATCAATTTCCCATTTCTCAAATATTTTCTTTGCCATATCTTCATGACCAGGTTTTAAAACCATGAGCATTCGCTCTTGGCTCTCTGAAAGCATTATTTCATAAGCGGTCATATCAGTTTCTCGGCGCGGTACTTTATCTATATTTAGATTTATACCTACACCACCCTTGCTCGCCATTTCTACCGATGATGAAGTTAGTCCTGCGGCTCCCATGTCTTGTATTGCTACAATAGCATCTGTTGCCATTAATTCGAGGCACGCCTCCAATAATAGTTTTTCGGTAAAAGGATCTCCCACTTGTACTGTCGGCCGCTTTTCATCGGAGTCGTCAGCAAATTCAGCTGAAGCCATAGTCGCTCCATGAATTCCATCACGACCAGTCTTAGATCCCACATACACCACAGGCAGATCAACACCGGCAGCGGCTGAGTAGAATATTTTTTCCTTAGATGCAATTCCAACCGTCATAGCATTTACAAGAATATTTCCGTTATAGGAGGAATCAAAGTTAACTTCACCACCTACTGTTGGAACACCCATACAATTGCCATAACCACCGATACCCGATATGACACCATTGACTAGATGTCTTGTTTTGTGGTGTTCAGGACTACCAAATCGGAGTGCATTTAAGTTAGCGATTGGGCGCGCTCCCATTGTAAAAACATCACGCATAATGCCTCCAACCCCGGTAGCAGCACCCTGATATGGTTCAATAAAACTTGGGTGGTTATGGCTCTCTATTTTAAATATAGCTGCCAGGCCATCTCCTATGTCTACAACACCTGCATTCTCTCCTGGTCCTTGGATAACTTGTGCTCCACTGGTTGGAAGTGACTTTAGCCATATTTTTGATGATTTATATGAACAATGTTCTGACCACATTACGGAGAAAATACCAAGCTCGGTAAAGTTGGGAATGCGTTCTAATATATTAATAATAGTATTATATTCTTTACGACTTAGACCCATAAGGTCTGTTGGCACTGAATCAGAGGTTGTCATCTAGAGATTGCCTCTGCTAGAGCGGTAAACATTGGAAGCCCATCTGTTCCGCCAAGAAATGGATCAGCTAAGCGTTCAGGATGGGGCATCATTCCTAAGATATTACCCTCTGAGTTAAAAATACCAGCAATATTGGCTACTGATCCGTTTGGGTTTGAGGACTGAGTTATATCTCCTTTTGAACTGCAATATCGAAATGCGATTTGTGCTCCATCTTCTATCTCTTTTAGTGTGTTTTCATCTGCAAAGTAGTTACCTTCATGGTGAGCAATAGGAATACGTAATATTTCTCCCCTGATATAGGCCTTGCTAAAGACAGTATCTGTTTTCTCTACCCTGATATTGACGTCCTTACAAACAAATCTAAGACTAGAATTGCGCATTAATACACCAGGTAATAATCCGGATTCAGTTAAAATCTGGAAGCCGTTACATATGCCCAATACGGGTACACCACTTTGAGCTTGTTTAACTATAGTTTTCATTATTGGACTATGTGCTGCCATGGCTCCAGAACGCAGATAGTCGCCATAAGAAAACCCACCTGGAATAACGATAAGATCGCATTTTGGTAAAGTGTTTTCTTGATGCCATACCATTTTTGGGGTTTTCCCGGTAATAGATTTTAATACAACCGCGACATCTCGATCACAGTTTGAGCCAGGAAAGACGATGACAGCTGCAGTCAACTTTTATTCTCCGGTTTTGGGTTTTAGAATATTTGGTTAGTAGATAATCTTAATCTCGTAATTTTCTATAACTGTATTGGCCAATAGCTTTTCACACATTTCTGTAACCTTAGCGTGAGCATTAGCGTTATCTAAGTCACTTAGCTCAATTTCGATATATTTGCCTTGTCGTACATTTTCAAGGGTATCAAACCCTAATCCAACAAGAGATTGCTGTATGGCTTTTCCCTGTGGGTCAAGAACTCCATCTTTTAGCGTTATATGTATATGTGCTTTCACTAGTTGTCCGCATATTTAATATTAATTAAGGTTGACTGGGCCTTTTGTATCTTGTTGCGAGGCTTCTGGCGTGATGCCGAGGCGTCGAGCTACTTCCTGATACGCTTCTTCTACACCGCCAAGGTCGCGGCGAAAACGATCTTTATCCATTTTCTCATTAGTTTTGGCATCCCATAACCGACACCCGTCTGGAGTTATTTCGTCAGCTAATAATATCCTTACTTGATCATCTTGATAGAAACGACCAAATTCAAGCTTAAAATCAATTAGCCTTAGTCCAATTCCTAAGAATAGCCCTGATAAAAAATCATTAATTCTCAGACTCATTGACAGCATATCTTCTACTTCTTGTGTCGTTGCCCAACCGAAAGCACTAATATGCTCATCGGATATAAGCGGATCACCAAGATCATCTGATTTATAATAATATTCAACTATAGAACGTGGCAAAGGCGATCCTTCTTCTAGTCCAAATCTTTTACAAATTGAACCAGCAGCTATATTTCTCGTGACTACCTCTACAGGGATTATTTCGACCTCATGGACAAGTTGCTCACGCATGTTTAACCGACGAATGAAATGAGTTGGTATACCTGTTTCCGCAATCCGTAACATTAGATATTCAGAAATTCTATTATTTAGAACACCTTTGCCAGTAATTATACCATGTTTTTGATTATTAAAAGCAGTAGCATCATCTTTGAAGTGCTGAACTATCGTACCTGGCTCAGGACCCTCAAAGAGTACCTTTGCTTTTCCTTCATATATTTTTCTGCGTTGCGGCATTTTTTTAAGCTTTCAATATTTAGGCTCACCTTACCGCGCCGTTAAGGCACCATTCATAATGATGTATACCAACCACTTTACTCTGAGACAATTAGGTATATGAAATACAATTCAAATTAATACAATTCAAACGAGGATAATATTTTTCTAAATCTCACATAACGTAAAAAATCTTAGATCAATAGTCAGCTCTTCCACCAGATATGTCAAAAGCTGCACCAGTACTAAATGAACATTCTTCAGATGACAGCCAAGCAGCCAGAGCAGCTACCTCAAAAGGTTCAACTAAGCGGCCCAGTTCCATGCCGTCCTCAATAGTCTCCCGATACTGGATTGATAGATTATCAAATAGTTCTGTGTTGGCTCCACCGGGTGTTATACAGTTTACTAAAATGCCGGTTTTAGCTGTTTCTTTAGAAAGTGACTTTGTTAGGCTAATTAATCCAGCTTTTGCTGCCGCATATCCGCAGTTATTTTTAATTCCAATTTTACCTCCGTTAGAAGCAATGTTTACAATTCGTCCATAGCCTGATTCTATCATATAAGGTACAATTTTTTGGCAACACATGAAAGCACTAGTTAGGTTAAGCCGGAGCATTCGTTCCCAGTTTTCTAGTGGTTGTTCCCATACCGGAGCAAGAGTACCAACAGCCCCTGCATTATTAATAAGAATGTCTATCTTTCCTAATATTTGTAGGGATTTTTTGGAAGCTGAATTTACTGCTTCTACATCTGTGATGTCGACTGTTTCAACTAATATTTCTCCATGAGTTGCAAGTATATCCGCTGTTTCGTTGAGCCTTTGAGAATTGATGTCCCAAACCATAACTCTAGCTCCAGAATTTAGTAGCCTTTCAGTTATTGCATATCCAATCCCTTTAGCACCACCTGTAACAATTGCTGTTCTGTCATTAAGGTCGATCTTATTCATAATATACGTTCCTTCCAAACTGATGATTGCTGTTATCTGAAGTATTTGCCATGATCAGTAATAGCTATAACTTAAGGATATGCAAATGAACGAGCGCAAAATGGTTTGGGAAGAGGTAAATTATTATAGCGATGGGCTATCTATCGCTGCACATTTATATAAGCCCAGCAATTGGAAACCCGGAAACCCGCCTTTGCCAGCCCTGGTTTGCCTACATGGTTACAGCGGTATGAAGGAAGTCTACGGGATGGATGTTCCGCGTCGACTATGGGAAGAAGGATACTTTGTTATAGCTCCTGATCATCGAGGGTTCGGTGAGAGTGAAGGTGAAAGAGGCCGTCATCGTCCATTAGAACAAGCACAAGACGTTTATGACGCCTTTACATTTTTAGAAACTGTTGATGGTGTTGATAGCGAACGAATGGGGTTGTATGGAACTAGTTGGGGTGGGGCATCAGCTATCTGGTGTGCTGCTTTTGATGAACGAATTAAGGTAATTGTTAATTCGGTTGGAGTTTCCGATGGTGAACGCTGGCTATCAAATGCCCGTCGACCCCATGAATGGCACGAATTTAAAGAAAAAATTGCCGATGCAGCGCGAATTCGAGTAAGGACAAATAAGCCTACAACCATGCCATTACTGGATATTATGCTAACGGATCCACATACACTAAATGTGATACAACAACACCATCAGAAGCATGGGCACTATGTATCTGATTATGATTTAGAAAGTGCTGAAGCTTGCGTTCGCTTTAAACCTGAGAAAGTGGCTTATATGATATCTCCCCGCCCTGTCTTAGTTATATATGCGGAAGATGACTGTACGGTACCACCTGAAGAGCAGCTGAGTTGCTATGAGCAACTAGGTGAACCTAAAAAATTAGTTAAACTGCCTAGAGCTCAGCACTATGAATCGTACTATTTCTGTAACCCAGAAATGCATGAACTTGGAATGTCTGAAGCGGTTATGTGGTTTAATAACTATTTGTAGAATTGTTTTCATTTTAGATTTAGAAAAATTTATATTTAAAAACAGGCTAGCTGATATACCTTTTTTTCTTTTTTTTATTAGGGTTTACTATATCCATTTAAGGTTTTAAGAGCATTTAACTTAAGAACGGGTTGTACTAAGTGGACAACATAACTGAAACAAATATAGGAGCTTCTCTTCGCGAAGTAGAAAAGCGTTCAATACCGGTCCTTGACGTGGGCCCTGCTTTAACTGGTGATGCTCAAGCCATTCAAGAGCTTTCTGAAAAATGGAGAGATGTCTGGCAAAATTTAGGGTTTATGTGCATAACAAACCATGGAATCTCTAATAAATTAGTTTCTGAAATGGAAGAAGCTGCTAAGCGTTTTCACGATTTACCTCATAAAGTAAAAATGAAAATTTCTATAAACGCTCATATGAAAGGCTATACCCCGGCACATGCCTCAGTGGCAACAAAATCAAAATTTTATAAAAACAGAAAACTCGACACGGTTGAGTGTCTTATTGTCGCCACTGACTTTGCTGACGATAATCCTCATGTTATTTCTGGGGAACAATTCTATGGAAAAATGCCATGGCTTTCAGAAGATATAATTCCCGGGTTTAGATTGTTATGTGAAAAATATATGAATGAGGTTACCGAACTAGGTAAAAAGCTGCTTCCTGTATGGGCACTTTCTTTAAATTTAGAACAAGATTATTTTAAGCCGTTCTTTGAAGAAAACTACACATATTTTCGGGTGGCCAAGTACCCTCCTAAAGAAAAATTAGAGGAAGGAGAAATAGGGGTGAATGCTCATGCTGATACCGGCTTTATGACGTTTCTGCCGCCAGCAAACGAAGAAGGCCTCCAAGTCCTAGATGTAAATGGTAAATGGTTCTGGCCAGACCTACCCGACAATTCTCTAATAGTAAATGCGGGTCAGTTTCTAGAACGTTGGACCAATGATCGGATTAGAGCAACACCTCACAGAGTAGTTCCACCATTAAATTCGGATCGTTATTCTTTAGCCTGTTTTGTTAACCCAAATTTTGAAGCTACTTGTGAATCTTTACCAACATGTACTGATCTAGCCAATCCTCCAAAATATGAGACTCAAAGTTACCTGCAGTTTTTTTCTTGGTATATGACTAATGCCTTTACACATTACGGAAAATTTGAAGTTGTTGATGGTAAAGCGATGGAGAAGTAATTCTTAAACGCATAATATATTCTATGTTGAATTGGCTTTATTTATGCGTTTAGTCAGGAAATCACCGTATAAATAAAAAATATGTATTCCAAGAGTTTCTGCGGATCTACTAATAATAAATTATAATTCAAAAGCTTTTAAAAATAAGAACTATTGGATAACAAATTTAACGTAAATTACCTCTTCTAAATTATATAGTTTGTATTGCACTAACTTTTATAATTTAACTGTAGTGTAAATTACCTCACTTGGTGGTCCATTGGAAAATAGCCACACTGGTTTTTTATTTTTTTTATCTCTAGATGGTAGAGCAATTAGAGAGCTAGATACTGTGCCATACCCTTCCTCAGTTAATATACACATTGCCTCATGGGGACCTAATTGATGGCTATAGTATTGAGTTGACAGTAAATTTTTCCATGCCGACCAATCGCCCGCATCTATATTAGGGGGTGTAGCATTTTTAAAATTTTCCAAAAACGTCGGAATACGAGGACTTTTCATATCGTTAAGTTCACCTGACGTTATCATACTAAGCCCTTCAGGTATATTAACTGCAATTACTGGATTTGTTCCTGTGCTGCGTATCCAGTAGGAGTTAGTATTATCAGAAATTATTAAGTTAAATGAACGATAAGTGCTACTCTGTAAATTTTCTAATGCCTCTGCCGCGCTTTTTGCATCTGAATGATCAAGAGCTTCCAGAACCAATTCTCCACGCGTTCTCTTGTCAGTTGTTGGCCCAAGAGAACCCGTTCTATTGAGTATTGCGGCACTTACACCATAATCATTAATACCAAGCCAAGTCCCTCCTGCAAATTCATCTCGGCCCGCAATTACGTCTGGCCGATCACTCCAATGGCGGGCAGGAGGCAAAGATGGTCTATTTAGCATTTCATCACGATTTGCAGCGATAATGAGAGGCCATGAGTGATTTGGTCTACGAAGAATTATAAGAGTACACATAGTAGGTTAATGACTATTCTTTATATAAACATAGGTTAGAACAGTGTTATATAGTAAATAGTTTGCATGCTATATATTGTTTAAGCTAGAGGCCCAAATATATATATATAAGTATTTATAAGGAGATTAATGTAATGGCAGATTTTAATGAACGTGAGAAAGCATTTGAAGCTAAGTTTAAGCTTGATGAGGAGCTACGATTTAAAGCGATGGCTCGTCGAAATCGTCTTTTGGGCCTTTGGGCAGGGAAAAAAATGGATTTTAGTGAGGCTGAGTGTGATGCTTATGCCAAAGAAGTAATCAAGTCAGACTTTGAAAAGCCAGGTGATGATGACGTGCTTCAAAAAGTTCTTACTGATTTTCAAGGTAAGGGTGTCGAAGTATCGGAACAAAGTCTACGAAAGCAAATGGACGAGCTACTGGAGGTCGCAATAAAGCAAATACAGAACGAAGGCTAGATTAATTTTAAAATAATCCACTTTGAAAAGGGTGCCATCCACTTCGATTTTCTATTTCTATTATCCATATATCTGGATCGCGATTTGCAGTGCGTTCCAAATAAGAATCGGCTACGCTTTCTTCCACTAAAGTATCGTTTAAGGCTGGTAGCCATGTGAGTTTACCATTATTGTCTCTACCTTGGGTTAGAATACGACACCCATCTTCAAACTGGTTAATTTTTAATACTACTGTGCCGCTTTGACTTTCACCGCGTCGAATAACCGTTGCTGGTGTTCCTTGTTTGCTGCAACGGTTGAGACCAGCGGTTAGCCACAGCTCAGTAGAGATTTGATCCCTGGCCATATTTAGTTAAATACTCTGGAGAAAATTAAATTTGTATGCTTAGTGTGATGAGCTAGATCAAACAGGTTTGATATGTCTTTAGGATCCAAGTAGTTGGTTATCTCTACATCGTTTAGTAGAAATTGTTGAAAGGCTCCAGGACGCTCATTTTCTTTTAGATCCCATACCTGCATAGCGTTCTGCTGTACCCTCTGGTAGGCATCTTCTCTAGTCATTCCTGCCTGGGTAAGGGCTAACATTACCCGTTGTGAATGCACTAAGCCGCCTAATTTTTCTAAATTGTTTTTCATGGTTTCTGGGTAAATTATGAGTTTTTCTATTACTCCAGCTATACGATTAATTGCGAAATCTGTTGCTATAGTTGCATCAGGTCCATTAACTCTTTCAACAGATGAATGTGATATATCTCGTTCATGCCACAAAGCTATATTTTCCATTGCTGGTATAGTGGTCGCACGAACTAACCTTGCTATTCCTGTAAGGTTTTCTGTTAATATTGGGTTTCGCTTATGCGGCATAGCACTTGAACCCTTTTGCCCGGGTGCGAAAAACTCTTCTGCTTCTCTTACCTCTGTTCTTTGGAGGTGTCTTATCTCAATTGCTAGATGCTCAATAGCGCCGGCTATAATGCCTAAAGTAGAAAAGAATGCTGCATGTCTATCACGAGGAATAATTTGTGTTGATATTGGTTCCACTTCTAGGCCAAGTTTTGCTGCAACATATGATTCTATTTCTGGATCAATGTTTGCGAATGTTCCTACTGCGCCAGATATTGCGCATGTTGCTATTTCCTTGCGTGAGGCAACCATACGGTCTCTGCAACGCCTAAATTCTGCATAGTGAGTGGCTAATTTCAATCCAAAGGTAGTGGGCTCTGCATGTATTCCGTGGCTACGTCCAATACATACAGTATCTTTGTGTTCATAAGCTCTTTTCTTTATGGCTGAGAGTAATTTATCGAGGTCACTTATTATTAGGTCAGCAGCTTGGCTCAATTGAACAGCTAGGCATGTATCAAGGATATCAGAAGAAGTCATGCCTTGGTGAACATACCTAGCATGCGGACCAACGTGTTCAGCTAAATTTGTGAGAAAAGCAATTACATCATGCTTAGTCTCTTGTTCAATTTTATTTATACGCTCTATGTCCCATTTACCAAGTTTCCAAACAGCTTGTGCCGCTTCTGCGGGAATAGTGCCCATCTTAGCCATTGCATCACATGCATGGGCTTCGATTTCGAACCAAATACGAAATTTATTTTCTGGCTCCCAAATTTTTGTCATTTCGGGACGACTGTAACGGGGAATCATTCTTGTATCCAGCTGCTGTAAGTATGTAATTAATCAATATTTTTAAAAATATTTTATATAAGATATAAACTGATCTTTTGTGACAGAAATACAAGTAAATATCTATTTAAAAATTATAATGTGCGTTTAAATTATAACCAAATTTTAATAAATTAGATAATTATATAGGTTCACAAAAATATTTCTAAAAATTATTTTACCTTTTATTTATATATAAGGTGGGCGATCCCATCCCATAGGTGAGCTAGTAAAAATTTCAAAGCCGCTGTCAGTAACTGCAATAGAATGTTCGAACTGTGCAGATAATGATCGATCCTTAGTAACAGCCGTCCAGCCATCGTTAAGAATCTTTACATCAAATCGCCCTGTGTTAACCATAGGTTCAATGGTAAAAAACATTCCCTCACGTAGTTGTGAACCCATACCAGAGGTCCCGTAATGGAGTATAGAAGGAGCATCGTGAAAGACTTGACCAAGACCATGACCGCAAAAATCACGAACTACAGAGAATCTTTCAGTTTCAACATAGGTTTGTATTGCATGTCCTATGTCTCCTAATGTGGCACCTGGTCGGACAACATTTATACCCCTCCACATTGCTTCGTATGTAACATCTATCAAGCGTTCAGCTAGCCTTTTAACTTTATCACCCACTATATACATACGGCTTGTATCGCCGTGCCATCCATCAAGTATAACGGTAACATCTATATTAACTATGTCCCCATTTAGTAGGCGTTTTTCTCCAGGAATTCCATGACATACAACATGGTTAATTGATGTACAGATGGATTTGGGAAATCCCCGGTAATTTAGAGGTGCTGCTATCGCTCCGTTATCAGTAATAAAATTATGACATAGAGTGTCAAGTTTTTCAGTAGTTACTCCTGGGGTCACGTAAGGCGTTATATAATCAAGAGTTTGAGCAGCTAATTGCCCAGCTTTGCGCATATATTCAAAGCATGCTTCATCATGAATGCGAATACGCTGTAGATCATTTCCTTGTGTTGGTTCATCTAGGTTAGTCATTTTTTGGTTCTACTATGTTGGGGTTTCGGATTAGTATATGTGGCCAAGGCTTTAATCTAAATGTATGTTCTTTGAATGCTTATTTTGGCATAATGTTATAGTAATGTTTTACCAGTATTATTTTAAAAACCTTAGTCTCTAACTATTGTTTTGATAGTACATTTATATCCTCTAGACAATAATGAGAAAATCTTCAAAATTGAAAATTAAACAATATATGAATTCTTACTTCTAAATAATAAAGGTTGAAGATTACAATAATTATTTGAGCTGGTATATTGGCTGTAATTAAGTAAACAATCCACTCTTTGACGATTAGTTCCATGCATGCTAGGAAATCTACTTAGAGTACGAGGAATATTTTAATATAGCGTTGGGCTATTAGAACGGAAATGTTATGGGTGAGGCAAGAAGAATTACAGCGGCAGCACTAATTATAGGTAATGAAATTCTATCAGGACGAACCCATGATGTGAATTTGAAGTTCCTTGGAGTAGAGTTGAATAAACTTGGCATCCAGATACGTGAGGCACGTGTGGTGCCGGATGTTGAGGGCGAGATTATAGAAGCAGTGAATCACTGTAGGTCCAAATTTGACTATGTGTTTACTACAGGTGGTATTGGACCAACTCATGATGACATAACGGCTGATTGTATTGCAAAAGCATTTGGACAAAAATTAATACATCACCCAGTAGCTGAAAAAATGTTACGGGAACGAATTATAAAAATGGGAAACGAAGTAACAGAAGCCCGTCTACGTATGGCTCGTACTCCTGAGTTTGCCGAATTACTTATAAACGAAGTTAGTGGAGCTCCTGGATTTAAAGTAGAAAACGTCTTTGTGATGGCTGGAATACCGAGAGTAATGCAGGCCATGTTTGGAGCAGCTATACCTTTTCTCGAACGCGGTATAACAATGATTTCTCGTACTATTGGTAGTTACGTTGCTGAGGGTACAATTGCTACACAGTTAAGTTTGCTTCAAGATGATTACCTTGATCTAGATATTGGTAGCTATCCATTCTATTTTGATGGTCAGCCTGGTAGCAATTTTGTGCTTCGTGGACCAGATCAAGATCGTATTTTAGAAGCGAGTGAACGTTTATACGATCTTATTATCAATCTAGGTGGTCAGCCTATAGAAGGTGGAGTTGAGGTGCCAACAATAAAAACTGATTAAAAGTTATTATGAAAAGAAATTTATGTTAATAATAAGGTTCTAATCTCTTACCTGTAGCCAAAAAAGTAATATGCTGATAGCAAATAGAACAATCCAAATAATAACATTTCGTAACGCTTTTTTGCGATTACGTAAGCCAAAGATTAACCCTGGTATAACCATGATTAGGACTGCAATTATGCCAACGAGGCGCAGAATTTCTGTACTATCCAATGTAGACTCCGTTATATAGATAAAATGTGTTTAAGGTACAACTAGTGGAGCAAAAATTACTAACCAAGTTTGTAGAGAAGATTCGACGTTAAATTTTCTACTTCAATATATTATTTATTGCGGGCGTGGTGAAACTGGTAAACACGCGGGACTTAAAATCCCGTGCCGTAACTGGCTTGTGGGTTCGAGTCCCACCGCCCGCACCAATATAGAAATATAATATTCTAACAGCTGATAAGAAATTTACCATAATTTGTCAGATGCTCTGTTAGCACCTTCAGTTAATGAGTTTAACTTCATCCATACTATATTTCGGTCAACTTGGACACGACCAGCAAAAGTGCCAAATCCACAATCAACTCCTGCTATAATATTATCTCGGCCAACAATATTTGCATATTGGAGTATTCTATCTTCTACTAGTTCAGGGTGTTCTACAAAATTAGATGTAGAATCTATTACCCCAGGAATAATAACTTTTCCATCAGGTAAACTAATATTTTTCCATACTTTCCATTCATGTCCATGCCTTGGATTAGCTCCAGGAAAGGATACTGCTCCGGGCTTACCTTTTAAAACTATATCCAAAATATCACTCAAAGGTACATCTTCGTGGTGAGGTCCTAAGGTGCTAGACCAGCATATATGCATGCGCATTTTGTCTGCTGGAATATTTCTAACTGCATGATTAAGAGCCGTGACATGCATCTCAATTTCTTTCCTAAAGTCAGTGAGACTTAAGTGACGAAAAACCGTATGTCTACTGAGGGCAAGATCAGGGCAATCCAGTTGTAATATTAACCCGGCATCAACTATGGCCTCATACTCTTTTGCCATAACGTCCGCTAAAGCAAATACGTACTCTTCTTCAGTTGAGTAATAAATATTTTTTAGGTAGCGAGAAATCTGTCCAGGTGACGGAGAAGTCATAAAAGTCTCTGTTGCGCTAGCTATATTAAATACAGATTGTGCGCGATTTATATCTTGCTCTACAGCCGACCAATCTTTCCAGCCTACAGGACTTGAACAGGTGGGGCGGTTTTGTAAAGTAGAAGAAAACTGTCTTCCTAGCATTTCATTAAGTTCAGGAAAGCCTTCTTCTCCGGTGCCTACTATAGGTGGTGAGCTTGGGCCATCGTATCCTGCCAAGCGGTCTTTAACGTGAGAAGTATAATCAGGCCGAGCTTGCTCTCCGTCGTTAATTATATCAAGACCAGCAGAAATTTGTTTTTTAACTACATAATCAATTGCTTCATTAACAGCATCTTCCAGTTCAATTGTTTGTGTCCCTTTATTTTCTTCTTCAGCAATCAGTAAGTCTACAACATTCTGCGGGCGAGGTAAGCTGCCTGTATGGGTAGTTAGAATTTTATTCGTGCTACGTTTCATATTAACTATCTCCGTATGTAGCAGCTGGATTGTAGTCCTGATCTGCAGTAGCTAAGCTAATTTTTTTTTGATTTTCAATTAAACTGTTTATCTAATTTTATTGTTCTAACTTTAACAAGAACTAATGTTATTATAGAGTATATTTTATATTTTTGTGAGGCATTTTTCAAATAGTTTAAGGGCTGCTAGAGCAAAAGCCTCCATATTTTTTTCACGTTCATTGGAGTCTGTTTCCAGTGTTATGACCTCACTAACCGGGCCTGATACTGCTATACAGGTGTGGCCTGCATTATCACCGTAACTATTACCGGTCGGACCAGCAGCACCTGTTTCTGATATTCCCCAGGTGCTCCCAAAACTATTTTGAATAGTTGTAGCAAGTAACTTAGCGTAAGGTTGGCTAGATGATCGGATTCCAACCATTTCTGAATCATGTAAATTTAATAAAATACGCCGAGATTCTTGCGTATATATTACTCCTCCACCAAGAAAATATGCTGATGCACCTGGAATTGCTAACAACGAGGCTGACAATAAACCGCCGGCAGAGGTTTCAGCTACTGCAACAGTGTTACCATTGTCCTTTAACGTTTTTCCAATTTTAGTTGATAGGTGTATTAAATTTTTCAAATTAATTCTCCTTTGGCTACATTTTTTTTTGTTTATTTGATTGCTGAATTAAAAGAATTGAAATAATAACGACAGCTGATCCGAAAATTTGTTGATTATTTAAAGATTGGTTTAAGATTAAAAAACCAAGAAGCATAGATGAAATAGGTTCTAGATTCATTGTCATCGAGGCTTTAATAGGTCCTAAAATAGCTATAGCAATAAAAAGGCTAATGATAGCAAATGAGTAGAAAAACGGACCAGACGAAAATGCCCACCAACCAATAATAGTATTGGGTAGGTGAAATTCACCTAGGGTTGCTGTTAATATAATAAATACTATACTTGCAGATATTAGCATATGAAGTGTAACTGGCCTCGAGTCACCTTTCCCTACTAGCTGGCTATTAATAATTATTACTACTGTGATGCCTATAGCAGAAATTACTGCTAGTCCAATACCTATGATATCTAGTTCGGAATCTCTAATATTTAGGGCAAGTGCTAGGCCAGCTAATCCAAAGAATAATGCTATACCAGCCAGCCAATTTGCTCGATCTCGACCAATTAACCAAAGATACAGTGTGGTTAATATTGGAAATGTATAAAAAATTAAGACCGCTAGAGCTATTGGTATATGTTGTATTGCTGATAGAAGTGCGAATGAATGTATTGCCATTATCATTCCGACACCCAGAGCCATCCAGCGTCTTTTTGGGCACAATTTAATATTACTTTTTGTTATGAGTAATAGTATGAAAACTACTAAAGTAGCTATAGTTGTACGTAGTACTAAATAAGTAAGTACAGAGCTACCACCGTTTGCAGCTAGTGGTGAAGCAGTGGTATTAGCTGCGAAGCAGATAGCAGCAGAACTTGCTATAATAATACCAGTAAGTGATTTTTTTAGTGCCATGGCATTCCTAGCCAAATAGGTTTGTAGTTATTGTTATCTATTAGGAGAGTGTACAATTAGACGGACTCGTGCAAGCTAGCCTTAGTTTGGATAGATAAGGGAGTAGTAATATGACCGGTTTTGTAGAATATGAAGAATATGACGCAGTTGGTATAGCTGAACTAATTCGCTTAAAAGAAGTTAAGGTAGAAGAGGTTATAGAAGCTGCTATTAGTCTCGCTGAAACCCGTAATCCAGAAATTAATGCAATTGTTACTAAGTTATATGATTACGCTCAAGAAAATATGAAAATGGGTTTGCCTAAAGGGCCATTTACAGGTGTACCATACTTGATAAAAGATTTAGGGGCAGGAATTAAGGGGATACCAACCACAGGCGGTAGTCGTTTTATGTCTGACGTGATTCCCAACGAAGACAGTGAAACAGTTAAAAGACTGAAAACAGCTGGATTTTGTATATTTGGAAAAACCAATACTTGTGAATTTGGTATGTCAATTACATGCGAACCTCAATTTTATGGGGCAACATTGAATCCTTGGGATTTATCTTTAACTCCCGGTGGGTCAAGTGGTGGCTCCGCATCAGCAGTTTCTGCGCGTATAGTCCCTTCAGCCCACGCAAGTGATGGTTTTGGATCTATCCGGGTTCCTGCGTCTTGTTGCGGTTTAGTTGGCATGAAGCCGACACGAGGACGGAATAGCTTTGCTCCAACTTTGGGGGAGCGTATTGGTGGTACTGTTGCCGAACATGCAGTGTCTAGAACTGTTCGTGACCAGGCTGCTATACTTGATGTGACTGGTTATCCTAAAGATGGTGACCCTTATTTTGCGCCTGTTCCATTCCGACCATTTCACGAGGAAGTAAAATATGATCCGGGTCGTTTGAATATAGCTTTTACTTTTGGGGGAGCTACATCTGCTTTAGCCGATAACCAGCATAAGCAGATTCTTGAACAAACTATAAAAATAATAGAAGGTTTTGGACATAACGTCGAAGAATCTGATCCGCCAATATCTAATGACGAATCACAAGATATATTTCGAACACTGATGGCAGCTAATGCTGCTCAAATTATACGCTCTCATCCAAATAAAAAAAGATTACCGGAAGAAGGTGAAGTTGAAAGAGTGGTAGCACTTACTGCTATGAAAGGTGAATCTGTTTTTGGACATGATATATTTATTGCCCAATCGCGCATGCATGCTATGTCGAGGCGAATGGCTGAATTTCATAAAAAATATGATATTTTGTTAACTCCAGGGTTAGGCCATATGCCACCTAAATTAGGGTGGATAGATATGATGCTCGATGATGATGAGGAGTATTGGAATCGAGTTGCTTTATTTTCACCTTTTACTGTCTGGTTTAATCAAACAGGGCAACCAGCCATTAGTCTTCCAGTTGGACAAACGGACGATGGTTTTCCTCTTTCGATACAAGCTGTATCAAGTTTTGCAAATGAAGCTACATTATTTCGTTTTTCCAGCCAATTAGAAAAGTCTATAAAATGGCAGAATAAAAGACCAAAAGTATATTTATAATAAATACTTAATAATGTATATTAATATTTAGCCTTAACTTATAAATATCCTTCTGGCATTTTAAATGGGTGTAGCTGTTCATATGCACGGGCAGCTCGTAAAACTGTAGCATCATCATATCTTCGACCAACTAACTGGAATGCTACAGGCATACCTTCGTCACCGAATCCGCATGGTACTGAGGCCGCTGGCTGCATAGTTAGGTTGAAAGGGTAAGTGAAAGGACACCAATCCAAGAATTCCGACATATCGTATCCCTCAGGGTAATTGCGCCCTGCTTTGAACGCCTCCAAAGGCATTTGTGGAGTTAAAAGTAGATCGTAGTTCTCATGAAACCTCGCCATTTTTACGCCTAACTCTATTTGTTTAGCATGTGCTTCTACTAAATCAAGAATGGAAAGACTCTTTCCGGTTTCAGCAATATCTAGTAGTCCTGGATCCATAAGCTTGGCTTTTTCTGGTGGCATCTGATCTACCAACCATGCATCTGCTGATGCCCATATAGTGTTTATTATCTGGCGACATCCAGTAATATCTGGATCAACTTGCTCTACAATGGCTCCCATTTCTTCGTAAGCTTTAGCAGCAACAGATACAGCATCCGCTACGTCAGTGTCTGCCCAGCCACTAGCTCCTAGAGTTGGACTATATGCAATTTTTAACCCAGATATTCCGCCTTCTAGTCCCTCTAAATAATTTTGTTTAGGCAAAGGTGGTGCCATATAATCTCTAAAATCCGGCTGTGCTAGTATATTCAGCATCAATACAGCATCTGTAACATTACGTGTTAATGGTCCCATATTGGCAAGGGTACCTATATGTCCTGGTAGGGGGTAATTTGGTACTATGCCAAATGTTGGTTTGTGGCCAAATACACCACTAAATGCCGCAGGTATACGAATTGATCCTGCTGCATCTGAACCTTGATGTAGGGGGCCCATAAAGGATGCTGCTGCTGATGCAGCGCCACCGCTTGAGCCTCCTGGGGTTCGTTCAGGATCCCATGCATTTCTAGTAATACCCGTGAGAGGGTTGTCTGTTATCCCTTTCCAGCCAAATTCTGGTGTTGTTGTTTTACAAATTAAAACTGCTCCTGCTTCTCGGAGTCTAGCAGTTGCGGGCGCATCTTCATTCCATGGACCTGCGGGGTCAATTGTTTTGGAACCTCGAAGTGTTGGCCACCCTTTGGTTAGAGTGAGATCTTTAATAGTTACCGGTACACCATCTATGGGACTATTGGGATTACCTTTTAGCCATCTTTTCTCGGAGGCTTGAGCCATTTCTAAAGATTTTTCTTCATCAATTAGGCAGGCACAATTTAAAGTATCATTATGAAGTATAATTTGCTCTAGTGTTGAGTGTGCCATCTCAACAGGCGAAACCTCTCCATTTTGAAAATTTTTGGCTAACTCCGCTGCGCTCATAGCTAATAAGTCTGTTTTCATATCTATTTCCAACTCATTTGTTTTTGATTCCAGCTTTCATGTTTTTATACTACAAAGCCATTCCCATGTATCATCGAGAGCTAGTTTAAAGCGCTCAATTATTTCCTTTATTTCTTCTTTACTGATAATAAGTGGTGGACAGAAAGATATGGTATCTCCAATAGCTCTAACTATTAACCCGTGTTCTTCCGCCCTTTGGTTACAAAAAGAGCCTACATTCAGATCAGTATCAAAAGGTGTATGGTTAGCCTTGTCTTTAACAAGTTCGACGCCTGCTACTAATCCTTTGCCTCTGACTTCACCTACGAGTGGATGATCAGTTAGGGCACCTAGGCCCTCTTGAAGGTGAGGTGTCATATCTCTTACATGATTAATTATATTCTGATCTTCATAGATGCGTAAGGTTTCGTTTGCTACAGCTGCAGAAACAGGATGCCCTGAATAGGTAAAGCTCAGGCCAAATACTCCTACTCGGTTACTTTCTTCACTAATTGCATCAAAAACCTTAGCATTAACCATCAGTGCAGAAATTGGAATATAAGCGCTGGATAGGCCTTTTGCACATACTATCATATCTGGTTTTAGGCCCATTGTAGTGGTACCAAACATATTTCCTGTTCTTCCAAATCCAGTGATAACTTCATCTGCTATTAACAAGATGTCATATTTTTCTAATATTGATTGAACTTTTTCAAAATAAGTGGGTGGAGGAACAATTACACCGCCTGAACCCATAATTGGTTCAGTAAAGAAGGCACCTATCGTATCTGGACCTTCATGCAGAATTAATTCTTCAAGGTTATTTGCTAAACGAGTGGAAAAATCTTCTTCACTTTCTCCAGGTTTTGCAAATCTATAATGATGGGGAGGGGTAATATGTAGAAATCCATCTAGTGGTAATCCAAAAGAAGCGTGGTTGTAATACATACCGGATAGGCTTGCAGAAGCAATTGTATTTCCATGATATGCTTGCTGGTGTGATATAATTTTACGTTTTTCGGGTTTTTCTAATGATGACCAGTAATACCATACTATTCTTGCAGCACTATCATTACCTTCTGAACCAGAATTTGCGAACCATATTTTTGACATTGGCACAGGGGCAATCTTAATTAGTTTTTCAGCTAAATCAATTACCGGTGAATGACTTTTATGATTTGTAAGGTGATAATATGGTAGTTTTGTCATCTGTTGGCTTGCGGCATTAACTAACCTTTCTTGACCGTAGCCCAAAGATAAACACCATAAACCAGACATTCCCTCAATGTATTTTTTGCCATATATATCTGTTACCCAAACTCCTTCACCTTTATCAATTATAACCGGTCCTTTTTCCAGATGCGTTTTAAGATTAGTTAATGGGTGGATGACCGACGCGGTATCGAGAGCCTCTAGTGAATTGGGTCGATTGTTATTTATCCCACTCATTTTCCTTGCCCCTATAGTATTAAATCATCTGTATTATAAGCTATTTAGATTCTGGCTCTAACCCGTCCGACACTTCAACGTTTTCTGGCTTTATGTCGTAGCCCGAAAATTTTGCCTGCATTTCAATTAAAGCTGCAAAATCTGCATCCCCATATCCAAGTCCTATTAGTTTTTGGACTATATCTCTAGTCATGTTAGATATAGGCATTGGTACTTCCATATCACGCGCTGCGGCTAGAGCTAGTTCCATATCTTTGCGTAACATTTTGCAAGTATGCGTAGCTGTAAAATCAAGATTAACTAAAGCTGGTGTTTTATAAGAAGTAAATATTGAACCCATAACGCTTTTATTTAGGTATTCTAGAAAAGCGTGTCTTTTCACTCCTCCCTTTTCAGTAAAGACTGTTATCTCTGCCAGACACTGCGCAACTACACCTAGCATTATGTTATGGGCTAGCTTCGCTAAACGACTAGCATCACCATCGCCTAAATATGTTACACCACTGCCTAATTTTTCTAAGTAAGGTTCGACTATATCGTAACCTTCACGAGGACCTGAAACACCTAAAGTGGCTTTTCCTGCTTTAACAGCATGCCCATTGCCACTTATTGGAGCCGCAAGAAACATAACACCTTTAGCATTTGCTGCTGAACGAACATCCTCTGAAACGCCTGGTGACACTGTTGAGGAGTCTATCAATATTTTAGGTACAACGCTTCCGGAAAGAACTCCATTAGGACCAGTTACAGTTTCAAGAAAAGCTTTGTCGTCTGTAACTATGGTATAAACAATATCACAATCAGAAAGTTCTGAAGGTGTATTTACAACTTTTACTCCCAAAGGTTCTGCTTTTGCTGCTGTTCTATTATAGACCGTTACATCAATATCCGCAGCGATTAGACGTGCAGCCATAGGAAAACCCATCTTCCCTGTGCCTATCCAACCAATTCTATGATTTTTTTGATTTATATTTTCCATTTTTTTTCTTTCTACTTTTTACTAAAACCGCTTTCAAATAAGATAGCAGGAGTGTAACAATAGCCCTGAATTTTTCTGGTGCCTAGGAATGTTATATACTTTTGTATTAACTATAGACAAATGATCGTTTGCTTTGCTTGATTTAGCTGTAAATCCTCCTCCAACTAAAGTCATTAATATATCTGATGAAGCTCGTCGTGAGCATCTGGTTAAATTTCTCAATGAGGCACCAACCAAAGGCCCGATTTGGGTGTTTGCTGCCGGATCATTAATCTGGCGACCAGAGTTTAATCCAGCTGAATCAAGTATTGGAAAGCTATATGGCTATTCACGACAATTTAGCTTTTGGACTATTAAGGCGCGAGGTCAGCCAGGTAATCCCGGCCTCGGGCTAGGTTTAGAGCCGGAGCAGGCCACTAGCTCATGCCTCGGTAAGGTATTTAGATTAAATAATAAAACCGAAAATAAAGATTTAGAAAAATTATGGAATCGTGAAATGTTTAGTGGTGTTTATACCCCTGCTTGGTGTCCCGTTGAAACAAACAGCGGAATTGTTGATGCAATATGTTTTGTTAGTAATAGAGATCATAGAAATTATGCCGGATATTTACCAGAGCCTTATGTTGCAGAAATTATTTGCCAAGCAGAAGGAGAAAAAGGAAGATGCAGGGAGTATCTTGATCTACTTGTTTTATCCTTAGAACGAGAAGGCATACATGACGACTCTATGTTACGGCTACTAGATCTAGTAAATCAATATGAGAAAACCAGGGTATGACTCCCGATGTTCTTCGCAAAAGTCCTGCTGCGGAAAGTAATAGTAGTGCGATTCTAAATTTACTAAAATGTATTCTGCCTCCGACTGGAACTATCCTTGAAATTGCCAGTGGTACTGGACAACATGCTGCATATTTTTCGTCGGTTTTAGCCCCTAGATTTTGGCAACCTAGTGAGTTTGATTCTGCTCTTATTAATACAATCCATAGTTGGCGGAAGCATTCAAATTCAGACCATTTTTTAAGTCCAATAATTTTGGATGTATGCAAAAATATATGGCCTGTTGAAAAGTCTAAACCTAATGCACCAGTTACCTCAATTGTTAATATTAATATGATACATATTGCACCATGGGAGGCTTGTTTGGGTTTGTTGTCAGGTGCGGGACGGGTGCTTCAAAAAGACGGAATTCTTTATATTTATGGGCCATTTAAGCACGGACATAAACATAATTCTTTAGGAAATAAAAAATTTGACTTGTCTTTGAAGGAGAGGAACTCTGAGTGGGGTATACGTAATATAGAAAATGTTGAAAAAGCTGCACTACAGAATGACCTGTTTTTAGAAAAGACAGAAGAAATGCCAGTGAACAATAAATCTTTAATTTTTCGAAAATTGCGTTAACTATACAGGATAAATAGGAAACTTCATGTCAGTCAAAAAACTACAAAATGCTTATTACATAACTGGCAGCAAGGATAGAGCTGTTGAGTTTTATAGAGATTGTCTGGGTCTATAAGTTTTATTTAAAGATAAGGACAAATGGACATAGATGAAGGCAGGAGAAGTAAATTTCTCACTTTCTTCTGTTGAAGAAGGCCCATCAGGAGCAACGGGTGCAGTAGTAATATTTGAGGTAGATTATATAAAAACCTATTATTTAAAATTGAAGAAAAGTGGTGGAGAAATTATAGAAGAGCGCGATATGGGTGATCATGGTAAATCACTTACATTTAAGGATCCTGATGGAAACTTGGTTCAACTATTTCAGCGTGTTAATTAATTAACAAACGATAATTATTTAAAGGAAAATTTATGAAAACCCAAGCATTTAGGCTATATAAAAATGGTGGACCGAAGGTCTTAAAATGGGAGACAGTTGAGGTTTCCGAGCCACGGCAGGGAGAGGTGCTCTTAAGACACACGGCGGTTGGTCTTAATCTTGCTGATACTTATCGGCGTACAGGTCTCTATCCGATGAAAATACCCGGAGGTATTGGGAATGAAGCTGTTGGTGTGGTTGAAGCCGTAGGTCCTAGAACGCGAGGTGTCAAGGTTGGAGACCGAGTTGGTTATATTGGCGGTAAAACGCTTGATGGTTACAGTGAACGTCGTGTGGCGTCGGTTGTAGATCTGATCCCGCTACCTGATGGAATTAAAGACCGGACAGCCGCCGCGGCTTTACTTAAGGGTATTACTGCACAATATTTGTTGCGCAGTGCCTACAAGGTCAAGAAAGGCGATACAATAGTGGTTCACGCCGCAGCCGGTGGAGTTGGCGTTATAATGTGCCAATGGGCGAGTTCCATTGGGGCCACTGTAATAGGTATTGTTAGCTCGGAAGAAAAAGCAAAATTTGCTAAGCGTAACGGTTGCCATCACCCAATCGTTGTTAGCCGTACTAAGCCTAAATTTGCTAATAAAGTCCGCAAACTTACCAACGGTGATGGTGCACACTGTATATATGATTCTGTTGGTAAGAATACCTGGTTCGAATCTCTCGGGAGTGTACGTCTGCGAGGGTCTATAATAAATTTTGGTAGTGCTTCTGGAAATCCTCCTTCCATGGATATTGCGGCTACTGGTCCACTTGGTTCTCCCTATATCGCTCGTTGTGCTTTGGTAAACTATACTACCTCACGCACTGAGTTGATGATACGTGCTCGCGATCTTTTTAAGGCCATTCAAAGTGGTGCTGTCAAAATTAGGATTAATCAACGTTATCCTCTTAAAGATGCGGCAAAGGCCCATAATGATATAGAATCTCGTAGGACAACAGGTTCAACAGTTTTGATTCCCTAAATAGATAAAGGGGATTAATCGATGGTTTGGTGTGATAAGAAGTATGCTGATGTAAATGGCGTTCGCATGGCTTATGCAGATTTGGGACAATCTAACGGTGACCCAATAGTTTTTTTGCATGGAAACCCCGCTTCAAGTTTTCTTTGGCGTAACATAGTGCCTTTTGTTAAAGGAATGGGACGCTGCATTGTTCCTGATCTAATAGGTATGGGTGATTCTGATAAGCTTCCTAACAGTGGTGTAGATCGATATAATTATAAAGAGCACCGAGAGCATTTATTTGCGCTACTGGAACAGCTGGGTGTAATCAACAATGTTACGCTGGTGATTCATGACTGGGGCAGTGCATTAGGATTTGATTGGGCTAACCAGCATAGGAATGCAGTAAAGGGTATAGCCTATATGGAAGCACTGGTGCGCCCATTGACTTGGCAGGAATGGCCGAAATCTTCTCGATCTGTATTTAAATCTCTCCGGACATCAAAGGGGGAGGAAATGGTCCTTAAGAAAAATTTTTTTGTAGAAAAAATCCTTCCTGCTTCGATTATTCGTGATCTTACGGATGATGAGATGAATGAATATAGAAGGCCTTTTAAAGAAAGCGGTGAATCACGTCGGCCAACCTTAACCTGGCCAAGAAACATTCCTTTAGATGGAGAACCGCTAGATGTTACTGAAGTTATATGCAACTATGCAACTTGGCTCGAAACATCTGACGTTCCCAAGCTATTCGTTGACGCTGATCCTGGTGTAATTCTGACGGGTTCGCAGCGCGATTATTGCCGTAGATGGCCAAACCAGACCGAAGTGCAGGTTAAAGGCCTACATTTTATTCAGGAAGATTCAGCTAAAGAAATTGGAGAAGCTATTGCCGAATGGCTAGGTAAAATTTAGCTAAGAAATATTTTACCAATTATTTCTTAGCTCTCTTAGTTTAAGAAATACTGTTTTTTCATCTAGTTTATGGGGTAAATTTGGGAATTGTTTTTTAATTCCTTCTTGAATGGATGGCTGTTCTAATCGAAGAAATGTATTGATTTGTCGTTCAAGACCAAGGGTAGTGATCCTGGCATTTTTTAGATCTTGATCTTTTAGTTCTTTTAATAAATTTTTGGCAACAGTGTTGTCAGGTTCTCTATCTATAGTAAAGGCAAGGTTATTATCCATGTATTCATGACCCGGATATATTTTTGTTTCATCTGGTAAATCTGAAATTATATTACTGAAGGTATTGTAGAGAACATTGGGATCACCTGATCGACAATGCCCGACCCCTGCATTGAACAAGGTATCACCACAAAGTAGGTGAGGGGTATCATCAGTATAACCAAATAGAGAAATATGAATTGGTGTATGGCCTGGAGTTTCTAGTACTTTGAACTCTCCACTACTTCCCACCTTTACTGTGCTACCTTCAAATAACACTTCATCTATACCCGTTATTTTACCTTCTGCCTTTGCGGGGCCGAGAAGCTTAGCACCGGTTTCCTTTATAACCTTATCATTGCCACCAATGTGGTCTCCATGCTCGTGGGTATTAAGAACATATTTTATATTCCATCCATGTTCTCTAGCTATTGCTAAGCACATTTCTGGATCTATTGGATCTATTGCAAGTGTTTCATCTGTTTTAGGGCAAGAGATCATATAAAAGAAATTACGACCTCCGTTTCCTGTCCAAACTTGTTTAATGATCATAACTGTATGTCCTTTAGCATTTAGTTATCGCAGTATTGGTCTAAATAATTTGTACTATATCTATTGCTTAGAGCCCATGAGACCTAAACTTTGTAATATACGAAATATAATAGGTATTACAATTACGACAATACCTATTCTGGCTATGTGATGTGTTGCAACAAAAGCCGTATCAATATTCAGAGTTAACGCTATTAAGCTCATTTCGGTAAGCCCACCAGGTGAAAAGGCGAGTATTAGCGAAGTAAAAGGAAATCCAGCTGTCGCCGATAAAACAAGAGCAAACACAACTGTAATTACTAGCAATATTGTAGTTGCAATTCCTCCAACCCAAATAATACGCCCTAAATCCCGAAAGGAAAGTCCTGCAAATCGTGCACCTACAGATGCTCCAAGTATCACTTGAGCAATTGCTATGATTAATGCTGGTGGTGAGGCAGATGTAAGACCAAGAAGGTGAACGCCGGCACTAAATATCATTGGTCCGGTTATGTGTGGTGCTGGAATACGTAGAAATTTTGCAGAGTAAAAACCAATTATTGCACAGCTAGTAAGAATTAAAACATCAAAAAATTCTATTGTACTTGTTTCGCTACTTGTGAATGTACGTACTGTTGTACCTAAATCACCGAATATACGAAAAAAGAAGGGTAGAATCATTACTACAAAAAATATGCGTGTGGTGTGTGCGACACTTATCTGCCGTCCATCAGCTCCTGAAGACTCACCTAGTATGATCATCTCGTTTAATCCACCAGGTACAGCTGAAAAAAAAGCCGTACGAGGATCAAATTTTGCCACAAACCGATAATATGAATAGGTAGTTATTGTAGCTATTAATACATAGATTAATAGTGAAGCTAGCGTGATAGGCCACCTTGGAATACGCTCAAGAATTTCTGGAGAAAAAGCTCCGCCAAGTAAAACTCCTAGAACAAGAATCATTAAAATTCGCAATCGACTATCCATCTTTAACGTAATTCCACCGAGCGTGGACATGCCAGTTGCAAACATGGCTCCCATCATCCAAGGCAATGGTAAATCTAGATAGTTAAATATAGCTCCTCCTGTGGTGCCAATTATTATTGCCAATAGAAATTTTTTTAAGTCTGTTCGACCTAGTTTATGCACTGGCGAAGTTTCAGGAGAAAATTGTTTTGTTTTAGGGATCATTTTATTTTAATAGACCTAAATATCATCGAAGTGAATTCGAATAGCTTATTTAAATTAATTAGATGGAGAATTATTAGAACAGGTATTAATAGGAATATAAGTGTTTTATGAAAAACGTCTTGAATATCAAGGCTATTAAAACCTAAGGAGTAAACTGTTCTTTTATTATTCGTTCTTCAAGATTTGTTTCTGGATCAAATAAAAGTTGAAAACTGGATTTTTTGTCTTCAGTGATGCTAACTTCTACTACGTCTCGAATTTCTTTATCATCGGCAGTCGCGCTAACCGGTCTTTTTTTATGGTCGAGTACTTTAATATTTACTTTTGACATGTGTGGTAAAAGCGCGCCTCTCCAACGTCTTGGGCGGAAAGCACTTATAGGTGTTAATGCCATTATCTCAGCATTTAGAGGTATAATAGGTCCATCTGCTGAGAGATTGTATGCGGTGCTTCCTGCAGGTGTAGATACTAATGCACCGTCGCAAATTAGTTCTTCCATACGTACAACGTTGTCTATTTTTATTTTCAGTTTTGCGGCTTGGTAAGTTTGACGCAATAAAGAAACTTCATTTATTGCCAGTGACTCTTTAATTTGTCCGTCCGCAGTTATTGCTTTCATGCGAAGTGGGTACAGTGTCATGCACTGAGAATTTACAAGGCGCTCTAATAGATTTTCTAATAGAAAATCATTCATTAAAAACCCTATTGATCCTCGATTCATTCCAAATACCGGAATTTTTTGCTCCATATAACGGTGTAAAGTTTGTAGAACAAATCCATCGCCACCCAAAGCAATAATTACGTCAGCATCCTGTGGGGTAACAGAGTCATAGGTTTTTCTTAATTTTGATAAAGCAGTTTGGGCATCTGGAAAATCGGCTGCTACAATTGCTAAGTTTTGATATTTAAATTTAGATTGCTTTATCTTGGCCGGTACCACCACGAGCTCCAACTTCCTTGATTAATAAGAGATATTTCTGCTAAATTACTAAATAATTTTATAAATACATAAAGTTTAAATAATAAATATAAAGAAAATATTATATACTGTAATTAGCTTTTATTTATCCTCCAGTAACGCTCATATGTCTGTTTACCGAGGGCTGATTGTTACGTCGGTCAATAATGAAATCATGCCCTTTAGGCTTACGAGTAATTGCTTCACGGATAGTTTGTTGTAATATAGAGTCATCACTACTTGTTCGTAATGCTGTTCGTAGATCTGCTGCATCTTCTTGACCCAAGCACATATATAAAGTTCCAGTACAGGTTAGACGAACACGGTTACAGGACTCACAGAAATTATGAGTAAGAGGAGTTATAAACCCAAGTTTTTGCTTGGTCTCCAAAACTTCAACGTATCTAGCTGGGCCACCAGTCTGATAATCACTTTCAATCAACGTCCAGTTATCTGAAAGTCTACTCCTAACTATAGAAAGTGGTAGGTATTGGTTGATGCGTTGGTCCCCAATTTCTCCCATGGGCATAACTTCTATGAAAGTTAAATCAAAAGAACATTCGCCACACCACCTCACGAGGTTATCTAGTTCATCGTCATTAATACCTTTTAATGCAACAGTGTTTATTTTTACTTTAAGGCCGGCCTGTTTGGCGGCAGCTAGCCCATTAAGAACTTGGTCAATGTTTCCCCACCGTGTTATGGTAGAGAATTTATCTGGGTCTAGTGTATCTAGAGATACATTAATCCTCTTTACTCCCGCATCCGCAAGTTGGTTCGCATATTTTGATAGCTGTGTTCCATTTGAAGTAAGAGTTAGCTCTTCTAGCACGCCACTTTTTAAGTGTCTGCCAAGACGATTCACCAGCCACATTATATTTTTTCTCACCAGCGGTTCACCACCAGTTAGTCGTAGTTTTCGAACACCTAAATTGATGAAAGTGCTGCATAAACGATCAAGTTCTTCCAAGGTAAGCACTTCATTTTTGGGTAGAAAAGTCATGTCCTCTGCCATGCAGTATACACAGCGCAAGTCACATCTATCGGTAACTGATACTCTAAGGTAATCAATATGCCGATCGAAGGGGTCTATCAGTGGAACATTACTCATATGCATTCTCAAGTTATGTATAATTTCGGTACATATACGCTGAAGTAAGTAGAGGCGTTTTCAAATAACTAAATTACAAACCAGTTAAAAGAATGGCTTGGGAAGCGGTATGACGTTACCTTTAGAATGTTTAATAGGCTTTTCTACTTTATTGGAAAGTAGCAGATCAGTTGATAACTTCCTAGTAGAAAAAGGTTTTTTACGTGGACGTGGGTAATTTGAGTTGGCTTGGCGGATAAATTTTTTTCTGTAATCTTGTAATATTATTGAAAGGTTAATTTTTCTACGTATGGCGGTATCTTCGTTGATTATTATGTAGGATGGTTTTGCTATTTTAAAAGGCTTGAATGCAACCTCTGGATTTTTTAAAATATTTGCTACTAATTCACCAACTTCTCGACCGGTACCGTAGGGATCTGAGACGTTTGCAGCTAGTCCTCCCCTAATTACCGTGTCTTGGTCATTAGAAAATACTAATAGATTATTTGTTTCAGATGCAGAGATGACTAGATCGACTGGTGTTTTAGGAAAAACTACCTTATCTATGAGAATTACTGTGTCTTTTGCGGAATATGATTCGATTTCTGAAACAATAAGACTCTTTTCCATGGAACATGGTAATTCCCGTATAAATAAATTTTTATTTAGTGCATTATTTTTTACAAGTTGTAAGGCTCTATTTTCAAGCTGATTTTTATCTTTTACAGGTATTACCACCGTTTTAACTTTGGGAAGGATTTTTTTTATAAATTTCAACTTAGTATCGTAATTGTTACCGTCCACAATGCCAGTTAATATTAAAGCATTACGATTTTGTTGAAGTTTATTAGCTGCTTTCTGGCTTATTCCAGCAACTACAAGGGGAATCCGGATTTTATGATTAGAAACTAGATTTGCGGCTGGAAATGTAAATGCGACAATAATATTGATTCCCTTACTTTCAATGGAATCTATTAGCTTTTTAATTGCACTAGAGTTGGCTTTTGCATCATAAAAAGTAAAATTAATAGATTTACCTGGCTTGTATTTTTTATCATATAGGGCGTCTTTCATACCTCTGTACAAAGCATCAATGGTAGAATTATGAATGATTGTAGTTACTGCTATATGAGGAATTCTATTACTTTTCTTTATAGCTTGGGCAAAGCTATTTGCAGGCGATGTTATAATTAACAAAGCACCTGAAATTATCAATGTTAAGACATGTTGGCGACTAAATAAAATTTTTTCTGCTCTTTATTTTTTTAATAAATAAAATTGACTATAGTTTTTTAAAATTATAGGAAAGTTCTACTTAACTATAGCTTTAATCTTTGATGCACTCGAATATGGCCTATGTCCTTTCACTTCATAGTTATCAATTATATTTTGGCCTATAGGGCCTGTTAACCAGTTTATGAACTTAAGAGAATCATTAACTAATATATGTGAATGTTTTGCTGGATTTATTAAAATAATTCTATATGGATTCGGCGCTATTTTATCGATTAAGATTGTTAACTTACCTCGATTACCAAAACTAAACCAACTTCCACTCTCAGTTATCAAGTACGCACCTAATACTGAAGCCATATTTAGCGTGGCACCCATTCCAGATCCGGTTTCACGATACCATTTTCCGGACCATAACTTTGGGTCAATACTAGATTTAGTCCAGAAAAACATTTCTGTTTTATGTGTACCACTATTGTCTCCACGAGATAAAAAAAGTGTATTTGTATTAGCAATACGGTTAAAAGCAGTTGAGACGTTTAAAAGCTCCGCTATATTAGCAGGATCGTTGTCAGGTCCCACAATCATATAATGACTGCTCATAACATCCTTAATTATTGATCCGTGATTATTTTTTATGAAGGCGTCCTCAGATTTACGATCATGTGTTAATACAATATCAACATCACCTCTAATACCTAAATTTAAAACAGCGCCAGTTCCTCTTACAACCACTTTAACTTTTAGATTAGTTTGTTTTTTAACTTTTGATAATAGGTGCTTGAGAAGTCCGGAGCTATCTACAGAAGTTGTCGTTGCAAGTAATATATCTCGATTACCAGCTGATGCTGGATTAATATTTATACATGCTAATATAAATAAACATAAGGTAATATACAAAAATTTTAGCACAGTAATTCACCGTTTATAAAGGCTTGGCCTTCGGGTGATCTAGGTTTATAGAAAAAAATATCTGCTTTTGTTTGTTCTAATAGTTTACCATTATGAATAAACAATACTTCATCTGCTATTCGTTTTGCTTGAGCTAAATCATGAGTTGTCATAATTATTTTAGTACCAGAATTATGAAAACTGGTGATCAAAGATTCTACGGATCTGACAGCTGCCGGATCTAAATTGTTAGTTGGTTCGTCAAGAAACAACACCTGCGGCATGATTGACCATGCTCGAGCTAGTGCCAGGCGTTGTTGTTCGCCGCCAGATAGTGAACGGGCTGGAAAATTTTCTAATGGTTCCAGGCCGCTTTTTGATAATGCAAACGTAGCGCGTGATTTTCGCTCGTTTAATGGAACCCGACGCAGCTTTAACGCATGCTCTATATTACTTTTTACGGAACGACGAAGTAGTACCGGTCGTTGAAATACCATTAGCTGATGGTGCCGTATTCTATTAATATTCTTTATAACGGGGTTGCCCCAATTGATGGAACCATTGGTAGGTTTTAGAAGTCCATGACATAGTCTTAAGGTTAAACTTTTACCTGCTCCATTAGGGCCTAATAGAACTGTTTTTTTACCAGAGACAAGAGAGAAATTTAAGTCTTGAATTAGATTTTTATTTCCTACTTGGTAACCTAGTTTTTTAACTTCCAATGGCAGTATGGTTTCTTGTTTAGTCATCACAGCATAGTTCTTTTTGATAATACACTACTTATGAATTGAGACACACCATTAACTGTAAAAGCGATTAACAATAAAGTAATTCCTAGACCGAGTGCTATGCTAAGGTTGCCTTTACTTGTTTCAAGGGCAATTGCAGTTGTCATTACACGAGTAATGTTATCAATATTACCTCCTACTATCATAACTGCACCAACTTCGGCTATGGCTCGACCAAAACCTGCAAGTACTATAATAACCAAAGAGAATCTTGCGTCCCAAAGTAGAGTTCTTATTGTATCAATTATTTTAGAATCCAGGGATTTTAAATATTCCCTGTACTCATTCCATAAATCTTCTATTGTTTGTCGAGTTAAAGCGGCAATAATCGGAGTAATAAGGATAGTCTGGGCAATGATCATGGCTGTGGGGGTAAATAATAGGCCAAGTACTCCAAATGGTCCGGTACGCGATAACAATAAAAAGACGATAAGACCGACCACCACTGGAGGGAGACCCATAAACGAATTTAGTAGTACTAGTAAAAAATTGCGCCCCTTAAACCTACTTAAAGCAAGTGAAGCTCCTATGGGAAATCCAATTATACAAGATATTAGGACGGAGCTGATACTGACCTTTAAAGACATGCCAATAATCGCAATAAGATCTTTATCAAAACCAATGATAAGTTTTATTGCATGTGATAGGCCATCAGCAAAATCAGCCATGAAATTAATCCAATACTAATTTTCAATTACAAGAAACATGAAAAGTGGTACTTGATACGGTTATAAGGAGCAAGTTTATAAGGTTTTATTCATAATTTAGATTATCAATATTAATATTTAGTTTTATTTTTTATCAAGTAATTAAGAGATTATTTATGGCAGTAAAAATAATTAGTCCAATGCCAGAAAAACCTGGTTTAACTGAAAAGGTAAAAGGAATTGACGAGTTTGGTTGTCAGTTAGAGACTTCTGTAGTTGTTGAGCGTCCTTTGACTTTATTTCTAAATGATCAAGAAATAGTTACTATGATGACAGTAGGTGACTATCCTGATTTTCTTGCAGTTGGTTATCTAGCTAATCAAAATATGCTATTCCCTGATGATGAAATAGTTGGCGTAGAGTATGATGATGAACTTGAATTAGTGGTTGTTCGAACATTACGAAAAACCGACTACGAATTAAAACTCCGTAAGAGAACTTTAACAAGCGGGTGTGCACAAGGCACTATGTTTGGTGATTTAATGGAGTCTATTGAGGGTGTAAAATTAAATGATGATGCACGTCTTAATACATCTTGGTTGTATCAATTAACAAAAGAAATAAATACTACTCCAAGCCTATATTTAGCCGCAGGTGCAATTCATGGTTGTGTTTTATGCGAAAAAGATAGTCCATTAATATATATGGAAGATGTTGGTCGTCATAATGCTGTTGATAAAATTGCTGGTTTCATTCGCTTAAATAAAATCAAAACAGATAATAAAATGCTTTACACAACCGGTCGTTTAACTTCGGAAATGATTATAAAGACTGTTCATATGAAAATCCCAATCTTAGTGTCACGTTCGGGGTTTACGGCATGGGGAGTAGAACTGGCTCAGAACACTGGCTTGACCTTGATAGGGCGTGCCCGCGGTCAACGATTTGTAGCATTAGCTGGTGAGCAACGAATTATTTTTGATTCAGAAATAAAATCTGAACATAAGGTTATTTCCAAATATAACACCATAGAGGATTCATCTTGAAGAAAGACTTGGTTAGAGAAAAAAATAAGATGGTTGCTGGAATTCTTCTCGCTGGTGGAAAATCGAGACGTATGGGAGGAGGTGATAAATGTATGAATTTATTAAATGGCAAGCCTATACTAGAACGTATTATTGAATGCGTAGATCCACAAGTTAACCAATTAGTTATAAATACTAACGGAGACCCAAAACGATTTAGTTCTTTTGGTCTTCAAGTAATACTAGATGACGTTGAAGGCTATCTAGGTCCTTTAGCAGGTATACTGAGTGGTATGGAGTGGGCAAAAAAAAATGTTTTAGAATGCAAGTGGATAGCGACTTTTGCTACAGATACTCCTTTTTTACCTCCGGATTTGGTTCAACGACTGATTGAAACCGCTACTTATTATTCAGCAGACGTAACCTTTGCTTCAAGCTCTGAAAGAAGGCATCCTGTCTTTGGGCTATGGCCTGTATCTCTTTCAGAGGATCTTCGTCATGCCTTGATACATGAAGGTATCCGCAAGATTGACCACTGGGCTGATAAATATAATTGTGCAGAGGTAAGTTTTGATGAAAAACTAGTAGATCCATTTTTTAATATAAATAAACCTGAAGACTTAGTGCAGGCTGAGATTTTATTAAGTAATAAATAACTTTAGATTAGATTAGTTATTATAATCATTCTAATCTAAAGTTATTGTTAATTGACACCGGATGCCAAACGCTCTTAAATCCGGCAGCAAAAAAAGATGTGAACTAATAAAAGTAACACATCAAGGCCGTGATTGTATAAATCCTGGCTATGTTTACTACGACGGCCCGAGTACGGGGAGGGGAAATAAGAGTTCAATTGGGAGACTCTAGGTCAACTAGGTTGTTTTATTAATAAATAATATACTTCTAATTAGTCCTAAGTACTTAATATAGCTCCTGATAAACTTAAGAAAAGGTTCGATCGTGCAAACGAGCGGACCTTTTCTATTTGTGTATAGTTTTATAAATGTCGTTAACAGTTAATAACTAAATAATTTTGATTCCTTTATTCTTATTTAAACGAGGCTAATTATGGATGATACATTCGACTACGTTATTGTAGGTGCTGGCTCTGCGGGTTCAGTTCTTGCGAATCGTCTATCCAACGGAAGGAAGACTGTTTGCTTGTTAGAGGCTGGGGGGCCGGATAGAAATCCTTTTATTCACATACCCGCAGGATTTATGAAAACATTAGTTAATCCTGGAGTAAACTGGCTATACGAAACAGAGCCAAGTGAGGGTACAGCTGGTCGCAATATTCATGCTCCACGAGGAAAGACTTTGGGTGGTTCTAGTTCAATAAATGGTCATATTTATAATCGGGGTCAACGTATGGACTTCGATAATTGGGCTCAGTTAGGAAATCGTGGATGGTCATATTCTGATATATTACCTTACTTTAAGAGAAGTGAAAAAAAAATAGGTGGCGAAGATAATAAATATCATGGAAGAGATGGTGAACTTATAGTTACTGACTTCGATTGGCATAATGAGCTTAGTGATGGGTTTATTGATGGAGTTGCCAATATGGGTATTCCTCGTAATTTAGATTATAACGGTGAATATCAGGAAGGAGTTGGTTATTTTCAACGGACCATAGCAAATGGCCGTCGCATTAGCACGTCTAGAGCATTTTTGAAGCCAGTACGGAATAGACCAAACCTTGAAATCCGTACAAGAGCCCATGTTGAAAAAATATTATTTGAAGGTAAAAAAGCAATAGGTGTATATTACTGGATTAATAATAAAAAATTTATCGTTCGAGCAAGAAAAGAAATTATATTATCAGGTGGTTCTGTTAATTCACCGCAATTGCTGCAAGTCTCTGGTATTGGGCCAGTTGATTTGATACGTAGTTTGGGGGTACCAGTAATTCATGACCTTCCGGGAGTTGGACAGAACTTATCTGATCATTATGGAGTGCGTATTTCTGCACGTGTTAAAAACCAACGAACCATTAATGAACGTTCACGTGGTTTTAATCTAGCTAAAGAAGTTGCTAATTATATTTTTTATAGAAAAGGGATTCTATCATTATCTCCATCGCTAGTCTATGTGTTTTGGAAATCGCAAGAAATAATGGAGAATCCTGACTTGCAAATGATATTTACTCCTGCCAGCTATAAGGAAGGAGTGCCATCTCAGCTTGACGACTTTCCAGGGATGACCGTTGCTGCTTGGCCGATGCGACCGGAGAGTAGTGGGTTTGTTCATTCGCGTACTGCAGATATTAGAGATAAGCCTATAATTCAACCAAATTATTTAGATCATGAGAACGACCAACGTGTATTGTTGTCTGGTATTAAGCTTATGAGAAAAATGCTAAAATCACCAGAAATATCAAAATGGTATGACCAAGAAGAAGTTCCAGGCATAGATGTTGAAACAGATAATGATTTACTTAATTTTGCCCGAGAGCGTGGCACAACTTTTTTTCATTTAGTTGGCACTTGTTGTATGGGACTAAATGAAAATAAAAAGTCTGTTGTTAGTGATGAATTAAAGGTCCATGGTATTGAATCTTTGCGAGTGGTAGATGCCTCTATAATGCCTACGATGCCTTCGGCAAACACCAATGCATCTACAATAATGATAGCAGAAAAAGCGTCCGATATGATTCTTGGTAATGCTCCATTAGAAAAGATTCACATCTAACAGGTTTGACTCGTTTATTTATTTGTATGGCTATCTACTTTAGCAGCACAGAACTTGAACTCTGGAATTTTCCCCCATGGATCTAGTTGGGGATTAGTAAGCAGATTAGCTGCTGCCTCAGCAAAACAAAATGGTATAAATACCATTCCTTCAGGAACATCACGGTCGCTCCGTGCAATAATTTTAATTGCACCACGTCTAGTTATAACTCTGATATCATCGCCTGGTTTAACATTTAGTTTTTTTAGGTCACGGGGATGTAAAGTAGCAACTGCCTCTGGTTCAATTTGGTCTAGAACTGTTGCTCGCCGGGTTATTGCTCCGGTATGCCAGTGTTCAAGTAGACGGCCTGTGGTTAGTATCATGGGGTACTCATCATCGGGTAACTCGTCAGGCGGTAATACGTCAGCTGGAACGAATTTACCTCTACCTGAAGAAGTAGGAAAGCCATCAGAAAACATAATATCTTGACCAGGCTGATCGCTGGAATCACACGGGTAAGTAACCGAATTTTCCTTCTGTAGTCGTTCCCATGTAATCCCCTCAATGGAATTCATTGCATTACGCAACTCTTCAAAAACTTTTTCAACCCCACTATAGGACCATCCTAATCCAAGTTTATTTGCCAGTTCTTGAATTATCCACCAGTCATGTTTTACTCCCTTTGGCATAGGAATTGCTGGCCGTCCCATCTGAACTTGCCTGTTAGTATTTGTTACTGTACCTGATTTTTCTGGCCAGGCTGACGCGGGTAATATTACGTCCGCGTGCACGGCAGTCTCAGTTAAAAATATTTCTTGAACTACAAGATGATCGAGGGTAGCAAGCCCTTGTCGAGCATGGTACTGGTCAGGGTCTGACATTGCGGGATTTTCTCCCATAATGTACATGCCGCGAATATTACCATCCCTTGCTGCATCCATGATTTCAACCACCGTAAGACCCGCATTAGGATTAAGTTCTTTAGTCTTCCATAAGTTCTCGAAGCGTTCTCTAGCTACCGGGTCTGTAACTGCCTGGTAATCTGGATAAACCATGGGTATTAGTCCAGCATCCGAAGCTCCTTGCACATTATTTTGACCTCTTAGAGGATGAAGTCCAGTACCTGGACGGCCAATTTGTCCAGTGAGTAATGCCAGTGATATTAAACAGCGAGCATTATCAGTACCGTGAACATGTTGGGAAATACCCATTCCCCAAAATATTATTGAACGTTTAGACGTAGAATATATTCTTGCTATAGTTCGAATAGTATTTGCCGAAATTCCGCACACTTCTTCCATTTTTTCTGGAGAAAAGTTTTTGACTTTTGCTTCTAGTAAATCATAATCTTGGGTGTATTTGGATATGTAGTTTTTATCTGTAATTTCTTCTTCGATAATAGTATGCATTATTGCATTAAGGAGAGCTACATCGGTACCCGGTTTGAATTGTAAGAAGTAATCCGCATGGCGCGTCAATGCGTAACCACGTGGGTCTATGACTATCAGGCACGCTCCACGCTTTGCAGCTTGTTTTAGATAGGTTGCGGCAACAGGATGATTTTCTGTTGGTCGAGCTCCGATTACAATAATACAATCTGAATCAGAAGCTGCTGTAAAAGGTGCAGTTACTGCTCCAGAACCTATAGTTTCCATTAGTGCAGAAACTGAAGAAGCATGACATAATCGAGTGCAGTGATCGATATTATTAGTCTTAAAAGCAGTTCGAATCAGTTTTTGAAATAAGTAAGCCTCTTCGTTTGATCCTTTAGCAGAGCCAAACCCGGCTATTGCATCACCTCCGTAATTGTCTCTAACTTTTATTAGCCCATCAGCAGCTAATTGCAGAGCTTCATCCCAACTGGCTTTTCTAAAATGTGTCCATGGGTTGTTTGGGTCAATTTCGTCATCCCATTTCTTGTTAACGCCTTCCTTCCTAATCATAGGTGTAGTTAGTCTGTGTGGATGATTTACATAATCAAATCCAAAGCGACCTTTGACGCAAAGTCTATTTTCATTTGCAGGACCGTTTTGTCCTTCTACTTTAATTATTTTATTATCTTTAATGTGATAGGTTAGTTGGCAACCAACACCACAATAAGGACACACGCTATCAACTAAGCGGTCCGCAGTTTTGATCTCATTCTTGTCCGATAGATTTAATATTGACGAAGGAAGTAGAGCTCCGGTAGGGCAAGCCTGAACACATTCTCCACATGCTACACAACTTGATTGACCCATAGGGTCATTGAAATCAAATATAATACCAGTTTCTGTTCCTCGACCAGCCATTCCAATAACGTCGTTCACCTGTACCTCACGGCAAGCTCGAACACATAGATTACAATGAATGCAGGCATCTAGATTAACTGCCATTGCAGGATGGCTGTTGTCAGAAATATTAATTTTATTTACTTTACTCGGTGGAAAACGGCTTTGAGTAACTCCTAATGTTTTTGACCATTTCCAAAACTTAGACTCAGGGTCAGGGCTTAATTTCTGCTCCGGTTGATCCGCAAGAAACAATTCCATCACCATATTTCTGGCTGCTTTTGCTCTAGGAGCATGCGTGTCAACTACCATTCCATTTTCTGGTTTTCTCAGGCAAGACGCTACAAGATTTTTTTCGCCCTCCACGTGCACCATGCATATTCGACAATTACCATCGGGTCTATATCCTGGATTAGGCAAAAAACAAAGATGAGGTATATCTATTCCCTCTCGTTCAGCTACTTGCCATAAGGTTTCATTTGGCATAGCAGTCGTATTTTGGCCGTTAAGAGTGAAGGTAGTCAGTTTTTCTTTCATGGAGGAATTACGTTATCTCACTTTACCAATAAGTTTTACATATTTATTCAATTTCTATGAGCTCTACCTCAAATAATAATGTGGCATTAGGAGGAATAACTCCTCCAGCTCCTGCTGCACCATATCCTAGGTTTGGTGGAATTATTAGTGTTCTATGCCCTCCGATTTTCATGCCTGCAACACCTTCATCCCAACCGCTTATTACGCGTTTAGCACCTAAAGGAAAACTAAAAGGCTGGTTGCGGTCTAGCGAACTATCAAATTTTTGACCCTTGCTACCATCTACATAAATCCATCCTGTGTAATGAACAACAACGCTTTGACCAGGCTTAGCTTCTGCTCCATTACCTATCTTAGTATCTATATAGCTTAGACCACTACTATTGGTTATTCTATCTTGCGCATTACTCATCTCGGGAATACACAAAAAGATAACGAATAACATATAGATAAACGCCTCTCTGATGAGATGACTATGTTTTTTATACATTCTGAGTATTTCCTTCTCATTTTCTTACTCTCTATTATAATTAATAATTTATTACTTTTGATCATTCTATTTTATTAAGTGGTCAAGGTATCTTATACTAATGTAAAGCAACACTTAGTAGTAAAATATTTATATAAATATTATTTAAATGTGCACTTATGCTGCAAGTATATTGTTAATATTAAAACTATAGAATAAGCCAATATTTAGATGAATATTTTAACTATAATTGTCAAATTAGACATCGTTAGAAAGGTCTGTATTAATGAGTGATCTTCCTCCATATTTTATGTGGTTTCCTAAAAGTTATCGATGGTCTTCTGCTTTATTGAACATAATTTCAACGGCTCCATTTGGTGGCGCTGATATAAGTGAAGTTTACCAAATACGGCGTATGCTTGAGACAAGTGACCAAGAGGATGATGAAGCATGGTTTAAAGCCTGTAATACTGTTGCTCAAAAGGTAGAAAAACATGCCGAGGGATTTTATGAAGAAGGTTTTATGAGCCCCTCTGCTGCTATGTATTTGCGCGCTTCAAATTATTATCAAATGGCAGAACGATTCCGCACCCCAAAAGATGAGAAAGCTATTAATTCATTTAAAATGGGTGTTGATTGCTTTCACAAATTTATCCAGATTGGTACCGAAGATATAGAAATTGTAGAAATACCTTACGAAGGAAAGAGCTTACCAGCGTATTTTGTTAGAGCTTCCGGGAATAACACTAAAGAGCCTACTCCTTGCGTTATTTACTTTGATGGCCTCGATATAACTAAAGAAATACAGTACCTTCGTGGAGGAATTAGTGATCTTATTAAGCGCGGTATATCAGTACTAATAGTTGATGGTCCAGGTACAGGAGAAGCAATCCGTTTGCGCGGACATCACTTGCGTTATGATTTTGATGTTGCTGGCAGCGCTTGTATTGATTGGCTTGAAAAGAGGAAAGACGTTAATCCTAATAAAATAGGTATTGTGGCTATATCATTGGGAGGTTATTACGCTCCACGGTGTGCATCATTAGACCATAGATTTGCGGCCTGTATAGCTTGGGGGGCAATATGGGATTATCACGCAACTTGGAAAAAAAGAATTGATAATAGTTTTCAAACCTCTTTATCTGTCCCGGGTCACCATATTAAATGGATACTAGGCGTTGATACATTAGAAGAGGCACTTAGTACTCTTGAAGATTTTCGTCTAGATGGTGTTGTACAAAATATGAAGTGTCCTTTTCTAATTGTACATGGCGAAGATGATGAACAAGTGCCATTGGAAGATGCTAAAAAACTTTTTGCAGCTAGTGGTTCCACGGATAAAACACTACGTATTTTCACTGCTAAGGAAGGTGGAGCTCAGCATTGCCAGCGCGACTATTTAACATTGGGTGTGTATACAATGTGGAATTGGTTTGAAGAAAAATTAATTAGATCCTGAGTTTTATGAGTAAAATTATGTAGAGTAACTTGCAAATTTTACCGTCTGAGCACGAGCCTTAAAATCAGTTTTTATGTTTACTAAAGCGACTCGTCCGGAATCAACTTGTTCCTGTGCACGTTTTAAAGCTGGTAATATTTCTTGAGGATCATCTACATACTCAGAATAACAACCAAGTGCTTCAGCTATTTTATGATATTTTGTATACCCTAAGTCTCTTCCCGCCTTTGTGCGATCTGGATCACCGGTCCACCCGCCATTTAGACTAACTATTACAAGAACCGGTATATTGTGTCGAACTGCTGTGTCAAGTTCCATGACGTTTAGACCTAGAGAACCATCACCATGTATAACTATAACTTGTTTTTCTGGTTTGGCGAGTTTGGCTCCTAGCCCAAACGGAAGGCCTACTCCCATAGTACCAAATGGTCCTGAGTTTAACCTATGGCCAGGTTCAAAGGTTGGTATCCACTGACGCCCATAATTTAATATCTCTTGGCCGTCTACAACCAATATAGCGTCACGCTGCATAAATGACTTAACTGCATCACATAATTGAAGAGGGTGAATTGGCTCACCTTTTGGAGGTTGATTTGTACCTGGCCTTTGTCGTTTCTCTGCAGAACCAGATTCTAGATATTGGCGCCAATGTGAGTAATTAGAACTGTTTACTTTTCCATTTGCAGCGTTGATTAATTGTTCAAAAATGGATTTGCAATCACCTACCAGGCCGATATCAACATGACTAGCTGAGCTAGAAATATCTTCTGGGTCAATGTCTATTCTGGCAATTATCACGTTTTCGTTAAATCGTGGTGTGGATATATGCCCTGAAATATAATTCATTCGGGTTCCAGCAACTATGACTAGATCAGCTTCTCTAAATGCCGTTGAACGCATAGTTAGCCAAGATAATTTATGATCATCAGGTAATACTCCACGACCTTGTGGAGTTGTAAAAAAAGGTATTCCGAGATTCTCAACAAATCTCGTCATTTCTTGTGAAGCTTGCGACCATATTACCCCGCTGCCTGAAACTATAATGGGTCTTTCTGCTTTATTTAAGGCTGATATAAGGTTTTCCACATTACTTGGATCGGCAAGTGGTCTCTGACAAAGTAAAGGTTTACCACTTTTCTGCCAATTAACTTTATCAGCATCTATTTCTTCATGCAGCAGGTCTCCAGGAAAGTCTAGATAGACAGGTCCCGGTTTACCAGACATGGAAAGTTCAAATGCATTATGTACTTGTTCAGGAATACGAGATATTTTATAAACTCTTTCGGCATGTTTTGTCATAGGTCTCATAATTGAAACTTGGTCTATGTCTTGGAAAGACCCTCTACCATAAGTGGATACAGAACTTGATCCACCACAAATCACCATTGGAGCGCAGTCGATAAAAGCATTTGCAACCCCTGTGCAAAGATTGATTACTCCGGGACCACTTGCAGCCATGCAAACACTTGGTTTCTGAGTTAACCTACTCCACGCATTTCCAATCATTGCTGCAGCTTGCTCATGCCTCACATCTATGGGACGAATACCTTCTTTAACACAGAAACCTTCACACTCGATCATAGGTCCACCCATAAGAAAGAATAAGTTTTCTGTTCCTTCATTCTTTAATGATTTAGCGAGCACCTCAGAACCTGATATTTTTTTCATTATTATTTATTCCGATAAATTTGTTATTACAGAAGGTAGTTAAATAATTCCTTCACTTTTTAGATTGGTGAGCTCATTACTGCTTAGTCCCAGCCATTCTGATAAAACCTCTTCTCTATGTTCCCCTTTAAGAGGCGCTGGTTTAATTCTAGCAAAGGCACCGTTATGCTTTACAGGCCAGCCTACCATTTTTAGTTTGCCAAGTTCTGGATGGTTAATAGTTTGCATTAATCCACTTTTTTCAAATTCTGGATCCTCTAAAAGTTCTATTGTGTCATTAATTGCGCCAACAGGGACATTTGATTCACCAATTATTTTCATGGCCTCTTCTTTGGTCTTTGTAAGTGTCCATTCAGATATCATTGAATTTATTTCTTCTTCGCGTTCAGACCTAGCGGATTGTGTATTATATCTTTTATCACCCTTTAGATCAGACCTTCCAATGATATCTAGTAGTCTTTGAAATTGCTCTGGTACACCTGGATGGCAATATAATATGATGTAGTCATTAGCTCCACCACCTTTGCAAGGATATGCGCCTTGAGGAACGGTAGTACCGTTAACCCCTTTTGCTCCGTGACGTTGGCAAGCCTCTCCTGTGTGTTGTGTATATGCCCACGCAAGTCTTATGTACGACATACATGAATCCTGCATAGCCACTTGTAGACGTGTTCCACTGCCTGTGCGTTCTGACTTTAGTAAAGCTGCTAATATACTTATCCCAAGTGTCATTCCGGTCCCAGTATCTCCGAGACCAGGTCCAGGTTTGCAGGGAGTACCATTTTTTTCACCAGTAACACTCATTATCCCGCCTACTGCCTGAGCAATAGGGTCATATGAATGAAAGTTTTCATAGCGACTGCCTTCAGCAAATCCTTTTATCTGAGCATAAACAAGCTTTGGATTTATTGATATTAATTCATCAAAGCTAAGTCCCAATCTCTCTATAGTGCCAGGTGCTAGATTCTCAATAAATACATCAGCCTTTTTGACTAGATTCTTTAGTATTTTGATGCCTTGGTCTGTTTTTAAGTCGAGGGTGATGGATTTTTTGTTTGCATTAAACTGGCAAAAATACCAGCTGTCCTTATCATCAGATACTCTTGCATAGCCATACCGAGATGGCTCACCCGTTATGGGTTTCTCTATTTTTACAACTTCTGCTCCAAGCCAAGCTAGTGCTTCAGTACAAGATGGACCAGCTTCATATTGACTTAAATCAACAACTCTAACTCCATTCAAGCAGTCAATATTATCCATGTTATCGTAAGTGGAGCTTTCAATTTTGGACATAATGCCTTTCTCCTATCTCACTAGCAATTAATCTTGCTTACAGTATACTAGAGTTTGTACATTATTCTAATAAACAAACGTTTACTAGGCAGTTAAATAAGGATGTGACTAGCTAATGAATGAACTTCCATTTTCACCGCGTATAGACAGAACTTACTCTAAACCAAAGTTAGTTTTACCACCAGGATCTTGCGATTGTCATTTTCATTTTATAGGTCCTCAGGTTCATTTTCCGTTATTAGAAAACCACGTCTTTAGCCATTTACAGTTTGAAGACACTACTTTTTCGGATTGGGAGATTATGCAAGATAGTCTGGGTCTTTCTCGTGGATTACACGTACAATCTATGATGTATGGCCGTAACTATGAAATTGCACTTCACGCACAATGTCGCTACCCCGATCGTCTGAGGACAGTAGTGAATTTGCCTTGGGACGAAATCACTGATCGTGAACTAACAATTTTAACTGAGTCAGGTGTCGTTGGGGCCCGTGTCTCATGGCGAATCGAAAAAAACCTTAATTCTAGAATGATTGATCGATTAACAGATTTTGGATGGTCAATTCACTATCTCGTGCGTACTGCAGAACTAGATGAAGAATGGGCTAAAATAATTCTTGCGACTTCTGGAAATTTTGTTATTGAACACACTGGCTACCCTCCCGCAGATAAGGGAGCTGATAGTAAGGAATTCAGCTTCGTTATGGAATGCTTAGAAACGGGAAGAGGTTGGATAAAGCTTTCACCAAGATTTTCAAATCAAGATACTTTCCCTTTTGATGATACCAATAACTTTATATTCAAACTGACTGCTGCTTCTCCAGATAAATTACTATGGGGATCTGATTGGCCTCATCCACAGTACTTTAAACCAATGCCCAATGATGTATCATTATTAGATATGATGTTGGATTGGATTCCTGATGAAAAAACTCGAAATTTAATTATGGTTGAAAACCCTGCAAAACTCTTTGGTTTTCCTCAACTATCCTAGCCAATTATTAGCAAACTAGATATGCGTTTAATGACTTATGTTTAATATAAGTTATTAAATTAAAGTTTTAATTTAGGATCAAGCCAGTCTCTTAAACTATCTCCCAGTAAATTAAAGGCAAATACGGCAAGTGTTACGGCAAGGCCTGGGAATATTATCATCCAAGGGGCAGTAATGTAATAATCTGAATTAACTCCAGATAACATTAAACCCCACGAAGGAGTTGGCTCCACTACTCCGAGACCCAGAAAAGATAAACTGGCCTCAAGAAGTATTGCTTGTCCGATATAAGCAGTAATTAGTATCAGATATGGTGCGGTTACATTTGGAAGAATATGGCGGAATACAACCCTTTTTCCACTGTATCCAGCGGCCCTAGCTGCATCAATATATGCTAAGGTTACAATACTCAGTGCAGCAGATCTAATTACCCGAGCTACTTTTGGTATAAACGGTATAGATATAGCTATGATAACATTTATATCTATACCAAAAACAACATTCTTCGGAACGATTGCAATTACTAAGATTGCAAGAATTATTATTGGGAAAGATAACATTAAATCTATCCCTCTCTGAACTAGCATATCTACTTTTCCTCCAGCGAAGGCAGATGTAATGCCAATTATTGCACCAAGAGAACACCCTATGAACGCAGAGAAGAATCCTATGGACAGGGCTGTTCTGGCTCCAAAAATCAACCTTGATAATATATCCCTCCCAAAAGCATCAGCTCCCAGAAGATGTGCAGCACTTGGTGCGCCACCTCCCATGGCCGGAGAGTCCATAAAGTTTACCGTTTCAGGGTCAATTGGTGCCACATAGGGGGCAAAAACTGCCGCAAAAAAAAGGATAACTATTATTAAAAGCCCTATGGTGCCCAAAGGTTGTTGCTTTATAAAGTCAAGCACACTTCTTCTACTAGTTTGTTCAGCTTTTAATTGGTCGATATTCTTATCATCTTCGGATAGAGAGCTGACTGGGCTTTGTGCTGAAACTGTCATGACTTTATTTTACCTTAAAACTAAGCGTTTTTATGTTTGATATCGTATGCGAGGGTCAAGGGTTGCGTAAAGTATATCAACAGCTAGGTTTATGAGTACAAAGCTTGTTGCAACTACAAGAACTAGCCCTTGTAACATTGTTAAGTCATTAAATTGTACTGCCTCAACAAACATTTTCCCTATTCCATTTATGTTAAATACTTGTTCTGTAACAACCAAGCCACCAATCAGAAATGCGAATTCTAGTCCTACGACTGTTACTGTAGGCAAAAGTGCGTTTCTCATACCATGCTTAACTATTACCACTCTTTCATAAAGACCTTTAGCTCTAGCTGTACGAATATAGTCTTCTGCTAATACCTCTAATATTGACGATCTGAGCATTCTCGCGATTACAGCCGAATATCTGTATCCAACACTTATTGCTGGCCAGAGCAGCGTATATAGATTTGCTAACGGGTCTTCAAAAAGTCCTGCCGTATCAAGTGAGGGTAGTTTACCTACTACAGCTAAAAGAGCCATGATTAAAAGCATGCCAAACCAAAACGAAGGCACAGCAAGTCCTCCGATTGTTATCATTCTTATGAGATAATCAAACCAAGTGCCTCTATAAAGTGCCGCTAATGTACCCAGAGGAAATGCTATTAGTACTGAAAGTATAGTGGCAAATAAGGCTAACTCTATCGATATACTAATTCGCCCTCCTATTTCTTCCATTACAGATCGTTCAGTTACTAAAGAAATACCTAAATCGCCTTGGGGTAAGCCCACCATAAAATTCATAAATTGTATAGGGAGAGGGTCCTCTAGTCCAAGACGTGTTCTCTCTTTAAGGACTTGCTCAGGTGTAACATCACCAAATTCTCCCATCATTTTATTCTCAACAGGATCACCAGGAACTACCCGTACTAGGAAAAAAACTAGCATGGCAACTGCAGTTAGGGTTGGTAAAACTAATAATAAGCGTTTGGCAGTATATCTTAACATTTTTTTAATTTGCCTTAATTTGTATGCATGCAACCGTATGTCCGGGCGCAAATTCATCCAAGGGCGGAACCACGTCTGAACACTCTTTTGTTGCAATAGGACAACGGGTAGAAAACACACATCCGGATGGCGGATTAAGTGGAGAAGGAATATCTCCTTCTAGTATTGTTCTTTTACGGTTTTGCTCTATTTCAGGATCAGGAACTGGTGCTGCATCAAGTAATGCTCGTGTATAAGGATGCTGAGGATTTTCGTAGAGTGCGTTTCCTGCTCCGACTTCCATTACCTTACCTAGATACATAACAATTACTCGATGAGATATATGTCGAACAACAGCTAGATCATGGGCGATGAAAACATAAGCAATACCAAGTGTGCTTTGTAGATCTTCAAGTAAATTTATTATTTGTGCTTGAACTGAAACATCTAGTGCCGATACTGGCTCATCACAAATTATCATTCTAGGTTCTAAAGCAAGAGCGCGAGCAATTCCTACTCGTTGCCTTTGTCCTCCAGACAGCTCATGGGGATAGCGGTCAGCCATATATGGATAAAGCCCTACTTGTGTCAAAAGTTCTGCAACTCTATCTAATCGGGCTTTTTTACCTTCGCGTAGCTTATGAACTTTTACGGGTTCCTCTAGTATTTGTCCTACCTTCATTCTAGGATTTAACGATGAAAATGGATCTTGAAATATCACCTGCATATCGCGTCTTACTGCGGCAATATTCCCACCATTTAATAAATTACCATCAAATTCTATTTTGCCTCCTGTAGGAGTATTTAAATGTAGTATAGCCCGGCCTGCTGATGTTTTCCCGCAGCCTGATTCTCCCACAAGCCCAACAGTTTCTCCTTCGCGAACTTCAAACGACATATCATCTACGGCTCGTATATCTACGTCATGTGACCTAAAACCTTCGCGTAGTGATATTTTGAAGTATTGCTTTAGTCCTTTAACGCGAAGGAGAACTTTATCCCCATGCGCTGCTTTTTCTGTTTCCGTAGCCGTTTCTACACCATAAAGAGTTGCTGCGTTAGTATTTACAAACTCGCTTTTCCAACAGGAAACGGTATGTTCCGGACTGGAATTGGAGGCAGGTATTGTAGGCGGCGTTTCTTTGCAGCGTGATTCTGCAATTGGACATCTTTCACGAAACCTACATCCTACTGGTGGGTCAAGTAGGTTAGGTGGCATGCCCTCAATTGTCGCGAGCCTACCAACGCGTGGTTTGTCAAGTCGAGGTACGGACCTCATAAGGCCTACAGTATAAGGATGAGCCGGTGTCGCAAAAATATTTGTCGAGGTTCCTCGTTCAATTATGCGTGCCGCATACATTACATTTACCCTGTCAGCATAGGCTGCAACCACTCCGAGGTTATGAGTTATTAACACCACTGCAATACCTAAACGGTCTGATATATCTTTTAGAAGTTCTAATATCTGAGCCTGAATAGTAACATCTAGTGCTGTTGTAGGTTCATCTGCTATAATTAGTTTTGGCTCGCATGATAAGCCTATAGCGATCATGGCCCTTTGTCTCATGCCACCAGAAAATTGGTGAGGATACTGAGTTATTCTTCTTTCGGGGTCAGGTATTCCAACCATAGAAAGTAATTCGATAGCTCTGATTTCTGCTTCTTTTTGACTCATATTGAGATGAGTGATTAAAGGCTCAGTAAGTTGATCACCAATAGTTAAAACAGGGTTCAAACTTGTCATTGGTTCTTGAAAAATCATTGACATATGCCTACCCCGAATGGTTCTCATCTCCGATTCAGGTAGTGTTGATAGATCAAGACCATCAAATATTATTTTATTTGCTTTAACAGTTGCAATTTTTTTGGGCAGTAAACGCATTAGAGATAGAGCGGTGACCGACTTTCCACACCCTGATTCTCCTACTATAGCAAGGAATTCACCTTTATGAACTTTAAAACTCGTTTTATCAACAGCTCGAACTGTTCCCACACCTGTTGTGAACTCTACCTCTAATTCTTCTACTTCTAACAGTACGTCAGTTTTGTCATTTTTATGTTTATTCATTAATCAAAAGCCAAATACAATTACTGTTGCGGGATATATCATTATTTTTGATATTTAGAGTTACTCATAATTTATATTAACAAATATTGTTAATTTCTCGTAATATAATTTATGGATATTTACTATTCTTTTTATCTATATGTATTTAGTTTATTAAAAAAAAGAGGATTGGCAAAATTTGTTCTGCCAACCCCCCTTAAAAGACTAAGAAGTCTAATCGTCAATCCACATGCCGCGCCAGTCATTATTTGCCGCATGGGTATAAGTAATATTATATCCTTTAATCTTCGACAACATTGGCACAGACCGAGCAAAATACCCAAGTGGGTGGAACCAAGCTTGATCAAGAACTTTGTTCTCAATTTCAGCAGCCAATAACTTGAGTTTTGCAGGATCCATCTCTGCGTTCATTTTTTTATACATTGCGTCGATCTCTGGATTTTCAACAAAAGCATAGTTTTGTGGGTTAATGCTATTAGACTGATATTTACTCAGCATTAACATTGGATGAGGAAGGAAACTAGCGTTCCAGTCAATGGTTGCGTCAAATCCACCTTTGCTGCGAATACTTTTGTATTTAGCAGATGGATTCGTTTCCATTACAGGTTTGAGTCCGCACTTCTTCCAATTATCAATCAACCAAATAGCAATTTGTTCATAAGGGTGAGCAACGGCACGATTGCTGTATCTAAACTCGAGTCCCTCATAACCAGCTTCTTTTAGAAGCTTTCTAGCTTTAGCTCGACTGGCTTTAATGTCTGGAGAAAAGCCTATTTGCTTCTCTAGGTCAGCATCTGACTGCGCATACTGTGTGCCGAACAGCATATATCCTGTTCTACGAGTAGTAACAGTAATTTTATGCAAAGCATCCAATCCTGCATGGCGATCTAAGCATAGAGTGAGCGCTTGGCGTACCCTTTTATCTTGGAAGGGCTTAAATGCAGAGTTAAGGGTTACCATCCATACTGAGAGAGTAGGTTTCTCATGAAAAGTGATTTTATCTCCCATTTTCTGTTGTAGCGTCTTTTTCTCAGGAGGTGATACACTTCGCATTTCAGCCATGATTTGACCACCAATCATCGGTTGAGTAATACCCTTGATTTTGTAAGCGATAGTGCCGTCTAGGTATACATCGTCAAAATGATAGTCTTCGTAGCGTTTGGCCACCCATTTCTTACCTGGTTGGTGCTCAACAAAGCGAAATGGTCCTGTTCCATTAATGTTTTTGTGATGCCAGTTGCCTTCTCTCAACGTATCTTTTTTAGAGTAGATAGCGTTATATGGTGTTGCAAAAAGGTTCAAACCAAAAGCAAATGGTTCTGAAAACTTGGTGACAAAAGTATAGTCGTCAGGTGCTGAAAAGCTCTCAACTGATAAGAAGTAAGCTTTACGTGGGGAAATAACCCCTTCCTTCGGATTCTTAAGGCGATTAAAGCTTGCTAACACATCTGCAGAAGTAAGAGGGGTACCATCATGGAACTTTATTCCCTTACGGATTTTAAATGTATAGGTAAGATTATCGTCCGATATTGTCCAGCTCTCGGCAACATCGCCAGCGATGTTGGGAAAGTTCTTCCAATCAAATGTTACTAATAACGAATAATGTTGCTCTACACGATGCAGAGTTCCATAGGAACCTGAACCTTGCAGGTCATATGTTGGAATTCCTGCTTTAACTCCATACTCGAAAATACCACCCTTTTTCGGGGTATCTGCGGTAGCAGGTGTTAAACCAGCAAGCCCAATTACCAGCCCTACAGCTGTTAGGCCCTTTAAAATAATATTCATATCTTTCTTGTTCCTCCCGATAAGTAACTCTTAAAATTTAATAATTTACTTTATTTTTTAGTATTAAAAAAGTATTTTTAGTACACATACATATTGCGTTTATAACATCTTGAGAGAAAATAAGTAAAGTGAAGGTTTCCAGTTGATTTATACTAATTAAAGCCCAGATATCCTTTTTTTATTTGATATGTTAATTTACAGACATCAGATTGGAATTGGTGTAATAATGCTAGTTTATAATAATAGCTTTTATACTGTTTATATTTCTTCGGGGAAGTATTTTAACACACTATCCATTGGGTTTGGTGCGGCCTGACCAAGACCGCAAATAGATGCTTCACGCATGACTTTTGAAAGATCTTTAAGTAACTCTGTATCCCATGTCTCTGCTAACATAAGTTTAACAGCCTTTTCAGTGCCGATGCGACACGGAGTACATTGACCGCAGCTCTCTTTTTCAAAAAATTTCATTAGGTTTAACGCTGCCTCACGAATACTATCTTGGTCAGATAATATGATAACTGCGGCTGAACCAATAAAACACCCATATTTTTCCAGGGTGCCGAAATCCATAGGTATATCGGCTAAGCTAGCCGGTAGAATTCCTCCCGACGCTCCTCCCGGAAGATATGCTTTAAAGTTATGACCTTCAGCCATTCCGCCTGCATAATTATTTATAAGTTCTCTAGCAGTTATGCCAATAGGAGCAATTTTTACACCTGGTTTTTTAACTCTACCAGATATTGAATAGGCTCGTAGTTTAGCGCCTGTTGTTTTGGTGTTTGATAAGGAACTATCTTGCTTATTTTCGAGAATTTTCCTTACCCAATAAAGTGTTTCGACGTTATGTACTAATGTTGGTCTTTGGAATAACCCTACCTGGGCAACATATGGAGGGCGATGACGTGGTATGCCTCGTTTGCCTTCAATGGATTCTATCATTGCACTTTCTTCGCCACAAATATAAGCTCCAGCGCCTCGTCGTAATTTAATTTTACCTGGCGCAATTAAACCAGCATTTTCAAGAGCTAATACTTCATCAAGCAATATTTTTCGTGCAGCAGGGTATTCATCACGTAGATAAATATAGATGTCATCAGCATCAATTGCCCATGCTGCTATTAGAGCTCCTTCAAGTACTTCATGGGGCATTTTTTCTAGAAAATATCGGTCCTTAAATGTACCTGGCTCTCCTTCATCTGCATTAACTGCTAATAAACGAGGTTTAGGTTCATTGCGAACAAAAGCCCATTTTTGGGCTGATGGAAATCCAGCTCCCCCCATTCCTTTCAATCCGGAATTTAATATTGTATTTTCAGTTTCATTATAGCTTAATGTGCCGTTCAGACATGCTTCATAAATATTATAACCACCATTTTTTCTAAAGCTTGATAAATTAGGGTAATCCGGTATGTCTGGATCAGTGTTGTTATTGTAAATAGCCTCGTTAACCGATTTTACTGTCGCATAGTCAACATGGTGATGCCCAATTTCGGCCACTGGGGATACATCGCACCTGCCCATGCATGGAGAAGGTATTATGCGTCTTCCGGCTAACGATCCGTTTTCTAGCTTTTCTAATAGTATGTTACTTTCAGCTAGGGCACATGGAAGGCTGGTGCAAATGCGAACAGTTATTTTATTTGGTGGCGTTTCTGCGTTATCAACTAGTACGTCAAAATGTGCATAAAACGTAGCAACTTCATATACCTCAGCCAAAGATAAACCCAATAACTCTGCTAGAGCTGCCATATTTTCGGAGGAAAGATGCCCATACCGGTCTTGGATTATATGTAAGTACTCTATTAAGTCACTTTTAATTAGAGTTTTTTTAGCAAGCAGTATACGAACTCTCGAAACATCATTTTCCCCAGGTTGACGCCCTTTAGGAAAAGGAATTGTTTGCTTTCGTCCACTACCTGGGTGATGAAATTTGTATATATTAGGCAAAATAAATAGCCAATAATCTTCTAATTTTAACTTTATAAATAGTATTTCTCCAGCTTTTCTAGGGTGAGGCGTAAAATCATACCCTATTTACTATATATTTGGCTTTAGTGTTTAGCTATTAGATTTGTTTTTATTGCTAAACTCAACAATTGTGTTTTATTTGTATAAATAAGTTAGCAATATTATTTTAAATTACACATGTTAGCTAAGTTGTTAATTAAAAGAATTTTTTGGTAATAGTAATTTTTTAGTTGATTAAGCTTGCGGTGGAGGGTTTCGCATATATATATTCCGCCAGTTACAAGTTGCTTTAATTATAAACTTAAATTGAGAGATCATGTCGACGACCTTGCTACCGCCCGACTATGTTCCATCTGATGAAGATGATTTTATGGATCCGTTTATGACAGAGTTTTTTCGTCAACGGCTTATAGAATGGCGAAATGAGTTGGTGCGCGAATCTGATCAGACTCTTATTAATATACAGACTACCCACAATCAGGAACCGGATGTTTCGGATCGTGCCTCTCTGGAAAGTAATCGTGCCTTAGAGTTAAGAACCCGTGATAGAGGTCGTAAATTAATTAGTAAAATAGACGCAGCTCTGAGACGAATCGATGCTGGTGAATATGGTTATTGTGAAGTTACTGGAGATAGTATCGATATTCGTCGGTTGATAGCACGGCCTATAGCAACACTTAGTGTGGAGGCCCAAGAACGACATGAACGTATGGAAAAAACCCACAGAGATTCATAGCATATATACAGATTAATTAAGTTACCTATAATTTATTTTTGATTTATTTACCATTCTAAAACTATTTAAACACAAATTATTTAATAACCTTCCTATAGAAGAGTTAATGATAATGATATTCTCGTAATGTCAACTTGGTGTGTAAATTCTAAATATTGGTGTTAGCAGTTCTTGCTAGAGGGGTATGAAAATGAGAGCTATGGTAGTCAATAATTGGGGGGATTCTTTCAAATTAGAGACACGAGATAATCCAGAGCCAGGTCCCGGTGAGGCAGTGATGAAAGTCAGAGCTGCAGGGGTTGGGCTAACACTAGTAACCATGCGTACTGGCGTTTTTGGAGGCGAAGCACCACGCGTGATGGGGCATGAACTAGGAGGCGATATAGTAGCTGTTGGAGACGGAGTTACTAATGTATCTATTGACGACAGATGTGCTGTGTATTTTTATTTAAATTGTGGGTATTGTCGTTGGTGCAGAAACGGTCGTGAGACATTATGTGAAAATTCAGGTGGCTATGTTGGAGTTCACCGTGATGGTGGATACGCAGACTATGTTTGTTTGCCTGCCGATAATTTTTTAGCTATTCCGGAAGGTTTAGACTATGAAGGTGCTGCTATAGCTGCTGATGCGGTAAATACCCCTTGGCACTGTATGCGAGAGCGGGCAAAAATTAATCCACATGATGATGTTCTTATAGTTGGAGCAGGTGGAGGCGTTGGCATACATGGTGTGCAGGTGGCAAAATTGTTTGGAGCAAGAGTAATAGCTGCTGACATTTCTGAGGCTAAATTGAATTTAGCGCAAGAGTGGGGTGCAGATGAAGTTATTAATGTTCGCGAGATAAACGATTTTACTTCTGAAATAAAAAAGTTAACTGACGGTAAAGGCGTCGATGCCGCTGTTGATTTTCATGGTGCACCAGAAACTTTTCAATCATGCGTTGATAGTCTTGCAACTGCTGGTCGGGCAGTTATCATTGGTGCTCACCCTGGAGATATTAAGATAAATCCTATTAATTTGCTTGTAACAGAACAAATTGTGACTGGTTCGCGTCACTCGACAAGAGCAGAATTAATTGAAACTATGGATGTGATGGCGCGTGGGGTTATAAAGCCCGTTATAGGAAAACGAGTGCATTTTACAGAGGTTGAAACCTTATTTCAGGACCTTATAGCTCAAGATCTATTGGGCCGAGGTGGTTTGATTTATGACGATTAAAAAAGCTTTAGTTAAAAATTCTTTAGCAAATTTTTAACTAATATGGATTAATAATTCATTAGTTATGGAGGAAATAAGATGGTTGATTTTGAATTAACAGAAAGACAAAAAGAGCTAAAAGAAATAGCCCTAGGTTTTGCGATTAATTCGGTTATACCGCGGGCAGAGGAATCAGATTTGATTCCTGAACCTGACAAATCATTTAATTGGGAATTGGTGAGAGAAGCCTCTCGATTGGGACTGCGAACGCTGTCAGTGCCAAAGAAATTTGGTGGAGAGGGCGCAGATGTACTGACACTTTCAGTTGTTGGTGAAACAATAGCCTATGGTGACCTGGGTACCGCAGTAGCTTTTGATCAAACTTGGAAAATAATGACAGCACTTAGCCATCTTACAAATGAGGAACAGCGCGAAAGATGGCTGCCAAAAGTAGTTGATGATGACACTTGCTTGTTAGCAGCTGCAGCCACAGAGCCCACGTCAGGTAGTGATACAATACATCCTTATGATGCTCCGGATGGGGGGATACGTATGACAGCGGAAAAGAAGGGTGATCGATGGATTTTAAATGGAACCAAAAGATATATTTCAAACGGTGGCCTGGCAAAAGTGATTTATGTTATGGCTAGAACAGATTTATCTAAGCCTTCTTCACAGAGTATTGCGGGATTTATATTGACCTCTGATACCCCTGGCTATTCTTGTACGGAGGTTTGGGACAAACTGGGTCAGCGTACAGTACAAAATGGTACACTAGAATTTTCGAATGTTGAGATTCCTGAAGAAGATGTCATAGGAACGCCAGGAAATGCACTGGCAGAAATGGGAGCTTTTTTAACTAGCTTTGGCTCAAATATTCAGGCTGGAGCAACCGTGTTAGGGGTTGCCCAGCGCGCGCATGATATCACCTTACAATACGCTAAACAGAGGGTGCAAGGTGGAAAATTTATTTTTGATCATCAAATTCAGGCTAAGAGATTGGCAAGGATGCAAATGTTGTTGGAAAGTGCCCGTTATTATATTTGGTATGCTGCTTGGACTTCAACTCAAGGTAATACGGATGCTCGAGCGGCTTCGCTTTGTAAAGTCTGCGCGTCCGAATCTGCGCTTACAGTAGTGCAGGAAGCCTTCGAGTTGTGGGCTGCAACAGGATATATGAAAAAAAATCCAATAGAGAAACTACTAAGAGATGCATTAAGTTTTATTCATTCAGATGGTACAAATGACGTTTTAAGCCTGAAGGCATCTAGGCTACTAGGTGAAATAGAACCTAACGATCCGCGCTATAGCAAAAGAGTTGAGATGGCGGCGGCTGGGCTTTAATTTAGGACTAATTTAGTTAATTAATGATATAAAACTTAATATTATTGATAATTTATTAGAAAAATAGGTTAAATTACAGAGCAGTAGATATAAAATATAGTTTAAAATTTTGTAAGAACAAAAAAAGAACTTGTAAAAAAGAACAAAGTAGGTACATTGTTTGTTTTATGGGTGCACATGATTAGTTTGATCAACGTTTATGTGTCACAATGAAATAACTGGAGATATACCTATGGCAACATCGCTTCGTGTGGTTGAGAAAGAAAATATGGAAGATAAAACTAAAGCACTAGATGCAGCTTTGGGACAAATAGAGCGAGCTTTTGGTAAAGGTTCGATTATGCGGTTGGGCGATGATCAGGCGGTTGATATTCAGACTATTTCTACTGGTTCGCTTGGTCTTGATATAGCTTTGGGAATTGGTGGGGTACCTAAGGGGCGAGTAGTAGAGATTTACGGCCCAGAGAGTTCGGGTAAAACTACTTTGGCTTTGCATATGATAGCAGAATCTCAAAAAACTGGTGGAACCTGTGCTTTTGTAGATGCTGAGCACGCTCTTGATCCTGCTTACGCAAGAAAATTGGGTGTAGATTTAGATGATTTATTAATATCTCAACCAGATACAGGCGAACAAGCACTAGAAATTACAGATACATTGGTTCGTTCTGGCGCTTTAGACATTCTCGTTATTGATAGTGTAGCAGCTCTGGTTCCACGTGCTGAACTTGAAGGAGAGATGGGGGACAGTTTACCTGGCTTGCATGCTAGACTTATGAGCCAGGCGTTAAGAAAATTAACAGGGTCAATATCAAAATCTGAAACGACAGTAATATTTATCAATCAGATACGCCATAAGATTGGTGTTATGTTTGGAAGCCCAGAAACAACCACAGGAGGTAATGCATTAAAATTTTATGCATCGGTACGTCTTGATATCCGTAGAATTGGAGCAATTAAAGAACGAGATGAAATAGTAGGAAACCAAACAAAAGTTAAAGTAGTAAAAAATAAACTAGCGCCACCTTTCAAAGTAATAGAATTTGATATTATGTACGGAGAGGGCATATCTAAAATGGGAGAACTGATTGATTTAGGTGTTCAGGCAGGAATTATTGAAAAGTCTGGCTCATGGTTTTCTTGTGGAGATGAAAGAATTGGGCAAGGAAGAGAAAACTCTAAGGCATACCTTAAAGACCATCCTGAATTGGCATTGAATATTGAACAAAGTATTCGTTCAAATGCTGGATTGATATCTGATGTAATGTTGGGAACGTCCGAAGAAGTAGGTGAAGATAAGAAAGATATTTCAGTAACTGCTGAAAATGAGAGTTAAATAGTAAAATAATCTTAAATAAGGTATAAATAAAAATGGCGCCATAATGGCGTCATTTTTATTTAAAATAACTGTGCCTATTCACCGTTCCCCCTCGACAGCAAATTTGAGGCGAGGTAAAAGATATAAACGTATTTATATTAGTGATGAGTAACAAATATATAATTGATAAAAAACTGATTATATACAAAAGAGATAACAATCTATCTTATGGCTATAATATTTTCTATGAGGGTGTATTTTTTTTATTATGGTAACTACTAACGATATACGTTCTACCTTTTTAGATTACTTTTCTAGTAATGCTCATGAAATTATTAGTTCATCTTCTCTTATTCCACATAATGACCCTACTTTATTATTCGCAAATGCTGGTATGGTTCAGTTTAAAAACGTTTTTACAGGTGCTGAAAAACGACCTTATAAACGAGCAACAACTTCACAAAAATGCGTCCGTGCAGGCGGTAAGCATAATGATCTAGAAAATGTTGGTTATACAGCACGCCATCATACTTTTTTTGAAATGCTCGGAAATTTTTCCTTTGGTGATTATTTTAAAGAAACAGCCATTGAGTTAGCTTGGCTTTTAATAACAAAAGAATATGGGTTGTCACCAGATCGGTTGTTAGTGACGGTTTATGCAGATGATGACGAGGCGTACGATCTCTGGAAAAAAATAGCTGGTTTGTCTAATGATCGAATAATTCGTATAGCTACAAATGATAATTTTTGGCAGATGGGAGAAACAGGGCCATGCGGGCCTTGTTCAGAAATATTTTACGATCATGGAGACCACATTTCAGGAGGTCCTCCTGGCACTCCTGATGAAGATGGAGACAGGTTTATTGAGATCTGGAATCTTGTTTTTATGCAATTTGAACAACATAAATCTGGGAAACGTGAATCTTTGCCAAGGCCTTCTATTGACACAGGGATGGGACTAGAACGACTAGCAGCAGTATTACAAGGCAAGCATGATAACTATGACATAGATCTAATGAGAACCCTTATTGAAGCATCAGCGGAGGAGACGAATGTATCAGCTGATGGAGCTCAGGCAGTCAGCCATAGAGTGATATCAGATCACTTACGTGCGTGTTCTTTTCTTATTGCAGATGGTGTGTTGCCCTCTAATGAAGGGCGTGGATACGTATTACGAAGGATAATGCGAAGGGCTATGCGTCATGCCCATATGTTGGGTTGTCAAGAACCTTTAATGCATCGTTTGGTTCCGGTTTTGGTTACAGAGATGGGGCAGGCATTTAGTGAGTTAAGCCGTGCTCAAGTGCTTATTACTGAAACTTTTAAGTTAGAAGAAGAACGTTTTAAGCAGACCCTTGATAGAGGGCTGAGGCTGCTTGAGGATGAAACCTCAAGATTAGGTGAAGGTCAGAATTTGTCGGGAGAGGTTGCATTTCGTCTATATGATACTTTTGGTTTTCCAATTGACCTGACTGAGGATATCTTGCGCGGTCAAGGTAGAAGTATTGATGTTAACGAATTCAACAAGGCTATGGAGCAACAGCGTCAATTGGCTCGTCAGGCTTGGTCGGGCTCAGGTGAAGCAGCAACTGATGAAATTTGGTTTGATGTCAGTGATGTTACCGGGGCAAGTGAATTTTTGGGTTATGAAACAGACGTTGCTGAGGGTATTATTGAGGCAATAATTGTAAAAAATAAAATAGTTAATAAAGCTGCGGTTGGTGATGAAGTTGCATTGGTTTTGAACCAGACTCCATTTTATGGAGAATCCGGCGGCCAAATGGGAGATATTGGAACTTTAACTAGTAATGAGGGCTCTGAGATTAGGGTTACGGATACACAAAAAAAGCTGGGAACTCTGCATGTTCATTATGGCATTGTATTTTACAAGCCACTTACAGTTGGAGATATAGTAGAGCTACGCGTTGATACTGTGCGTCGTGATCGTTTAAGAGCTAATCATTCAGCTACTCATCTTTTACATCAAGCGTTGCGTAGTCAGTTAGGTGAACACGTAACCCAAAAAGGGTCGTTAGTTGCACCAAACCGATTACGTTTTGATATCAGTCAGCCTAAGCCTATTTCACCTGAAGACTTAAGTGCCATTGAAGATATCGTTAACGAGCGTATTGGTTTTAATATCCCAGTAGAAACTTTACTAATGAGCCCGGATAACGCGATTCAAGCTGGAGCTTTAGCTTTATTTGGAGAAAAATACGGACAAGAAGTGCGTGTTGTTTCTATGAGAGGTTCAGTTGATGTTTCCGAAAGAGAAAATAATGGAGCCATCTTTTCTGTAGAACTGTGCGGCGGTACGCATGTTGATAATACCGGTGATATAGGTCTATTTACTATTGTATCTGAAAGCGGGGTCTCTGCTGGTATCCGAAGAATTGAAGCTTTAACGGGCATTGATGCTCGGCGTTATTTTGAAGAGCAAATAAAATTGTTGAATTTAACAGCTAATGTACTGAAAACTTCTCCCGCAGACGTGCCTGCGAGGGTCTCTCAGGTCCTTGAAGAGCGTCGTAAACTCGAACGTGAGCTAGGAGAAGCTAGGCGAAAATTAATAACTAGTAGTAATTCTGATAATGAAATATCACATAAAGAAATTAATGGAATTAAGTATATAGGTAGATCTTTAATAGATATTCCCCCTCGTGAACTAAAGTCGATGGTTGATGATTTAAAAACACAATTGGGTTCCGGCATTGTTGCAATAACCGGTGTATATGAAGAAAAGGCTTCTATTGTAGTTGGAGTAACGAACGATTTGGTTGAACAAGTTAGTGCGATTGACCTTGTCCGAAAAGTTGTTGAAGCACTAGGCGGTAAGGGTGGAGGAGGCAGGCCTGATATGGCACAAGGAGGTGGTCCAGATGTTACCAAGATCTCTATAGCCCTAAAATCAGTGGAAGATTTTGTAAAAGAAAATACGTGATAATTCTATAATGTTTGATTTAACTAATTTAAAAAATTGGATAGTCTATGCCCTTTGAAGGTACTGATACTTATATTGCAACTGATGATTTGAAAGTTTCAGTTAATGCAGCAATTACTTTACAGAGACCTTTGCTTATTAAAGGTGAACCGGGTACTGGTAAAACTGTATTAGCAAATGAGATAGCACGATCGCTTGGCGCTCCACTAATTGAGTGGCATATTAAGTCCACAACTAAAGCACAGCATGGTTTATACGACTATGATGCCGTTGCACGGTTACGTGATGGTCAATTGGGTGATGTACGAGTCCAAGATATTAGTAATTATATTGTACGGGGTAAATTATGGGAAGCGTTTGACAGTGATGTGCGTCCTGTTGTGTTGATTGATGAAATTGATAAAGCTGATATTGAGTTTCCGAACGATCTATTACTGGAACTTGATAGAATGGAATTTCATATCTATGAAACTAAAACTACAGTTATAAGCAAGAATCGTCCAATAGTATTAATAACATCAAATAATGAAAAGGAGCTACCGGATGCCTTTTTGCGTAGATGTTTTTTTCATTATATTACGTTTCCTAACGAAGAAACGATGCAACAAATTGTTGATGTGCACTTTCCAGATATCAAGAAAAAATTGCTACGTGAGGCTTTACAAGTATTTTATGATTTAAGAGATATTCCAGGGTTAAAGAAAAAACCTTCTACTTCAGAATTGTTAGATTGGCTGAAATTATTATTAGCAGAAGAAATAGATGCAGATATTTTACGAACAAATGACCCTGCAAAACTAATACCTCCACTATATGGGGCATTACTAAAATCTGAACAAGACGTCCATTTGTTAGAAAGATTAGCTTTTTTAAACCGCCGCGAACGTGCGAATGACTAATGCTCTAATATATATGACTGTTTCAACCAATGTTTTTTAAATTTTTTAGTGATCTGCGTCGATTAGATGTACCCGTTTCTCTAAGAGAATACTTGGACTTGTTGGGAGCTCTGGACAAAGGGCTGGGCCATTATCAGGTTGAAGAATTTTATTATTTAGCTCGCACAATTTTAATTAAAAATGAAAGTCATATTGATCGTTTTGATCAAGTTTTTGCAAGTATTTTTCGAGGCCTTGAAGCAGTAGACTTTGAAGAAGAGATTGTAGAAATCCCAGAAGAGTGGTTGAGAAAAATGGGGGAATTACTTCTTACAGAAGAGGAAAAAGAAAACATTGAATCTCTTGGTGGTTGGGAAAAACTAATGGAAACACTACGCCAGCGTCTAGAAGAACAGAAAGAACGTCATCAAGGAGGAAATAAATGGATTGGCACTCAGGGAAAATCGCCTTTTGGTGCCCAAGGATATAACCCAGAAGGAATAAGGATAGGTCAGGAAGAAAACAGAAATTATTCTGCTGTTAAGGTATGGGATAAGAGAATATTTCGTGATTTAGATTCTGACATAGAGTTAGGTACGAGAAATATAAAGGTAGCACTTAGAAGGTTGCGTAAATTTGCTCGAGAAGGTTCAGCGGATGAACTGGACCTTGATGATACAGTGTCTTCAACTGCCCGAAATGGAGGGTGGCTGGATATTAAGATGGTACCGGAGCGTCACAATGCAGTTAAAGTATTACTGCTTTTTGACGTTGGGGGATCTATGGATAGTCATGTGCGCACTTGTGAAGAATTATTTTCGGCTGCCCGCACAGAGTTCAAGCACCTTGAATATTATTACTTCCATAATTGTATATATGAATCTGTATGGAAAGAAAATCGGAGACGTCAGTCGAGGCGTCTTGCAACCTGGGATCTTTTGCATACATACCCGTCTGACTATAAGCTTATTATTGTAGGAGACGCAGCTATGAGCCCGTATGAAATAGCTCACCCAGGAGGTAGCGTTGAACACTGGAATGAAGAATCAGGCGATATTTGGCTCCGTCGCCTAGTTAAAACATACCCTAATGTAAGCTGGCTAAATCCACTGCCAAAGGATCGCTGGCGTTATTTTCAGTCTGCAGGCATGGTTAGCGAACTTTTAGAGGGAAGAATGTTTCCTTTAACACTTGATGGATTAGAGTCAGCAATGCGTTCAATGAATAATTAAAAATTTATTTTAAAACGCTTTTCAATACCTAGCCATTCCACGGCGTAATTGCTTCTTTTAACTGTTTATATCCATCAATAAATCCTGGCCTTTTTTCTACATAGATTGAATCAAAAATTTCTAGTACGTTATCTAGCCATTGCTTCAATTTCTGGTTGTCAGGATTTGCATCTATATAAGCATCCCTGATAAGTACAAAATGGATTCGTGGATCATATGGTTGTTTAGTGCCATTGACCCATTCATCTCCGTCAAGGAGTCTTAGCAGCATTGCATCGGCAGACCCGAGAGTTTGTTCATGAATAGCTGGTCCATTTGTTCGATGCATTACGGAGGTCATGTCTCGTCCGTTACCAGTAGTATAGCCCATATCCGACCATACCTTGTTAACATTAATATTTTGACCTGTATGGCCCATTACTCTTTTGGCAAACTCTCTTAGTGGATCTGATACATCTGCTAAAAGATCAGTCAATCTATCTCCATCAAGATCAGTTGCTAGAATGATACATTCTCTTTTTTCGATAAGATCCCATAACAGTAAACCGTAATTAGTATCGGCAATATGTTGTTCTATTTTTCCGCCCCATTCTTCCATTCCAGATTTAAAGTTGTTAGGTAAAAGAGCAACAATCTTATCAATATTTTCTTTATGTTCTTCGTATGGGTCGACAGCGTATTTTCTGCCTACTTCAAATTTTGTATCTTTCAGCATCCAAGCATGTAGTCCGGCATTTATTCCATCTTCCATGGCTTGGGTTGGCTTCATAGCTACACGCCCAAGTTTACCGCTTTCATGAACCATTTGCAGAAATAGGCGATTAGCATATGCCATCTGGATGCCCGGTGAATTCATTTCTGAATGAACTAGGCCTGTACCGGCATCTACATTAAATTTAGGTCTGTCTTGAGAGTAAGGTAGACACGGCATGCACCTTACTACCGTAATTGGTCCATATGGTCTTACATTACAATATACGCCAGCTTGTGTACGTAAAGGAGCATTACCTGATTTTCCCATTACGACGACTTTATTTCCTTTGTCATCGTTTACATAAGCGTCACCGGCAGTTGACCATTTTATAGATATGCATGGCATATTGCCAAACCAGGCAAGGCATGAAAGTGCGGTATCATGACGATACTGAGACCACATCGGTATAGCATAGAAAGGTAAATCTAAAATATCGATTGCTGCTACAGTTCCAAGAAGCGCATAAGCATCAGTTAGAGAATGTGCAATTGGATTAACTTTTCCCTCGGAACTACCTCCTTGCCATACCACTGCGTCTGGGTAGCCATCAGGTCGAACATTGGAGTTTTCGTAAAGCTCCCTGAGTTCTCCAAAGAGATCTCCTCCGTTGGCTTCTGTTTTTGCAATTGACATCAAGTCGATCATATTTGCCTCATTCAGTATAAACTCTACTAAGTGCTAGTAAATTCTAGGCGCTTAATTAGTATTTAATTTTTATATTAAAAGGAATTATTTCGGCGCAAAATAGGCTGGTAAGTCATCTGGTGCAAGAGAGATATATAGCCGTTAGTTTTTTTTATCTAATTTATTCATCCGTAAACTAGTTTAATTTAGAAAAAACTTCATCCACTTTATTTATAAATATAGCTAATTTAATATTTTCAGGCCGAAGATATCCTTCGTTGGACATATTTTGGATTGTTTTCTGTAAACTATCCCAATAGCCATCAATATTAACCACTATTATTGGTTTATTATGTAAACCTAGTTGTTTCCATGTTATTATTTCAAATAACTCTTCGAGCGTACCCAAACCTCCTGGTAATACTATGAAACCATCAGATAATTCTGCCATGCGAGCTTTACGTTCGTGCATCGAAGTTACTATCTCTAATTCTGTGATACCAGTATGGCCAACCTCATGACGCATTAGAAATTCGGGTATAACTCCAGTTACAGCTCCATTGTTTTCAATCACAGCATCTGCTACTGCTCCCATAACGCCAACTCGGCCTCCACCATATATTAACCTTACTTTTCTTTGGCTCATTGCATAACCAAGTTTTTTTGCCTCGCGAAGGTGTTTTTCTGGACCTTTTTCAGAAGATCCGCAATAAACGCATAGTGATTTTATTTTTTTCATCTACTTCTTTCACTAATATAATTAAGGTTTATTTTAAATCATGTGTTCCACCGATTGCCTTGAACCGCCGCACGTAATATCTTGAGTCTAATTCAAAAGATTAACTTATTTCTCTATTAACAGAAAGATGGCAGGGTAGCTAAAGTGAATCGTCCACTAGTCATTTTTGGTGTTGCTGCCCTAGCTGTAGCGATAATTATTGGAGTAGTTGTTTTTTATCAACTACCTTCGCCTGAAACGTTGCCAAAACAAGTTCAACAAAATGAACTGAAAACTCAAAAAACTAAAAAAATAGAACCTCAGTCTCAACAAATAGAAGTTGATAACAAATTAATATTACCTGAATTTGATATAGTGCGGGTTGATAAAAATGGTAACGTGGTAATCGCCGGTAAAGCATTACCTGACTGTATAGTTACTGTAAGTGATGATAAAAACTTTATTGGAAAAACAACAGCTGATCGACGAGGTGACTGGGTTATTTTACCAGTTGAACCGCTGAGCCCAGGGGAACGACAACTCAGCTTGGTTGCGGAATGTGGGAGTAGTAAACCGGTAAATGCAGATAGAGTTGTTGTTCTATTAGTACCTGAAAAGGGGACAGGTTCACTAGCAGTCTCGATTGCTCAAGATGGTCCTGCACCTTCTGAGGTCATGCAGATACCTATTAATAAAGAAAAACAGCAAGAAATAATGCCAGAAGTATCAATAGCTTCCATTGATTATAATGATACTGGTAATCTAGCATTATCCGGAACTTCATCTCCGGATAGTACTGTTCAAGTATATGTTGATAATAAATTAATTGGTCGAACTAAAGCTGATAAAAAAAATAAATGGAGACTGATCCCAGAGCACAAAGTTGATCCAGGTCTTTACAAATTGAGAGTTGATCAGGTTAAACCAGATGGAGACGTAGTAGCTCGTTCTGAGATTCCGTTTGTACGCGCGGATTCAAAAATTGAGTTTTCCCCTGGAAGAGCAGTAATTATTCAGCCAGGAGATTATTTGTGGAGAATCGCTCGTGAACGCTATGGAGCAGGTATTCAGTATACATTAATTTATGAAGCTAATAAGGACCAGATCAGGGATCCTGATCTGATTTATCCTGGTCAAGTCTTTAAGGTTCCAAAAAATTATTAAAACTCCAATGAACTATAAGTAAAAGCTAAAATTTAATTATAACATTGGCTGGGGGAGGTGGATTTGAACCACCATTGGCGGAGTCAGAGTCCGCAGTCCTACCATTAGACGATCCCCCACCTTTTAGTAGTATGTGCTACATACCATATACCGATATATCTGTGTAGCATGCACATTAACTAGAAATACTTGTTAATTATAGGGTATGATGCATCGTCTAATGAAAAAGAACAACAGATTGAGATATAGCTTATTTAAGGTTGTAAATTAATGGCTAGAGGACAAGGAACTAGATCTGGTGGGGGATCTAAGATTGGTGACGGGGGCGTAAGGCGACAAGCCGAGCGTGTTAGAACTGCTCGTAGGAGAAAAATTGGTTCTACCCAATGGCTGCAACGCCAACTCAATGATCCGTATGTTCAAGAAGCGCGTAAGGATGGATACCGTTCTCGTTCGGCTTATAAACTTCGTCAAATTGATGAAAAGTTTAAATTACTAAAGCCCGGAATCAGAGTTATTGATTTAGGTGCTGCTCCTGGAGGATGGACACAAATTGCAGTGGAAAAGGTGTTGCCCGAAACATCGGGGGGTAAAGTTATTGGATTTGATATTAATGAGCTCGCCCCTATCGGGGGAGCTGCTATTTTACAGGGTGATTTATTTGATAAGAAGGTACGTGAAGAATTACGCTCTTTAATTATGGGGCAGGCTGATGGAATTTTGTCTGATATGGCTGCGTCAGCTACAGGTCATTCGCAAACTGATCATCTGCGTACCATGGCCTTAGCTGAAGAAGCTCTGCGATTTGCTTGTGAGATACTTATTGATGGAGGTTTTTTTATAGTTAAAATTTTGCAAGGCACTGATGAGCCTGCTTTATTTGCTTCCATGCGTAGGTATTTCGGAAAAGTAAGACGTTTTAAGCCAGCAGCGAGTCGTAGCGATTCTACAGAGATATATATTATAGGAATACAATTTAAGGGAAGTTAATTAAGTAATTTACTTGTTTTTCTTGTAGAATGAAAAGGGTTGTGTATATAAGGTCTGTCATCTAAATGTCTTCATTTAAGGCGAAGTTGACATGATCATCCGTGATGCACTTACATTTGATGACGTTTTGCTAGAACCGGCAGAATCACGAATATTACCTAGTGATGCCAGTACTCTCACTCGTTTGACCTCATCTATTGAGCTTGGAATACCGCTTATCTCGGCAGCGATGGATACAGTAACAGAAGCTGAGATGGCGATTGCTATGGCTCAGGCTGGCGGTATAGGTGTAATACATAAAAATTTAGATATAAACAAACAGGCGGATGAGGTCCGAAAAGTCAAGCGTTACGAATCAGGAATGGTTGTTAATCCAATAACAATTTGTCCGGAAGAGCCTCTGGCTAGTGCATTAGCACTTATGCAATCTCATATGATATCTGGTATTCCCGTCATAGACAAAGATACTAGCAAACTTGTAGGAATTATTACCCATCGTGATGTACGGTTCGCTAGTGATGCCGCCCAACCTATTAAGGAACTGATGACTCGTAGCCTGATTACTGTTGGTGAAGGCGTAAACATGGATGAAGCCAAGCGTTTGCTTCATGCTCACCGTATAGAAAAATTACTTGTAGTTGATGAAAGCGAACATTGTGTTGGTCTTATTACAGTCAAAGATATAGATAAAGCACAAAACTTTCCAAATGCTTGCAAAGATAGCCACGGTCGTTTGCGTGCAGCTGCAGCAACTGGAGTTGGTGATGTTGGTTTTGAGCGTGCCGAATCTCTTATTGATGCAGGAGTTGATGTAGTTGTTGTAGACACAGCACATGGACATTCTACCAAGGTTATAGAGCAGGTAGATAGGATTAAACGTGCAAGCAATCAAACACAAATAATTGCGGGAAACATTGCCACTAGTGAGGCTGCAAAGGCATTGATTGGTTCTGGAGCAGATGCTGTGAAAGTTGGAATAGGACCTGGATCGATATGCACGACACGTATTGTTGCTGGTGTAGGTGTTCCCCAGCTCACTGCAATTTTGGATGTTGTTGACATAGCGCATAAAGAAAATATACCAGTTATTGCTGATGGAGGAATACAACAATCGGGTGACTTAGCTAAGGCAATTGCAGCCGGTGCTGATTGTGCGATGATTGGTTCATTATTAGCCGGAACTGACCAGGCTCCTGGTGAGGTTTTTTTATACGAAGGTCGTTCGTATAAATCCTATCGTGGCATGGGTTCACTTGGAGCTATGGCTCGTGGTTCAGCTGATAGGTATTTTCAAGCTGAAATAGCAGATACATTGAAACTAGTGCCCGAGGGAATAGAGGGGCAAGTGCCTTATAAAGGGCCTGCTCCTAATGTAATACATCAACTAATTGGCGGTTTAAAAGCGGCAATGGGCTATACTGGAAACGGAACAATCAATTCTATGCAAACGGAATGCCGATTCTTACGACTTACGAATGCAGGTTTGCGAGAAAGCCATGTGCATGATGTAGCTATCACTAGAGAAGCTCCAAACTATCGTAGTGTTGTTTAGCAGTAAGACTTTGATAAGCCATTAGGATTTTTTATATGAATCAAGCGGGTCGAACGTCTGCAGCTATAGAGTTATTAGACGCAATTTCTAATGTAAGGGATCCGGCCGATACAGTTATTAGTGAGTATTTTCGTCGTCGTAGATATGCGGGTAGTGGAGACAGGCGTTTTATTAGGAATCTTGTATATAATTCCTTGCGCCATATGGGATTTCTTACTTGGCAACTAGAAGAAACTGGAGCCGATAGTCATAATTCACGTAACTTGATGATCGCTAATATTATGGCTAATAATCCTTCT
>Ga0114993_10000055_pt1 | contig 105776 bp, 100 predicted proteins | sample ArcticOcean_MG_C_FD_87042 | JGI IMG/M metagenome (GOLD analysis project Ga0114993, IMG submission 87042) | Marine microbial communities from western Arctic Ocean - ArcticOcean_MG_CB2_150 | ecosystem: Environmental > Aquatic > Marine > Oceanic | place: Arctic Ocean: Canada Basin | collected... | reverse complement strand
CCGCGGGCATCATTCCCATTCCATAATAATCTCCACTGACGAAGCCACGGGATCGTGCCGCCACATCATCGAACTCGTCGGGAATCAGCGATGCAATTGGCTGAGACCATTCCCCATTGGCGAGCGTTGCGTGCCAGATGGATCTTCGGCGAAATCCGCCCAACCTTCCATTGTATTTGAGTGCTGCGATGCCCTGTTTCCGCCCAGGATGATAGATGCTGGTGATGACATCCGAACTTTCCCAGGTGGGCGCCGTGCTGTCAAGATCCCAGGACAGGCCATCGCTGGAGTGGGCCGTGTAGTATCCACGGATGGTTGCTTGTGCATGTCCTCCCTTGTGCTTTGGCACACAGCAACCCGCAGCGCGATACCGGTGCGTTTCGGGTGCATCGGGGTCTATGAAGACGGAGGGTGCGTGGAAACCGAGGTTGCAGAGATTGTTGCGTGTTCCTCCGTGGTCGACCAGGTTCAGAACAGGCTTTTTCCACTCTATCCCGTCGTCGGATTCCGCATACCCAACCAATGCAACGTCGTAATCGAGCCAGTCTTCCGGCCAGGCCTGATACCACATCCGGTATTTTCCGCCGTCGTGCAGGACAGAACCGTAGACAGAGGCTCCTGACCTGTCCGCAAAGCAGTCTCCCTCGAGGACAGGTTCCGGGTGCAATGCAGGCTGGTGCTGGATGAAATTCATCGACCCAGAAATGTTGCTCAGGGAGGGTCTGGATTCGAAAAGGAGTTCCATGGACAGCTCTAGAAAAAGGGCTTGAAAGATCGGTTATTCTGTGGATCAAGAAGGTATCAAGGAATGGATCAGGGATCAAGGGATCTTGAGACTGCCGGATGAGATACGGAGTTGTTGTTTGGTAGCCAGGGGTCCAAGGACCCCTGGCTAAGATGCGGTGCCCCTTCAGGGCACGAGGGCGGAATGTCGTGGGTCAGGGATTCACGACCAGGGGTCCAAGGACCCCTGGCTAAGATACGGTGCCCCTTCAGGGCACGAGGGCGGAATGTCATGGGTCAGGGTTTCACGACCAGGGGTCGAAGGACCCCTGGCTAAGATACGGCGCCCCTTCAGGGCACGGAGAGCGGAATCTGATGGATCGGGGTTTCACGACCTGGGGTCCAAGGACCCCTGGCTAAGATACGGCGCCCCTTCAGGGCACGGAGAGCGGAATCTGATGGATCGGGGTTTCACGACCAGGGGTCCTTGGACCCCTGGCTAAGATACGGTGCCCCTTCAGGGCACGGAGAGCGGAATGTCGTGGGTCAGGGTTCACGACCAGGGGTCCAAGGACCCCTGGCTAAGATGCGGCGCCCCTTCAGGGCACGAGGGCGGAATGTCATGGGTCAGGGTTTCACGACCAGGGGTCGAAGGACCCTTGGCTAAGATACGGCGCCCCTTCAGGGCACGGAGAGCGGAATGTCGTGGGTCAGGGATTCACGACCAGGGGTCGAAGGACCCCTGGCTAAGATGCGGTGCCCCTTCAGGGCACGGAGAGCGGAATGTGATGGATCGGGGTTTCACGACCAGGGGTCGAAGGACCCCTGGCTAAGATGCGGTGCCCTTCAGGGGACGGAGAGCGGAATGTGATGGGTCAGGGTTTCACGACCAGGGGTCGAAGGACCCCTGGCTAAGATACGGCGCCCCTTCAGGGCACGAGGGCGGAATGTCATGGGTCAGGGTTTCACGACCAGGGGTCGAAGGACCCTTGGCTAAGATGCGGTGCCCTTCAGGGCACGAGAGCGGAATGTCATGGGTCAGGTTATGATTTCTTTTACCCGGCCAATTTCACCGTTTTCCAGTCGGACTTTGATTCCATGCGGGTGAGAAGGGGATTTTGTTAGAATATCTTTGACGATTCCTTCGGTGAGTGTTCCGGTCCTCTGGTGCTTCTTCAGGACTATGTTTACGCGGGAACCCACCTGGATCTGCTTGCGTTCTGTTCCGTTCATTCGGCACCTAAAGTCAATGCGTAGTAATCGTGTTTGCGCTCAGCGTGCGCTGCTAGTTGGTTAAGCGGACTAGCTTTTGGACTGAGCCGTCGGAGATCTGTGAAGCCAGTCATAAACCGCTTATCTGCTCGAAATCTGGAGGACGTTTCCATCCGGATCCTTGAAATCACAGCTCTCGTACTCCCTGGCTACATGATGCTTGCCCATTCTGACGCCAAGGGATGCGAGTTTCTCACGCGATTCCGAGACGCTTTTGACGGCGAACACGAGCTTGTTCCGGTTGCGACCCTGGCTGCCCTCTTTGGATGCGCGGTGTATGCCGATCTCGAAACTTCTGGTTCCGAGCTGCACCCAATCCGCTTTATCATAGTCCATTGCTTTCGGGGAATCTAATACCTTCATGCCCAGAATGTCTCGATAGAAAGCCACCATTTCTCCAACCTTCTTTGTGAAGTATATGTAACGTGCAAGTTTCATGTCGACCCCCTGAATTCCTGCAATCAAACCATTTGTTTTCGCGATCGAAAGCTTGTCTTCTGGAAGATACCGCACTTCACCCGCCGCTTGCAACATATTCTCCGGCCCAGGCATTGTCTTGGGCTGAATCGGTTGTACCGGATCGTTTCCGGTCCTCTTAAATTGCTTGATTCCGGGACGAATTCGGTGCACCATTGCCACGAGCTATTTTCACAGTTGTGTCGAAGGTCAAAACACCAGGAGAAAACCAATGGTAGACATTTTGCCGTTTTTCGGCGCAGCTTTTGGACTGATGACGATACTGAATCTGTATCAGATGTTTGCCAGGACTCCCTCCTCCAACAGGGCGGTGAGCAGAGATACGATTACCGATGTGACGGAAATGCCGAGGGTGATGGGCCACAAGATGGTCTCCCGGGGCGTGCTGGAGTTGCAGCTGTCTCGGACGAATGGTGCGAAGTCCTGGACCCTGACGCCTGATGAGGGTGAGCCGTATGAGGTGAACACGCCATTTCCCCAGGTCAGGATGTTGGACAGGTATCACACATTCAAGGTCGAGGCGAACGAGGGTGGGATCTCCTTTTCATTCTCGATCGATTACTGTCCTACGGAGGTCTATGCTGAAGCGGGGCAGACTCACCCAGATGACAATTACTTCATCAGTCACATTGAACTCCCTGTCTGGAAGAACGAGACGTATGCTCTGGATGATTGGTGCGGATGGGATCTGAATGCCGAAGAGTTGGTCAAAGCATCCGACTTGATGAAAGGCGACCTGACTGATAAGATGACAACAGCGGATCGGATCGAGGGGGTTGGGAGGTGGCTGCTGGATCGGCTGGACAACAGGCGAGGCATTCCGACGGACGAGATACAGGCGGCATCGCCATTCGGGATGTTCGAACTGGCGCACTCCGGCGCATCAGGCATCTGGTGTGGGAACTTTGCGAATATCTACTACTTGTTTGCTAATGCAGCCGGTATCCGGACGCGGCTTGTAAGCGTGGGCGGGATGCTCGATGGCGTGAAGTACAGTGGGCACGGCTTTTGTGAGAGTTACTTACCGGAGAAGGGACGGTGGGCCTGTGTGGATGTGCACAGTAAGATTTTCCTGATGCGGAACCGAGACGGACAGGAGCTGAATACACTGGACCTTGCCGAGATCTTGCGGGCAAATTCTATAGCGGTAGACGCCGTGATCTATGAGGATGGTGAGGTGAAGACCGTGGACTATATGGAGGTGTGCAGGTCGCATCAGATGTACTTCAATGAAAATTCGATCTTTCTGTTTCGCCTGCGCCAGGGGGCGAGTGGGAAGGTTTCGCGGTACTTCTCCAGGCCAAGAACTCTGGTGGCGTCCAACCACGATGTCCCTTGCGACTTCGAAACACGGAAGGTGCTGATTGCCTCCTGGGTGGTGACGGCTTTGGGGCTGTTGGTTTCTACGGCAATGCGGTAAACGGGATAGAATTGTGACAAGGGATTGGGTGGGAAGGGATTCGCCTATCGCGTCTACTCCCGTTTTGACCAAGAGGTTATGGTCAGGGGTTCGCGACGAGGGGATCAGTACCAGGGGTCCAAGGACCCCTGGCTAAGATGCGGTGCCCCTTCAGGGCACGAGAGGCGGAGGGCTATCGTGATGGGGTCAGGGCGAGGGTATTGCGCAAGGGGTTGGCGACGAGGGGATCAGGACCTAGGGTCCAAGGACCCCTGGCTAAGATGCGGTGCCCCTTCAGGGCACGAGAGGCGGAGGGCTATCGTGATGGGATTGGGGCGAGGGTATTGCGCAAGGGGTTCGCGACGAGGGGATCAGGACCAGGGTCCAAGGACCCCTGGCTAAGATGCGGTGCCCTTTCAGGGCACGAAAGCGGTCGCGTTAACCTCTCTGATGATTCGCCCAAACCGAACTATCCGATCCACTCGGCGAGTTGGTTGCACATTTTTCAAGTCATGTGAGTGACAGTTGTCATAGACTCAGAAAGAAGGAAAGCTTTCGACGAGCTATCGCCGGGGCTTCTTTTAGATCGAGAAAATGGCGGAGGGCGAGGGACTCGAACCCTATGCGGTTGCCCGCACTCTAGTGCTTCGTGTTGCGCACCGGCGCGCCACCTTGGCGCGGTCACTCCCCTACCTTACCAGACGGCCGGTTTGGTTACAATGATACAGACGGGACAGAAGGCGTCCGGGTTTCACGCTGATTCAGGTAATGCATCGATTATCAATCAGCTGAGGACATCTTTCTCTACGGTGCCAGTTCTGAGTGCTATATTTTCGTAAGTAGGAAATAGGGTGACTGAGCACTTTCCTTTCTACATACTGTGAAGATAAGGTTTTCCCAAGCAAGTCAGGCGCACCCAAGAGCTGGTCTGAACTGATGAACCGACACCTTAACCCTACAGGATCCCTAGACTATGGTGGGCAATAAAATTTTAAGGGGTACACCTCGACTCTCTGTTTCAACCTGGAGTCTTCATCGGCAGCTGGGTCGCCCAGATGTTTACGGTCCAGAAAGCGGACAGCGGGTTCCAGAGGCGTCCCACGGCAAGGGCACAATTTCTCTTCTCGAATTGCCCTCTCGACTTTCTGCATTCGGTATTCACACGCTGGAGATCTGTCACTTTCACCTACCCCGTCTGGACAGAGCCTATCTGGATGAGCTGAGGTTGGCTATGGAGGCTTCTGGCATCGAGTTGTTCTCCTTGTTGATCGATGGCGGGGATATCACTCATCCTGTGGAAAGTGAACGCGACCTCTCCTGGATAGGTGAGTGGATCGATGTTGCAGGTATCCTTGGGGCAAGATGCGCACGTGTAATCGCAGGGAAGGCACCCTCTTCCAATTCAACAATGAGACAAAGTCGTGCAGGCCTCCAAGAGCTTGCCAACTGTGCTGAAAGCTATGGAGTACGTGTTATGACCGAAAACTGGTTCCCCCTCCTGTCCACGCCGGAGCACGTGCTTGCTCTACTGGATGACCTCGACGGCAAGGTGGGTCTGTGTCTGGATTTTGGAAACTGGAAGGGTGAGAAGAAGTATGAGGATTTCAAAGCAATTGCCCCTTACGCGGAGTCTTGTCATGCGAAGGCCTTTTTTGACGAAAACGAAAATCTGGATCGGGATGATTATACAAGCTGCCTGAATTTGATGCGTGATGCAGGCTTCGCTGGTCCGTATACGCTGATTTATGATGGTCCTGGAGATGAGGAGTGGGAAGGTCTGGCGCAAGAACGAGAGATCTTGCAGCCCTATATCACGCGCACACGAGATTGAGTTGTGAACAAGATGTTTGCCCCGGGATGTTGGGGACATCGGCCGCGGTGCCATGGACCCTCTCAAGTACTCAGATATTCGACACCCTTTCAGAAGGAGGGCCAGCGCAATGAGTCAAGAATCTTCCTCTTTTTGCGATAGTGGACGAAAGCCGCGCGGTTTCGGAAGCTGTACACGAGGCCGGGGTGGAGACGCTTGCAACCCATCAACGACGGGGATATGCGACGAAGGCTGTAGCAGCCTTGGAAAGTGCAGGAGAGAGGTTGGGCGCGAAACCGATGTACAGCACATCGTGGGAAAATACGGCATCCCAGAAGGTGGCCGATCGATTGGGGTTGTCTATGTACGGGTCAAACTTTCACATCACCTGACGATATGAATGCGTCAGTTGCAATGGGCCTGGTCAGTCAATACCATTCCGACAGGATGTGCTGCTTTATGTCGGAAGGCAGTCTTCCTAACCAGGAGGTATGTTTGGAACGTCCGAAGGGTATGGTGGACAAGGCGACGTTTAGACAGCTGTGTGGCGAGGATTATATGATGTCAGCTGAAGATGCTGACCTTCTCCTGCAGAAACACGGATTAGGCAAGTTGAAGCGCGTTGAGAAGCGGGAAGGGAACTTTCTGAATTCCTTGTATGATTGTGAAACTGACCAGGGGTCGAGCTACATTGTCAAGATCCGTTTCCGAGGTGGGCACGAAACGCTGGAAGCGGATCAGAGAGTGACCTCTGCGCTTCGCGAGGTTCTTCCCGTTGCCCCCATATGTTTTCTCGATCTCGACTGCGATATTTTGTCACATGCCTGTTTGGTTCTGTCGAAGCTGCCAGGGGAACTTGCGGAGACGGTTTTCGAGGGCGAAGGACACACGGCACGAATCGCTGCGTCAAGACGGATGGGCGAAATTATGGCGGTGATACACTCGCTACCAGTGACTTGCGATTTGGCGCCAGGTAGAAATCTATTCAGACTGAATTGGTGGAAGGAGAGTATTACACGCGGATTGTATGATCGACCGGACATGAGAAGTGAGATCGACAAGATCCATCCATCGTTCTATGGCCGGCTCGAGGAATCGCTGTCCAGGATTTCACTGCCAAGCTTTGACGAACAGCTTTGCCTGGTCTGGGGCGATCCCAAATTCCATAATTTTCTTCTTCGTAGAGACAAAGATGATCACCTAACAAGTGGGGTATTCGACTTCGAATCTTCGGGCATCGGAAATTGGGTCTTTGATTTTCTGTACGTGGAAGGAAATTTCAGACGGGGTCAGGCGGATGGCATTTATAGAGATCCTGAATATGTTGAAGCATTCTATGGGGCGTATACCGATGCCGGGGGCGTTGTGCCAGAGATATCAGAACAAGAGCGGGTGCTCCGGGACGTGGTTCTGAAGGCGAATGGAGGTGGATGGTGGTGGGATGGCGCGAAGATATTGCCTCCGAGGATTGGGTCCGTGCTTGATGATGTGCTGCGTGGTCTCGAGGAACTGGTGAATGGTTAGGGTTCATGGCCAGGGGTCCAGGGACCAGGGGTTCATTACCAGGGGTCCAAGGACCCCTGGCTAAGATGCGGTGCCCCTTCAGGGCACGGAAGGCGATGGTTATCGCGATGGGTTTGGGGATCTCGACCTGGGGTTGGCACCAGGCGTTGTCAGCAGGGGTTCAAGAACCCCTGACTAAGATGTGGTGCCCCTTCAGGGCACAAAGGCGAGACTCCTCGCGTTTGCTCGTGGTACCAGTGATCTCTTGACCGAATGATGTAGAATAGGGTACATTTTTCAGTAGTGGTGGTATTACTCCTGGTTCCCTACCAACTCTCGGAGGAAGTATCATGGAGACAGACCTTGGGAAGGAAGAACGAGATTACATTCGCGGGCTTATGAGATGGGATCGATCTCGGAGATCGTTTCAGTGGATTCTGGCCAATGTTAGTCTGATGTTTGGCGGCGCAGTGATCGTGGCAGCAGTGCTTTTCACGTACTATAACATGACTAATGCTACTGCTCAATGGATCACGCTTCCATCGCTTCTGATCGGTCTCCTGTTCATTGGGATCTATTTGGTTGCTGACCAGCGTATCAAGGAGCGGCGGAAAGTGGTTTCAATCTTTAGAAAACTGGAGTTTGGTATTCAAGAGTGATCTTCAATGAAATGCAAGTCGTACGGGTGAATCCCAATCAGCTATTTTGAGTTGATTGGGATTTTGCTTTTTTGGAGAAGTGGTTCAGGTCGTGAACCCTCAAGTATTGTGGCGGTTTGGAGACCAGAGGTCCGTGACCAGGGGTTCACAACCAGGGGTCTAAAGACCCCTGGCTAAGATAAGGTGCCTCTTCAGGGCACAGGAGCGGGATGCTCCGACTCAATCGTCTGGGAGAGCGCCCAGAAGTTTTGCAATGTTTGCCCGATACAGTTGGAATTCTGTTCGGCCTTGCTCGGTCAGGCTGAGCATTGTTCTTGGTTTCTTTCCGACAAAGTCTTTCTTGATTTGTATATAGCCGACATCCTCCAGTTTGGCCATGTGGGACGAGAGGTTGCCGTCCGTGAGTCCTGTTTGCCGGGTCAGGAAGAGGAAGTCGGCGCTTTCTATGACAAACAGGCAAGCCATGATGTTCAGCCGGGCGGGTTCGTGAATCAGTTTGTTGATTTGACCGGTTTCTGGAATTGCACCATCCGGAGATTTTTGGGTCATCGAGCCATCTCCTCCGATTGGGCAGCGGGAAGAGGGTAGGCACTTATAAAGCGATACAAGAGGACAGACCCGATCACTATCAGTGAGAGTGATGAAGTCCCGAATACGATTGACATGGCAAAGTAGTATCCGGTCGAGATGTACCAGATCTTCCCGACGAGCATCGATATACCGATCAGAACACCGTAGAAATAGAGTCTGTCGAAATCCATGAAATAGGCCATGATGGCGAAGACCACAATGGCATTTACGGCGAAGAGAATTGGAAATGTCAGGCGGTCCATTTCGATATTCGAGCTGCTGATGGTGATCAGATAGCCAATGAGGGAAAACGCTACGGAGATCGATAATATCAGGGTTACTTTCATCAAGCGTCGTTTCCTCGCGGGACCAAAATTCACACGTCCCATTCGGGGAACGGTGATGGTCTTCTTGCCGACTACCATCAGGAGGACGCCGAGGAAGGCTATGCCCGCACCCCAGTAGTCGGATAGACCGAAATATTCCAGGACGCGTCCGCCGGCGATTTGCAGGAGAACAAGACCCAGCATCAGTTCCCAGAACCCGTCCTGGAAGTACGACGTGAATGCTTTGCGCTCGATTTCCTTGAGGTTAATGGTTTGGGACATGATGTCCTCCTGTGATTGAATGTTGGGGGAAGGCTAACAGTAAGCCAAAGCGGTTTGTAGTTCAGTTAACTTTGTAACACAAAGTACTTTGTGTTTAAGTTACGCCGGAAATTTGGAGATGTCAACCAAACCGGGAAAGAATTTTTTGAAAGAGAATCTAAACGGTTTAAAAACAAATAAATATGGAGGCATCATCTGGGACATAGAAGGAAGGGGTGGGTAAACCCAGGGTTTGTGACCCGGGGTTTATGTCCAGGGATCACAACCAGGGGATCAAGAACCCCTGGCTAAGATGCGGTGCCCTTTCAGGGCACAAGGGCGGATGGGGAGGGTGCGAGTTGGGAATTGGCGTTCGTCGAGATATGTTCGTAATTTGCTGCTGCAGGCATTTATTTTGAGAACATCAAGTTGTGAGTTATCAAGGAGGCAGACATGAGTATAAAGGATCCAATAGGCAGCGCGGTAATTGGTTATGGAGCCACTCACAACTTTGGCTGGATGCACGCGTTGTGGATGACGGAGTCGCCGTATTTCAATTTGCTGGCGGTATGCGACCGGGATGAAGGGCGGCTGGCGCAGGCGCGAGAGGACTATCCGGGAATCGAGACATATACCTCGACGGAAGCCCTATATGCAAATCGTGATGTTGAAATGGTGACTGCTGTAACACCCAATTTCACACATCGGGACGTGGTGGTGGAGGCTCTGGACAATGGACGACACACACTTGTGGAAAACGGCATGTGTCTGAATGTGAAAGAGGCGGAGGATATGGTTGGCGCTTCGGAGCGGAATGGCAAGATGCTGGCCGTTCATCATAACCGACGACACGATGGGAATTACCGGGCCATCAAGGAGATCGTGGAAGCGGGCAGAATCGGAGATATTTATCAGATCGAACTGTCGCCGACGAGCTATGGAGATCCCTTCAAAGGCGCCGATCCCAATTTGTGGTGGACGCAACGCGAGAAATCCGGCGGCACCTTTTTTTACTATGGATCCCAAGCGATGGACTGGATCCTCGATCTGATTCCTTCAAACGTGACAGGTGTTACGGGTTTTTCCCAGAAGCTGATGTGGACCAGCACTTCCAGTGAAGATCAGGTGACTGCGATTCTTAAATTCGAGAATGGTGTTGTGGCGAATTTTACAGAGTCCTATATCGACTGTTCAGGGAAGCCCTTCTGGAGAATTTTGGGTACTAAGGGGTGCATTATCGATCAATATGGGTCGCAGATTCCTGGCTATCAATATCAGACTACGACTCCCCCATGCGGTCGCTTCCAGTTGATCGAAGCGACGGAAGATGGATATACCAAGGAGAGCCTCATCCATTACAAGGAATCAGACTGGACGGAATTTTACAACGATATGGGACGTCATATTCGTGAAGGTGGTCCCAATCCTGTCTCAGGGGAGGTCGGACGCCGGGTGATCGGCCTGGTGGATGCGGCGAGGGAGTCGATTGAGACGGGCGCCACCGTGGTACCCAAATATAATTAGATGCGAGGGGGAGAGATGACGGAATTCGACTTCAGAGACTGGCTAGAAAAGTATCTGAGACCACAGGAAAAGCGACGCGCTGACAAGATCAGGGAGATATTCGCCGAGGACGGTGTGTACTGGTGGGGGCCCTATGGTGAGCCCAGGCATGGTGTTGACGCGATTTATGAACATCACAGAAATGCGCTTTCGCACCAGGAAGATATCCATTACAGCTATGATATTCTCGCCACTACCGAGAAGTATGGGCTGGCGAGATTCTATCTCAAGATCAAAGACCAACATCCCGGGGCGCCAAACAGGTACGAAGGCATCTTCATGGTTCACATTAACGATGCAAAGAAATGCACGCTGTTCGAGGAGTGGTACAATTTCACCACCGTTGAGGAGTAGCGACAAGGTGTTCGTCCTGATTGCAGGAGGAAGAAATTAATATGAGTATTGTAGATTTTTCTGAAGATCAGATTGCGCACTATACGGCCAAGAAGGTGAACGAACCGATCGTTGTCGATGGGCGTTTGGACGAAGTGTGTTGGGACAAGGCGGAGAAATCCCCTCGATTTGTGGATCTCGTAACAGGAGAACCCGGTTTCCTGGAAACGAGAGCTGCCGTGCTCTGGTCCGACGATTACCTGTATGTTGGTTTCTGGGTTCAGGAACCGAATGTCAGGGCGGAACTTACCGAGCGGGACAGCATGATTTGTGATGAAAACGATGTTGAGGTTTTCATTGGTGGGAAGGATGCGTATTACGAGTTCGAGATGAATGCGATTGGTACGGTGATGGAGATTTTCTACGTATGGCAAGATGCATATACGAATGACAGTGACTTTGCGAAGGCAGAAGAATTCAGTCTGATGAGTCAGTCGGTGGATATCCTGGGCGGGATGTGCGATGCGCAGCGTATGGGGAGCAACCCCAGAGGAAAACGATATGCCTTTCGAAACTGGGATTTGCCGGGACTGCAGATGGCGACTCGCATCGATGGCAATCTCAATGATCCTTCGAAGATCGATAAGGGGTGGACAGCGGAGATCGCGTTCCCCTGGAAGGGGATGAAGTGGTTGGCAGGAGATCGTTCTCTACCGCCTCGGGACGGTGATACATGGCGGATGGATTTTTCGCGATTCCAGCATATCAGCGCGAACGGGCGTGATATACAGCCACCGATCGGATGGGCGTGGAATGCGCATGGGGCGTATAATTCGCATATGCCGGAGCGGTTCACCTTCGTTGAGTTCTCGGAAGAAGGGGTTTGAGGCGAAATTAAGGCGTCCGGGGTCCGAAGTCCGGGGGACGTGGGTGATGCGTGAATTATGACGGTTGGAAGGACAAAATTAAGATAGCCGGAAACAGTCAAAAGCGGAGGAAGGATTAAAATATGGGAGAAGATAAAATAGCGCCTGATGCGGCGGAGGTGGCGTATGGCCCACACGAACGCAATCGGTTGGATGTCTTTTGTGCGAAAACATCCGGTCCATCACCGGCTGTGCTGTTCCTGCATGGGGGTGGATTTGTTGGCGGTGACAAGGCACAGGTTTATGATCTTTTGCCTCTTCAGGAATTGATCGATGCAGGAATTTCTGTGGTAACGTCAAACTATCGTTTTTCGCAGCATGCAATCTATCCGGCACCCTTTGAGGACTGTCAGAAGGCCCTTCAATTTGTACGCAGTAAATCTGAAGAATGGGGTATCGATCCGGATCGGATGGCTGTTTCTGGTGGTTCGGCAGGCGCGGGTGTGGCGTTCTGGCTTGCCTTTCTGCCTGACCAGGCGGATGCCGATAGCGAAGACCCAATCTTAAGGGCGTCGACCAGGGTGAAGTGTGTGGTGACTTTCGCCGGACAGCATTCCTATGACCCGCGGTACATATCCAGGATCATCGGCGGAAACGCACATATGCATCCCGTGCTGCCGCAGCTGTTTGGTGTGGATCCCGAGGTTTGGCCGGAACTCAGCGAAGATGAGGCACGGCTGGTGGAAGCGGGCGCCGGGGTGAATTATGTAAACGCAGACTCGCCACCTGCGCTTTGTTTCTATAACCTGGAGGATCGTCCTGTAAGATCTGATGATGAGTTCAGCTTTGGTATTCATCATCCCGGGTTCGGGCACGATTTGAAATCGAAAATGGAAGCGCTGGGACGTGAGTGTAAGGTTGTTGTAGATCCCGAGATGGTCAGCAACGGTACTATTGTGAAGTATCGGGAAGAAATTGTGGAATTCTTCAAGAAACATCTTGCAGGTTGAACCAGCATATCAGAATCGAATTGGCTCTTCCTACAGTTGAAATGGACGGGATCGGAATGGGGCATCAAGAAGTGGAGGTAAAGCGCAACCTGGACTTGAGACAGATCGATTGTTTCGTATTCGACTTTGGCGCCACACTGAGTTCACATCCGTACTTTACAGTTTGTCCACCAGAGTGTCCTGAGTGGGCTGATCTGTTCCAGGCACACGTGTTCAAGAAGGCACGCAGCGTTTTCGACGACTGGATGGCCGGTGAGATTGACGCGCGTGATGTGGCGGAGATGATGAGCCCGGTTACCGGGATTGCGGCCAACAGAGTGATCGAGTTCATGAAACTTGGGGTTCGGGGACTCAGCCAGAACAAGGCGGTTCGGGACCTGGCGATTCGAGCCAGGGAGATGGGCAAGCGGATGGTTCTGGTGACCGGGAATATCGACTTGTTCGATACGGAAATTGTACCAGATCTTGGCTTGTCGGACATTTTCGAGGTGATCGTCAATTCCAGTCGGTCTCGTGAATTGCATAAGGAAAAGCTTTGGGATGAGGCGTTCAGGCTGCTCAACAGTGGTGCGAGTTATGAGACGAGTTTCCTGATCGAGGACAGCACGAACAATGTTGAAATGTTCAGGAGGTTAGGAGGATACGCACATTTGTATGTGGATGACGAAGGGTTGATCAAAGAGATGCAGACATTGAGTTGGTGATAAGACGGGGGCTCGCCTGAAGGATAATAACTATGTCGAGCACCCGTACCCAACTGTGCAATGACTCTTACCGCCAAACTGCGACGCTCAAAATTATCGGAATCTCATGTCAAAATATCAATTCACTGATACAGATCTTGCTGCACGGCGGCTTGCGCTCCTGGCTTCTGTGTACGCCCCATCGTCTCGGAAGTTCATTCGAAATTTGGTGGATAGACCTATCGGATGCGCTCTCGATCTGGGATGCGGTACCGGATACACGACCGTACTGTTGAGGGATGCTACTGGCGCCGGAACTACTGTCGGACTGGACAACTCCGATAGGTTCATAGCTGCGGCTAATTCCAGGAGTTTGAAGGGAATCTCCTTCTTCCTCCATGAGGTGACCCAGGAACCGTTCCCGGCAGGTCCATTTGACATTGCTTATTGCAGGTTCCTCCTATCGCACCTACCGGACCTTTCGGGCTGTCTGGAGGTCTGGGCCCGGCAACTCAATCGAGATGGCCTCCTCCTGGTCGAGGAAGTGGAGACGATCCAAACTGATGTGGAGGCGTTCGAGGTTTACCTGGAGATTGTGGATCAACTTCTGGTTCACCAATCGGCACGTCTCTACGCAGGTCCGATGCTGCAGGGACTGGCGCTTCCGGCCACACTCAGGAAGGCGTCCAGTATCGTGCAGCTGGTTCCAGTTTCAGTCCAAGATGCGGCAACCATGTTCCACATGAACATCCAGTCGTGGCGGCGCCAACCGTACGTTCAGGAGAACTACGAGGAAGATGAGATCCAGAGTCTGCAAGATCGGCTGGGATCGTTGGCCTCGGAGGGAGCAGTCGAGGGCGAGATCACCTGGGGGCTACGCCAAATGGCACTGCGTCGTTGCTGAGAATATTCCGATCCGCTAAGATGCGAACAGCCCCAGACCCTTTCCAGACGAAGTGAATTGTAGACAGAACGCCCTGCCTTTAGCTGCATTGACCGCTTCGGACAATATTCTTTCAGGGATCTGGATATCGATACATCCACATTACTATCTGGTCTACTATAAACTGCTTTCAACTCCTGCCTTTTCTAACCGTCTCCATTAGAACCTTTCTCATGCTCATTCCGTCTAATTCTCAGGTGTTGGCATCCGTGTACATTCCAGGAGGGGTCTGAGAGATGCGTCAGAATGAATATGAGATTGCAAGGCAGTCCCTGGCACTGTTCGGTGTATCCGGAACATTCAGAAGAATCGCCAAAGGTCTCGACGTCAGCTATCGTGTAAAGACCGAGGAAGGGAAGGTGTATGCCCTGCGGGTCTCAAAAGGCCCTCCGAGCCGTCCCGTTTCAGCGTTTCAAATCGAGGCTGAGTGGATAGATGCGCTCTCCAGCAACCCATGGTTTCGTGTGCCCAAGTTGCATTGGACAGAGGCAGGGACGCGTGTGGGCCAGGTCGAGGATGCCACCGGTGTCGTGCGTGCCAGCACACTCCTTTCGTGGCTTCCGGGTCGACGTTGCTATCTGATCGGCATATTACATGCGCGTGCCCTGGGCCAAATGGCCGGCGCGCTGCATCAACGTGCAAAGGCCACACAAGTACCGTCAACAGACGCCATCAAGACCTGGGATGCGGAGCTCATGTGCGGAATGTTTAAAAAGGGTGCTATTGACAGCTTCGAGCCCGAGGTCGCGGAACTGGTGCGAGATATCCACGGGAATCTACGGCGGATTACTGCGACACTTGCCCCACTCGAGACGGGTCTCATCAATGCCGATGTGGGCTTGCACAACATCCTGTGGCGCAATGGGCGGGCGAGTCTGGTCGATTTCAATGATACCGGGATCGGTCCCTTTGCTTTCTGTCTTGGACGATTAGTAGAAAGGATTCGTTTGCATGAAAGGGGAGTGGCACTCGCTGACGAACTTCTGCAAGGTTACCGGGAGGTCACTCCGTTGCCAGCGGCCTATGAAAACTGGGGAAGCCTGTTTGAACTTGCGGCCGCCGTGTTCAAGCTCAATTTTAGCACCGAACGCGTTGCCAGAGGCGAAACAATACTGAAGGCGCATGAGAAACGCACCTTGAAAGCGCTCAAGAGGACATTCGTGCGGCTGGAGCTCTGAGCGCACTAATATCCGCGGAATCTCGCCTGCAGAATCAACTTCCCAGGAGATCTCATATTAGAATGGACATAGCAAGATGAACGAGTACTGGATGGCCATAAAGGAACAGGATGCGAAGCGGATGGATGAGGTTTTGAGGGAATCACCGGATACGGTGTATTCATCTATCAATAGCAACCCATGGAAGTTGGAGCCGGATGATTCATACTCACATAAGACGATGGGTGTTCACGTTTGCAGTTTTTCCGGAAGGGAACGATGTCTCGAGATTCTGCTGAATTATCGTCCTGATCTGGAAGCGATCACGTTGGAGGAGAATAAGGGGCTTACGACACCTCTTGTCCTGGCCGCCTAGGAAGGATCTCTGGAGTCCTGCAGGTTGCTGCTGGAGGCGGGCGCCAATCCCAACACATGGGCATCCGCTGAAAGTCCGCTGTATACAGCCGCCGAGCATCACACGTGGGATAAGGTTGAGCTGTTGTTAGAATTCGGCGCAAAACACGATATATTTACCGCTTGTATCTGCGGAGAGCTGGAGATTGTGACATCGGAAATCGCTGCGTATAGACCGCTGTTGGCCAGAAGATCAACCAAGCGGAATCGCACACCACTTGAGGAAGCGGATGAGCACAGCCAGGATCACGTTGTGAGGTTTCTCGAGGAACTGAAGCAAGAAGGTGCCGGCTGACTCACCCTTCAGGTGGCGCTGCATAAGGAACGGGAACCTTTCGATCGATGAGGGATTCACTTTCACAAGCTTCCAACGCGATAGGAGCACGATGAACTGGTCCGACCCAGATAAATGGTTGCAACTCAAGCAGGGCGCAGGATGCCCGATGTGTGAGGATATCCATCTGCCTGAAAACCAACACAGCTATCTGGTTGCGGAGTTGGAACATGCCATTGTCCGATTTCCAAAAAATCAGGTTCTCCGAGGCTGGACTGTGGTATTCGCCAAGCGTCACGTTTCTGAACTCTTCGAGTTTTCTGATCAGGAGCTCTGCGCATTCTGGAGATCGGTTTCACAGGTTGGGCGTGCGCTGTATACAATTTTTCAGCCGCCAAAAATCAATTATTGTGTCTATGGAAATCTCATTCCTCATGTGCATTGTCATTTGATACCACAAAGCTATGATCATGCACCCCAGATGTTGACTGTAATCGATTCGAAGACAGTAGAACTGGCGAGAGAAGAGTACCAGAGAATTGTCAAGGAGATGAAGGTGCAGTTGGTCAATGTGTAAGCTATTGATGCAGGAAGATGAGGGAAAACTGAAAGCGCACTATGTAGCAGCGTTTTGGTGTTAGCTGGAAGGAGAAGATGGGGACCAGGTTAGGGAAACATTCCATCGTCACTTTCAGGGATCCAATAATCCGGCACCATCGATAGTGGGGCCCTAATATTTCCGGGTATGTCTACATGACAATCGAGATCCTTGACGATTCGACTCTTCCCGTATGACTGTCCATGCGTCGCGACTTCTGGGAGGACGACGAGGCGAAAGTACATGAGGCCTTCGAAAAATACAAGGTGCAGAACAGTGAAGGAGCGGCCATCACGTTTTTTGCGGCCGAAGATGATGGACGATACGTGGGCTTCCTGGGTGCCGAGCTGCGTTCTGATTTCGTGCACGGGGCGGAGGCCTCGCCAGTTTGGTATGTGGAGGGAGTTTATGTTATGCCGGACAGACGAGAATCCGGAGTTGGCGCTTTTCTCCTTAGTAGTCTTGAAGACTATGTCCGCCAGAACGGATATTCGAAGATTGCCAGTAGCTGTGACCTGGAGAACGGCGTGAGCGAGTCGTTCCACAAGGCGATGGGGTTCAAGGAGGTCTCACGTGCTATTCAGTTTGTCAAGGGTCTCGGTTGAGAGGCATTTTGTGCAAGAGAGTTTCGACCAACCATGTTGCAATACACGGTTGGTTCAGTGGTGTAGACCCTGCAAAATTCATCTGATTAATCTCACACGGAAAGATTTGGCTTCCTGAATTTGTAGAGCAATGTTCCAATCGAGGATCGTGTAGCCGGGCTCAGAATGACCGGGCGTGTTTGTCCGATAGAGAACTCATCACTCATCGTGTCTGACACGATTGTACCAACAGATTTTCTGCTTGATTGAGGCAAAATTCAGCGCTATGTTTCTCAAATTTCCAGAAGTTTCATGAGTCACAACACATAGAGGGAGGAGCGGCAATGTATAGATTGGTATCAGGCATCATTTCTGTGGCCCTTGTCGGAATTGCTATTATGGTTTTTGCCCCTGGGCGGTTGCATTCTGCCGATAAAGATTCGACTCTTCCCCCCGAACCCACGGTGACTTATACCCCATCGTCGGCTGAAGAGGGGCAAAGTATCGCGCATGGTGAACTGATCAGCAAAGTCGATGAGGCGAGGAAGAAACTGCACGCACAACATCATCCTCATGGGATTATCGAGACACGCAGCATACCAGGTAAATTCCAGCCCTCTTCCCTGAAAGATATCAGCGATTTCGCCCTGGAGAAGAAGGATCTGGTCGTCATCAACCCTGGCCCAGGCGAATTTGTACACGTTATGGAAGGGCAAAGGCACGGCTACCAAAATCTGACCGTTGGCATCACCTACACCGCCCCGGGTGGTGCGCCACCGATGCATACTCACAGAGGCGAAGAAGCACACGTTCTGCTTGAGGGAAAGATTCTTTACGCTCTTGGTGACTCGATTTTTACCCTGAACGCACCTTATATCGTCAACATTCCGCCGATGGTTCCCCACTCGTTCAAGAATCTGGGAGAAGATGTTGCGGAGTTGGTGGTGATTTTTCCGACGAACGTCTGGGAATATGATGTGCTGAATTTTTTCCCATTCGCGGAGAAGGACGGAAAGGCAGCCAAAGGAACCAAGTAGTTACCATACGAGGCAACCTGCGCTTGTGAATCATCAGGTGCACTTACTGTTTAGCATAAGATGACGGGGTGAAGACTGCCCCGTCATTTCTTTCGGCAGATCGTCCACGAGTTGCTGGACTTGATGATTGGGTAAGAAAATCAGAACCAAACCCAGTTGTGCTACGTTGGAAAGGGGCGGCACCTGGTTCAACTTAGGTGCGCTTTAGAACACCAGTACCACCAGATGACGAAGCTCTGTGAAAAAAGGATCCTGTATTTCAAGATGAAAAGCCGAAGGCGATCATCACAAACAGACAGGGAGAACTGAAATGGCAGCGATCGGTCGTTTACTCACAGCCATGATTACCCCAATGACGAAGGAAGGAGAAGTCAATTATGATCAGGCCTGCAAGTTAGCCCAGTGTCTGATCCGTTCCGGAAACGATGGGCTTGTGATCGGTGGAACGACCGGAGAGTCACCTTCGATGTCCAACGAGGAGAAGCTGCGACTATTCGGGGAAGTGAAGGATGCTGTAGGATCAGATGTCGCGATCATTGCGGGTACTACGGACAACAACCATCGCAATTCTGTTGAACTGACCCAAGAGGCAGAGCGATTGGGTGTAGATGGTATCCTGCTTACCGTGCCCGCCTACAACAAGCCCCAGCAGGAAGGACTCTGTCTTCATTTCGAGGCGCTATCCAAAGCCACGACATTACCGTGTATGCTCTACAACGTTCCCTCGCGAACCTCGCTCAATATGGATGCGGAGACAACCCTGCATCTGGCGCAGATCGATAACATCATCGGTGTGAAAGAGGCATCGAGCGACCCGGTCCAAATTGCACGAATTGTGGACAAATCCCCGGAGGGATTCCGGGTCTGGTCAGGCAATGACGATGAGACGTTTTCTGTGATGTGCGTTGGCGGATACGGCGTGGTCAGCGTGGCGGGTCACTTGCTGGGCAACCAGATTAAATCGATGATCGATCTGGTACTGGCGGGCAAGATCGAGCAAGCCGCCGCAGAGCATCTGAGAATGCTGCCGATCTTCAAAGCTCTGTTCTGGGTAACCAGTCCAGTTCCTGTCAAGTACGCGGTTAGTCAGGCAGGATTCAAAGCAGGGCCCACGAGACTTCCCCTGGCGCCCGCGGATGTTTCATTCAAGGCCAAGTTTGACGAGGTTCTGGATATGTATAACCTCGATTTGGCCGCGGTTCTGACCGAGAGCTGATCTTAGAAGAAAAATGCACAGGGTTTATGAGGGGTTTATCACCCCACACCTTGTGTCGATTTTCGTGGTTCCCCATCGGGGGGAATTCCCAACCTTCACCCAGATCCGTTGACAGGATCTGCCTGAAGCGAATTTATGCGAACGAATGTCAAGGGAAAGGGCACAACCATTGAATCCGCATAGAGGCGTACTTCATCATATGAATATCAATGTTTCGGACATTAAACGTTCGTCGGCGTTCTACGGTCAGGTGCTCAGTTATCTTGATTACGAGAGGGCGGACTACGGTCACGAAGGCAGGTGGCTGTTCGAGGACTGGAAGCGCTGGCTGGAAGGGACGCCACATGAAATTACCATTATCGAATCGGGCAAGGGTCTGGATCACGCGCACAACCGAGGCAGTGTGGGACACCACAATCACATTGCGTTTTGCGCGAGTGATCGAGCAGACGTAGACGGGCTTTATCACGAGGTGCTGGTTCCCCTGGAGAAGAAAGGGGTATGTACGATCGAGGATCCGCCGTGTGACTGCCCGGAATACGGTGAGGGATACTACGCGACTTTCTTCTTCGATCCAGACGGACTGAAATATGAATTTGTACATACGCCCGGGTATGAACAAATGAGGAGAGACCATGTGGCTTCAGGTGGAGACGGGAGTTGAGCTCTGTAGGCAGGTAATCTTGACACTTTGTGAGGAGCCGAAACATTTATGGCCAGAACACGCATTCCCTTCGATGTTTCCCGTCTCACCCGAAAGGTGACGAATTGCTTCATCTGCGACTTCCTTAATGGCAACCCACGTTACAAGCATCACATTGTGGCTGAGACAGAGACTGCAATCGCATTTCTAAACCGATTTCCAACGTTGTTCGGGTATGTCCTGGTTGCACCCAAGAGGCACTACGAGCAGGTTACAGGTGATGTAGAGGAGGAGGAATATGTGGAGATGCAGCGGTTCATCTACAAGGTATCGGAGACGATGAGACAATTGCTCGAGCCCGAGCGGATCTACATTCTGAGTCTCGGTAGTCAAGCTGCGAATTCCCACGTCCACTGGCACGTGGCGCCACTTCCTGAAGGCGTTCCTCTCGAGCAACAGCAATATCACGCGTTAATGCACGAAAATGGTGTCATTGAAGCAACGGAAGATGAACTGGCCGGTTTCGCAGAGCGATTCAGAAATGCTATGGGGCAGTTGGATAATTGAACAGACCGGGCGGGCAACTGTACACGCTCGAATGATTGGATAGGAGAATGATGTGAATCTTCTGATTTCGAGAAAATTCAAGAAATCTGCATCATCAGCCTGAAATAGTGTCGGTCAGGATGGAATAATCGGTCTCTCCTGTCGTCTATAGGTTAACTATGTCAATGATCGAACTTGTTCTATATGCAAAAGGTGGAGATCACGAGGCCTTTACGACCCTCTTGAGGGCGTACGAAGGTGGCGTGAGATCCGTTTGCCGGAGATTTGGGAAAGATCCGGATGACGCTGAAGATCTCGTTCTCGAGACGTTTGTCGAGGCGTATCTCAAGTTCGGCCAACTGCGCAGCCCAGAGGCGTTCGAACCGTGGCTCAAACGAATCGCGCTCAATCTGTGCAGGTCCAGGTATCGCGAACAGAAATCGGATCCGGTACTGCTTAGCGTGGACCCGCCTGCTCCAGAGGCAGAAGTCGTTCAAGATGATCGCCTCCTTTGGGGAATGGACAAACTCAGTACGGCGCACCGTCGGGTGCTCGATCTGCACTATCAAGCGGGGATGTCGTATCGGGAGATGGCGGAGGAACTCTCCGTTCCGATCGGTACGGTGATGAGCCGGACACACCGCGCACGAAACGCGTTGAAAGCCATTGTGGAGACGAGTGAGGAACTCAATATGGATGAGCAATCCGAATTGGAACGGCGATTCCGGATGGAGATCGAACTGTTGGAGGCCCTAAAGGCTGAAGTGGACGCTGTGGAAGGGATTACCAAGGTGAAGGGTCACAGCGCACCTATGATGCGGCTGCGGCAAGTCCTCGAGACGCATCCGCCTCGTCTTGTGGATCTGCTTCGTGTGAGTGATTCGGACGAACGCCTGATCCACCTGGCGTGGCTGGCTCGATTCGCGATGAAATCGGCCGTACCTGTGATGGCATCGTGTGCACTTTCGGATGACGAAGTACTGAGAAATCGCGCGATCAGGCTGGCCGAGTACTGGGTGGTCCGGATCTGGTATGGACTTCGTGGCATCGACCTTTTCCTGGACACCTTGATTGCATCTCCGTCGGATGCAAAGTTGAAGGTCCGGGTTCTGGTTCGTTTGATCCAGACGGTCAAGGAATGTGGTCCGGGACACGAATCAGATTCTCACCACGTAATTCTTGAGCTGACAAAAGTGCTGCTGGGGTATCCTGAGGAGGCGTTTCCCGTTCTCTGGGAAGCGCTGTGGGAACTCGATGAGAATGATACTGTGGAGTATGGCGTAAGGAAAGCGATTGCCCATTTGGTGGAGCCGATGAGTGATGCGTTGGTCGAGGAAGTTAATGCCGGAAACCGAGACCGTGTCGCCCGCGTGGTGCGAGAGTTGTCCTTCGTGCCGTTTCGAAGGTCGCAGTCCATGTATGGCAAGGTTACGGGACTGCCCGCGAGGCTACACCCCGTTCTGGTGGAACTCGCGGCTTCCGATGACTCAGAGATTTCTAAGGACGCCACTGTATTGGCCGTTCGATTTCGCATTCCAGGAATTGTGTCTGTTTTGAGAAGTCAGATTGTATCGGGGAATCTAAGAGATCGAGCCGACGCGATTACAGCGATTGCCCACGTGATAGGTGAGGCGGCTGTGCAGGAGCTGATCACTCACGTGTACGACCCGGAATCCCGAGTCAGAGCGGCGGCACTTACTGCTTTGGGACAGCTGAAAGGGACATCGGTCAAGGACAAGATTCTCGAGCGGGTGGAAAAGGACGAAGATACGTCGGTTCGAGAAGCTGCGATCAAGGCATACGGCAAGATCGCTACCGACCCTGAGCGGGAAGCTTGTTTAAAGCGCATCACAAAGGCAGGCGACCGGAAGATGATCCGGATAGCCGCAAAGGCACTCTACACGGGAACGGGCCCTCGGCAGAAGAGCAAACTGGAGGAGGACCGTCTTGGACGAATTCGAGGGGATTCGCTCCCCAGGAAACACGTTGATCCCGTAGGTGCTTTACGGGCGCTCCCAGAATTAAGAAAGTTTGAGGAGGAGGAGCTGACAAAGGTTGTGGCCGGACTGTGTGGGGATTATTCGACCACAAGACGTCAGATGGTGATGGAGGGTCGACACGCTCTGATGCGCCGCGAAAAAGGTGTTTACAGCTTTACCCAAATTGGTGAAGCCGTCTGGCGAGTAGGGCAGTTCGTGATGGCCTCCAGAGATCGCTTACCAGACAATCAGGTGACCTGATCGGGCGACTGTATTTGTTCGCGAAACAGAAGCGCAAATTCAACGAGTCAAGTAGCCACACTCCAGCAAGAGGGCGTGTGGTTTTCTTTGTTATCTTGATCTGATGAAAAGCAAGGGTTCCGATGCGGAATAATCCGTATCTTATTAGAGAAATTTCGCGTGCGGTCACAGAATACATACATTTCAACGTGGAAATACGAGGGCCACTATTCCCGCTATTCCTAGGTAAAAGTCCACTGATTCGGGAATGCAGTGGTTACACACGAGCGACGCTGGATTACGCAATTATCCAGAACCGTTAACCGCACACACAAATTCAAAAACATCGCCTGGATGGAACGCGGCTATTTGAGAAATCGCAAAGTTAGCTGAAAGTGGCCACATCCAACAAACGTAGAATGGTAAAGAGGAAGTTAGTATATGGGTGATGCTAGAAGACACAGAATGTTTGCAGCGTTCATCAACAGGACTTACCCATCGATAGAGTCCGTACTCATTGTGGCGGGTGGCAAGGGTCGAATCGCACGCCTTCTCGCCAATAAGGGCGTGCGAGTACGTGTGATCGAAGCCGATCCTCGGTATTCCGGGCAGTCTGAGCCGCTGATCACCTACGAGGAGGGTTGGTTTGATCGGAATACCGAGGTACCGGAAGAATTGATCATTGGAATGCATCCTGACCACGCAACCGCAGAAATTATCTTCGCTGCCAATCAGCATCGGATCCCCTTCGCAGTTGTGCCTTGTTGCGTATGTGGGCCGGAAGCAGAAGGGGTAAGCGGTGTCCGCGGCTGGCTGGACAGGTTGAAGGGCTTCGCGGGCGACTGTTGTGAGGAGGAGCTCGACATGAAAGGCAAGAACGTTGTGTTGTACAGGCGTGGTGAGTGAACTGCGTTCGCAAACTGAGGTCCAGCGTCAATTCAGAATTCAATAAGCAGCATTCTGTCCGAAGACTCCAAGCCCATCATGACGGTCTGCTTCAGTGGTTGGTCGACCATTCTGATGATTCAGCGAAGTGCGCAACCTACTTCGCCAGATTCGCCTTTACCAACTTCGGTGTGCGCGTCGGCGAGACCTCGATAGGAATCGCGGGCAAGGTCCTCCAGGCCACGGGTGAAGATCACTTCGCAGAGCTCCTGGCGCTACCTGATTCAGATTGCCCACCAACGCAACTGGGCCTGACGAGTATCTTCGGCTTTCTCAGAGAGGATCGTACTCTACCTTACCTCGAGGGGCGCCTGAGTCACGAAGACAAGGAGCAAAGAGTCTTTGCTTTCCGCGCGCTGGGGAGGATCGGAACCGAACTGGCTTTGAGTCTCGTCAAAATGGCTTCCGCTGATCCAGCGACACGTGTCCGGAAGGTTGTCGAGAGCGTCCTGTCACCCGCAGACTAGATCGATCCTGCATTATCTGGGAACTACGAAAACCGACTTCACCGAGACGGTATCACCCATGGCCTTTGCTGATCCCAGAGACCCGGAGAGCAAGCCCCTGTTTGACGACTACCTCTCCCAGTCCCTTGGAAAATCTCTCGAAATGGTCGAAGCAGTACCGCTTAAGGGAGGCTACAGGAACTCGCCCTGGCGGATCGATGCGCTGGACGCTGGCTTTCTATGTTCTTATGTGCTCCGGCTCGAGCATCCCGGGCTTTGCAAAGAGTATCAGGTCATGGAGCAACTCGCGTCGACCGCTCTGCCAACTCCGGACGTGTGGGGATTTGACCCTGAGGGGAGATTCCTGGGTTCGGGGTGTTTCTTGATGAGCTTCGTTCCGGGACAGACCTTGATGGGGGGTCTGGTTTCGGGCGAAAAGTGGGCTGAGATCCTTTTCGTGGATGCCGTTTGTGAAATGCAGTCTACTTCGAGAAAACAACTGGGACCCATTGGCGTGGGCCTGGGGAAAGGTGCGGATGCGTCGGGGTTCCTAAGTTACGCAGAGGATGGGTTGCTGAAGCTGATCGATGACCCTCTCGTCAAAATGGCCGCGGGACGACTGAGAGATACGATGCCAGATCGACTCGAGCCCGAATTCGGAAATGGCGACCTAAGTCCCCTGAATTTCATCGTTGGCGATGGAAGGCTTTCAGGCATCATTGATTTTGAATTCTCCGGATTCTCCGATCCGATGTTCGAGTTTTTGAGTCCTATCCGATGGTATGAGGCACTCCGAAACCGGGGTTTGGAAGCCCGTTTTTGCAGCTGCAAGGGATATGACCCCGATATCGTGCCGTGGTATTGGGTTCTGGTAAGTTTCAGTTCGTGGTTGGGCATGCTGGAAGATCCGGCTGCTGAACTGGAAGGCTGCACTGCAAACAGTTGTCGGCAAGACGTTCAAGTCTGGTTGGAGGAGTTCTGAGACAGGGGTTTCTGTGCACCATCACAATTGACTTGAGGTCCAGAAGCCCAAAATGCATCACTTCTCCATTCACAGTTGAAGCCTATATTGAGATTCGTCAGTGTCGTCAGTTTATGCTGAGTGATGGTGATAGCCGGTTCTCTGGTAGAGATGGTCGAATCCAGGAGGCGAAGTGTGGCCGATAGAAAGGCCGAAAAGGAGTTGGCCAATTTGTGCTCCCTGGGTGACCAAAAGGGGGTCAAGCTGGCTCTGGGTAAAAATCCAGACCTGGCCAGGGGGTGGCAGTCTATTCACGCCGCTGCACGGCACGGGCAACCGAAGATCGTTCGGGAGCTTCTTGCGTGCGGCGCCGATCCGAACGTGCGTGGAGGTGTGGAGAGAAACCGGCCGCTTCACAGAGCCATCAAGCGTCCCAAGTCTTTAAAGCGCACCCCGGGACACCACGAAGTGGTAAGGGTTCTGATCGAAGCGGGGGCGGATCTCAACGCACGTGGGGCCTGGTATGAAGCCCACGCCCTGGCGACGGCCGCCATGTCGGGAGAACACGAATTTGTGACAGAACTCGCTCCCCTCTATCGAAAGATGGACATTTTCACTGCGTGTGTGACGGCTCGGACAAGACGTGTTCGGAACCTTCTTGAATCGGACACCGGTTTGGCCAATGCCCGGGACCCCGGGAACGATATGCCGCCGTTGCATTACTGCGCCGCGTCCTCGTTGGGCAGAGATGATCCGCGCACATCAGACCATCTCCGGATGATCGCCACGATGCTGATCGACGCGGGGGCCGATATAGATGCTACGATGCACCTGGCACACGAATTTCATGCGCTATCGTGGGCGACGATGAAGAAGAATCGCGCAGCCGGGGATGTGATTTGCGCGGCCGGGGCGCACCCGCAGCACGGGTTGACTTACGCGGTGGGGGTTCAGGATGCTGATTTGATGGCGCGTATGAAAGATTCTGGAGCAGACGTGGACTTTGTAGACGAGAAGGGAAACAGCCTGCTTCACACCAGCATCAACTTTGGCACGAACGACGAGATCACGTTTCTGGTGGAGCACGGTGCCGATCCGAATTTCAGAAATGCGGAAGGGCGGACGAGCCTGCACTTAGCGGCGTCCAAGGGCGCAAGTATCCGGATTGTCTCGGCTCTTCGGGATCACGGAGCGAATCTGGATTTGAAGACGGCCGCCGGGGAGACACCACTGGACCTGGCGGTGAGTAGGGGACGGCGAAAGGTGGCGGATTATTTAGCCGACACAGGACGGGATTCAGGATGACAAACACGTCACCCGATATTCAAGACTTGTCGAAGGCGGGCATTCAAGCAATCCTGACCGGAATCGCCGTAAATGCGGTCCTGGCGTGCGTAAAAAGTCTCGGTGGTGTTGCAGGAAATTCCTATGCATTGGTCGCTGACGGAATCGAGTCAGCAGCAGATATTGCGAGTTCCCTAATCGTTCTCGGCGGCCTGAAGATCGCCACACTTCCTCCCGTCTCGACAGCCGAGCTTTACATGCGGATGCCTTGCATCATCGCAGTGATATGTTCACTTCATTGGCAGCGTTTCTGGGAATCTCTTTTGCCATATGGGGCGGCGAACAGTATGCCGCAGCAGAATCGCTGCTCAACCCTCAGTTTCCGACGTCTTGATACACATTGAGCCCGGAAAAGGGAATGATTGAGTTGTACTCGCGACCTTCTGTTCGTTTAACTTGGCAATGAGTTTTCAGAAGGAGCCGGCAACCTGAGAACGTTGAACAAAATGCCGTTTGAAAACAGAACCTGAAAACAATTGTGGCAAGAACTGCGTATGACCCTCGCGAACAATAAACCATTATTGGTTACTAGAACTCCAGGTTCCAAAATCCCGGTTGAAAGGAGTAAGATCATGTCATATCCCTTCAAGATGCTGGACGATAGTTTGTGCGACGAACCGATCGTGGAGATCGCAGCGCGGCAGCTCCTTGGAACCGTATGTGTAAGCGGCGGTGCTGATTGCCCGCTCTTCAAGAAAAAGGAAGATGCTCTGGAGGTACTCAAGCTCGTTAAGCAAGATCCTGCCGCATCCGTTCGGCTGACTTCGGACGCAGACCGCGTGCCCCACTACACGATGCTGGAGGATGAGGACTTCGCCCGTGTGAACCGGGAAGGCGTGTTGGACAGAAAGCGGGATCTGGATGTCCTGCAGCGACTTGGACTTTCACCGGGTGACGTGCGCAGGGCGCGGTATCTCTATGAACTGCTGTTAAAGCATGTTGAAACACCCGTGGGGATCTGTGCCCACGACACCCCGGGCTGGGAGGGATGCGCCCTTGCTAGCAGTGGCGCTTACGAGGCGGTGCGGGAAAAGGGCTGGAAGGAGATCGTCTACGATCGCCCCGAACAAGATATGGCCGAAGCACGCAGGGAGAGCATCGAGCGCATCCGGACGGACGAAGTTCTCAACGTGCGCCCCCATCACCTGATGTGTATGTCCTGCTGGGTTGGGAGTACTGATGGAGAAGGTGAACGGAGCAATGACACCCTTGACGCAATCTGGCGCAGGATATGCGATGACCCCGATCTCAAGATACGACTCGTTGAAGGCAACTGCGAGGCGTGCCACTGCTGCGATGGGTATCATGCCGAGAGCACGCGCTGCGTACACACCGGAGGCCTGCTTCGAGACTACAAGAAGGATCTGGACGTGTTCCAGAGAATTGGCAAGATGCCTGGCGACATTGTAAACGCACGCGAAATACTGAAGGTGATCTACGAGGAAGTTACAGACACCACAGAAGTCTGCGGATACGGCACCGGTGAAGCTACCTCCAACGAATGGAGCGTTTGCAGTGGGCCGACCGGCAACGCGGGTTTCGCGAAGGCGCGCAAAACGGTAGAGTTCGATAAATGACGGGTTGAGCGCGGCCGAATAAACTGCAAGTCAAACGGTCCCGATATCTCTCGCCAATCAGATCTGCTTTGGTTCACTCCCTTTGGCGACGGCCGAAAGGAAGTGAGTGCACACCTCCGGAAACAGGTCTCAGTCGTCCAACCCAGTACGGATCAACACACTCCCCAAACGGCCGGGTATCAATTAGCGTTGTCAATATTGCCACACCCTCGCCGCAGTTTGCAGGTTGTTGTGGGCAAGGCAGTTTTGGTGTGAATGGGCAAACAGAAGGTGACAACAGCAGGACGTTAAGCTATTTTTCAGAACAAGAACTGATCCGGAAACGTTCAGACACGAACGAGATTTGAAACTATCTTTCATTAAAAAGCCTATCAGGAGATTGTCCATGCGCATCCTTATCCTATGCGATTTGGAGGGTACCGCCGGAGTCGTGGATTTCAAAACCCAGACCTACGATGGGGGCCGCGACAACGAACAGGCCAAATATTTGGCTACTATGGAGATCAACGCCCTCATTGACGGTGCTCTGGAAGGAGGTGCCACAGATCCTGTAGTGTTGGACGGACACGGCAGCGGCGGCATCAATATTGAACAGATTCATCGCGAAGCCCGGGTTATGTTCGGCCGTACCAGTGGCTCTGTGTGGGAGTTGGGATTGACATTTGATGCGCAGTTCCTTTACGGCCATCACGCGATGGACAACACCCCCAACGGCGTGTTGTGTCACAGTTGGAGTTCGCGAAGTATCGCCAACTGCTGGTTGAATGATGAACTCATTGGGGAAATCGGTTTCAACATCGCCTATGCCGGTGAGGTTGGTGTGCCCACGGTTTTTCTCAGCGGGGATCGAGCCGCTGTGGACGAAGGACGGCGTTACGTGCCTGATATCGAAGGCGTTGTGGTGAAGGAGGGGCTCAGCCGCACTGGTGCTCTCACCCTTTCTCCCCTTAAAGCTCGAGACGTAATCCGGGAGGGTGCCCGGAAGGCCATGGGACGGATTGGGAAGATGCAACCATTTACAATTCCTTCCCCTTACAGTTTCGCGACCGAGTATCAGGCCGCGGCCAGTGCCGAGGCCAGGGCTGCCCGAGATGATGCCGAGAGAATAGATACGCACACCATCCGAATCACCGGCGATACTATGGCTGAAATCGCTCGAAAGAAAAGATGAAAGCCCTCCCTGTTATTTGTAGAACAGTTTCCAGACAGATTTATTGAAGGAGAGAAGAAAAGGTGATGGCTGTCCTTTGTTTTCCTTGTGCAATGACAAAACAGCCGAGCACCCCAATGGCCCGGAATTACCCCTCCCACCCTACCCAACTGCCGCTGAAATCTCTGGAAAATTACAAAAGGCGCTGATCAGCTACGTGATCGGCGGTTGCATCGGGAAATTTACCCGTTGCACGCAGGCAGCGCAGGAACCCACACGCCGAAATGTTGCGCACAAGAGCGAAGACCGCCCATCCAAGGCGAATGGCCTCGTATCAACCGGTTCGATTATCACTTATCTAGGTTGACTTCTTCCAATACCCAAGATTTCCGAGTTTTTTCGTAGCATAACCAATCTGAATATTCCCACGCGCATGCGGGGTATACCTGTGTCTGAAGAGAACAAAGCTCTGATTCTCAGGTGGCTTGACGAGATGGACAAGCATAATTTCGAATTTATCGATGAGGCCTTCTCGCCACGGTTCATATGCCACTTTCCCGGAAATCCAGAGCCAATGAAATTCAAGGAGTACAGAGCCTTCATTCCATCTGTCTATGCATCCTTCCCTGATTTTCGACACGAAATCGAAGATCTGATAGCGGAAGGTGACAGAGTAGTAGTTCGGGTGAGAAACAGGGCTACTCATAGTGGGGATTTCAGTGGCTGCTCGCCAATGTCTCGGAATTCAGTAGGTGCGGCAAGAGGATTCATCTGATTCGATGCAGAAGCGTGTTCCGGTAAATTGAACAGCTATTTTCATTGACTGACACCCGCATCAGTTAAGAACAGGCTGATCGCGGCTCTGTAGTTGCCAGCAGTTTGGATTAGAGCTTCCGCCCTGTTGGTAGGCAATTCTGTATTCGAGTGATTTGAGGTCGTCGAATGCGTCATAGAGTGCGCTTCGGTCCATCCATTCTTCTCTGAGGGCGTGCTCTCGAAAAGGATCAACAGAAGTATATATTCAGCATCTCGTTCCTGCCCTGCAAGGATTGTGCGTCCGGCTTCCATCAATCCCTGTCGCTCAAGGACTGCAACCCCTCGGATTTAGAAGCCTGCTCAAGGTCACCTCACGGGAGGGACGCCTGGTGAACAACGCAGGTGACTCAGACGGACTGAAGCTTTTCGTACGCTGGGTAGCAGCAAAGGCAATTGGAATCACGATTGGTTACGCGGCAGCCCTCTATCCTGCCAATTATGCTCGCAGGTTATGGGGAGCCTGAAAAATAGAAGGAATCTGTCACCTAAGCTGAGTATTGGATAAAGTGGCCTGAATTTCGCGTTTTCAATGGTGATGAGGAGAATTCTCCATGCGTATTCACCTGGAAAGCATCACGAGATGATGCGAATCCCATGCGCATCGCAAATTCAGGCACGAATCGGTTAGCGAACACTGTGCACCATTCAAATGTGAAGGGGGAGGAAAAAACATGCACACCCGGAATGATCTACCGGAAATGGTGCTGATTCCATCCGGAGAGTTCTTGATGGGCGCAGTGAACGACGATGATATGGGATACACCGGAGCCTTTCGTGAGGAGAAACCACAGCACACGGTTTACCTGGAAGCCTACTACATCGATACGCATCTGGTTACGGTAGGACAATATCACAAGTTCATGCAGGCAGCAGACTATCGCCCTGAGCGTTGGGAAGACCGCTGGCTGAATGCCCCGTTGCAGCCGGTGAGAAGTATTTCATTACCCGATGTACTGGCCTATTGTGATTGGGCTGGAAACAGGCTTCCCACAGAGGCCGAATGGGAGAAAGCCGCAAGAGGAGGCCTGATTGAAGCGCAGTATCCGTGGGGGGACGATGCATTCGATGGATCACAGGCACCTGACCTCGAGAAGGAAGAGAGTCCTCCCGACGTGGGTACGTATCCGCCGAATGGTTATGGTCTATACGACATGGTCGGATCCCTTTGGCAGTGGTGCAAGGATGACAGACGACTTTATTCGCGTGACCGCAGACACTGTCCCGTAGGCCCATTAGGAGGTGAGACCAGATCGTCACGTGGCGGCGACTGGTTTTCCCACCCCTTTCACAAAAGATGCTCCAGGCGTGGCAGCGTGACCCTGACGGGCGGCTCAGGTAATCTGGGATTCAGATGTGTTCGGGACGAATCCGATGCGTGAGAGGAATTTTCCAACAATCATATGCGTTTCTTCATTGGGTTGTAAGGATGCGGTTAACGAGATCTCTCCTGCTTTCTCTAGTTTGGGTCCAGGTGATGAAACTGTAGAAAGTGTGTGATATGACATTTGGGATGTATCGGCAGTAGGTCTGAATACGATTCTAGATCAAACGAGAAAGGTGTGTCGCATAGGCCGCAATTTGGGCTACCTTTGTGTATTGAATTACTGGGGAACCCACACCATATGGCAAAGCTCTGCAACCACGTAGCCTCTTATTTTTCCCAACTCGATGAACACGAAAGAAGACTGAATGGTGGATCAGGAACGCAAAGACGACAACAAGGACCTGCGAAATAAAATAGCAAGCTGGAGCCCGGAATTGAAAGCCGGCAGTGTGCCCGGTGAGTTGCCCCACGCAGGCGAGGGCATGGATCGCAAATTGAAGAAGAGAAGGTTTCCGCCCCGAAGGATTGCGGCGATCGGTTTCGTGACCATGTTTATTGGCGCCATTCTGTATCAGATCTTTTTTGGAGATCATACCGCAAAACTGAACGTGCAAAAGGAGCGCATCACCATTTCTATGGTGAAACAAGGACTCTTCCAGGAATTCATTCCGGCAAGGGGAACTGTCCTTCCGATACTCACCATATACCTTGATGCACTCGAGGGAGGAAGGGTTGAAGAAATTTTCCTCGAAGGTGGAACCATGGTGGAGCAAGGAGATCCTATACTCAAGCTTTCGAACTCAGAGCTGGAACTTCGGGTTATGACCCAGGAGGCCAGTCTCTTCGAGCAAATTAATAGTATGGAGAATACCAGGATTCTGCTCGAAACCCAGGCCATAAATCGTCAGCAAAATCTTATCAACATTGAGCACGAAATACAGAGGGCCAAAAGAGAATTCGATAAGAACGAGGAGCTCATGAAGCGCGAATTGATCTCCAGAAAACTCTTCGAAGAGTCTCGCGATGATCACAAATTTGCGCTAAAACGATACAAATTTATGATGCAGACTGTCAGACAAGATTCGCTTTATAGGCAGGGGCAGGTTGCCCAGTTGGAGGCATCTGTCAGGAAACTCCAGTTGAACCTGGAGGCGGTGAAACGGAATCTGGACAATCTGGTGCTGAAAGCCCCTGTGCGGGGTCAGTTAACTTCCCTGAATGCAGACATTGGTGAATTGAAAGGCAAGGGACAACGCCTTGGTCAGATCGATGTCCTGGATGGTTATAAACTCCGTGCCCAGATCGATGAATTCTACATCCAGCGTATCAGTGGGGGACAGGAAGCCAGCTACGAGTATTCAGACCAGGTTTACAAACTCAACATCAAAAAAGTCTATCCGGAAGTGCTCAACGGACAATTTGAAGTAGATCTCGAATTTTCTTCAGGCACACCACATGACATCAGGCGAGGGCAGACATTGCATATCCGGCTTGCACTGGGTGACCTCACCGAGGCTATGCTGCTGCCAAGGGGTGGATTCTATCAGGTCACAGGAGGCAACTGGGTCTTTCTGGTAGACCCCTCGGAATCCGAGGCAATTCGCAGGCCCGTTCGCATCGGCAGACAGAATCCAGAGTATTTCGAGGTCCTGGAAGGTCTTGAGAATGGTGAACGTGTCGTCACATCTTCTTATGACAACTACGAAGAAATTGAAAAACTGATCCTGAAATAGAACTAACCCAGAATCACCAAGCAAAGGAGTGCCGAATGATCAAGACCGCTGGTCTGAGCAAGGTCTACACCACAGAGGAAGTAGAGACCACTGCGCTCAGCAATGTCAATGTTGAGATCAATGCGGGAGAGTTTGTGGCAATCATGGGGCCTTCGGGTTGTGGCAAGTCCACGCTCCTGAATGTGATTGGTCTGCTGGATCAACCCACGTCCGGTGAATATTTCCTCAAGGACCAGGAGGTGTCGAAATACAACGAAAGGCAGCGGGCAAATTTAAGGAAAGAGAACATAGGATTTGTCTTCCAGAGCTTCAACCTAATAGACGAACTCACCGTATATGAGAACGTGGAACTGCCCCTCCTCTACCTGGGTGTCTCCTCTGCTGACCGTAAAGAACGTGTGGCAGAAGTGCTGGACTACATGGGCATAAAGCACCGGGAAAGGCATTTCCCCCAGCAGCTCTCCGGTGGGCAGCAGCAGCGTGTGGCAGTGGGCAGAGCTGTAGTAGCCAAACCGAACATTATCCTTGCGGATGAGCCCACTGGAAATCTCGACTCTGCACACGGAAATGAAGTGATGGAAATGCTCACGGAACTCAACCGCAATGGTACCACCATCATCATGGTCACCCACTCTGCACACGACGCGGGATTCAGTCACCGGATCATCCACCTCTTCGACGGCCACGTAGTCACGGAAAACATCAAGGAGCAGGGTCATCTCTAGGGTGGCTTCGTGAATCTTGCGATGCCATTGAGTCTTATCCATGGGATATGGACATGTTGGACCGGTTCAACATCGTCGCCAAGAAAGACCTCTTCCCACAACTGATAAGTGGACAAATCGGTACCGAGAACCCATAAATCCGGTGAGACACCTATGCTGAGAAGCTATCTGACAATCGCAATTCGAAATCTGCAAAAGTACAAGTTTTACTCGCTAATAAATGTCCTTGGACTCGCAGTAGGGCTCGCTTGTTGTATCCTGGTATTTCTCCACGTCCGTGACGAATTCAGATACGCGAGTTACCACTCCGAAGGGGGCAGCATCTATCGTGTCCTCCGGGAAACCCGTAGAAGTGGTAGCAAAGCAAACATCAACCACGGCACATCAGGCGGCATCAAGTCCGCAATGGAGAAGGACTTTGCGGAGGTCGAGTACGCGGTGCGTGTGATGTACGGAGGATGTTGGATTCGGTATGGTGAGAAAAATCTTCAAGGCTGGATGTCGCTCGCAGATCCTGAAGTGCTCGAGATGTTCGACATTCGGCTGTTGCGGGGAGACCGAGCAACTATCCTGGATGCACCGGGAAAGATCCTCATCTCCGCCCGCACAGCGGAAGCGTACTTCGATGATGAAGACCCGATGGGCAAGATCATCAGCGTCGACGACGACAAATTCGGTGGAGAGTATACCATTACGGGGGTTTTCGCAGATCCTCCCCGCCACAGCCATGTCCGATTCGAGTTCCTTTTCTCTCATCCACTCCCGCAATGTCCAAAATACGTCAGCGGTCGCTCGTGGCAGGGATGGGCGCCGAACACCGCCTGGCGTCCCGTTCGGAACTACGTCAAGCTGAAGGACGGTGTCGACAAAGAGGCGCTGGAGACGAAGCTTCACGACTTCATCGTCAGATATATGGGTGAGGATGTTGCGGCTAAAAATGCCTACTTCATGCAGCAGTTGGACCGAGACTACCTGTATGGACTGGCCGACTACCAGGGTGGCGGCGGACCCATAGTTCAGATCTATCTCTTAACCCTGATCGCGGTCCTTATCCTGGTCATTGCCTGCGTGAACTTCGTGAACCTCGCAACGGCCAGGGCTTCAGTTCGTGCCAAGGAAATCGGAGTTCGAAAGGTCACAGGGGCCGAAAGAGGTCAGTTGATGCGACAGTTCCTGGGTGAATCCGTGATTCTGACGGCGGTCTCCCTCCCGATTGCACTGGGGCTATCCTGGATTTCCCTACCTACAGTAAACGAGTTCGTCCACAAGGATTTGAGTTTCGGTGCGGAACCCATTCTGATCCTGCTGCTGCCCGCGGCCGCTCTGATTGTAGGCCTCCTGGCAGGATGGTATCCGGCGGTATTCCTGTCCTCGGTTCAACCCGTCTCCGTGCTGAAGGGCTCCTTCACGCCCGGTTCGCGTGAGGCCTGGATGCGAAAGTCCCTTGTCATCTTCCAGTTTGCCGCATCTACGGCTCTGATCATCAGCACAACGGTCATCTACCAACAAACGGAATTCATGCAGGGCCGAGACCTGGGTTGGAACAAGGACTACCTGATCAACACGCCGCTCTTCTTTGCCGATCTTTCACTGACGAAACACCGTGAGCGAGTTAAGGACGCATTCTTGAGACACCCGAATGTCCTGAAAATCACCGCAGTCTGGCCACCACCTGGTCGTGGCGGCGAACGTCACGTCGTCTACCCTGAAGGAGAAGTCGAGGGTGACTGGGAAATGCAAATCATCGGAATCGATGAGGATTTTCTGGACACCTATGAGGTCGAACTTGTGGCCGGAAGAAATATCGACCTCAGCACGGGAACCGACTCTACTCAGGCCTACATACTTAATGAAGCCGCTGTGAAAGCACTCGGATGGAAGGAACCATTGGGAAAGTCATTTGCCTGGCGGCAGAACAAGGGAACCGTTATTGGCGTGGTCAAGGATTTCCACACAAAATCCCTGCATTCACCCATCGAACCGGTCGTGCTGTTTCACTGGATCCACCCGACCCTCTCTATCCGAATTCGTCCTGTGGAGATCCAGGAAACACTCGCGTTCCTGGAAAAAACCTGGAAGCAATTCATACCAGAGAGACCATTCAACTATCAGTTTCAGGACGAAAACATGGCCGGTAGATACTGGCAAGAAACCAGACAGAGCACGATATACGGTACCCTGTCTCTTCTGGCGATATTCGTAGCGTGTCTTGGATTGTTTGGACTCGCCGCGTTCACCACAGAGCGTCGAAGGAAGGAAATCAGCATACGCAAGTCGCTTGGTGCGTCTCAATCCACACTGTTCCTCTTGCTCTCAAAGGACCTCGCACAATCCGTTGCCTTATCGATGGCCATCGCCTGGCCGGTGACCTACTATCTTATGGCAAGCTGGCTCGAGAAATTCGCTTTTCGGATCGACCTCGGTCCCGGTGTATTTCTGTTCGGTGGCGCCGTAGGTCTGGCTATTGCCCTCGTCACGGTATCCTGGCAAACCATCAGAGCAGCAACTCGAAATCCTGTGGAAGTCTTGAGGCACGAGTGAGTGGGTTGGAAAGAGGGGGAACGCCGTTCTGTACAAAACTGTTGTGGGGTTGCCTCAATCCTGGCTTTTCCAAACCGTCCAGTGATGAGTGAGCAGGAATGCTAAGGGGTCGTGGCAGAGTAGGAGAGACCAATTCGGAATTGCTGAGGAACCTGCAGGGAGATCACTTCGGAAGTGTTACCTAGGGTGACCCATCGGATTTCTCAAGGAATTCTTGGAGCAGAGTTCTGCTGTTACGTGAGTGAATAATACTAAATTGATGCCCTGTAACCCGGGCGACCCATCGCGGAATGCGTTCACCTCAACACCCCTATTACTTCAGGAGAGCATATAGATGAATAAGGAATTTAGCGTTCGAGCAGTCCAATGCGATCACCAAGCATCCGACGAGGAGGTTTACGAGAACCTTGTTCGGGCTACAGCCCCTCTGGAGCGCTCCTGGGAGAAGTTGGAGAAGGCCGGCCGCATCGCCCTCAAGTTCAACATGGGCCACACGAAGGTGAAGCATTTTGAGGGTCGCCGTCGAGAGCTTGTGGACGATGCCGTCTGCCGCGCTGTTCTCAGGCTTCTGCGTGAGCGAACTTCGGCCACACTTGTTGCCGCCGACACATTCTGCCGAGACGTGTCCGGAGGCGCAACCGACTATTTCAACTACCGTCCGCTACTCGAGGAATTCGACATCGAGTTTGCAGAGTCAAACCTGCCCCCTTTCGACGAGTATGATGTGCCGGGAGGCGGATGCATGTTTCAGCGGTACACACTGAGCAGGTGCTTCAGCGAAGCAGACGAGGTTGTTTCTGTAGCCAAGATGAAGAATCACCTGTTTATGGGCGTCACGCTCTGCACAAAGAATCTGTTTGGTCTCACCCCCACGATCCCGCCGGAGGGGCGCGTGCGCACATACTTCCACCACGCGATCCGGCTGTCTTATGTGCTTCCCGATCTGGCGCGCATTACCAATCCGTGTCTCAATATCGTGGACGCCACGACCGGGCAATGGGGACGTGAATGGGACGGTGAAGGCCGTGTGTGCAACGCGCTCGTCGCAGGTGATCAGATCATAGCCACCGATGCTGTCTGCACGCACCTGATGGGGCACGACCCCACGTCCGATTGGCCCACGCCACCGTTTCGTCGCGATCGCAATCATTTGCTCATTGCTGCCGAGAGCGGATTTGGAACCGTCAATTTGGATGAAATCGATTTCCAAAGTGAGGTGGAGGCTCCCCTGAACGAATTCGACTCTGTGGAGGAAGACCCGCCAGAGATCATGGCCACGATAAGGGAAACGGCTTGCGAGCAGGGACTTTTCTACCGCGATCGTATGCGAAAAATGATCGAGAAACACGAAGGGAATTTCGTGTATTTGCAGGACGGCGAAGTGAAGTGGAGCGGCGAGGATCCGGCACATATCAAGAGTCACCGCGAATTCACCGGCAAGAAGCCGGGCAGCGCGTTGTTCCTCAAGAAGGTCGATTCCGAGGAACGCGAAGGAGAGCACTTTGAGGCCTATGAGGATTGTCTGAGACGCATGCGGGCGTGAGAAATTCTGTGTGACCTGAGACGGCCCAGGGTCAATAGTTAGAGGCAGGCTGAGCAGGGACAGGGAAGTTCCTGGAGGCAGGAATAGTCGTGGAGGAGTAGCGATGGGAAAACCGTCTTGCGTTTCGATTCATCGACACAAGAACACAAGCAGCTTCAACGAAATCCAACCCAAGGAGGAATAGAATGGCATGTTACTCGGTAGTGTCTGTCACACCCACCTCGGAAGACTGGATCCCGGATTATGTCGAATCGGCGACCACACTCGTTGCCAAACACGGCGGGAAGTATCTTGCCCGGACCGCCAGTCATGAACGCATCGAGGGCGAGGGTGAAGATGTAGCGCTGCAGGTCATCCTCGAGTGGCCTTCCAAAGAAGCCGCTCTGGCATTCATGAATGATCCAGCCTATGCGCCTCATCTCAAGGCAAGAACTGCCGGCTCGATTAGTCACCACTTCCTTATTGAAGGCCAAGACGACATGGCATAGGAAGCTAGACGTTAGAATAGTTCAGGTCCGCTCTCCGGAACCGTTTTCTCCAAGTGTTCCATTTGGAGGCCCACGCCTCACCCTGAATCGTTCAGAAAAAATATCAATTCTCCTGTGAGAACACTATGTCTTTGCAGAAAAGCAATACCCAGTGGGAACTCATGTTGCCCGAAGAATTCCGAGCAGCGATGGATGCATTGCCTGTGTGTTTTATGCCCTTGGGCACAGTCGAATGGCACGGAGAACACAATGCTCTTGGCCTCGATTCGCTGAAAGCACACGCGCTCTGCGTTCGCGCGGCAGAGAAAGCGGGCGGCGGTATTGTTCATCCCCCTCTCTACGGCGGAATGGGTGGTCTGGATCAACCCGCCACGGTTAAGATCGAAGGCGAACAGAGCTGGGAAAACAACCACTTGCGTCCATGGTTAGAGCGTCTCACCTCTGAATTTCATCGCCTCGACTTCAAAGCGATCATTATGATTACCGGCCATTACGGTCACAACCAGCAAATTGTGGTTCGCGAAACGGCGGCGCGAATGAGTGAGCGGCTGCAAATCCCCATTCTTGGCACACCGGAATACTGGCTTGCCCACGATGTTGGATACCACGGTGATCACGCCGGCATCGGCGAAACATCTCTCCTCTGGCACCTGCATCCTGACCTAGTAGCGATCGATCGTATCGATAATGATCCTGACTACAGTAAAGGTGATCGCATCAAGAACGGTTCGTCTCCAGAACTTGGCCAGAAGTATGCCGATCTCATTGTCGACCGACTGTCTTCACTCGCACGTTCGATGCCGAAGTGGTCCAGCACCAAGCTGGGTCAGTTCATCGCTGCCGAACGCGCCCTCGTCTCAGCCCAGGTCCGCGGCTGGTGAAACGAAGGGCCATGGGCTGCCTGGAAAGACATTGGAAACGGTGAAAAGACAGAATATGGAGAACTCCTTGTCAGCGAGGATTTTGAGGGTCTAGAGAAATGGGCGGAAGAACTATATGTTTAGTCGATGGCGCTCGGAGAGGAGAGGACCCCTGGCTAGGATGTGGTGCCCTTTCAGGGCACAAAGGCGGATGGTTGTCGTGAGGGTTTTTCCCAGGGGTCCAAGGACCCCTGGCTAAGGTGGGGTGCCCCTTCAGGGCACAAGGTCATAGTCTTGTTAGTGCTTGATAGGAATTCTACCCTATGCAGATCAGACGTATCGACGAGCCCGTTCTTGTTATTGGACACCGGGGTGCGACAGGCTATGCACCAGAGAATACAATCCCGTCTTTTCAAAAGGGTCTCGATCTGGGGGCCAACTGGGTTGAAACGGATGTCCGAAAGACGCAGGATGGGGCGTTCGTGTTGATCCACGATTCAACGGTAGACCGGACGACCAATGGCCAAGGTGATGTCTCGAATCTGACGTTGACGCAGATTCAGGAGCTGGACGCAGGGGGCTGGTATTTGGAGGAATACTCTGGCGCCAAAGTGCCCACTCTGGATGATATGCTGGCGTGGGCAAGCGGAGGCGGGCAGATCGGGATTTGTCTCGATCTGAGTCCTCGCCTGTCTCTGGCTGATATTAAAGCCATTTCAAGGCTGGTTACGACGTATTCGATGGCTTCACGCACCCTGGTCCTGTCAGGGAAAACAGATCAGCTGGTGCAGATGAAGGGCTGCGATGATCGAATCACAACCGGATGGATCTATCGAGAAGATCCGGAAGCGTGTCTGGAAATCGCAATCGAGATGGGTATCGATTTCCTACATCCAAACCGGCATATCGTCACTGAAGATTTGATCAGGGCGGCGCACGCTCGGGGCTTGCCAGTCGCAGCATCCGTGAATTCGGAGGAGACCTGGATGCGTGCTCGTCTGGAATGGGGGCTCGATGTGTTCAACTGCGATCACCCGGATCTTCCCCGTAAATTCTAGGGCTGCGCTCAAAGCCAGGCTCCAACCCACGAAGAAAGCGGCACTCAAGGACGCCTCTGAAGGAATAATCGATGACCCATAAAATTGAAGCGGTATCGGTGAATCACAATACATCATCCTATATGGAATTGATGCTGAGATCGCTATTTGCGCACCATCCGGCTGGTCTTGATTTGTCTTTGACCATAATCGACAATGCGTCTGAGGACGAAACAGATGAGCTAACGGCTTACGCCGAGAGCAAGCAGGTTCTCATCATCCAATCGGGATTCACCACAGAAACTTTGAATAACTCACACGGTGAAATCTTGAGACAATTCGTGCTGAATCATCCAGACTGTACGCATTACCTGTTTCTGGACACCGATGTCTGTTTCCTTGCGGATGAGACGCTCAATGTGATGGTGCGTGAACTGGATCGTGATCCTGACGCGTTTGGAATAGGACCGCGTCTCTCAGGGGATGGCGTCCGTGAGATTCCCCAGGAAAGCCGGGACAAGAATCCTGATATCTGTGACGCGAGGCTCCATCCGTGTTGTGCGCTCGTGAAGAACACGCCTCTATTCAGGAATGTCGTAGAAGAGATTGGATTGTCGTGTGTCAAGTATTTGTGGGCGGACGAAGAAGCGTATCTGGATACTTTCAAGCTGATGACGAAAGTGATGAAGACCCATCAGCTAAAGCACATCTTTTCATCCCAGATGGTGCATCATGTTTTCTGTGTCTCCTACGGGTGGGATGAGAAAGAACTGGTTGAGATCAAGAAGAAGCGCAGAGATGCCCTGTTGGAGACCTATCGAGGTTATTGAGGACAGGTTTCCGGGGGTATTTTCGTGGGAATATCCAGGGGTTCAAGAACCCCTGGATAAGATGCGGTGCCCCTTCAGGGCACGAAGGCAGATGGTTATCGTGGGTGCTTGTGTCGGGTGTGATTCCAGGGGTCCAGGGACCCCTGGTTAAGGTGCGGTGCCCTTGTAGGGCACAAGGGCGGATGATTGGGATCTCAGTCCAATTCACGGGCGATTCTTATGTCCAGGTCACGGATTTCGAGTGGATCGACCTTGTGGACAGCGGAGATCTGGACAGCCACTTCCTCCCGCGACTTCTCTGGCAATCCGTGGAACACGCTGACCGCACGGGTCGATTCCAGTTGCGCCAGGATTATCGAGATGTTCAGCGGTGATTCCGTGGCGATGAGCTGAATTATCCTGTCCGGCTCCAGTTGGCGAAGTCTGAAGAAGCCGCTCGAGCTCATGCTGCGATTCAAGAGTGATTCCGCCTTCCGATTTCCCAGGGCTTTTGTCAGTGCGCCGCGTGCAAAGTCCAATCCTCCGATCGAGACGTATTTTCTGGCGATGACCAGACGCTCGAATTCCTCCAGCACCTCGTTTGCTTCCGCCATTTCAACCTGGTCTTTTGGATCAACGATCTGATCGATCTCGTCGCTGCCAAGGTGTTCTTTCACGGCGGTAGTGGTTTGGGAGGCGATGACCTGCATCAAGATTCCCAGGCGTTCACCCATCTCTGGTTCTCTGGTCAGCAAGTGCCGGATGAGGTCGGCCACGTCCTCCGCTCGTTCTTCGAAGAGTTCATTCACTCGCTGTAGCAGTACTTTGTGAGCCAACCGATCGTCATTCGAAGGACGATTCTCGTGCAGGTTGTTCTGAACCATTTCGATCATCCTTTCACGTAATTTTGTTCGGGCCGTGTGCAGCCGGCTTTTGACTGTTTTGGCCGGTATGTCCAGGAAAGCTCCGACTTCCTTCTGCGAATATCCACTAATGTAGAACAGCGTGATGACCGCTCGTTCGCTATCCGGCAGGTTCCGAATCGCCTGGTGGACACTCTCTGAAGTCTCCTTAGCCTCGGCGATCGCATCCGGCCCAGGTGCACTGGATACCAGTTCGACCTCGAGCGGAACAGTTGGTATCTGTTTGCGCCTCGCCAACCGGTCGCAGCAGGTGAAGACGATTTTTCGAAACCAGCCCGGGAAGGCTGCAGGCGCACCCAGTTGGGCGAGGTTGGTGAACGCTCTGGCGAACGCTTCCTGAGACGCGTCCTCGGCCAGGTGGAAATCTCCCAGAATGGAGAAGGCATAGCCCACTGCCATGTCCTGAAACCGCCGGACGAGATCGCCGTAGGCGGTTGGGTTTCCATCCTGTGCCTGAATGACCAGAGATTCCAGATCGTTCACGTGTGCTCCCAGTTTTATGATTCGGAGGACCCTCTATTAATAAAGATCCAGAATTCCAAGAGATGGTTGATGTTTTTTTTGGCGAGGAGGAATCAGAGGGGAATGGCTTACAATTTTGTGATCACCTAGGGCTTGGAGATCCTTCGCTGTGCTCAGGATGACCGGGATCGCTCATGAGGACCTAGATCGCTCAGAATTACATAGGGGATCGGGGTGAACAAGGGGAGTGGATGGCTTTGTTCACCCAATTTTGCTGGACAGCAGGCGATGCACTGGTCTATATTTGAGACCTTCGTGGTCAAAAATCGGGTTGAAGTGCGTCGATTTTTTGACAGATTCATTTCACGAATGTAAATCTCTACTGAATTCCGGTCGATTCTATCTGACTATCATGAAGGTGCGAAATTTCTCATGGCTTTAGATCCTGCAACGAGCAATTCTGCATTACCTGAACCGCAAGCACAGGGCATTACCCTTCGGGGGGTTGCGATTGGGCTGGTCGTTTCCATTCTTGTCAGTGCCTGGGTAACGTTCTCGCGCACGGTGGTCAGTACTTCCACGGTAAATATCACGCATTTCCCGGTCTCGATCCTGGCCGTGTTCATGATTATCGTGACGGTCAATCTGGTGATTCGCACGCGTTTTCGAATGGAAGGTCTCACGCGTTCAGAATTGCTGACGATTCTTGCGATGGGTCTCATTTCGGCGATGATTCCGGCACGTGGGTTGACGGGCATCTGGCTGGCTGTGATGGCTGCACCCTTCTATCTGAGTACCCCGGAGAATGGGTGGATCGATTATGTACAACCTCATCTCCCACCGCATCTCTATCCCTCAAATGACAATTTTCAGACTCAGTATCTCTATGAGGGTCTACCAAGCAATGTCGCCATTCCGTGGGGGGTTTGGGTCGTTCCCCTGTTCTGGTGGCTCACGCTGATCCTGGCCGGCTTTTTAGTATGCGTGTGTATTGTAGTGATTCTTCGCAAGCAATGGGTCGAGAACGAGCGCCTTGACTATCCTCTGATCGCTCCGATCACAGATTTGATCGATTCGTCAGAAGCCAATTCGTCTGTTCCGAAGTGGCCACCCATATTCAAAGGCTGGTATTTCTGGATCGGGTTCGGTCTGGCGTTCGGTATTATTGCCTGGAACGGCATCAATAATTTTGCGCCAAACTGGCCCCGCATCAACATGAGTCCCGGTGGCGGGCTGTTCTACTTAGGGCGGGTGTTCCCACCCTGGCTGACACACATCAACACCTACGCGATCGGGTTCAGCTATTTCATCAATCTGGAGATTCTGTTTTCCATCTGGTTTTTTAGACTTCTGCTGATTACGGAGACTGCGGTTCTCAACAGGGCCGGTGTTGCAGGCAGCGGGGCTGTGGGCTGGCAGTGTACCGGGGCGCTTGTGGTTTTCGTGCTCTGGGGCCTCTGGTCCGCACGTGGGCATTTGCGTGACGTGTTCAAGAAAGCCATCGGAAAGGACACAGAAGTTGATGATTCCAATGAGTTGCTTTCCTACCGGGCGGCCACAGTTGGACTGATTCTTGGCACCCTGTTTATCATCGGGTGGCTCTACCAGGCGGGCGTTTCTCTTCTGCTGATCGGTATCACCATTCCGGCAAGTATGATCATTTATATCGCCCTAGCCCGTTTCGTATGCGAATCCGGCACCCTGTATTTGGGACTGTCTGCAGATCCTCTCGGCATAGGGTACACGCTGCTCGGGACGCAGGCACTTTCCGGGCAGACCATAGCGGCGGCCAGTACTTCTCATGCCCTGCGGTGGATGTATTTTATGCCCGCACTTTCACAAGGCGCCAAGGCGGTTGACAGCATTCAGGGGGGAAAGCGAAAGCTGTTCGGAGCGCTTGCACTCAGTTTGCTGGCGGCACTTGTGGTAAATATCGCTATGGTGCTCTACCTCGGTTACACGCACGGTGCATACAATTTTTACGAGTATCCCTTCAGTCGCTATGCCCCCAGTCGAATCAATGGCATTGTTGCCCATATTGCCAGCCCTGTTCCCGCCAATTCGGATTGGGTTTTGCCCTTCGGGATCGGCGGGTTCCTGATTGCCGCAATTTCTATGCTGCGTTACCGGGTGCCATGGTGGCCGCTCCATCCCGTTGGCCTTGTGGTGGCCAACACGAGTCTTCATCACGTTGTGACATCCGTTCTCATCGTCTGGGTAGTGAAGTCGGTCATTATGCGTGTTGGAGGTGTTCTCCTGTTCCGCCGCGTGGCCCCGCTGTTCTTCGGTATCATCGTGGGTCGCTCAACTGGCGTACTTCTCTCCTTTATTGTGGATCTGATCTGGTTCCCCGGTGGTGGTCACTCCGTTCATGGTTGGTCTTGACGAAGCGTGCAGGGTAAAGATTTTGAGCATCGCGTCAGCAGTTCAGAATGCAGACTCCGGTTGTTTCGCATTCGCCTTACATCCTGCCAAGCGTATCCTACCTCGATGTATTCATTGTTCGCAGTTTGGAAATCTATTCCGACTGTCCCTTTCCACACATGGAAGACGGATCGCTAGCAAGGCTAATCATACCAGGGGTTCAAGAACCCCTGGCTAAGATGCGGTGCCCCTTCAGGGCACGGTATTAAATGAGATTATTTAATATTTGGATTTATTCGTTCAAATATGTCCCAATTGAATCACATAATGATTATATAAAATATTGATAATACTTTATTTAATCCCAAAATAAAAATTTCTGAAAATAAGAGACTAATATTCCCTGCGTTGGGAATATCTTGATTTTTTCAAAATTGGGTTGGCAGCAGGACTGAGATCCGGCTCGATCGGGCAGCTGCGATAAGAAGCACCTTGCCCCTGCCAAGATTGGGAATTACTTTTAGATCTCTTTCACGCGCACCAACTGTCCCGCTGCAGCAGGATTATCGGGAAATTTGGACCCACTGTGAACCAGGAGAGGCTTTTGAGATCGGTTGATGGCTCCGATCGCTCACGAAAAAATCCGCGAGCCCGGCAAGGTGTTGGCCGGGCTTTTGTGCGCGTTCAATCCAGTTGAGCGAAAACCCAGGTCAAAGGAGGATCCCAAGATGTCTGCACTGAGCAAAGAGGAACTGGCGTTCTGGGAAGCGAACGGTTACGTGGTCCTGAAGCATGCGGTCCCTGTGGAAAATGCAAGAGCCGCGGAGGACGCGGTGTGGGCGTTCACAGAAATGGACCGGGAGATTCCCGAGACGTGGTATCCCGATCCCCCACGGCCGGGAATCATGGTGGAGATGTATCAACACCAGGCACTCTGGAATAACCGTCAATGTCCAAGGGTGCACGAGGCGTTCAGCCAGATCTGGGGTACAGAGAAGCTCTGGGTGAGTTTCGACCGGGCGAGTCTGAACCCGCCGGAGCGTGAAGGATTCAAATTCAAGGGTCCTTTTCTCCACTGGGATATGAATCTGGATCATCCCACCGGGCTCAGGGTGCAGGGCGTGCTCTACCTGGCAGACACGGCGGCGAACCAGGGCGCGTTCACGTGTATTCCCGGTTTTCACAAGAATCTGGAAGGCTGGCTAGCAGGATTGCCAGAGGACGTCGATCCGCGCGTTCGGGTGCGGGAAGAGTTTGCGGACAAGGCGACTCCGATTCCAGCCATGGCAGGTGATCTGGTGATCTGGCACAGCGCGTTGCCCCACGGGAGCAGTCCGAACTCGGCGTCGTATCCCCGGGTGGTTCAGTATATCACTATGTCTCCAGTGGGTAAGTATAGCGAGGAGGCCCGAGAGGGGCGGATCGCGGGGTGGCGAGAGCGACTGACCGGACTGGGGAAGAATGAGAAAGAGAAGGAACACGCGGAGGGAAAGACGGCGGAGCTGACGGATTTGGGGAAGAAACTGCTGGGACTTGAGGCCTGGTAGAGTGAAGAGTAGACAATTGGGTGCGAATACTCAGGTGGTGAGACCGGGGAAGGATCTCGAGACTCTGGTCAGAGGTTGTGGTTACCTGGGGTTCAAGAACCCCAGGCTAAGATCCGGTGCCCTTTCAGGGCACAAGATCAAGGGTGAGGTGAGTATCCCAGGAGAGAGGGAGGGTGTTTTTTGTTCTGGCTGACCATTTCGGTGCTGGCAGATTTTCTGTTCATTCAGCTTTTCAAGGTCTCACAACGCAAAGGATATCACGCGCCGATTGTTGTGGCGACGAATTATCTGGTGGTTGCGTGCACACTCAGTCTGTTCCTGCTGGTGAGAGGGGAGTTCACCTTTTCGACCGGCGCCGTGTACACCGGACTATTTACCGGCGTTGTGTTTATCAGTTCCCTGTCCTTGATGACACGCGTCCTGAATCTGGTGACTGTTGGCGCCGTTCTGACCGCGTTCCGAATTTCAATTGCAGTTCCAATTATTCTGGGTGTGTGGTTGTGGGGTGAGACGCTGGTCCCGATTCAGATAGGCGGGATCCTGCTTACGCTGGTGGCGCTTCTGATGATGACTTCCGGCGCGGGCAAATCGACCGGCTTGACGGGGATCAAGACGTTTGGGTTGCTGATAGGTGTGTTCCTGGTGCAGGGAGGGAGTCATTCGTGCCTGCGGTCGGTTCATTACAGAGGTCTGGACAATGAGTTCGTGCAGATCATTCTGCTGACCGGGGCGACGGCTGGAACGATCGGCACGTTTTTTATATTGTTGAGCAGACGGATTCCGAAACGTCCAGAATTGGCAATGGGCGCCGTTATTGGATTCTACAACTCGATCGTACTTTGCATTGTGATGTTTGCCCTGAGCAAAGTTCCCGGGACGCTGTTTTACCCGATTATGGGGTGCAGCGTGGTTCTGCTCGATAACCTCTCGGCACATTTCTTCTGGAAGGAACGCCTTAGCCGGTTGGGAGGGGTTGGTGTGGCGATTGCAGTATTCGCGATTGTTCTGGTGATTTAGAGTTGAGGGTTCGCGATCGATTCTCAGGCTCGGATCGTCTAGATTCGTCCGCCACGCAACTGAATCTGATCCAGACCCGTCCCACTTCTGTTCCCAATTGATCAATGGCCTCAACCGACGTGACAAATGACAGACCCGAACAAGCTGGTTGCGAATATCTGGAAGCTGTACGCCATTCAGGCGTGCCGGTGGTTTCTGCTGCTGATGCCGACTGTGGTCCTTTTCTTCAGAGAAAACGGACTGTCTCTGGAGCAGGTGTTTATCGTGCACGCGTGGTATTCCGCCTGCGTGATTCTCTTCGAAGTTCCCTCGGGCTATTTCGCAGATCGCCTGGGCAGGCGCCTGTCGCTCCTGTACGGATCCGTTTTTGTTTCAGCGGGATTCGGCGCTTACGCGATTTCGTATTCCTTTTATGAATTCCTTGCAGCCGAATTCCTGATCGCGGTTGGCGCCGGGTTCATCTCCGGTTCGGATTCGGCTCTCCTTTACGACAGTCTGATTCAGCTAAACAGAAAAGAGGAGTATCAGAAGATCGCCGGAAGGCTGTCTTCGATGAGCAATTTTTCGGAGGGCGTGGCTGGGATTCTGGGAGGATTCCTGGCGGTGATCAGTCTGAGGACGCCGGTGATCTGGCAGGCGTGGGTGATGGTGCTGATGATCCCCCTGGTGTGGTCGCTGGTGGAGCCCGAGCGAAAACTGCCTGCCAAAGGTGAGAGCAGTTTTCGGGCGATTTTGAAGATTGTCCACTATTCGCTGCACGGACACAAGGAGGTGAAGTGGTTGATTTTATATACCTCCCTGGTAGGGACGTCCACCTTGACAATTGTATGGTTCGTGCAGCCTTTTCTGGAGCTGGTCAACGTACCTCTGTCCCTGTTCGGCATCTCCTGGGCCGTTTTACAATTTGCAGTGGGCATTTTCGCAATTCTTGCCCACCGAATCGAGTCGTTTCTGGGCCGACGGACTGCCCTGGTTTCCCTGATTCTGATTTCTTCGGCGGGTTACTTTCTCCTGAGTCAGTTCCAGATGATCTGGGCGGGTCTGTTTTTCTTTCTGTTTTATCTTGTCCGCGGGATCAATGGTCCGGTGCTCAATGATTATATAAATCGTTGTGTGGATTCTGATATTCGGGCGACGGTGCTTTCGGTGAAAAGTCTGGTCGGGAGAATGATGTTTATGGTTCTTGGTCCGTTGGCAGGGTGGGTGGCAGATGTGTATTCCCTGAGTGAAGCGTTCTTGCTGTGCGGCGTCATTTTTCTGGTTTTTGGTTCGGTGTTCCTCTTCTTCTTAGGGCGACATCAAGTGTTCAGTCGTTAGAATGGAGTAAGAGAAGGCACCCTTAGTATTGATCAAGAGTCGTTGGGAGACAGGAGAGGAATGTTACAACCAGAGGCGGTGATTTGGGATTTCAACGGTACGATTCTGAATGATACAGATTTGTCCACTTCTGCGATCAACGAATTGCTGAAGCGGCGTCGTCTCCCAGCGATTACACGGGAGTCGCACAGAAATGGATTCCGATTTCCGATTGTGGACTACTATCGCGGGCTTGGATTCGATCTGGAGAAGGAGTCGTTTTCCGATATTTCGGATGAGTTTCACTACATTTACTTTGAAGGTGTGAGCAAGTGCGAACTGAATACCGGGGTCGCTGAGGCGCTGGCGACGATCAAAGGTCTGGGGATCAGACAATTCGTGCTTTCGGCCGCCGAACAGGGAATGCTGGATTCGTGGGTGAAGACGGTGGGCGTTCACGATTTCTTCGAAGGTATTTACGGTTTGCAGGATCAACTTGCCGTTTCGAAAGTAGATCGCGCCAGGGAGTTGATGGAGTCGTTTGGTTTGGCAGGGGAGAGGACCGTGCTGATCGGGGATACCGACCACGACGGGGAGGTGGCGAAGGCGATTGGTTGTGATGTTATTCTTGTGCCGATTGGACATCAGTCACACGAGCGAATCAAGCAGACGAAATGTAGATTTGTTGATTCGGTTGACGAGATCATCGGTCTGGTACGAGGGTGGGAGTAAGGGATCGTAGAAGAGTGAACCTTGGACGGTCAATGATCGCGGGGTGAGCCTGAGGAAAGAAGGATTGAGAATTGCAGGGTTTCGAAATTGGGTGGGGAGTCACGTGGTAGACTCGTCAAAGGCGGAGCAGCCGAGAGATCGGCAAGGGAGTTTTGATCAATGGCCACTGAGCACCTGGGAAATGGATTCAGTTTTCACGGTTTGGGAACGCGTATCAGTTTTCCGAGAGGGACGGTCGCCACGGTGGACGGTAACGGCCGAAACGTGGTACTGGTGTGGTTGTTCGATTACCGGGGTGGTTACGCGCTCCTCGTGATCGATGCGGAAACGGGGAAGTCGGAGGAGTTTCCCGTGCCTTTCCCGCCCGGAGATGACTGCCCGTACGCTTCGATCCTCTCGAGCAGGAACCGATTCTATACGTTGTTCAACGGGTATTTTGTGGAGTTCGATGTCGTAAGGCGGGAATACACGTTCTGCCACGAGACAGCTCCTCGAATGGCGATGGGTATGACGGAAGACGATGAGGGGCTGATCTGGTCATCGACCTACCCGCAGAGTGGTGTCGTCTGCTATGATCCTGCAACCGGGGACTTCACAGACTACGGACACGTCTACGACCAGAACTGGCGACAATACCCCACAACCCTGGCGGCTGACGACAAGGGGTGGCTCTATTTCGGGATCGGGACGACGCTCAGCCAGATTATCGCGTTCGACAGGGAGAGCGGAACCGGTACGCCGCTGCTGGCAGAAGCGGAGCGGGTGAAGGGGAGCCCTTCCGTTTTTCGGGACAAGAACGGAAAGGTCTACGCGATACCTCCTGACGGTACACCGTGGGCAGCAGAGCACCCTGGCGAAGACGGCTGGTTCGAGCTGTACGAGGGCAGAAGGAAGGCCGTGTCGGGGCACGTGCTGGACGAGAAACCGTATACTGCGGGCAAGGCGTTCCACTTTCACGCCGACTTTCCGGACGGAAAAAAACTTGAGCGCTGCGATCTTGCAGAGCGAGAGCTTGAGGTGTCCGACCCGGTGACCGGCGTGTCCCACACCGTGTCCTTCGAGTATTCGAGTGAAGGCGCACACATAATGGGCGTGGCGAGGGCGCCGGACGATACGATCTGCGGCGGGACATTCTTCCCGCGTCGTTTCTTCAGCTATAACCCCGGGGCGGATTCGTGGATCAGGCGAGAGAGTTACGCCCAGTGGAACACCGTGGTCACCCAGGGCGATCGGTTTTTTGTTGGGGGCTACGGGAGCGGGTTTCTGCTGGAGTGGGACCCGTCCAGAGCGTGGGTGGCGACCGATAAGGATGATTCGGAGAGCAATCCCCTCTGGCACAGGATCTGCACGCCAATTCTTCACCGGCCGCACAAGCTGCTGGCACACCCTGACGGAAAAACGGTTGTGATGGCGGGAACACCCGGGTACGGCTCTACCGGAGGCGGTTTGCTGATCTGGGACAAGGAGAGCGGTTCGGGTGATTTGCTGGAACACACAGCGATATTGCCTGAACATTCCACAATGAGTCTCGTGGCGCTTCCAGGTGGAAGGTTGTTGGGGGGAACAACGACGGAAGCGGGCACCGGAGGGGAGCGAAAGGCGGAAGAAGCTGAGCTCTATATAATGGATCTGGAAACCCGGGCAATCGAGTGGCGAGAAGCCGTGCTGCCGGGCGGTCAGTCGTATACTGATTTGTGCGTTAGGAAAGAGGGTTGTGTTTACGGGTTCGTGGATCGCGTTCGTTTTTTCGTGTTCGATCCTGATGAGCGGCGTGTCGTCTACGAGGAAGAAACAGAGCGCACGTTCGGGCCTACGGCGTTCCAGCAGGGCCCCAGGGTGTTCGTGGTTTCGCCCAACGGTGAGATCTACGTGCTGTTCGAGCGTGGGATCGGCAGGCTTGACGAGGACAGTTTTGAGATCGATCTGGTGGCGGAATCACCTGTGGAGATCAGCAACGGGGGGGACGTTTTGGAGGGCCGACTCTTTTTTGCAAGTACTTCAGGCCTCTACAGTTGGGCGCTGCCTGGATAGTCGAGGAAACTGAACTCAGCGCTGGGGAGGATTTGGCAGAGGGTGAGAGACTCGAACTCTATGCGATTTCTCGCACCCGCAGCTTTTGTGCCGCCGCGAACCGAGACCTTCTCGGCTTCACCCCCTACCACAAATCCGTTTTGCCAGGACTGAATTTCTACGCAAATTGTATCGGAATTCATAGCACAAACCAATAGCGCATCACCTAAACCAAGGAGCTTCTGATGAGTAGACGAATCTGTTATTTGGCAAGTTTCATCCTGATCGCTGTTTTCCTGTCGTCGGTGGCCGAGGCGAACTGGCCCCACTGGCGAGGACCGAATGAGAATGGTCTGGTGGATTCAGGAAATCCACCTGTTGAGTGGAGTGAAGAGAAGAATATCAAATTCAAAGTTCCTATTCCCGGTGAAGGACACGCCACGCCGATTGTGTGGGGCGACAGGATCTATCTCCAGGCGGCTGTGGAGACAGACAAGGCTGGCGAGGTTGGTGGCAAACGTCCGGAAAAAGTATGGCAGTACAAGGTGTTCGCACTGGATCGAAACAATGGCAAAATGATCTGGGAGAAGGTCGTACACGAAGAACAGCCCCACGAGGGCACTCACCGGACGGCTTCGCTGGCTTCCACGTCCGGTGTGACAGACGGGCAGCATCTTTATGCGTTCTTCGGCTCGCAGGGTCTCTACTGTATGGATCTGGACGGAAATGTGAAGTGGAAAAAGGATTTCGGGACGTACTGGAGCAGCAACAGTTTTGGCGAGGGCACCTCACCAACGATTTCTGGAAATACGCTGCTCATCAATTGGGATCACCAGAAGGACTCGTTTATTGTTGCCCTCGACAAGAAGACCGGCAAGGAGTTGTGGCGTAATGCGCGGGACGAGGTGACGACGTGGACGACCCCTTTCGTGGTGAAGTTCAAGGGCAGGACCCAGGTGATTGTTCCGGCTTCGTCAAAGACCCGCAGTTATGATCTAAAGACAGGTGAAGTGATCTGGGAATGTGCCGGTCTGGGCACGAACGTGGTTCCTACGCCGGTATACGCCAACGGGATCGTTTACGTGACCAGCGGGCATCGCAGTCCGGCAATGCAGGCGATTTCTCTGGAGAAGGCCAAGGGAGACATTACCGGCACCGATGCGGTTCTCTGGTCGATTCTTCAGGACACACCGTATGTTTCTTCACCGCTATTGTACGGCGACCGGATTTATTTCCTGAAGAACAGGAATGCGGTCTTTTCCTGCTACAGCGCAAAGACAGGTGAGGTGTTGTACGGTCCGACGCGACTCGAAGGTCTCCGTAGTGTTTATGCCTCCCTGGTCGGTGCGAGTGATCGGGTTTATATCGTAGGGCTAGAGGGGACGTCGCTGGTGGTGAAGAACAGTCCAGAATTCGAAGTTTTGGCCACCAATGTACTTTCCGAAGAGATTGCTTCATCTCCCCTAATCGTAGGTGACCTGCTGTATTTGCGTGGCTACAACCACCTCTATTGTATTGGTGCAGAGTAGATCTGTTTCGCGGCCGGCGAGGTCAGTGAAGGACCATCAGAATCTTGATTCGACAGGCGGTCGGGTGGTGAAATGGCCTTGAAGGTTTCAACCAGGAAGCAGCTTTTCATAGACAGAAAGCTGGTCGCGTCTTCCGAAGGGATCATCATTGCAGCCAACTCGCCTCGCTTCGAGGGCGTTGTTCTGGAACCCGGGCGTGCAGGGGACTGGGACGATCGCATTGTGGGCCCCTACGGCCAGGTGATGGAAGATGACGGCGTGTTCCGGATGTGGCTGGGCGGTCACGCACAGAATGATTCCCATTACAAACTCGGTTACGCAGAGTCGACTGATGGGATTCACTGGGTAAAACCAGAACTCGGTTTGCACGAATACAATGGAAGCCGGGCGAATAATCTCTGCTGCAAGGAATGGGGATATGTGTTCAAGGATCCGAATGCGCCCCTCGAAGAAAAATATCGGCTGCTTGTTCAGGCGAGGCACTATATAGACGGAGATATCCTCGACGGCGCCAGGGGTGGATTTTATGTGCTGACGTCGCCGGACGGGCTGGATTGGACGTGGCCTGACCAGCGTGTATTCCCGTTTCAAGCCGATACCTTGAATCAGGTGGATTACGACGAACATATTGGACGATATGTGGCGTATGTTCGCACGTGGCCGCTTGGGTTTCCAAGGGGAAGCGCGTTGCCCTACGGACGCGCTGTGGGACGGATCGAAATGGACGACCCGTGTTCGCCCTGGCCGTTCGACGCACTCGCCGAACCGTTCCTCACGCGCACGGATCCACCGGACAGTATTCCGACGGTGAGCCGGGAAGTGCCCACCGTTCTGGAGTATCCGGGATACGCAGACGCCGGAAACTGGGTCGATCTCTACACACCCGCCGTGATGCAGTATCCCGAGGCCGAAGATGCCTACTTCGCGTTCCCATCCCTGAACTGCTACAACCCCGGTTCTGAAATCAGAAATCACAGTACGCTGAATATCGGAATGGCGGTGAGTCGTGACGGGATCACGTGGGACTGGCCTTCGCTGGGTCCCTACATCCCGTTTGGCGAACCCGGAAGCGGTCGGTCGAAGAGTCTTTATATGCTGTACGGCGCGATCCAGACCGATGGGGAGATTTCGCAGTTTTATGCCGGATCGGACGAGGAACACGGTTCAGGCATTCGCGCTGAAAAGCGCATCTATCGGACGGTGCAGCGTGTGGACGGTTTTGTTTCGGTAGATTTTCATTCCACGGGCGGGAGTCTGACGACTCCGGCGATGGCGTCTGAAGGAATCGAACTGATATTGAATGTGGACGCCGGAAGCGGTTCGGGAAAGGTCGCGATTCTTGACGAATCGGAGCAGCCGGTAGTGGGTTTCGGATTCAACGATTGCGACGAGATTCACGTGGACGATACTGCCCACAAAGTGACGTGGTCCGGGAAGTCTCCCGGGGCGATCTTAGAGCGCCCGGTGCGGTTGCAGTTCCAGATGCGGAACGTGAAATTGTTCTCCTTTCAGTTGAAGGCCGCCGGCGATTCTTCTGATTCGGGCGTTAGACCGGCTACTTTGATCAGGAATGATGAATGAGCTACGGGATCTATGTCGGGAAAGATTTGACGGCGGACGGCGGTGTGTTTCTGGCGGGTTATGGAGACGAACCTTCGAGTCACTGGCTGGAGATTATTCCCGCACGCAAGCACGCGGAGGGCGCCACGGTCGAGGTGGGCGCTACGGAGACGGCAAGATTTCCCGGGGAGTTGATGGAAATTCCCCAGGTTGCCGAAACCGCGGCGTACATTACGATGAATTATTCGTCCTACGCGGGATACAAAGCGCCGATTACCAACGGCGGGTTGAACGCGCACGAGGTGGCCGCACGGGATATCTGGTCACCGTCGAGAGAAGCTCTGCGAGAGATGACACCGAACCCGCAGCGGGGCCCGCACTACAGCGATCTTTCCCGAATTGTGATGGAGCGTGCGACAAGCGCCCGGGAGGCGGTGGAGATCGTGGGTGGGCTGATCGACCAGTACGGTTACTCGACGTACGGTGGCAATTCCCATATGTTCGCCGATCGGGAGGAAGGGTGGATTCTCATCGATTTCGCGGGTGGCGCCGGTCTGTGGGTGGCCGAACGCCTGGGACCGGGCGATATCCGCGTTTCACGACCGGGGTATATTGGTGAGATCCCTGTGGACTTTCAGGACAGCCCTGACCATATGGGTTCGGCGAATCTGATTTCGTTTGCCGAGGAACAGGGTTGGTTCAATCGCGGCACCGGTGAACCCTTCAATGTGAACAAGATCTATGGTGACGGGAAGATGCAGCACGAGGCGGTGGCTATTGTGGAGGGCCGACTGGCCGATCGCAAGGGCCGAATCGGTCTGGTGGACGTGATGAACGAGGTGCGGGCGGATGAGGTGATGAAGGATTCTGCAGGTTACGGCCAGGTCGCCGACTTGCGCGAAGAGGATCATCCGGAGTTGACGACGCTCTGGGTGGCTGCGACGACGCCCGTGGCCGCACCTTTCATTCCGTATAGAATGGGCGTGACGGAGGCGCCTCCGGAATTCGGCAAGCACCGGTATTTGACCGAGGGTGAGAACGAGAAGTTTATGGATCCCGAGTTTCAGGGGATAGAATCTACGAAGTACGCCTGCCGACTTGGAAAGCGGCTCTATTACCAGATGCTGGAACACCGGGACGTTTTCTATGAGGAAGTGTTGGAGACGTTTCGGGGATTCGAGCGGGGTCTGATCGATCAGGAAGATTCGGTCAAGCAGACGGCTGCAGTCCTTTACAAATCGAATCGTGCGGATCTCGCTCGCGAGTATTTGACTTATTACAGCCAAACTGAGGCGATGAATGGTTTGCGTTTGATGGAGACGCTGGCAGAGGGAGTCGAGGCGCGCACAAAGGCTCTGTTTGGAATTCGCAGACCAAGTGATTCTGTGATCAGCGAATAGGCGCTTGAAGATTTCTACGTTAAATGGAGAACATTCTGATTTCCTGAGCACCGCTGGACGCTCAGGAGTTCAATACATTCTGAATGAAAGGAAGCGGTAAATGATGAATCTGTACAAATTTCTGCAGAAGACGATTGTAGTGATTGTCGCCGGGCTGTTCGTTCTGGCGTGCAGCGGTGGCAGTGATGACAAGGCGACCGCCAAACGACATTTCCTGAGTGTTGGGACAGCGCCCCCGGGCGGCGCGTTTTTCGTTGTGGGCGGCGCGATCGCCCAAGTGGTTCAGGATCACCGTGGCGACCTTCCCTGGGGCGTGTCGGCAGAAGCCACCAAGGGGACGCAGGAGAATATCCGACGCCTGTCCTCAGGCGAACTGGATTTTGCGCTGGCGAACGCGGCGATTTCTTATTTCGCGGTGAGAGGCGAAGGCGCCTGGGGTGAGAAGCAAGAGATTCGTGCGGTGATGACATTGGCGCCGAATGTGGCGCTCTTTATCACGCCAAAGGGTTCAGGTGTAAAGACACTGGCTGACCTCAAGGAGAATCGCGTGGTGGTTGGTCCGGACGGCGCTGGATTCGAATATTTCCTGAAGCCGATCCTGGAGGCGCACGGTGTGCGCTATGAAGATTTCACACCGCTGCACAATACCCAGTCGGGGGCGGTGGATATGCTGGCTGACGGTTCTGCGGCAGCGGCATTTCTGGGTGGGGCGGTTCCGACGGCGTCGATCACCCAGGCGAGCGCTTCGCAGGATATTCACTTCATTCCCTTTGGGGAAGATGAGATGGCACAGTTGTTCGAGACCTATCCCTTTTTCTTCGGGGCGACCATCAAGGCGAATACATATCGTGGACAGGAGAACGCGTTCAATGGGATGAATGTCGGGTCGATGCACCTGGTGACCCGGGCGAGTTTGGACGAGGAGACGGTCTATCAGTTTACGAAGCGGCTGTATGAGCACCGAGCGGACGTGGTGAAGAAGCATCCGGCCGGTCGTGCGATCAATCCCAAAAATATCGTGCGGGATACCGGCACACCGTTCCATCCGGGCGCCGTGAGATATTTCAAAGAAATCGGAATCTGGTCCAAATAGATGGCGCGAATCAGATACGGACTTTTTCGAATTCTGGCCATTCTGCTCAGTGTGTTCGTGCTGGTAGAGGTCAATTACCCACAGTTGACTCCTCAGGCCCAACTGTCGTTTTTTGCGCTGTTGGGCTTGAGTCTTGTCTTCCTGAAATATCCGGTGAGGCCCGGGGTTCATAAGGATAGCCCCTTGCACCTTCTGGATTACTTTCTAGTTGGCTGCGTGGTGCTGTGTTTCGGATACGTAGCCGTTCAGACCGATTCTATATTCGAGTCCTTCTGGATCAGCGGCCAGTCTCTCGGCAATCGTGCCGGTCTGGAAGGTCCGCTGGACCACGTCGCCGGGCTGGTCGGACTGCTGCTTGTGCTGGAGGCGACACGGCGGGCGATTGGGTGGACACTTCCGCTGCTCGTTCTGGCCTTCCTGGGTTACGCTTCTTTCGGTGCGTCAATGCCCGAATGGCTGTTCCCTCACCGGGGCTACGGGTGGGAACGCCTCGTTTCGCAGGTGTTCCTGCATTCGCAAGGTGTGTTCGGAATTGCACTGAAGGTGATGTTCACGTATGTGTTCCTGTTCGTGTTGTTCGGGACGATTCTCGAGCAGACTGGCGCCACCGGGTTCATTCTGGATAGTGCCAGGCGGCTGTTCAGGAACAGTACGGGTGGATCGGCCAAAGTAGCTGTGATTTCATCGGGAATGATGGGTTCGCTTTCCGGGAGCGCTGTGGCCAATACGGCGACCACGGGTACGTTTACGATTCCGATGATGCGATCGGCCGGATTCAAGGCAGAGGATGCAGGCGGAATAGAAGCTGCAGCGAGTTCAGGTGGCGCGCTGGTTCCGCCGATTATGGGCGCCGGCGCTTATATGATGCTGGAGATGGTCGAGCCTGCAGTTACGTATCTGGAGATAGTTCGCGCAGCGGTGGTGCCGGCGATTCTATACTACCTGTCACTGCTTCTGATCGTTCACCTGCATTCCCGGAAGATCGGTGTGGCAGGTCAGGTGGAGGATTACCCTTCGCGACCATCGAGAGCCAAGGGTCTGGTGTTTCTGGTTGCTTTTGTCAGTCTGATCTGCTTCCTGGTGCTTGGGTTTACCCCATTTCGCGCGGTGAGTATCTCGCTTGTTCTGGTGATCGGGGTGAGCGCTTTTCGTCGGGATACACGAGTCCGATTGTCCGGCCTGTTGAAGGCGATCGAAGGGGCGGCACAAGGAGGCGTGTCCCTGATCGCGGCTGCGTCCTGTGTGGGTGTTTTGCTCGGTACAGTAACGTTGACCGGAATCGGCACCCGACTGCCGTCCGTCCTACTTCCTCTGGCGCAGGACAATTTGGTTCTGGCGCTTCTTCTGCTGATGGTGTCGACGATTATTCTGGGAATGGGGTTGCCCTCTGCGGTATGTTACCTGTTGATGGCAACGCTTGTGGGTCCCGTTCTGGGTGACCTGGGGATTGAACCGCTAGCCGCCCACTTCTTCATCTTCTATTTTGGGATGATGTCGATGGTGACACCGCCGGTGGCCCTGGCTGCCTATACGGCTGCCGCCATTGCGAGCTCTGGAATTATGAAGACTGCACTTGCCGCGTTTAGATTTGCATTGGCCGGATTCGCGCTCCCCTACGCGTTTGTTCTGCATCCCGAACTGCTGCTGCTTTCGTCCGATGTGCTTGCTGTGATTGGAAGTGTGACGATCGTGCTGATCGGAATCGTTCCTCTTGCCGCAGCGATCGTTGGGTATGGGTTCGGTCCACTCCGACATTGGGAGCGGTGGGTGTTGTTGATATCCGCACTGGCGCTGTTCCTGACGCCTTCGGTAGAGAGCAGGGCTCTGATTCAGGCTGTTGCGATTGGGGTATCTATGGCGATCGGGATTCTGACGAGGAAGCGCGCATTGCTTGTTCCGGGCTGAAAATCTGCGCTCAGCAGGCAGAATTCAGTTTATTGAGAAAGCGGAGTCGGAAGAGTAACGCGATTGATCTGTCTGATATGGAGGATTGAGCTTTGCGACTTTCGATTGACGAGATCAGGTTTTTCAAGGCGAACGGGTATCTGATCAAACGGGATATTCTGGATCCTGCGTTAATGGTAAAAGCACGTGACCGAATGTGGGAAGGTGCGCCACCTTCGATGAAGAGAGACGATTCACGTTCCTGGGTGGGTCCGATACCTAAGGACGAGGAAAGCGCGGATCAGTCGAACAGGCGGAGTGGGTTCAGATGGCAGTTTCGGGAGCCCGGGGGTGAGTCGTTTATGGTTCAGCTGTTGGCGACCAATCCCAGGGTGTTTGGATTTGCAGAGCAGCTTCTAGGTAAAGATCAGCTCCAGAAGCCTGAACGAATTCGGGGAATTTACTGCACACTTCCTTACGGATCATACGATCCGGGACCCGGACCGAGTGGCTGCCACGTGGACGCACACCCTTTCCACCTGGGTGTTGTCGGTTATATTGATGACGTCGATCCAGGAGGCGGAGGGTTCTCAGTTTGGCCCGGAAGTCACAGGATTTTCTTTCCAGATTTTCGGACCCGGTACACTTTCAATCCAAAAAAGAAGTACGAGGTGGACAAGAAAGCGGTCGTTCAGCAACCTCCTGTGGATTGTTATGGTAAGGCCGGAGACATTGTGTTCTGGCATCACCGAATAGGACACACGGCTTCACCAAACCGGACGAACAGAATTCGGCAAGCGGTCTTGTATGACTACCGGAAAGTGGATCTTGGGGCGTATCAAGATCGAAAGCCTACAAAGAATATGTGGTACGATTGGTCAGAGGAAACGCGAAGGGCGTGAGACTAAAGAGTAAACCAGGCTGAGTCAAAGGAGATACTATGATAAATCGGATTTTTTTCGGAGGCGCAGAGATCGAGTGCAAATTGGCGAATGTGGGTTTGCTTATCCTGAGGCTGTTCGCCGGTTTGACGATGGCCTTCGCACACGGATTGGGCAAGCTTCCGCCTTCTGAGGGGATGGTCGGAGCAGTAGCCAAATTGGGATTCCCGTTGGCTGGATTCTTCGCCTGGGCAGCCGCATTAGGTGAGTTCGGCGGAGGTCTGTTGATCGCGTTGGGCCTTCTTACTCGGCCCGGTGCGTTTCTGATGGGGTTCACGATGTTTGTGGCTGCATTTATGCAACACGGAGCGGATCCGTTCCAAAAGAAGGAGTTGGCGCTGCTCTATCTGGCGATATCGGTGATGTTTCTGCTGGTTGGGGCAGGGAAGTTTAGCGTGGATTCGCTGATTAAGAAGAGAATGGAATAAACTCAAAGTCCTTTAAGGAGTACCCAATGACCCAACTGGGCGACGGTGAGTTCGTTTATGAAGAGCTGGCGGATTGGGCGCAGCTGCCGGAGGGGTGGAGTTTCAGGGAGGTGGTGGATGTCGAGGTGGATCAGGACGATCGTGTGTATGTTTTTAATCGAGGCGATCATCCGGTGATGATTTTTGAGCAGGACGGCCGTTTCGTTTCCTCCTGGGGAGAAGGGCTTTTCGTGCGGCCGCACGGTTTGACACTTGGTCCCGACGGAATGCTCTATTGTGTGGATGATCAAGGTCATTGCATCAGGAAGTGCACATTGGAGGGTGAGGAGCTGGCCGTGATTGGGACACCGGGTGAAGGGTCACCCGCCCACAGCGGCGAGCCCTTCAACCAGCCGACAAAGGTGGCGTTCGATCCGAACACAGGCGATCTGTATGTGTCGGATGGCTATGGCAATGCGAAGGTGCACAAGTTCTCGCCCGGGGGCGAACATCTGCTTTCCTGGGGGGAATATGGTTGCGAAGAAGGTGAGTTCAATCTGGTTCACAGCGTTTGTACCGACAGCTCTGGGAAGGTCTACGTGGCCGATCGGGAGAATCACCGCGTTCAGGTGTTCGATGCTAAAGGGAATTACCTGACGCAGTGGAACAATATGCACCGACCGTGTGGACTGCATATCGAGGGTGAGCTTGCTTATATCGGGCAGTTGCCCACTCACCTGGAGGTGAACGAGGCGTATCCCAAATTGGGGTCGTGTGTGACGATCCACGATTTGAATGGAAATCAGTTGGGCCGATTGGGTGATCGTCGCCCGGGTGAGGAACCTGGACAGTTTACAGCACCCCACGGAATCGCGGCGGATTCCAGAGGTGATATTTATGTGGGAGAGGTTTCGTTCAGTGCCTACGGATCGAGACTGGACCCACCGCGATTGATGAGGAGCTTCAGGAAGTTGGTGAAGGTCTGAGATGGCAGCAGAGCGAGAGATTATGGTCGGAAGGTGTTGACTCGGTTTCGAGCATCACCCATATTTGCATTCGAAAGTGATACAGAAGAGACTACCCGGTTAATCCAGTTCCACCTGTATACACTCCCCCAGAGGTGGTCATTATGGTCAGGCACGAACCTGTACGGAGAGGGAAGATCATTGGAAACATTTTGATCGGTGTGATCATCGTGGGTATGGCGCTTCTTGCCTATTGGACCCTGCGAGAGTCAGAGCCGGACAGCAGATACAAGAATATACAGAAGCTCAGAGGTGGTCAGGTTACTGTAGTATCAGTTAGTCGATCCGTGTGAGCACGCTATAGTTTCAAATGCGAGGGAATCAGAAAGATCTACCGATGCCCGGTTCAGGAACCGTACGAAGTGTACGGTTCTTTTTTTAGCCTGATGAAAGAGCTGAACCAATAGGCAAAATATGGAGATACGCGGTGTCGTTCCGATGAGACCTCGCGAGCCAGTTTGCCTACGACGCTGCAGAAATCACTCGATATTGCGAGGTATATATGTTCTCCAAAGGAATCACGTTCAAGTTGAAGCCGGGGAATTATCCGGAATACAAGAAGGCGCACGATGAGCTCTGGCCCGGGATGGTCGAGGCGATGGCAGCCAACAAGGTGAATATGGTGATTTACTATTATGAAGATCGCCTTTTCCTGTATATGACGGCGCCGACAGAGGAGCACTTCCTGCGCAGTCACCGGGGCGAGGTAGCCGACCGCTGGGCGGAGTATATGGCCACATTGATGGTGACGGACGACGAAGGGAAGTCTGTGGTGGAGGATCTGGAGGAGGCGTTCGCTTTCGGAGAATTCAAATTCTCTGAGTAACGCTCATTCTTTGATGCGGGGATAGTGAAAGGATTCAGAATGTTTTCTATAGGAATGACATTCAAGCTGAAGCCGGGATGCTACACAGGCTACAAGAAGGCGCACGACGAATTGTGGCCTGAAGTCGTGAAGACGATGTCGGAAAACAAGATCAATATGGTGATCTATCACTATGAAGAACGCCTGTTCCTGTACGCCACGGCGCCATCGAAGGCACACTATGAACGAAATTACAACAACGAGGCCGCGGATCGCTGGGCGGAATATATGACGAGATACATCGAGACGGACGACGAGGGAAACTTGATCTTTGTGGAGCTGGAGGAAGCGTTTTCCTTCGGCGAGTTCAAGACTTGAGATATTCGTTTTCTCATTCACGTTTCGCCTGCTTCCTGTTTTCGAACTCGCTCGACAGCCGGAATTGCCACCCTATCTTGAAGAACATCCACCAACGAATAATGGCCCTGGTCCGTCGAACTGCATTCAGTTGCTTACAGATACTACAGATTATCTGTAAGAAGGGATAAGGCAATGCCGCGAATCGCATTCTGCACATTTGTGATCTTTCGCGAACGGAAAGGCCACGAGCAAGTCCAGGGATTCTTTGATAGAACCCGTGATGTTATGGCGTCGGCTGCCAATTCCAAAGGTTTTGTAGAAACTCTGTTGGCTGGGTCTGGAGATGCGCCGGCCATAGCTGGTGTAGAATCGGAAGTCTGGCCTCAGTTTACTCCCGATTACCTGGATGGCGAAAAGCAAGTGTCACAAGCTGTAACGCTCTCGTTGTGGACAGATTTAGAATCCGTCTTTGCCTTTGCCTATCGCGGTGTGCACGGTGAGGCTTTTCGAAAGCGCAGAGATTGGATTCTGAAACCAGATTATCCAACTTATGTTGCCTGGTGGGTAGAAGATGATCATATACCTACGCGAGAAGAAGCCTTTCAACGTCTTGAGCATATCCATAATCGTGGTTCAAGTCCCTACGCTTACAACTTCAAGCAACCTTTCGACGAACAAGATCAACCAGTGAAGTTAGACCGCCTGATCATCGAAGAGCGGATAGCGAGTAATGAAACGCATCAAACCGAGGATTAGTAGATAGTCAACTACGGCTAACGCGTCCGTGCTCGGATCAGCCCTGACTAACCATCGAAATCACAGTCTTCGGATTGGCAGATTCTGACTAATCCTATGAGTGAGCTGCATACCGCCGGCACAATCTGGTTGCAGCGACCGCCGGGCAAGAGTACTTTCGGTGAATCCGTTGAACACAGTCCAGAGGCCCGAGCACGTTGCCGGTTCTAGGCAGTGTCCAGGCGAGAACGGCTTTCAAAATTCGACAAAACAGGGAGAGGTTATGAGAAAGGCGAATTCGGAACTGATGGGCGGAGGATTTCGGCATCACGGTGTCGCGACTCCCGTGAGCAATCACCGGGGAACAGTGGCGACGGTGGATGGAGAAGGCCGAAATGTGGTCCTCGTCTGGCTGTTCGATCACAGAGGGGGTTACGCGATTCTGGTGATCGACGCGGAGACAGGTGATTCGCAGGAAATTCCGATGCCGTTTCCTCCTGGTGGTGACTGCCCCTATGCCTCCGTGCTTTCTTCCCGCAACCGATTCTACACCCATTTCAACAGCCATTTCTGTGAGTTCGATCCTGCCAAACGTGAGTTCACCTTTTTCAGCAAGACCGCCAAACAGATGACGATGAGTATGACTGAGGCTGATGATGGTCGTATCTGGTCTCCGACCTATCCCGACAGCGGGATTGTGTCCTATGATCCGGAATCCGGCACGTTTCGCGATTACGGGCATCTCTATGAACAAAATTGGAGACAGTATCCTCGTTCTGTGGCGACGGACGATACCGGTTGGGTGTATTTTGCAGTGGGGAGCACTTCCGGTCAGGTGATTTCTCTGGATCCCGAGAGTGGGGAGAGCCGTCCGGTGTTCGCAGAAGAGGAGCGTGTGCAGGGGAGCGGCTCGGTGTACCGAGATATGAATGGGAAGGTGTATGGCACTGCCCACTCGGGAGACGATGATCGCTGGGTAGAGTTGTATCGGGGTGAGCGAAAAGATGTCGGTCGGCTCGACGACAAGAGTCCCAAGCCTGAAATCGCAGACAGCCAGGGGCTTTTCCATCAGGATTTCCCCGATGGTAAACGGCTGGAAAGCTGCGACCTGGTTGAACGCGAGATGGTGGTTTCCGATCCTGAAACCGGAAGCGAGTCCAGGGTGTCCTTCGACTATTCCAGCGAGGGCGCTCACCTGATGGGTCTTGCTGTTGCGCCAGATGATACGATTTGCGGTGGGACCGCTTTTCCGATGCGATTCTTCAGCTATGATCCACGGAAAGATGAGTGGATGAATCGGGAAGCCTATGGGCAGTGTAATACAGTCGTGCGCCAGGGTGATCGCTTTTTTGTGGGTGGATACGGGGGTGGGTTCCTTCTGGAGTGGGACCCGGCCAGGGAGTGGGTCCGTACCGAGAAGGATAAGGCAGATTGCAATCCGAAATTCCATACGGATGTGACACCGGCTATTCACCGACCCCACGATTTGCTTGCGCACCCGGATGGGAAGACGATCGTTCTTGCCGGTACTCCGGGATATGGCTATACCGGTGGGGGAATGCTGTTCTGGGATCGGGAGACCGAGTCGCAGACCCTGGTGGAGCACACGGAGATTTTGCCGGAGCATTCGACGATGAGCCTTGTGGCACTCGCTAACGGCAAGCTGTTGGGTGGTTCAACGACAGGCGCGGGTACCGGCGGTGAGCAGAAGGCCGACCAGGCTGAGCTTTATGTGATGGATATGGCGACGAAAGATATCGAGTGGCACGAAGCGCTTTTTCCCGGGGCACAGGCCTATACCGATATGTGCAATGCCCCTGGCGGAGAAGTATTCGGGATTGTGGATCGCAAACGATTCTTCGTTTTCGATCCTGACAATCGGAGGATCGTTCACGAAGAAGACACGGAGTCCAGGTTTGGGCCTTCGACGAGCCAGCAGGGAACACGCGCATTTGTGAAGGCGCCCGATGGTGCGATCTATCTCTTGTTTGTAAAGGGGATCGCCCGGGTGGATCCGGAGTCGTATGAGATCGAGATGATTGCCGAATCTCCGGTGCCGATTCAGGCAGGTGGGGATTACCTGGCTGGCCGAATCTATTACTCCAGCGAATCACACGTGTACAGCTACGAGGTACCGACGTCGTAATGAAAGATGGAATTGTTATGAAGAAGGGTGGCGGCGATGAGATCTGAAAAAGACCGGGTCTGGACTGGAAATTCGTTTTCGAAGTTTACTTACCGGGACCGCGGGAGCTGGAAGAAGACGCTTCACGATAAGGCGGTTTATTTCGAGCGGCACACCGAGGAGCGTCACAATATTCTGGGATCGTTCCCTTCCTCGGTGCGTCTGCTGCCTCCGAAGCACTACGCCGGTTCGCAAGAGGGGGCCTGGCAGCAGATTATCGAGACGGGAGAGCTCCCCGCGGGGTGGACGTTCGATCACGGGACGACCGGGGCATCGAATATCGCTCACACGAGTTCGTGGACGGGTTGTCTGCTGACGTCACAGGCGTTTCGCGTGGCTTTCTTGCGTGACACGGTTGGTGAAGACAGCGAGACTTGCAAGATCGCTCGCGCCAGGGCGACAGAGGTGATTCACTCACTGCGAATTCTGACGCTGGTGACGGGCAAGCCCGGATATCTCGCGCGAGGCGTCGCCTTTGGACACGGGATCTCGTATGAAGAGCGCGAGGGGGTCGGCACACGCGATCTGTGGGCGCAGGGCGTTGGTGAGTACGCTCATCTGAGATATCGGGGAGGACCCAGCCATCACAACTACAATCAGGTGTTGAGAGGTCTCGGGATCTATTATGTCGTGGCAGCGGATGATGCGCAGAAGGAGCAGGTGCGAGAAATCGTTGCGGATATGTCAGAGTGGGCTCACCTGAAGCACGATATGACGGTGAGACATCTGGACGAGGACAGGATCAGCACCGAGTTGATCGGTGGTTGGCGTGAGACGGCCGGTACGGACAAACCGTCGGGTAGTTCGCTGATGGCGATCGCAGGATTGAAAGTGGCAAGTCATATTACCGGCAATGTGAAGGTGACAGAACTGCACGATGAATGGGTAGAGCGGCTTGGATTTCGAGATCCAGCGCGGAACCAGGAGCATATTATGGGTCCGGCGCGCGGAAATTATGACGATAGCGATCACCTGATGGGGAATCTCTATTTTCTTCACCAGGTCGAGGAAGACGAAGCGCTTCGATCCTACTATAGAAAATGTGTTAAGGATTCCCAGGAGGCACATAAGTCTGAGCGGATGGCCTGGCTCAATTTCGTCTATGGCGCTGTTCTGGGTGAAGATTTTGGTGACCTGGAGGGGTCGATATGGAATCTCCAGACGCATCCGACCTGCCGGATTCTTCAGCCGCAAATGAACAGTCTACGGAAGGATCTTGAGTTTTATCACAGAGATGGGGTCAAGGAGGCGCTTCATCCGATTCCGGTGAATGAACGATCGTCTGACAATGAGTACGAGTGGAAGGGGAGCCCATACCGCCTCGATGGCTGGCTTTCGCGGACGGTTTCGCTGCTGGAGGTGTCTCCGCACGATTCCTTTGTCCAAATTTCTGCAGACGCTGCCGGGAAGGCCTACTGGAGCAACACACAGGGTGAGACCTGGCACGGTATTGAAGGGCTGTCGGGCGTGAGAGATATCCTGTTCTCGCCGGAATACCCCTGGATCGTGTTCGCCGCGACCGATGAGGGAATCTCGCGGACACTGGACGGCGGTGTGCGCTGGACATCCGTGTTCGGCGAACCGATACACAGTCTGACGCTCAGTGGAGACAATCCTCACGTGATTTACGGGGTTGGGACTGCAGGCGTCTACCGCAGCGAGGATCTGGGTGAGCGGGATATGGGCACGGTGTGGCGAAGTGTGAGTGGCGAAGCTCCGGCGGGATCGGTGTTCGCCGTGGATGCAGGCGGGGAAATGGCCACGGTCTACGCGTTGACGAGGCGAGGCGTTTTCAAACTGAATGAAGGTGATGTCTCCTGGACAGCCATTCCCCAGACCGGTCGGCGGCGCGGTTTCGGGACTGTCGATCCCATAGGCGGCGATCCACTTTGGATAAGAGCGGATCAGCGAGCCCCGGGGAGATTGTTTCGGGCCGTTCAGACGGAGCGGGGCCCACTGGTGAGTGTGAGTGAAGACCACGGCGAGAACTGGTGTCCTGTAGTTCGGGAGTTGAAGGCGCTCGCTGACTGGTCCGTGGGCGCCCCGAATTCAAATCTGCTGCGAGAGGAGTTGGCGAGGCTGATGGATGTGATGAAGGCGTTTCCGCTCAGCGATCTCCGGGTTCAGGCGGACGATTCGGACACGTGGTTCGGCTTGGTGGGCGACCGGATAGCCGTGACGAGAGATGCGGGTAAGCACTGGGAGGTGACACAGACCGGGCTGGATATTCCCCAGGTGCACGCGATTTGGGCGCCGAGACACGCGTCTATGGCGATGGCTGGAACACCGGCCGGGATGTATGTGAGCGGCGACAAGGGCGAGAGCTGGACGGATACCTCACTGATTCTGCAGGAGGACGGTGCGATTCGGGCTGAAATTGGGGGGATCGGGTATTTGACCGCGTACTGGATGGGGCGTTACCACGGATTTATCAGTGAAGCGGAAGCCAACAGAGACTGGTGGGTTGAGTAATTCAAAGTGGAGGGGCAATTGCGAATCATTTTCCCGGCAGTGTTGTTGGTTACATTTGTCCTGGCTTGCGGAAATAAAGAGTCGAGCCGAACACCCGGCAGGATCAGCGATCAGGCGCTGGTGATCGATGTCAGGACGGATGCCGAGTTCAAGAGCGGCCATATCAAGCGGGCGATCAATATTCCCTTTGACGAGATCGGTTCCCGGATCAACAGTGTCACCACCGAAAAGAATCGAGAGATCGTGTTGTACTGCCGAAGTGGAAGAAGGTCGGGAATTGCGCTGAAGACTTTAAAAGAAATAGGATACACCCGGCTGCAAAACGCAGGGGGATATGAACAATTCAGGAAGAGACTTGGTGAGTAAATGGGTTCGCCAGACACTGTTTGGTCAGGGGCGAGCTGAAACCTTCCGATTGTTTAGCTGTGACCGGTCCACTAGGAGTCGAATTAACCCACAAAAAGGCCTGGATATATGAGTGCTGAGTCAAAGATTTTTCCAACACATCGAAGTGACACATCCGGTGAAGGCTTAAGGAGCGGGTTCGAGAGTCTGGATTCCCGATTCGACGAGCTGCTGCCAGAAAATCCTACGCTCATACATCACTGGCGAGGAGCAGAGTGGGCTGAAGGAACTGTATATCTGCCGCGTCAGAACGTGGTGTTGTTTTCCGATATCCCGAACGACCGGATGATCCAGTTCGATCCGGCGACCGGGGAGACGACCGTGTTCCGCGAGCCTGCGAATTTCACGAATGGCCACTATGTGGATCTGGAAGGCCGGCTGGTCAGTGCGCAGCATTTGACACACGGGATTACGAGGACCGAGCACGACGGGACGGTTCAGATGCTTGTGGATCGGTATGAAGGTAAGCGGCTGAATTCGCCAAATGATCTGGTGGTGAAATCCGATGGCAGCATTTGGTTCACCGATCCTCCCTATGGGATTCTGTCTGATCGCGAGGGACAGAAGCGCGATTCGGAAGTGGGAGGAAATCACGTGTTCCGGTTCGATCCTGATTCGGGAGATCTGGCGATTGTGGTCGATAGTATGGACCGTCCCAATGGGATCGCTTTTTCACCTGATGAATCGATTCTTTATGTAGCTGATACGGGTGAGCCGAAGAATGTCCTGGCGTTCGATGTGGCATCGGATGGCCGATCGCTGAGCAATGAAAGGGAGTTCATTGTGGTCAGGCCGGGCGCTTCCGACGGGTTTCGATGCGACGTGCAGGGCAATATTTGGACGAGCGCCGGGGACGGGGTTCACTGCTATACGCCGGATGGGAATCTGATTGGAAAAATTCTCGTTCCGGAACAGGCCGTGGCGAACTGCTGTTTTGGTGGCGAGGCGTTCACGACGTTATATATTGCTGGTGATACCTCGTTGTATTCTGCAGAACTTGCTGTGGTGGGTGCGAGACCGGTAGCCAAAGTTTGAAGAAGGATGACGCAACACCTGTTGCAGACCGCCAAAGCTTTACAGTGACAAAACTTCTTCGATAAATCGTAGTTCGAGCTGGTTATTGTGGGACTTTTTTGGGAGGCGATGAAATGCACAAGCAAGTGAAGGGACCTGATTGGGTTCTCGAAAATAAAGAGGCTGCGTGGCAAGCTCGCGATTCCCAGGGTGAGATGGTGCACGATGGGCATATGTGGATTTTCGGAGGTTGGTTCACGCCGAAGACACCGAATCCTCGAGACGTGTGGAAGTCCAGCGACGGGGTTAACTGGGAGTGTGTGGTCGAAGAGGCAGAGTGGACTCACGGAGATCTCCCGGCGACGATGCCTTTCAATGGAAAACTCTGGCTGATGGGGGGACGGAAACTCCCTGGTGCTGAGAATACGAACACCGTGTGGTCTTCGCCCGATGGCGCTAAGTGGACTCTGGAGACGGATGATCCAGGTTGGTGCGCAAGGGTCTCGCCGTCCTTTGTGGTGTTCAAGGATCGTATGTGGATTATGGGGGGCACGGAGAATTTCTATCAGGATGATGAGACGACGATGAAGAACGATGTCTGGTCGTCTGCGGATGGCAAGGAGTGGCGATGCGAGGTGGAGAACGCACCCTGGTCCAAACGCACCCACGCCTTCGCCGTTGTGTTTGATAACAAGATCTGGATTATGGGCGGTGGCGCCTGGCAGCCGGAGACCATTCCCCTGAATGATGTGTGGTGTTCCGAGGACGGGGTGAATTGGACGGAAGTGACTTCCGAAGCGCCCTGGACGAAGCGTATGTGGTTTTCTGTAGTGGTTCACCGGGATCATATGTGGCTTCTGGGCGGTTGGAACCGCGATGATGGAAACTTCGGCGATGTCTGGTTTTCGAAGGATGGCAAGGACTGGACGGAGATGACCCACGATGTGGTCTGGAAGACGCGTCACGAACATTCCGCCTTTACCTTCAAGGACAAGATCTGGCTGGCCGGCGGTCACGCAGAGCCTTTGAACAGCGAGGTCTGGAGTCTGGATATTCCGGAGGGCTTCCTCACAGCTTAAGCGATCTCACGGGTAGAGATGTGCGCGTTTGACGGATTGTGAGGAGTTGTGCTATGGGATTGATGGCCGGAGCTGCAAAGGTGAATGTTACGCCGACCTCGCCGTGCCACCTGGCGGGATACGGAGGGCGTGATCACGCACACGAAGGGGTTCACGATCCAATTTTCGTTCGTGCACTTTATGTGCAAGGTGATGACGGCGAAGCCCTGATCCTTTCGGGCGATATCCTCTGGTATCACGAGGCCTTTCTGCCGCGATTGCTGGATGAACTGGAGAAGCAGGTGGGTGTTCCCCGAGGAAACATTTTTTCGTTCGGGACGCACACGCATTCTGCTCCGGCGATGGCTGGCGAACGTGCAAATCGGCAGTGGGTGTCTACGCTCGAGGCGTCGGTTCTGTCTGCCGCCGCCCTGGCGAAGATGCGCAGCGAGGATGTTGTGCTGACGGAAGGGAGAGGCTCCTGCGGAATCGGGATCAATCGGAGAGAGCAGCTCGAAGATGGAAAGATTATCCTGGGGAAGAATCCGGATGGGCCCATCGACAGGGAACTGATTCTGCTAGGCATTGATACGCCGGGTGGAAAACCTGTTGCGCGATTGTGCAATTTCGCCTGCCACGGTGTGGTGTTGAGTGGGCGGAATTATTTGATCTCTGGAGATTGGCCGGGACACGCTGCTGCCATTCTGGAAGAGAAACTGGACTGCCCATTCCTTTTCCTTAACGGTGGCGCAGCCAATGTGAATCCGGTGATCGGTCCACAAGAATCTTTTGAGCCCGTGGCAGCTCACGCAGCCGAGTTCGTGGCATCGGTTGAGGAAGCAGCAAAATCAGTCAAGACGGTAGATGGTGACGCATTGGTTCGCGGGGTGTCCAGGGAGCTGGCGTTGCCCAGAAAGCTCCGCGATGTGGAAGCAGGGATGGGGAAGACACGAGCGATATCGATTCAGGGTCTACGTGCAGGGGCGCTTCATCTGGTGGGCTTTCCAGGTGAGGTGTTCAGCGAGACTACGATGGCTGTGAAGGCTGCGTCGCCCCACACCTTTACGATGGTCGGTTCCTACGCGTGTGGCGGCAGCAGCGGGTATGTTCCTGTTGATGAAGCCTACGAGACGGGAGGATATGAGGTAAACGTATCCCCCTACGCGGAAGGTGCAGAAGGGGTTCTTCGTCAGGGGTTTCTGGATTTGCTTTCGGATCTCGCTTGACGAACCTGGAATCGGGTAGAACACAGTTTATGACCTGGACGGACTTAAGTTGAGGATGAGGAGATGACGAAATCGGAAGTGTTGAAGCTTTTGAAAGAGCACCAGAATGAGCGAGGTGTCGCTTACTGGCAGAAACTTGGGCCTGAGGCAAACGGCCTAAAGAGTTTCGGTATTGGACTGACACGGCTGAGGAAGCTAGCCAAAGGGGTCGGAAGGGATCACAAGCTCGCCCAGCAGTTGTGGAAGAGCGAATACTATGACGCCAGGGTGATGGGTATTCTGATAGATGATCCCAAAGAGATCACGAGGGAGCAGGTGGAGCAGCAGGTGGAAGACCTGAACGTCGGGATGCTCTCGCACGTGTACGCTTCGTGTGACGCGCCGCTTTCGAAGGCCCCATTTGTCAAGGATTTGGCCAAGGAGTGGGTGGACAACAAAGATGATATGCGACGGCGCTGTGGTTATCTGCTTCTGTACGAACTGTCGAAGGATAAAAAGAAGAAGTCAGATCTGGATGATGATTTCTTTCTGGAGTACATCCGGCGCATTCGGGATTCCATTGTGAACGAAGAGAACTGGGTGAAGGATGCGATGAATGTTGCGCTGATGGGTATTGGGAAACGAAATCTCAAACTGAATCAGGAAGCGATCAAGGTTGCGAAAAATGTTGGGCGTGTGGATGTCGATTACGGCGACGACAACAGTTGCGAACCGCTCGAAGTGTTGAAGCATCTTACGAGTGATTACTTAAAGAAGAAACTTGGGATTTGATGTAGGTTTCGGGTTGTATGTGATAAGGGGCGAACAGATGTTCGCCCCTTTTGAGCAACCGGCTAAAATTGCATCTTCCCGCAGGCAGGTTTTCATGGCAAATTGGGGGATTAGCGGTAAATGAAGACCCGAAGGAAACGCGTATACGCCTACATCACGAACAAGAACCGACTCCTGGTTTTCGCGCATCCGAATTCCCCCGCAGCAGGGATTCAGGTTCCCGCCGGTACCGTTGAGCCTGGTGAAGACACAGATGTTGCGGTGATGCGGGAGGCCGAGGAAGAGACCGGACTCACCGGGCTCCAATTCGCCAGCTTTCTAGGCAAGATTGAGCGAGACATGTCCGAGTTTGGGACGGAGGAGATCCAGGAGGCGTTTTTCTATCACTTGATTTGCCCGGGTGATCCGCCGGAATCATGGAGACATCTGGAGACCTCGGGCGGTACGACAGATCCGATCCCGTTCGATTTCTACTGGGTCTCACTCCCAAATGGTGTACCTGAACTGATATGTCTGGATGGAGAGATGCTACCCGAATTGGAGCAGGTAAGAAAGCAGGCAGATTAGACAGGAGAATGAATGAGGGGTATGGGGATATGACGGACAGGTATCTGGAACCCACTCAGGCGTCCGGCGCAGCCCTTATGGCGAGGGCGATTCCGGGTGAAGTGGTGATGTTGAACCTGCTGCGTTTTCGAGAGGTGGCCGACTATTCAGCCAGTCCGGAGCTTGCTACATCAGCCGGGATATCGGGACGGGAGGCGTTTCAGAAGTACATCGATCATACTTTGCCAATTCTCAGAGCCAGTGGCGGGGATCTCGATTTCCTGGGTGAGGGCGGCAAGTATCTGATTGGTCCGCAGGAGGAGCGCTGGGATCTGGTGATGCTGGTTCGTCAGAAGTCGCTCGCTGAGTTTATGGCCTTTGCCACCAATGAGGTGTTTCTGACGAGTTTGGGACACCGTACTGCCGCTCTGGAAGAATCCAGGTTGTTGCCACTTGTGGCATACGATGGAACGAATATCACAGGTTAAAATATGAGGCGTTAAAATGAAGGCGTTCTGGAATGGCGAGGTTGTCGCAGACAGTGAGGATACGGCAATTGTAGAGGGAAATCACTATTTTCCACTCGATTCCGTAGGGTCGAACTTTCTCAGGGAGAGTCCGCAGACTACATTTTGCCCCTGGAAAGGAACTGCCCACTACTACACTCTGGCGGTGGGAGACGAAGAAAATCCCGATGCTGCCTGGTATTACCCTGATCCGAAGGAAGCTGCGAAAGAAATCAAGGGACGGGTCGCTTTCTGGAGAGGGGTGGAGGTCGTTGGGGGTGAGTAGAATTGAATTTCATATCCAGGGGGTCTGTCAGGGTAAGAAGTGGAGACCAATATCCCATGCAGACCGATCAATCCGCCTCGAGGCCGCACGTGAGTACGATCGTTCGGCAGCGGCGGCAATCGAGAGCGACAGCGATCAATGACCGATGGATTGACTGTGCACGAGACCGACCGACTGCTTCTGAGATCCTTTCTCGAAACTGATTTCGACGCGATTATTCATGTCTTCGGAAACGAGGAAGTGATGAAGTTCGGGATTGGGGTACAGACAGAGGTGTGGGTGAGAACCTGGTTGAGAGAACGAGTCCAGATGTCGTTGGAGAACCCCGGCTGGGGTCCATTGGCTATCGTGGTGAAGCACAGTATGCTGGTGGTTGGATATTGCGGATTGATTCAATATCCGGATGTGAATGGACGCTCCGAGGTCGAGATTGGGTACCGGCTTGCTCGTCCACACTGGCGTCAGGGGTTCGCGACGGAGGCCGTCACCGCGGTACGTAACTATGCATTCGGAAAGTTGGGTCTGAGTCGGGTGATTGCGATGATCGATCCAAGAAATTTCGCATCCATTCGCGTGGCGGAAAAGGTTGGTATGCGAAGCGAAGGAGAAGAGGTGATGTTCGACGGATATACGCATCCCGAACGAATTTATTTTGTCGAGAAGGGAGATTTCTAATTCTTCTTGTCCGTTCATCGACAAGTGTATTCCGTGCGATCATCATTTGATGAAGGTGAGCAGAGCTCGGGGATTGTCTATAGACATTTTATATCTGCCGGTGGAGTAAAAACCAATGAATAACCAGAAGAAGAATCCCGTTGAGCGATTGCTTGGACTTTTTACCAAAGTCGAACCAGGCGAAGGTACCACGTGTCTCCTGCTGACTCTCAATGTCTTCGCTCTGCTGACTACTTACTATATCCTGAAGCCGGTTAGAGAAGCCCTGATTCTGGTAGGCGGAGGCGCTGAGATCAAGAGCTATGCTGCCGCGGGACAGGGATTGCTGCTGTTGGGCGCCGTACCGCTTTACGGTATTCTTGCGGCGAGGTTTCCAAGGCGGTTGCTGATCAATCTGGTGACGCTGTTCTTTGTGGCCTGTCTGGTCGCGTTTTATGTACTGGCGCAGATAGATGTACCGCTCGGGGTCGTTTTCTATCTCTGGGTGGGTGTTTTCAATCTGATGGTGATTGCCCAGTTCTGGGCATTCGCGAATGATGTGTATACCGTGGATATGGGAAATCGGCTGTTTCCCGTAGTTGCCTTCGGCGCCTCCGCCGGGGCGGTATTCGGGAGTGCATTGGCCGGAAAGTTGATCGAGCCGGTGGGTGTGTACCAACTGCTGCTGTTGTCCGCAGGCTTGCTCGCGTTGACGCTTTTGGTGACGAATTTGATCGACCGGCGCGATAGAAGACCATCCGGCGATACGGATGTTGTGATTGCTGATGAGCCGCTTGGAAAAGAAAATGCGTTCATGCTTGTGCTCAGGAATCGATATCTGCTGCTGATCGCCTTGATGATTCTCTTGCTGAACTTTGTGAATACGACCGGGGAATACATTCTTGGAAAGACCATAGCTTCGGCGGCTTCCCAGGCCGTGGCGGACGGTACCGCCGGGGGGTTGAGCCAAAAGCAGTATATCGGCCAATTCTATGCTGATTTCTTCACCGTGGTGAATCTGGTGGGTCTGGTGTTCCAACTCTTTTTCGTTTCCAGAATTGTGCGTTTCCTTGGACTCAGAGTTGCGATTCTCGTTTTGCCGGTCATTGCTTTTGGCGGCTACGCATTACTGGCCTTTTTCCCGGTTTTGGCCGTTGTCCGCTGGGCGAAGACCGCTGAGAATGCGACGGACTATTCTCTTCAGAATACGGTGCGGCAGATTCTTTTCCTGCCGACTACAAGAGAGCAGAAATACAAGGCGAAGCAGGCGATCGACAGTTTCTTTGTTCGGGCGGGTGACGTGCTGTCTGCACTGCTGGTGTATGTTGGCATCAATCTGTTTGCATTTCGGACGGCCCATTTTGCGATGTTCAACATGGCTCTGGTCCTTGTTTGGATCGGAATTTCGGTGCTGATCGGTCGCCACAACCGGAAGCTGACAGCGGAGGCGTAGAGGAACGGACACTCGCTAAGGCATCGTTCGTTTACGCTGACCCGGTAATTGTCACAAGCGCACGTCTGTCAGATCCGAGAGTCACAGAGGATATACCCAGCGGGATTTCAGGTGTTCTGTCGATGGATGGTGGAGAGATCTTGCAATGAAACGAGATAAAAACAGCGCGTCCACCGTTGGAATTGACACGCAGGATACGATGGTGTCCGCGACCTGTGTTCCATATAACGAAAAGAACTTTCAGCAGATCGGAGTGATCGATACCTGGCGGGAATACGCCGGAAAATTGACCTGGGGTAAAGGGCAGTGTCTGGCCATCCTGGATGACGGCTGTGATCTCACCGATCCTCCCTGGCAGGTTGAAATGCCCTGGGGACCAAAGGTGATCGGAACCCACAACAGTATTGACGAGAATGACGATCCCTCACCTGTTCCTCCAGGGTATCACGGGACTTCGGTGGGATACCCGTCGTCTTTGAATCACGATGGTGTGATGGGTGTGGCGTATAACGATTCCGTAGCGCAGGTTCGGTGTGTGTCCATTGTTCACTTGAAGGGTCAGGATGAAGCGCCTACGATGGCTGCCGGTCTGGAGTGGGTGTTGGAGAATGTTGAGAGGCTAAACATTACCGCCGTTAATCTTTCGCCTTTGGATGATGCGTCCCATCGCGAACCCGTTCAGACTGCGATCGATGACAGTTTGGAGAGGCTTCGAGCACGTGGAATTTGGGTCAGTGCTCCGTGTGGAAACAATGGATACACGGACGGGATTTCCTGGCCCGCTTGCCAGCCGTGTTGTTTTGCGATCGGGGCGACTGTGCCCGGGGAACACGAAGCGCATCTCGATCGGTACTCCAATACCGATCTCCTGGTGGCAGCGTCGGCGACCTCTTCCTCGAATGCTTATGCGGCAGCCTGTTCGATGATTCTGCGGGAGGCGATCGAGAAGTCGGGATATGAGTGGCGTGATGAAGGCGGGAATCTGGCGGATGTGATGATGGAGATATTTCAGAGAACAGGTGCCAGGATCAGAGATGATGGCGCGGGTTTCGAGTTTCGAGAATTGAATCTGCTGTCAGCGGTGTATTCTGTGTTTCACAGGAGTTGAGGTGAGAGTTTGTGGGACTGACCGATAGACGGATGTATGTTTCACAAGCGGGATGAGTTGGGTAATTCTTATTCTGTTCGATAGAGGTTATTGATGGCGGTACGACGCACATTGCCTGGCACAGGCCGACTGACGATGGAGGGTGATATTGCTGCCGCGATGGTTGCGGGGATCGATCGGTATCTGACTCAGGAGACAGCGACAGTGAAGGAAAGACGAGTCACCAGCGTGGGGAATGCGTCGAGCGCTGAACTCAGGAACAAGTTGTCGGCGATACTGGGGTTAATGGATGAGCGCACAGGCGCTTCGTTCCAGATCGACGCAAGTGCTGATGGGGGTACGGAAGTAGCGAAGGGGGATGACTACAAGATCTTTGAGGTGAGTTGGCCGGCACTCGATGGGGTCGACGGAGAGGGTTTGCTTCTCATACCGGATTCAGATGTCAGGGCCAATGTCATTGTGCTTCCCGATTGCGACTTGATACCTGAGCAGGTTACGGGATTAAGGGATGGCGAGACGGGCTGGACTCGGGTTGTTCAGAGTCTTGTCCAGTGCGGATGCCAGGTCCTTGTCCCGGTCTTGATGGACAGGAGGTGTACTCACTCTGGAAATCCTGATATTGCGATGACGAATCAGCCGCATCGCGAGTTCATCTACAGAGCCGCTTATCAGATGGGTCGTCACGTTATTGGGTACGAGATTCAGAAGGTTCTGGCGGCGGTTGATGCGTTCGAGGACAATGGGTTGCCGACAGGCGTGTTCGGCCACGGGGAAGGGGGGCTGCTGGCGTTCTATTCCGCCGCGCTGGATGAGCGGATCGACTCCACGGCAGTGTCCGGGTTCTTTCAGCCCAGGGAAGACCTCTGGTCTCAACCCATTTACCGCAACCTGTTCGGGTTGCTGAATGATTTTGGCGATGCAGAGGTGGCGTCGCTGATCAGCCCTCGAACACTTGTCGTTGAAAATGCAGATCACCCGAAGGTGAGTGCGCCTCCGGTGTGCGAGGACGTGAGGCAGTCCGGCGCTCCGGGCAAACTTTCTACCCCGAGTGTGGCATCCGTCCAGGAGGAGTTCCTGCGAGCGAGTGAGATCAATCCCGATTCAGATGGATTTGGACTGACACTCAGCCCTTCCGGTCATCCAGGCGCCGAGGCAACCTTGTGGGCGTTCGTTGAGGGTTTGGGCCTCGCGTGGTCGGGGTCTGAGGAGGTTTCGATACCATCTGTTTCGCACGAGGGTGTCTGTCCGGAGGTGAGGTTCAAGCGACAGTTCGATCAGCTCGTGGAACACACACAGAGATCACTGCGTGAAGCAGAGAAGAGGCGCGAGAGCTATTGGGCGGAGGCGAAGGGTGATGGCCCAGTCTGTTCCGGAGAAGCTGAGCGTTACCGTTCACGACTCTGGGAGGACGTGATTGGCGCTTTACCGCCGGTCGATATGGCGCCAAATCCGCGATCGCGTCTGTTGTTTGACGCGCCCAAACTGACGGCCTACGAAGTTGTGCTGGACGTCTATGGCGATGTCTTTGCATACGGAATTTTGCTGATTCCGAAGCGAATCCGTAAGGGTGATCGCAGACCGCTGGTGGTTTGTCAGCACGGATTGGAGGGCAGACCCCAGGATGTGGTTGGACCTGACGGCCCTCGTCATCCCTACAAGAACTTCGCGTACGAATTGGCGAATGAGGGGTTCATTACCTTTGCACCTCAGAATCCTTATATCGGCAAAGATGACTTCAGAGTGCTTCAGCGAAAAGCGAATCCTCTGAAGCTTTCATTGTTTTCGTTCATTGTCAGACAACATGAACAGACGCTTGCATGGTTGGCTACGCTGCCCTTCGTTGATCCTGAACGAATGGCCTTTTACGGTCTCAGTTATGGGGGCAAGACGGCAATGCGCGTGCCGGCTTTGGTAAAGCAGTATTGTCTTTCAATCTGTTCAGCCGATTACAATGAGTGGATCAGGAAGAATGTGACCGTTGATCACCGGTGCACATATATGTTTTCCGGTGAATATGAGATGCCGGAATTCAATCTGGGAAATACGTTCAATTACGCAGAGATGAGCTGGCTCATCTGCCCACGTCCGTTTATGGTGGAGCGAGGGCATCACGACGGATGCGCTCCAGATGAATGGGTCGCCTACGAGTATGCCAAGACCTATCGACACTACGCGCTGCAGGGATTGGGTGATCGCACTGCGATCGAATATTTCGATGGGCCTCACACGATCAATGGGGAAGGGTCGTACGCCTTTCTACGAAAGCATTTGAGTTGGAAGAGGTGCGGTTGGGCGTGATGGTGGAATCAATGCAAATCATATCAGCGCATCGTGGTGAACAAGTTTTGGTGGGAGCAGACAAATGGTGACGGAAGCGTTCTTGAAGTCCTTCGCAGATGCCTGGAATCGGCACGATGTGGACGACTTGATGGCAGACATGGCAGAGGACGGCGTTTTTATTTCCTCGAGCGGGACAAGGACCGAAGGTTCGGCCGAGATCAGGACGGCTTTCGCGTCGATTTTCGAGATGTTTCCGGATGCCTCCTGGACAGAAGATACACATTTCGTGTCCGGTGATCGTGGAGTTTCGGAATGGACATTCTCCGGAACGGATGCAGATGATGGAGAGGTGGTGAAGGAACGAGGGTGTGATGTATTTACCTTCAGGGATGGGAAGATTGTCGTCAAGGATACGTTTCTCAAGTAACCCATGAGAAGAGGATGAAATGAAGATTTCCAATGTCAAGGTGACGATTGTAAAGCAGGAGTTAAAGAAGCCATTCTGGAACTCTATTATCACGACCCAGTCGAAATCGCTTTCGCGGCTGACTATCGAGACCGATGAGGGCGTTTCAGGTGCGACCCTGTGCTCTGGCGGCGTTCGGGATAAACTCGGTACGTTGAGACAGAAATTGATTGGGGAAGATCCGATGCGAATCGGATATCTCTGGCAGAAGCTGTATATGGGAGGGACGCGCAAGCCTGTAGCAAAGGGTGAGTTCATCCCGGTGATGAGTGCAGTAGACAATGCGCTTTGGGATCTGAAAGGGAAGGTGGTAGATCAGCCTGTCTGGAAGCTGCTGGGCGGCGTGCAGGATAGACTGTGGGCGTATGCCGCCGGGGGATATTACGAGGAAGGCAAAGGGATTCCAGAATTGTGTGAAGAGATGGAGACCTATGTCTCCCAGGGGTTCACGGCGGTCAAGATGAAGGTGGGTTGGCCAGGCGCCGGGCTCAAGCACGATGCGGAGCGTGTTCGGGCGGTTCGCAAGGCGATTGGAGAGGACGTCGCTTTGATGGTGGACGCGAACAACGCCTGGGATGCACATACGGCCATTCGATTCGGTCGTATGATGGAGGATTGTGATCCCTACTGGTATGAGGAACCGGTTCACGCGGATGACCTGGAAGGATCCGCGAGGGTGGCCGAGGCTCTGGATGTTCCGATTGCCAGCGGAGAGAATGAGTTCACCCGATGGGGCTTTCGTGACCTGATCGACCGGGGAGGTGTAGCGATCGTGCAGGCCGATCCCAATACCTGCGGCGGGATCAGCGAGTGGATGCGAATCGCTGCGATGGCGAGTGCACATCACCTTCCGATGTCTCCTCACGGGCAGGGGATGCTGGGTTCGGTAGTTGTCGCCGCCGTGGAGAACGGGCTTGTCGTGGAAAACTATCTCAGAAATTTCAGCACCGATATGATGGCCGGTCCGGAGTTCAAGGATGGTCACGTGGTGATGGGGGATGCTCCCGGTCTCGGTGTGGAGTGGAATGAGGATTTGATTGAAAAACACGGAGAGATCTTTTAGGGCAGTTGGTTGAAGAAATTCAGAAGATCCTGAAACTACGACAAGTTGGATCCATGACCCTTGACGATCCTATCGTTTAGGGATATGATTGTCTATGATAAGAGCGTTCAGAGATAAGGAAACTCAAAAGTTGTTTGAGGGGCGGTTTTCGAGAACCTTCCGTGTATAGTGTGGATATCGTTGATGATCAATGAGATAAGAATATGAGAGACTACCCGCCAATACACCCTGGTAAAATTCTGCAAGAGGAATTTCTTAAACCAATGGGATTGAGTCAGTACAGAATCGCACAGGATATCGGTGTGCCCGCGATGCGAATCAACAAGATCGTATGTGGTGAGCGAGGCATCAGTGCGGATACAGCGCTTCGACTTGCAAGATATTTTGGTATGTCCGTCGAATTTTGGACAGGGATACAGATGCACTACGAAATTGAAACAGCGAAAGAAGCGCTTGCAGGACGACTGGAGGCGGAGGTACGGATTCTAAATCCTGCATAAGTCGTACTCCATCTGAATTACAAGTAGGCGGCGCGGTCACGGATCGCGTCGCTTTGTTCATCGGGGTTGAATGACATTCAACGTTCGGAAAGCTGGTACGGAAGGCGCAGATGGCTAAGAGTTTCAGTTCACTAATGAAGGAGGTAAGGGCTTGTACAATCTGTGAAGCGGATCTGCCTCACGGCGTTCGTCCCGTTCTGCAGCTTCATCCAGACGCACGGGTGCTGATCGCAGGTCAGGCGCCAGGGCGAAAGGTGCACGAGTCCGGTGTCGCATTCGAGGATGCCAGTGGAGATAGACTTCGTGAATGGATGGGTGTGACACAAGAGGAGTTTTATGATCCCAGGCGGATCGCTATTCTGCCGATGGGATTCTGTTATCCGGGAACCGGGAAGTCGGGTGACCTGCCTCCTCGTCCGGAGTGCGCACCTGCCTGGCGCGAGGCCTTGCTGGAAAGGTTGAAGCGATTGGAGATCACTCTGGTGATTGGACAGTATGCCCAGGCCTATCATCTGGAGAATCGCAAGTCATCTCTCACGGAGACTGTTCGGGCGTGGCGTGAACACTGGCCAAACATCATACCTTTACCGCATCCAAGTCCGAGAAACAATATCTGGCTTCGGAAGAATCCCTGGTTCGAAACTGACCTCTTGCCATCGCTAAGGAAACTTGTGCGAGACGTGTTGGATGAATAAGGTTCAGAGTCACTAAGAATTCGTGATGAGGTCGTTGTGTTCAGGTTGATGAATCCAAAGCACTTACTGTCCCGCTAGAGAAGCTTTCTTGCGGGATTCTTTTGGCTCGCGAGAAGCACAGCTAATGTCAGACTCTGAACCAGGTGGCGGTGTCTGATAATAGCAGGATGGATAAAAATTGCGGCAGGTGTTATACTGGAAGTCGATAACAATCCTTCAGAACAATCTGAGCTTCAAGGATATTCAGCCATGAGTCGAAAAAAACAAATTGAAGATGCGCTGACCACGGCAGACCTTTGGAAATTGATGAGAGAGCGGGTTCCTCCCATTGTGTCTGAATATTTTCGTGGTGGTGCAGATTATGAGACCAGCTTGCGCGCAAACGTACGCGCATTTCAACAGTCGATGACAACGGCGTATGGCGCGTTGAGTTTTCCGTCCATAGACATGACGACAACGGCAGTCGGCCTCCGTTTGGATGTACCCTGGTTCATTTCCCCGGTGGGCAGTTTGCGATCTCTATATCCGATGGGGGATGCGGTTGCTTCGCGCGTGGCAGGTGAGTTTGGCACCGTGATGACCCAGTCTACACTTTCGGGAACGCCCATGGAAGATGTCGCGGCGGCCTCTACGGGCGACTGCTGGTATCAGCTATATCTTTGCGGGGGTCGTGAGACGGCATTGCGAAGCATTGAACGCGCAAGACAGGCCGGTTTCGCCGCTCTCATCTTGACGATGGACACCGGTGTCGCAGGGTTGCGTGTTTTGCACGCGAGGATGAAACCGATGCAGTCGATGGGCCCTTATCGGGGTCTCAGTTTGAAGGACAAACTGGTGCTCGCTGTCCGCAAGATGATGCTCACGCCTCAGATACTTCCCCGTTTGTCCTGGCTGATGGATCATTACCGGGATGGTGGTTTGATGCAGTTTGTAAACATCATTGATGATCAGGGCGAGCCCATGCCCTATACGGATATTGGCACCCAACTTGCGGCTTCCGCTGTGACATGGGATGATTTAAAGTGGGTTAAAGAAGCCTGGGGTGACAAACCGATGATCATTAAAGGGGTACATTGTGCGTACGATGCCCGGAAGGCTGAGGAAATGGGGGCATCGGGTGTGATGTGGTCAAATCATGGCGGGCGGCAACAGGATCGGGTTCCACCGACCCTCCATATTGTGGCACAGGAAATGCCTCTTGTGGGTGACACGCAGCTCGACTTTATGATGGATGGAGGTATTCGCAATGGTACCGACATTCTGATTGCTCTGTCTTACGGGTTGAAGGCGGTTGGCATTGGCCGCGTGACAGCTGCTGGAATTGGAGCAGGAGGGCACGCGGGTTTAACTCGTGCATTTGAGATTCTGCATTCTGACCTGGATCGGGCGATGCGTCTTGTTGGGGTGCAGAGCGTGGAAGAGCTTCGCTCTCGGGGTGCAGAAATTCGGCGCGAAAGTCAACTCCATGGTGATGGCCATTTGCCGCCTTTTGAGTTTTAGTTTCGTTTTCACGATTCGAATTTGGGAAGTAAATCGGTTGGTTAGAGCGCCTGCCTTACCAACATGGGTTCCTGGTTCAAATCCAGTATCGACCACAAAATAAAATGAAGGGGTTACGAGAATTGTCTCGTAGCCCCTTCTTTACAGGTGACAAATATCGGGTACCCATATTGATTGATTGTTGCACGTACGGTGAGGTTTGAGGTGTCTCCGACTCTGTGCAAGCTAGTGTCAGATCGTGAGCCAAGTGATGGTGTTCGGTAAGAGCATGGTGGATCGAAGTTACGACAGGTGTTATACTGGAAGTCGACATTGATGAATTGGAATTGTTCAGCGTGTGCACATTACTGAAAGTTGGTGCGTGAGGATGAACACACCGTCATGGGTGTACGAGGGTTTTACGGCTGTGCAGGCGATCGAGCACGTGCTACACGGATTGCGGCTGGGGCTTTGTACGCTTGAGACAGCTGACCTTGTGCGTGAGCAGCGTGATCCCTCGATGGCCGATACACTGGCTCGTCAGGGGATCAATTTTGTGATTCTGGATGGCGTGAGGGGGCTGGGTCCAGAGGTCGATATGGCCGAGGTGAGAGACAATAAAGCGATCAGCCAGGCATTGAAGGAGAAGGGCATACGTCGGGTTCTGTATACGCAGACGATCGGGCAAATCATTCACGAGTCTTTCTTGACGGAGATTCCCGAGGCGGTCGACTGGATGCAGCGCGGTGCCGATGGGCAGGTGTCGACGTTTGGGCAGAAGTGGTGGCAATATATCCCCTGTCTGAATAATCCGGAGTTCATGCATTATGTAAAACGAATGGTGCGAGATGTGATGGTTGAGCTGGATCTGGACGGGATTTTTACGGATCTCTACGGATATTTCAGTTACACGTGTGTTTGCGAACACTGTGAGAGAAAGTTCGAAGCATATGTCGAGCGCAAGTTTCCGGAACCGGAAGATCGGTTGGCGCGATTTGGATCACTTGCATTGTTCAAGCCGCCGCCTTTCAGGACACTTGGCTATTCAGATTATCGCACGGGAATCCCGGAGAAGTTCACGATTCTGGATCCGGTCTCGCAGGAGTGGATCCGGTTCAGGTGTGAGCGGCTGGGTGAGGTGACACGGGAGTTGAGGGAGACGATTAGAGCGTGCAATCCTGAGGGAATTCTGTATGTGAATTATCTGTTCGGCGGAGTTCCAGGTCTGAACAATGCAACGTTCCACGGCGCCTGGCCGGAGTATATTCTGCCGGAGTGCGATCTGTTCAGCGCCGAGGTCGCGGGGAAGCCGGATCTCTTGAGCAACGGCGTGATCAAGAGCCGCGTTGTGCAGATGAAGGTGGCGAAGGCATTCGGGATTCCGGTGACACCTGCGGTGACGCGTACGGATCTGGGTGATTTCAAGCGACTGTATCTGGCCGAGGGGATGGCGTTCAATACGAGTCCGTTCGACTGGGTGGGACAGATCAAACGAGATGATCCTCCAGATTGGATGACCGACTACTTCGAATTCTCGCGCAAGCATCGCGAGCTTCTCGGTGGGGCCGATACTGTGGCGGACTGCTCCGTGTTGCATTCGTTCGAAACGCTATCCTATACATGTACATATCCCCATCAGAGTACGGTGCTGTGTGAACAAAGTCTGTTGCAAGAGAATTTGACGTTCGATATCATTTTCGACAAAGATCTGGAAGATTTGAGTGACTGTCGGTGTCTGTTTCTTCCAAATGTGGTTTCGATGAATATGGCACGAGCCGAACGCATCGCGGAGTATGTGAAGAAGGGCGGTAGTCTTGTGGCGACGGAAGATACAGGCGTGGTGAATGAATATCTGCAGCCCTGGAAAGGGGAGCGATACCGTCGAAAGAAGTCCTGGGTGCTAGGCGAACTGCTCGGGATCGTATGGCCGGAGGAAGGGACGTTGTTTCAGGAGGTGGGCAAAGGGCGAGTGGCTATTGTTGCTCGGGTTGAGCGACCGGGTCAAACAGGCGGCGGCATTTCGTCGGATGTCCAGCTATCACATTCGTACGGACCTGAGATGCCTCTATTCGCCTATGCCAAAGAACTGGCAGTGAACCACGAGGAGATTGTTTCCGCTGTCGATTATGCACTGGATGGAGAACGTACCCTTCGGATTGAGGCAAATGGTTCAGTTGTTGGTGAGGTGACCAGGAATGACAAGGGAACGTTTGTGCATTTGCTGAATTGGAATGAGACGGAGCCGGTGGATGGTCTCAAGGTGTCCGTTTTAGAAGGTGAGACCGGAAGGATCGCGTCAGCGGAGTTGATTTCGCCTGATCCTGAAATACAAGACGAATCGCTGGATCTCATAGGAAGAGAAGGCGGGGTGGAGTTTGAGTTACCGAGATTGATATGCTATTCTGTGATCCACTTGATGCCCAAGGTCTGAGTCAAATCTACGATTCTACGTTACTGTCGGACGAAGCGTTTCGATTGAGCACGATGTGAGAGTTCCAGTATCAGCCGGTCACGAAGAATGATCAATTTGGGAGAGGAGCGGCATATGGAGGCGTCTATAACCCATACAAGGAAAGAGTCAATGGTGCGGTCCCATCTGTTCCTCAGGAGAACAATGGGGATCCTGGGGATCGCCTTGCCGTTCACTTTGCTCTACGTGGGGATGATGTTTCATACGGAACCCCAGGCGTCTGTCAGTGACTACTTTCACACGAATATGCAGCGTGTGTTTGTCGGTGTGATCGTGACGTTCGGACTTTTTCTGATTGCATATACCGGATATCACAGACACGACAATCTTCTGGGTAATTTTGCCGGTTTCTGCGCATTGGGGATTGTGATTTTTCCGACGACGCCATCGTGTGCGACACGTATCGAGGAGATCGTTGGGATCATTCACCTGGCCTGTGCGGGTTTGTTCTTTGTTTCGCTTATGATATTCAGCGTTCATTTCTTCAGGAAGGGGAAAGGAGATCCGGGGCAGAGGAAAAAGCACCGCAATCGAATCTATCTGGGGTGCGGAATTTTGATGGGACTGAGCATTCTTCTGATCGCCACACACAAGTTGCTGGAATTTCCTGCATACGAGCATTCGGTGTTCTGGTTGGAAGCCGTCGCACTTGTCGCATTCGGGATTTCCTGGCTGATCAAAGGGAAGTTTATTATTGCGGATGTGGAGGATCAGGAGGCAGTGTTCGCTGCGGGCACTCAGGAATGATTCAGAGGTCCAAGGTTTGATGCATATGGGTCGCAGTTCATACGATATACCTGCGAATGTCTATGGTAATCGAGGCTACAGGAGATCGTGCAATGACAGAGGTTGTTCCCGGTTCTGATCCGGATGGTCAGACGATTCGAGAGGGCATGCGCGAGGTTTTGTGGCCAGGGCAGGCGGAGCGGGAGCGCGGAGAAGGGACGGTTTCCACTCGTCAGGAGTATGAAGATGTGACGATCGACGATCTTCGGCTGCGCTCTCCACAGAATCCAGACGATCGGATCACGGAAATACGGGGTACCATTCGACCTACTTCTATCCACCAGGTTTGCTGAATGTGGGGGATCACGCGGATTTACTGAATGCAATCGTTCCACGGCCGCTTCTGGTGATTGTTGCAGAAAAGGACGTGGGCATGTCTGTAGAGGCGTTGAGAGAAATGGACGCGCGTGGGAAGGAAGTTTACGCGAAGCACCAGGACGCGTTCAAGGTTCACGTTGGAGCAGGTGGTCACAATCTGACACCACAAGGTCTGGATCTGATGGCTGAATGGTTTCAAAAGCATTTAGACTAGATGGTGGAGATACAGGTGGTTCAGGCGAAATTGGAAATGAGTAAATACCTGACAAAGTCTTGTCAATGGCATCTTGTCTGAGTATATTTGTGTGTATAAAACTTTTGTTTATACACATAGTCGAAAGTGGAGGGTTGTATGCGCACAAACATCGTCATTGATGATGACCTGATGGAGGAGGCACTTAGCACATCTGGTCTCGGGACGAAGCGTGCAGTTGTTGATGCAGGATTACGGCTGCTGATCCAGGTGAAGTCTCAAAAGGGTATTCGCAGGCTGAAGGGCAAGATGGCCTGGGAGGGAGATCTGAACGAAATGCGGAAGGGACGCATAGAGGAGAAATGAGGAATGGTAATCGTTGATACGACGGTCTGGGTGGATTACTTGCGAGGAATCCAGACACCACAAGTGGACTGGCTGGACAAAGAGATTGGATTACAGCGCATTGGTCTGACTGACTTGAATCTTTGTGAAGTGCTTCAGGGCCTACAGGATACTCGGCAAGCGACCAGAGCGCAGCGAGAATTTGAGAATTTTGTAGTTTTCAGTACCGGTGGCAGAGAACTGGCAATTCGTGCAGCTGCAAACTACAGGAAATTACGAGCTGTCGGATTCACGATTCGTAAGACGATCGACTGTCTGATCGCCACCTTCTGCATTTCCAATGGGCACGCGCTACTTCACCGTGATCGAGATTTCAAGCCGTTCGAAGATAAGTTGGGGCTTCGGGTGGTTCACCCTTAGAGATCAGGTTCTCTTCTAGATGGACGAGCCGATTTCGCGGGCGAGATCGCAGTAGCCCTGACCCGGGAAGTGGAGATCTCCGGAGTTACCGGGCTGCCGATACTCATAATGAAGCGGTCCTTGATATGTCGTCCGGCTTTGATTTGCCGGGCGATTTCATTTTTTGAGGATTTCCTGGTCGCCGTTCTGAAGGATGTCAATCGCACCCAGGTTTTCCAGTACACCGCTCCATCTCATATGGATCCGGCCAGTTACACGCCTATGGCTGCTCGGATCACTTGTTCGATGTTTCGTAGTTCTCCCCATCAACATGCTCGAGCGGGAACGGGACGGTGGCCCCTTTCTTAACGAGGTTCCCTGCCGCGAAGCCAACCGCTTGCGAGTCAATTCCCGAGAGTTCTCCATTGAATGTGCAGTTCCGAAAGTTGCTCCGCACATTTCCTTCGCTCGAGAATTCGGCGTCGGTGATGGAACAGTCATCGAATGTGTATTCCACTTCGCGGCCCTGGACCTTGCCTATGGGATGGCAGCCGCGTACCTGGAACGGACCATAGTGTGAACCGGGTCCGCCACAGGGATTCAGCCGGAAGCGACCTTTGCCGGTGAGGGTGACATTCTCGATGAGGACACGATCGGGAACACGGACCTGGTGCGCGAAGTCGAAGTCTTCACTGAATGTGTGATTGAACAGCGTGACATCTTCATCCGATTCGATGACGAGGTCGCGCAGGGTGATGTTGCCGTAGAGGTCGGCGGTGTCGCCTCGGCCGGAGAAGACAGTTGCACAGCCGATGATGCGGCAGCTTTCCATACGGAAGTTGCATCCGCCGAAGACGAATGCGACGGATGGGATGAAGCCCCAGTTTTCGAGGTCGACCTCGGGGGTCATGTATCCGGGAATCATGGTGGAGGTGGCTCGAATCTCTGCATTGCGCACGGTGATATTTCGTCCGTAGTGGTCATCGACCCGGTTGAAGTGTCCCCCGTCGACGAGGATGTTCTTGCCGTGACGGCCGGCGAGGGCGTCCCGACAATTGATGGAGACGCAATTCCTGTAGGTGATGTTGGCGCAGTTGCTGTGCAGGAGATTGTAGCCAAGGCCGTTGTAGGTAGCTCCGGAAACCCGCGCCTGGTTCATCGTGATATTGCAGCAGCCTCTGATGCCGACCAGGGACGATATCAGGCAGTGCCGGTCGATGCAGGATACCCTCAGATTGTTCAGCGTGACGTTGCTGCGGGAAATGGAGACGGTTCCACCGTCGCTGACCAGGTGGGGTTCGTGGAGTTCGTCTGCGGTCGATACATCGATCTGGAGGCCGTTGATGGTGAGGGGAGACTGCGACGGCGAGTAGGCGACCGTCATCCCGATTTCCAGCCACAGAATCAGGCGGTCCTCTGTGCCGTCTTCGTATTTGAAATGGTATGTGCCTTCGTTTTCCGCAGGTGAATGCGAGCCCACATCGATTTTGCCCAGATGGCGATGCTCGTAGGTGGTGCCTTCACCGGACGGCCACTTGCATTTGTAGATGACGCCATCCACCTTGCTGTAATCCCCCTTTTTGTAGACGATATCCGGGCTCCACTCGGGTGCTTCCGGCATTTCCGGGTAATCAAATGCGAATTCCGGATAGACATCGCCGAGGGGTGATACGAGTTGAGAGCAGTCGTTGCGATCGTAATGCTCATCGCCGCGATTGTTGTTTCGCGAGGTGAAGAAGTCGGTGCTCTGCAGGACAAGCGTGCCGCCTTCTTCGAGGTGGATGCTTTTGTCAGGCGCATCGACGAGAGGGATGTCCCGGTAGTTCGGGACTTTGAATTCGTTTTCTTTGATGCCGTAGAAGGGGCTCGGATCCAGTTTGACCGGGGGTGTGTCATCTACGATTTGGACGGAGATGGATTCCAGCGAATAATGTCTTGGGAGGAAGCCCTGGGGATCTCTGGCTACGTGTCTGGACGCGTCGAGGACGATGCGTTTCACAAGGGTGCCGCGTGATTCGACGTTGCATCGGAGCGTCAGGCTGCTTGTGATGGCATAGCGGCCGCCCGGAATGAAGAGGAGTCGTCCAAAGGATTCACGCGCGAGGTCGGCGGCCTGCTGCAGGGCAGAGGTGTCGTCGGACTCGCCGTCGCCTCTTGCGCCGAACCATTGGGGGTAGACCGAGTTCACGCGCGGGGCCCCATCGACAGCTCCTTGGAAGATTTCCACGGGCGCGGCTTCGATTCCTCCGTGGACAGTGAGTGTGTGTCCGTCGGCGATGATGAGGCGACCGCCGTTGATGAATTTCAGGTCGACATTTTCGGATATAGTCAGGGTGTTCACACAGTAAGCGGCGCGCGCCAGGATGAGCGTTCCCCTCTCGCTGCCAATCTGCTCGAGGGCTGACTTGATTGCAGGTGTGTCATCCGTCTGTCCATCACCCTTCGCACCGAAATTTCGAGGGTCGACATAGCCTAATTCGGTGAGTGTCGATCCATCTTCTGCCGGCAGGTTGCTCATCTGGTAGATTCCTTTCCGTGTTGCGTTTTCAGGTGATCGCTTTAAGTGATCGTAACTTCAGAGTAATTTTCGAATGGTTCAGTGTCAGCCAATCCTTAAATCTGTTTGTCCGATGGGCGACTTCAGGGGTCAGGCGTCTTTCCGGACACGGCTAGCCAGTTCGGAGATGTTGCGACAACCCAACTGGGTCATGTTGTTCGCGAGGTCGTCTTTCAGGATCTGTGCGACGTGGTCTCCACCCTTTGCGCCAAGCGCCGATACACCATACATAAAGGCTCGTCCCAGCAAAACGAAGTCTGCTCCAAGCGCAAGCGCCCGCGCGATGTCCAGTCCGCCCCGCACGCCGCTGTCGAAGAGGATCGCCGCACGATTGCCGACAGCTGCCACGATCGCGGGGAGTACTGAGATAGCTGCAGGTGCGCCGTCGAATTGGCGTCCGCCGTGGTTGGAGACCATGATCCCGTCGTATCCGATCGATACGGCGCGTTCCGCTTCTTCCACGTCGAGGACGCCTTTGAGGGCGATCGGTCCGTCCCATTCCTCCCGCACTGCCTCGAGATATTCCCAATCCAGCGATCCCCCGAGCTCCTGGCCGATGAAGGTGAGCATGTCGCGCATGTCACGCCCGTCGAGGTATTTTTCGAGACCTCTGAAGCGAGGGATTCCCGCCCTGAGCGTGGCGAGCGCCCAGGCCGGTCGAATGGCGGATCGCCAGAGCATGAGCGGGGTGATTCTCGGTGGGACGGTTACGCCGGCCTGGACCTGTCGTTCCCTTCGTCCGGCAATGGGCACATCTGCGGTGACCAGGAGGGTTGTGAAGCCGCTGTCTTTTGCTCGCATCAGAAGGTCGCGCCGAATTTCTGGCCTGCGCGGCGGATAGAGTTGGAACCAGCCCATGCCTTCGGCCAGGGGACCGATGGTTTCGGGGGCTTCCGTGGCGGCCGTGCTGAGTGTGTAGGGAAAGCGATTGGCTGCCGCCGCTTTCGCCAGGATGCGCTCGGCTCGCGGCCACATCAGGGCGGTGAGCCCTACCGGCGATACACCGAAGGGAACACTGTAGTCCTGGCCGAAGAGGCGGGTGGAGACATCCGGCTGGAACACGCCTTTCATGTACTGGGGGACCAGGGTGACTGATTCGAGCGCCTCCCGGTTGCGGCGCATACACCCGTCATTCCCCGTTCCGCTGTCGACATACTCCCAGGCAAAGTACGGGATGCGACGCCGGGCTCGTTGTCGGAGGCTTTCGATGGAGGGATAGCGGTTTAAGAGGTTTTGGGGCATTGGATTGGTGGTCTTGCTGTTGATGGGGACAGAGCGAATGATGGAAAAGTCACCTGGCAACTACAATGGTACCAAGATATGACAATTACAGACCGGGCGCTTCTCAAACCTTTTACAGTCAGGAAAGTGGCTGGGATTTCAAGTGGGTTGAGGGCCTTGTTCTGTCGGAGAGAGTGGATCGGCGAATCTGGCAGGAGAACGAAGGCAGGCGTGAGGCAGAAAGGACAGGGAGGAAACTTATACGGAAGTACTCGTGGATTCGTGATGTGTTAAGGTCAAACTGCTTTTCTGGCCATTGTTCTTATCTTTCACCGGGCGCTTTTGGCGCAACCCGTTTCACAGATGGATGCATTTGCAGACTCTGTCAAGTCTTGACCTCAGATGGACCGATTCTCTTCAATTCCTCTTCGAGTCTCTCCGCGAGGAAGAGTTTCAGCAGGCTCTGATATGGCACATCGCGCTTGTTGGCGAGCACCTTCAGCTCCGCCAACATATGCTCGGGAAGCCGCAGCGAAATGGTTTTCAACGACGGCTTGAGATTCGGCAATACAAGCGGGCGTGCGTCAGACCAGTCAATGTAGTCTGTCGAGTCCGACTTCGACCAGAACTCACGTTCCTGGTCCTCTGACAGTTGCCTGGGGATCTGCTTAGCTTTCCTGGCCATAGCGCTCATAGCTCCCGCGTTCTTTCCGACTTTGATCACGAGCTGAAATCACTCGTATAAGCTGTTGGCGAATTGTGAAGACCACAAAAAGGTGGCGGTCCGAATCGGTCTTGCCCAGAAGGAAGAACCTGGTTTCAGCCGATCCGTGTCGCTCATCTGGCCGAGCGAGCAGGGGCTGGTTGAAGAAGACCTGCTCGCATTCTGCGACGGTGACGCCGTGTCTCTCCCAATTCTTGAGGAGGTTCCCCTCGTCCCAGTCGAAGCTCGTTCAGGCCACAGGTCTGTCAAGGATATCGACGGTCATCAGTATATCATACAGATATACAAGATGCTTCAGTGAAATGCAATAGAAGGCCGGACATCTGTTCGAGAGTGTTGGTATTGACTCTGGCCATGAAATACGGTATATATCATGGTATATACTTTATCTCAAGGAGGCATCAATGAACACAGCAAAATTGTTCACAAATGGTCGGAGCCAGGCGGTTAGGCTGCCGAAAGAGTGTCGGTTCTCAGGTCAGGATGTGTATGTCAGGAAGCTCAAGGGGATGGTTATCCTTGTTCCCAAAGAGGCAGCCTGGCAGCCTCTGATCGATAGCCTGGACCACTTCTCCTCTGACTTTCTCGAGGAGCGGGAGCAGCCGGCTCAACAGGAGAGAGCCGGGTTGTGATTGAGTTCATGCTGGATACCAACATCTGTATCTATCTGATCAGGCAAAAGCCCAGGCAAGTGGTCGAGCGTTTGGAAGCAGCTTCGGTGTCTGACATTGGGATTTCGTCGATCACACAGAGTGAGCTGGAGTACGGGGTCTGCAAGAGCCGTAAAACGGAGCAAAACCGGGCAGCTCTCCTCGAGTTCCTCGCGCCACTGGAAATTCTCGCGTATGATGACATGGCTGCTCAGTATTATGGTGAAGTGCGATCCCATCTGGAAGCGCAGGGCACACCCTTCGGATCCCTGGATATGCTGATTGCAGCACACGCGCGCTCAATTGGCTGCACCCTTGTGTCAAATAATACTGCCGAATTTTCGCGTGTACCGGATCTGAAGTTGGACAACTGGGTGGTCTGAGCGCGCCTTGTCGGCCACCCACTCATAGCATACTCTCCCGGGAAATGCATGGAGAATTCATTGTGGGTTTGTATGTGAGGGCACTTGACAGGGGTTAACCGTTCCAGGTATATTTGTGTTGAACCGTATCCGTAAGTCCTGGACCGACTGCTCTTGCGTAAGCAAGGGACATTCCGCCCGTAGCGCGGTGGTCAGAAGTCCCCAGGGTGGAGCGGTTTTCTTTTTCCCTCCGCTATAGCCACAATTCTTTGACGTGATCGGCAATCAATTCCCAATAAGTATCATCCCCGTGTTCGTGACGTTGAAAGAGAGACCAGGCTAACGCGTCTGCTATTTGCAGCAGATGTTCCCTTTTCGAATCTGCGTGTCGAATCGCCAGGGTAATGTTGAGATCCTCAACCGCCCGAGCTATTTCTTGCTCAAGCCTGTCTCGCAGGCCAGCCTTGGTGTACCGGCGATCCATATTTCAATGTGACCTCGATCAAATCCCATAAAGCCGCTGAGCAGCCATTCCCCAATCTTGTCGGGTGATTATACTCCAGATCGGGGAATGCTTCAAGGTTTCCGAGTTGGATCCATCGATGATAATCGAGTTCGGCTATATGAGTTCTTAGTGTACTTGGTCGAGACTTTGTATGACCTCTATCGAAGATACAGGGCCTTGACAATTCGTATCACTGGTAGCATAGTAGGGACACGTAGCTGGCCGAAGCGTTCGTTTTCAGGCAGACCAGCGCTACTTTTTTATCTCGGACTGTTACGCATAGCAACTGAGTCCGTTGGAAAATTCGAGAGAGCAAAGAAAGAGAAGGGTTTAGAATGCCGTCAATCGTTCACTGTGCGGATGTCCATCTGAAGGCTCGTGAAGAAGAGGCTTACTGTTTTGGGGTGCTGGAAGAGGTTGTGGCACTCACCAGGCGGGAAGGTTCGGACTTTCTGTTGATTTGTGGTGATCTGTTCGACACTCCGAGGGACGCCGCTTCGCTTGGTGGAAAAACAGAAGAGATTCTTGGCAAGCTCCGGGGTGAAGCAGAGGTGATCTATATTCCCGGGAATCATGACCCTGTTGAGCAGAATACGGGCGTCCTGGGCGCATCGGATCACATTCACGTCTGTGTGATGAGGCCGTTTGAGTTGATTCAGCGACCCGAGGTCGAATTCCTGTGTATTCCTTTCTCCGAGAGCTATTCAGGTTACCACGAATGGGATATACCCGAGCTGGGGGAGTGCCCACGAATCGCGTTAGCACACGGACACGTCCTGGAGATGGGTGTTTATGCCGGGCCGGATGAAGCGGGTTCGGAAGATGCGGGAGTGATCGACCCGGATCTGTTTCTTCGCTATGGCGTTGACTATGCTGCCCTGGGGCACATTCACGCAGGAAGGTCCGTGCGGTTGGAGAATACACAGTTGAGTTATCCCGGCTCTGCAAGGGTCTGGAGAAGTGGTGAGACGGGACCGCGGCATGTGAATGTGGTGACTGTGGATGGCGGGGTGACATTCGAGTCTCGCAGAGTGGCGTCTGCCGGACAATACAGAAAATTTGAGATTCCAATGGAGATGGACGGGTCGATGGACGCAGTGGACCGGCTCGCGGAGCACTGGGAGGCCAATGACTGGATCGATCTGGTGCTGTCGGGTGTGGTAGAGAGTGAGCAATCGGTACTTGAATCTATTGGAAAAGTGGAGGAGGGATTTCGAGGTAAGGTCAGAAAGCTGGTATGCGATCGCAGTGATGTTCAGGTTGTTTCCGGTATTCTCGAACAGCCGATCGCGAGGTCCTTTCTGAAGGCGTGGCGCGATCGGGAGCCGGACACTTCCAACGAGGAACAGATGGCGGTCTGGATGAGGGCGAGGACGCTGGGTTTGAGCAGGATCAAGGATGTTGTGGAGGCCCGGGGATGATCAAGCGCTTGAATCTCGGAAATTTTGGAAAATTCGTAAATGCCGATTTCGATTTCGGAAAAGTTACTCTGTTCCACGGAGAAAACGAGGCGGGCAAGACGACGATCTTCGACGCCATCTTCGAGGCGCTGTGTCACCCAACCGGCGTCTCCAAAGAGGGAAAGTACCTGAAGGCGCGATACGGGGAAGGCCGAGCCGTCCATCCCGAATTTGATACAGAAGAGCTTTCTCTAGAAACTGCCGAGTTCAGGAGTCTGTATGCGGTGGGCGCAAGTGATCTCAATGTGGAGTTTTCGAGCGATGTCGGGTGGATGGATCGGGTGAAAGCGGCTTTGTTCTCAGGAGGGATCGATCCTGAACAGGTCAGGGGCGCGCTCGAAACTCGGGCTGCAACTGGAGGGAACCTCCGACACAATCGGGAATTGACGAAGTTACAGAAGGATCGAGATGCCGAGTTGGAATCGCTGGAAGCGCTGCGCAGAAAAAGAGAAGATATTCTGGATGGCGAGCGGCGGGCGGATCCGCTCCGGGACCGGATTGCCGAGCATGAGGGCGAGCTGAAAGATCTTTCGGAACAGCGCGCAGAATTAGATAAGCAATTGAGTCTGGAGAAAAAGATCGCGGAGCGAAGCAGGTTGGATGAGACGCTCAGCCTGGTAGATAGAAGAGAAAGGCTGGTGCGCGATCATGATGATCTGTCGAATCTGGATGAGGATGAAACACAGGCGCTGGATGAAGTTGAAGATGAATTGGAGCGCGCAGACGAGGCGCTGCGGACTGAGAAGGCGGGGCTGATTCGCGCCAAAGAAGAACTCGAGGAGATGAGAGAAAAGGTCAGTGCGGGAGTTGAACAAGCGGAGAAGGCCCGGAAGACCGGAGACGAAGCTGCCAGACTTCGGGAGCGGGTTCAAAGTTTCCGTACCGAGTCGGCGGCAATTCCGGCGGTCGTTTGGCGACCTGTTTACCTGATGGCCGCAGCGGCTGGCGCATTGGCAGGTCTGGGCTACTCTCTGATTGGGCTGAGCGGGAACGCTGCGACGTTTGGTGTGCTGGCAAGTGTCCTCTGGGCAGTGGCTTTCGTGGTGCTTTCAAGAAAGACGACACGGGATGATGGAAGAGCGGATGAAGAACGGTTCATAGGAGAATTGTCAGAGGACTGGTGTAACGCTGGTGGAGAGGTATCCGGCAGAATCGATACACTTCTGGCGTTCGATAACTTCCTTGTGGAGGCAATCACACAGGCGAAGGTCCTGGAGCGTGAGCGGGAGCAGACCGAGAAGGACCAGGTTACACGGGAAGAAGACTTACGATTATCTGCAAAGCGGATCACTGAGTTGGCAGATGAGATGGCTCAAAAGACATCTCATCTCGACGAGTGGTTCACAAAACGCGGCGTGGCTGACCGCGATGATTACATACGCAAGTACTCCCAGCGCCTTGAATTGAAGAAGGGTATTGAGGAAGCGGATACGGCGCTGGCGAGTCGCCTGAAGGAGTTCGAATGCCGCGACATCGATGAGCTGCAGCGAGAGTGCGAACGAAAGCTGCGCAGCGCAGATGAAGAAGGGATTCCGCGTAAGGGGAAGTCCGATCTGGAGCAGAAACAGTTGGAGAACCGGAGCGTAGCTCTATCAGAACAAATGAGTAATCTTGAGAGACATATTCGACAGGACACCGGAGAGCTCAAGACGTCCGAAGGGTTGGTGCGCGGATCACTTGGGGGCATTCCTGAAGAGATTTTCAGGACGGAGATGCGGGTTAGGGATCTCGATACCAGCATCAAGGACAATCTGCTTGAGCGGGAGGCAGCGGGACTGGCAGCACAAATTTTTGGTGAGATTTCTGAGGGATCTGACGAGGTTCTTACCGAACTTGGAGGAGAGATCGGCAAGGAATTTCAGGAGATCGTGGGGGCTGATCGTCAGGTTGCCCTGGAGAATCTTGACGGGACTGCGATCCATTTGACTGATGCCGGAGGGAAGAGCCGATCGGTAAAGGATGTTTCGAGCGGTACGCGGGACTCCTTCATGCTTGCTGCAAGATTGGCCCTCGCTAGACGGGCTGCGGACGGTGAGCGGCTTTTGATTTTTGATGAGCCGTTCGTGGCATTCGATGGTAAGCGGCTGAACCAGGCGGCGGGGATGCTGAGGGCGTTTCAGGATGAGACCGGGTGGCAGATTATCATGCTGACTAAGGATGAGCAGGTTGTGGAGGCGTTCAGGCGTTCATTCGATATAGCGTCGCTTGTTGAGCATGACCTGGATGTTTGAGGTGGCGTGATTCCGGGTCATCAGGTTCTTATCGACTTGTCGTGGGGCAGAGGCAAAGCTGGGAGGCCGTTGGTAGGTTCTACGCAATTTGTGCTTCCCCTTGATTACATTGTCTCATCGGCTTATTTTTTAAAATGGACGTCAGTAGACAACTGTTGGTAGGTTATGATGGGTACTTCTAAGGTTTCGATATTCGATAAGGGTCTGCGGAGCAGGGATTTCCAGTAGCGTATCGAGATGGCTCAAGACCATCCAAAGCACCTTTGTAAGTTCCTCTTACGAGACACCAGGGACAAAGTCATGGAGCTGGAAGAGATCAAAAACCTTGCAGGTCCCGCTTGTAGGGAATTCAGGGTGAAGAGATTGGACCTTTTTGGATCGCTCGTTCGAGGTGATCAGGATTCGGAGAGCGATGTAGATCTGCTGGTCGAATTTGAAGAGCCCAATCTGAAGCCCTCCAGGCGATTCTTTGGGCTGCTTCACTATTTCGAGGATGCGCTGGGTTGTAAAGTGGATCTTGTGACGGTAGCGGGTCTGAGAAATCCATATTTTCGTCGACGCGTGTTGAGTGAAAGGTTGAACATATATGGAGGATGAACTCCTCAAACACTTCTATGATGTGAAGGAGTCAGCGACTGCAATCTTCCGATTTGTCGATGGAAAGACGTTTGATGATTATCTTCAGGATGAGTTGCTTCGAAGCGGAGTTGAACGAAAATTCGAGATTATTGGCGAAGCCCTCAATAGGATCCGACGCGGCAATCCTGACATGCTCAACCAAATACGCGAACATCGCAGCATCGTGTCATTCAGAAATATTCTCGTGCACGGTTACGACAGCATTGACAATAGTGTTGTATGGGGCATTATCGAAGAGAGCCTGGAAGTTCTGTTGGAAGATGTGATCAAGTTGCTTGAAACTGAAGACGATATCTGAGGGGGGTGTATAAAAACGCTCTCGCGTAAAAATCACTCGGTGAAGTACACAGTTTTGAGCAGAATCGCCCGAATTCGTGAACCTCAAGTGAAGTTGCCTCGTTACCTGCCAGCTTTGTAAAGCACGAGGTAACACTCAGGCCAGGAAGTAGCAACGTGTATGTTAGCTGAAGAAGATGGTTTCACCGGCCAGAATCGCAAGATTCACGGTGAAGTCGGTCAAACGCTCACCCAACCCAGTTCCGTTGACCAGATGCCTTTTTCGCAAACCGTTTCACCTGAGAGTGCCTCCCAGTGTTCGGCGTAGCTTTCGACCTGGGGGGCGTATTTTTTTGTGAGGAAGTCGGGTTCGGATTCGGGGATGGTGTCGGTTTTGTAGTCGACGAGTTTCCAGCCTTCGGGTTTGCTGATGGCGAGGTCGATGATGCCGCGGAGTATTGCGGGTGGTGACTCGGCAGGGAGCCGCGTTGCGAAGGGGACTTCCGTGTAGACTGCATTCGATTCCTGGATTTCCTGCCAGAGGTCTGATGCCCTGAGGGAAGACAAGGCGCTCAGCGCGTCGTCGATGTATTGTTCGAGGTCGTTGTTTTGCATGAGGATTTGGATGTAGCCCTGCTCGTTTTCCGGCAGGGCATTTTTTATTGCAAGTTCGAAGAGGTGGTGGATGAACGAGCCGTAGTCTTTGCCGCGTCCCTCGATGGAGACCGTGCGTTGGAAAGCCTCTCCTGGATCGTCACTTTCTGTGACGGATCGATGCTGGTACGTGGGCTGGATGACGGCGTCGTGTTTCCTCTGAAGCGAGGCGTTGAATGCTTTGAGGTCGATCGGCTCCTGGTGTTCCTCCGGGGGATTGGTGAGCACGGGACGCTCCAGTTCCGGAATATTTTCGAGGAAGGGATACAAGTTGTCCCAGGGACCGGATCCGCTCTTGCGCTGATAGTGAGAGATGACGAGCAGGTTGCGGGCCCGGGTGGCTGCGACGTAGAGGAGGCGCAGGGCTTCGCCAGAGAGGAAACGCTTTTCCTCTTCGGCGTCTTCCGCCCATCCGGCAGGTTGACCGATGATCTCTCTGTGATAGAGGCCCGCGAGACGGAGCGGGAGCGAGAGATATGGAATGTCCGCTGTTCTTGTGACGTGGAAATTCGGATCCCGGGATTTGGGACTGTCGCCAGAGTCTACGAGGAATACGACACGACCTTCGAGTCCCTTTGCCTGGTGAAGGTTCATGAGGCGGACGACGTCCTCTCGACCGGACTCGAGAGTCATTTCCTCGACCTTGTAGTTCTCGTCCTCAATCATTGCGCGCACTTCGTTTACGACATAGCCCCAGTGATGGCCCTGATTTTCCCATTCCCTGACCAAGGCGAGAAGACGGATGAGGTTTCCGGCACGGGAGGCGCCGGCTTCGCGTGTTGAGGCGAATGGGATCAGACCGAGGTCTCTGAGCGCCAGATCGAAAGCAGCTCCGGGGCTTTTCGTGATGAGCCACTCGTGGATTCGCTCCAGGCGCTGGATGGCATTGTTGAAGCAATAGGCGAGGGCCGGTGCGAGATCCGTGGGAACCGGGTAGGTGTAATTGAACCGGCCGCCGGCCTGGCGGAAGTGATAGAGGTCGTCGTCTCCGAGGCCCACGAAGGGTCCTCGCAGGTAGGCGATGAAAGGTAGAGGATCTTCGGGGACGTAGAGGGTTTCAAAAAGATCCACGAGGCCATTGAATTCCTCCGAGTCTGCAATGCGCCCACCTCCCGTGAGGTCATAGGGGATGCCCCTTTGCTCCAGGGCGCGGGCAAAGATGGGGAGCACTTTTCGGGTGAGTGTGAGGATGAGAAAATCGCCTGGTGATGCGACGGGCGGCAGAGGCGCATCTTCATCCGTGCCATTCAGTGGGCTCTTACCCGCAATGGCAGCAGCAATTGCCTGGGCGGTGGCATCGGCTTCGAGCGTGGCGATTTCGGTTCTGTTGTTTCGGGAAATCTGAGGGATGGTGAGTTTGCGTATTCCTGCGCTGTCCGTACCGTCGGGACGGTATTCGAATATGGGGGTAAAGGAGGCCTGGTAGCGGTCTTCCTCGGCATCGAAAAGGTTTTCGAAGCTTTTGTTGAGCCAGTCGACCGTTTTGCCGAGGGTCCGGAAGGAGGTGTTCAGTTCGAGTACCTGGCCTCCAGATTTTTCAATGCAGTTGCTGACCAGGCGGAATGTTTCCACATCTGCACGGCGAAAGCGGTAGATGGATTGTTTTTCGTCGCCGACAAGAAAGAGGGAGCCCGGACGCGGGATGAGGCGACGCCAGTCTTGCTCCGTGGTGTCCGTTCCCGTGAGGTAGAAGAGCAATTCAGCCTGGACAGGGTCGGTGTCCTGAAATTCGTCCACAAAGAGGTGGTGGTAACGTTGCTGAAAGAAGGCGCGGACGTCGGGCCTGGTTCGTAACAATGCCGCTGCCTGCAGGAGGAGGTCCTGGAAGGTGAGCCGGGCGGTTTCCATGCGATGGCGGTCGTAGGCTTCGAGTGCGTCGTCGATGAAGGGGGCTGTGCACGTGTAGACGTATTCGCGCCACGTGTCGAGTGCAGGATTGACGATCTCTTCTCTGAGATTGGGATAAATCTCGTCCCTGAGCACCTTTGCGTAATCGCCCTGGTCCTGCCAGGATCTGAGGGTGACGCCCGGACTTTTCTTCGCGAAGAGCTTCAGAAATTCTACGCTTACGGCGGGGACTTCGAGGTTCTGGTAGAGCTGGGTGTGGCGAGCCCGCTGGAGGGTCTTCATGAAGCCGTCCGAGTCGGAGCCGGTGTTTTCAGGGAGGTGAGATTCTGCTTCGTCCATCACGTCGAGGACACTCTGGATTGTGGGTCCCAGGTCTGGCTCAGGTGTTTCCGTGGGTTTGAGGGGGAGATCGCTGTAGCGACAGCGGTCCTTGAAGTAGTTGTAGAGTTCCTGGACCTTGATGCCCAGGGCTTCGAATGCCGAGAGACGGGGATCTTCGTTCAGGTGACAGTCCTGGATGTATCTGTGCCAGAAGGTGGATCTGAGAATTTCCTCCTCGCGTTCTTCGAGTTCCACAAAGTCCGGAGAGAGGCCGGCTTCTACAGGGCGTTCGCGGAGGAGTCTGCTGCAGAAGGAGTGGATGGTTCCAATGTAGCATTTGTCTATGTCGCCGAGGGCCTGGGTGAGTCTTCTCTTCGTCTCGGGGTCCTCTGCCAGTTTCGCCGCATTGTTGAGGCCGGAGAACAGTCGAGACCGCATTTCTCCAGCGGCTTTTCGGGTGAATGTGATTGCGGCCAGGTTCTGCACCTCAGTTCCACGCGAGGCAATGGTGTTGATCATGCGTTCGATGAGTTCGTGGGTCTTGCCGGCGCCTGCTCCGGCGAGGACCATCAGGTTCTGGTCGAGGTCCGTTCTGATGACCTCGCGGGCATCCTGATCCCTGAGTTCAGGTTTGTCAGGCATCGATCCACCTCCTGATCAGGTCAGCGCCTTCAGGGTTTTCGGAATCTGCAGACAGTTTCTCTTCCAAGCGGGTACCGCTGAGGCCCTCGTTAGAACAGACACGAGCGAATTCACAGTATGTGCAGAGGTCTCTGTGTCTGTGAACAGGTGCAAAACCTCCACAGCGTGCAAGTTCCAGGAGGGGTTCCAGGGTGTCCGCGAGAGACTGTCTGTTCATAGGGGAGTCGGCTATTCGTACGCCACCGCCCCGGTCTCCGGGAAAGAAGTATCCAGAGCGCACGACCTGTGTTTGGGGATCGGTTGGTTTGAGCATTTCCTCCAGGGCGTAGGCGTAGAGCGCCCATTGCAGATGCCTGCCTTTTCCGAGCATGTCGTTCTGGTCGAATATGACGGTGGATCCGGTTTTGTAATCCCAGACTTCGATGCCTTCTTCGGTGCGATCCACCCGGTCGATGCGTCCCCGCATCAGGAGTTCAATCCGGTCCGAGAGGCGGATTCGGACAGGTTCCACACTGTTGTATTCCGTGGGGCACGTTGTTGGGTACCCGAATGCGGCTTCGAATGCCACGGGTTCTACATTGGTACGAGCGGCTTCGCTTGCGAGGAATATTTCAGCAGAACGTGTTAGGCGAGTGCAGTCCGACCGGTATGCGGCTTCGTGGAGAACGGGTACGCGCTTTCGTATTTGATCGATGGCGAGCTGAAGTATTTCCTGAATGAGGGGTGTGTGGGTTTCCACGCTGGGTTTGGCGCCGATGTCTTTGAGTGACTGCATGAAGGTGCAGAAGACGTCGTGCAGCAGGGAGCCCAATTCCAGGGGAGAAAGCCAGACGAAGGGATCTGCGACAGGTGTGTCCAGGGGTGATATGTCCAGGACGTATTTCAGATAGTACTTTCTGGGACAGGTCGCAAGGGTTTCGAGACGTGAGGCGGACAGGAGTTCGGTTCCGTCTGCAAGGTTTTGCCCGGGGGGATGGAAGCCGAGGATGCCGTCGAAGCGTGTGTACCCCACACCGGTTCTGGATTCAAGCGCGTCCTGGCCGGATATGAGCCAGGGACAGTGTTCGACGAGCGTATTGCTGGCAGTCGAATTCGCTCTGTGCGCGAGGAGGTGTTCCATTTCATTAAGCGCCAGGTCAGCTGCAGGCACCGGACGGGGTATGCGGGGTTCGAAATCTTCACCGCCCATTTGTTCGCCCGCCTGCCTGAAGAGGGCGGCGGGATAGGTCTGACGGCCGTCGGCCAGGTTGTGGGTGCACGCGGTGAGGGTGACCTTTCCGGGCGAGACACCCAGGAGGCGGATGAGGTGCCAGACATTGCGAGACGGACGGTTGCGGCGCAGAGGCAATTCGGGGGAGATCGAGAGGCGTTCGTGATCCAGAAGTATGGGATCTTCGGTGAATCCCCCGGGGAATGACCCTTCCGCCATGCCCAGCACGTATTGGTTGGGACGGTTCGTGTAGCCCGCCACGTCGAGTGGGACCACATAGAGGCGCCCGGGTCCGGCGACGGAAGTGGCTATTTTCTGCTGCGACAGGATGGATCTGATTTGAGTAGAGATTCGGCCGGGGGATGATGAGACGGCAAAGGGCACTTCCAGACCGGCGAGGGTTTCGGTGAGGGCACGTTTTGCCGTGGCATCTAGATTGGTGCGTACCGGGGCGAAGAGTTCCAGGAAGGTCCGGCCTGCGTTGGCCATTTCGGTGACACTGGTTTCGCGTTCCGGGACAATTTCCAGCAATTTGTCGACAAAGATTCGAGTCTGGTTTACGATTGGTTCGGCCGCGGCGGGATCCTCCGAGGGTGTGTCTTCATCCTGTTCCCTGTCAACCTGTGTGCTTGCTAACTGGCTAAGACGATCAAGGCTGCGAGCGTAGGCATGGCGATGATTTGGTGGAGGCATCTGCTGGAGGATGCCTGCTGCCCGTTGGGGATCGAGGAACGAGTCTTCGTTGAGTATGTTGTTGAATGTGAGGAGGTCTGCCCGGCACAGCGAGAGGAGTTCATCGATGGAGAAGTTGGAGGCGATCCAGGCGTAGAAACCCAGGAGTGCCTGGCCCGGACGGGTAAGGTGTATGGGGATGCCGCCGGCATATGCTACCGGCAGTCCCAGTGCGTCTGCGGTGTCGAAGAGAAGGGTGAGGTAGGGGTTCTCTACTGTGTACGCGATTTCGACGGTGTCCAGGGGGAGTTCCTGGTGCAGGATGTCCTGGAAGATGGCCCGCACCTCGTTCTCGACACCTATGGCGGTTTTAAGGATGTACCGGTCCGCGTCTTCCGGGGTGAGCCCGTCTGGTTGGAGGAGTCTTCCGCCTGGGGCGATTTCCTGCGGCTTGCAAGGGAAGGGCGCATCGGGAAAGCGGAAGGCTGCACTGTGCGGCGGCAGCGGGACATCGCCATAATCATCTCGGCCTATGCGGTAGATGTTGCCACCAGATATCGCGTGGATAAATTGGTATTCGAGGGCAGAGAGTGTGGTTTCGTCCAGGATGGCGAATATCGTATCTGAGTGGTTTGCATTGGTGCAGGAGGCGAGCGCACGCGACAGTATATCAGCAGCATCAACGTACTGCTCCTGAGCCAGGAAGCTCAGGTATGCAGCGTAGATTTCCGAGATCAATTCGTCTTTTTGCGATCCGAGCGTCTGGCTCTTAAGGTGATCCAGTGAGACATTGGCGCGGCGCAGGTCCAGAATCAGTTGGAGGAAGGTGCTGAGCAGGTCCTGGGTGAGCGGGAGGGAGGAGAAGTAGTGGTCGGGAAGGCGATTGGTTATGTCGGCCAGGAGGCGCTCGATGAGGAATGGGGCAGATTGGGTGTCGAGGGATTTCAAACCCTCAGCATCGAGCTGCGGCTGGATCAGATCAAGGGCGAAGGTGGAAGGGGTGGTTGTTTTGAGGTTGAGGGTGGAGACATCTGATGCGGTCAGGGAAGAGATCAGGTTGTAGCCGGTTTGGAGGGAGGGGAGGAACAGCGATTTTTTCCGGATTGGGTATTGACCGCAAAGATGTACAAGCTGATCCAGAACGCAGCTGGTTATTAGCAAATCATTGTGATCGCTGTTCACTTGGGGCAACTCGTAGTTGATAAACGCAACAGTTGATTTCTGAGTGACAAAAATAACATGGTTCAGTACTATCCATAAATCAATTAACGCCAAGAAATCAATCAAACCACGCAAGACGCTATAGTAGCATCCGGTTCAGAGGCGGAGCCTAGATCAAAGATAATGGGAAAACCGAAGGACAACCAGGCGCCCTGTTAATCTTGACACAAGCAAAAAGGTAAGGAAAATTAACGTGTGGTGGCAACTGTAGGGGGGATTATCAAATGGGCAGCCTGCTTCTAGCGGACCGCCAAGGTGCAGTTTGGGACTACAGGGAGCTCAGGCAGGATCAAGTTCCTGAACGCTTAAAGAATTACACTCAGTATGCCCGGTCCGTATAGATCCGGATCTCTTATGGAATCCTCAATGAGTTAGGAGAAATCATTGAATTTGTGCGCGGCGCCTTTGGGTGCGTTCAAGAATTGCGTAT